>Ga0214479_100486_pt1 | contig 23196 bp, 24 predicted proteins | sample M1_20Mar14CPVII9_5_FD_165054 | JGI IMG/M metagenome (GOLD analysis project Ga0214479, IMG submission 165054) | Marine eukaryotic communities from Monterey Bay, California, United States - M1_20Mar14CPVII9sort6BwellE14 | ecosystem: Environmental > Aquatic > Marine > Unclassified | place: USA...
AGGCAAGAAATCTTCTCCCATGTGGCTGTAAAAGTATGGTGGAGGGCCTTAGAAATATGCTGAATGTGTTCATTAGCCTGTTATGCACCTATACAATGCCAAACAAGCAGTATAATAGCAAGCCTACATCTCTGAGGTGCCACTTGATGGCCAAACGTTGCCTGAAAGTCAGCAGAAATCGGAATCTGAGGCAAGAAATCTTCTCCCATATGTGGCTGTAAAAGTATGGTGGAGGGCCTTAGAAATATGCTGAATGTGTTCATTAGCCTTTTATGCACCTATACAATGCCAAACAAGCAGTATAATAGCAAGCCTACATCTCTGAGGTGCCACTTGATGGCCAAACGTTGCCTGAAAGTCGGCAGAAATCGGAATCTGAGGCAAGAAATCTTCTCCCATGTGGCTGAGGAACGAATCAGAAACGGTTATATCTCCAGAAGACATCAACAAATAATGAGCTCATTAGGGAATTTAAAGTAAACCATTGTAATAGAAGCCTAACACGCTGTATTCTAGTATATTGTCGAAGGGATATACAACATACTCACCGAGATCGCGCTGGTGCAGTCGGTAGTAGTCAAGTAACCAAGTAACGAACCGAAAATCCACTTCGGTTAACAGATTAACAGCCTTGGGATTTTACCTTGTGATCTTTGATCGCAGCTGTTGATGTATTGGAGATTATAATGAACACCTGGTAACGCTACTCCTAACCCGAGACGTTGACGCGAGTCCTAACCAACCCAACCAAGGATCATCATAGCAAGAAGGTACAGTTAGTTAATTATTAGTATCGACGAGAGCTCTGTAATAATTATCGTGGTCCTAATCCAACCTTAATATCAGAACCATCAAGTACAATCACACGGACTATACAATATGGTAACTCCCGAGAGTAGAGATCCCGCATTTATATACATAAGAGACCGTATCTTTTAGACTTAGAGGATACCGCTATGGTACTGGAAATACTTATTTAGCTCTAGAGAGCGACAGATGAAGTCTAGCGGCTATTGCCCTTGCGCCTTGCCATCTATTGCCAGTCTACCATTGATCTCATCATGCACTAATATATTATCATATGGTGGTGGCAATGGTTAGATGCTACATTGAGTGTGTTGATACCACTTCAAGATGAAGAACATTGATTACGATATTGTCATTGAATCATTGTATATCGTCATCCCCCCATTGCTTCAAGATGAAGAACATCATTGATTATCGATTCCTCTACTTCTTCTTCTTCATAGCACTTTGGGTAGTATATCACCTGATTGATACTATATCATTTACAAATTGTTTTGAAGACAATATTGACAATAATATAGTAAGCACATCAGCAACTCATGAAGCTTTTAAGAAGAAAGATTATGAACTTAAGAGAAACACCCCGCACTTGATATCAATATACTTCCCATCGGGCCAAACGGTCCTAATAATCAGTTGATTGGCCTAGTGTGGATATACGAATTCTGTAGATATTACAATCTAAAAACAATATATTATTAGAAGGACTCCCTGACACACCGTTGGCTTTACTCCTCCGTGCGGAGGGCTTGACCAACAATCGTAGATTGTGGCAATACATTACCAAGCCTGGATTCGAGAAGAGGAAGTTTACCCTGCAGAACAAGGAATGGAGGCCAGATAAGAATGGGGCGGACGTTAATCCCTTTCAGGTGCCGAAGGACAAATGGGAGGAACTTTACGCGATCTCATTGTTTATCAATGATTGCCAGAATTGATATGGCCCCGTACAGGAAGTAGGAGTGTTCGACATTACTACTAAGACCCGTCAGGATTTTGATAACTTCATCGCCATGAACTCACGCCCTAACTTCAAGGCAGACCCTATCGAAATAAACCTGCAGCTCATGATAGATGCTAAGACTTTGAGGGAGATTCCATCGGCGGTACGTTCCTGCGGCGGATCCTCCAGATCCCCGTCACCAACCATCACCTAGATCCATAACACACAAGGAATGGAGTAAAAGAAAACGCAACCCATCTGACTTTACCAAGAAACTCGTCAAGGTAAATGAGTGGGATGAGTATAATCGTCACTTAGAGGCAGTGGCAGTCAGCCATAAGACGGTCAAGATCCTTAATAAGGACTACGTACCCGCGCCAGGGACAGATGAGGAATTAATATTTAAGGACATGCAGGATCACATGTACCTGGCACTGGAAGAGACCGTAGTGGAAGATAGCTGACTAAATATATTCAAGAAGGATGCACAGAAGATTTATGCCGAACTAGCCGAACATTACAGCGGAGAGGCGTCCCAAGTCACCAAGACAAGTGCCGACCAGTTGTGGACTAGCTTCACTCAAGTCAACTTCCAAAGGGAGGCACGGGAAATACCACCAAGTCTATCGAAAAATTTATGGCACAAGTTGATCAGTATAATAAGTTGGTCAGTACTGATGAGCGGGTGTCGGACGGGAGTCAACTAGTCCACCTCAAGAGGTTCCTCAAGAATATACCTGATTACCAACTGATGCTACTAGAGATCTACAATAAGACAGAGACCATACTGCCTTGCAACAAATCCAAATGATCAAAAGCATTGCCATCAGCACCGATGCGTCGGCGAAGGAGTCACAGAGGTCACCGTTCCGTAACGTTTACCAGGCAGAGTTGTTTGGGCAAGAGGGGTATGAGGATAGCAACGGCGATAACGGTGGATACCATGCCAACATGCACGAGGGGGTAGATGATGGCGGATATGTCATAAACTTCAATGAATTCATGTCATGTGTAGCGGACGAGGATGTCCCCTTTGCCAGCTATGAACTATATGCCACCTTCATGAGAGGTTTGAAGATGAACAAGGAGACTTGGATGCAACTATCAAAGGCTGCTCAGGAGGCATGGGACCTCATTCCACAGGAAGACAAGAACACCACCAGGGAACAACCCATCCACTCCAACTCAAGTTCAAGGCCTAACGACCACGCCCAGTCCTAGCGCTCCGCGCCACGAAATGGTATCCAGAATCAACGCCATGTTGGTTTCCATGACAGCCATGATACCCACCAGGCCGATGACCTTCTACAAGCCAACAGCGTCGAACAACATCATAACCCCACACCTTTACTTGCTAGTGAGCATCAACGAACCCCTGTCCTACTTGCTAATAACACCACATATGTACCGGACACAGGCAATGACCCGAGTAATATCTTCAACATTATCTTGTCAACACCGAGACTTCCGTCATCAAACGATACGATTACCGAAAGTGGGGATCAGGGTGTCGGTGTTGAGAGTCATACACAAAGGGATCCAGCCAAAAATCCACACCACTTACCACGCGCCGCGGCCAACATGCTTAAACGCTTCTCGCGTCGACAAGCTAATGTCACAATAACAAGCAGGCACAACGATACAACTAGTGGCGATGATGGTAATGATAGACCATTCGACTGGGCTTCTGTAAGGAAAGTCACCGTGGAATCTGCAACAGTAGGCGCCGAATCTCCGGAGTTCGGAGAAGAAGACAATACCAACGATGACGGGGAGAGTAGTCGCAGCAGTTATGTCATTGGTATGGATGATGACTTAGCACTTGCCGCAGGGATCCAAGCATCTATTGAGGAAACTGGGGAGAAGAATGGAGGTAACAGTAACAACAAGCGGGAGTTTGATGTGTCATACCAATGACCCATCATACCCGACCATAACAGTATAGGTTCGTCAGTGGTAGTCCCCCTTTAGCTGCAAAACCAGGGCACGGCAGTCACTCGTATGAATGCCCTGGAGGAATGTATGGATGCGCTATGAGAGCATCTATGGATCATGAGATAGCCTCGTCGACAGGGGATGCAACGGTGGGATTTATGGACCGGGCATGATACGTTCTTGGGGTTTAGCAAACCTGCACAGTTTGTCAACGTGGCAGGGCTTGAGAAGGACTTCGCGAGCGTAGTATCGCTGGGAAATGGGGAGAACGTCGTCCTAATCTTCCATGGGTATGCGTACCACAGGGAATCACGACGAGCTACCCACTCTGTTCTCCAATTGGAAGCCAACGGAAACACCGTCCAAAACCGATCCCCAAGATTTGGAACTCCAACAATGATCAGAACACCCACGGGTGAGACCATCCCACTTCGTTCGCCGACGGACTTCCACACCTCGACATCCAAGTACCGAGCGAAGAAGACATGAACGAACTTATGCAGATCCAATTGACGCGAGCAGTGCACTGGAACCCCAACATGTTCGATCATACCCACTCCGACACATGGTTTGATTACCAAGGGGACTTTGAGGTCGATGCCAATGGTAGGGCAACCCTAATCCGGAGCTCCATGATACGAGTCAATTCATGAACATTGCTTGGTTCCACACCCCGTAAGCGTGGCACTACCTAATGATGGTCTAGAGACAGAACCTGCCGATATTGTTCAGGCCTATTCTGCTGTCAATGATGAGGACGATGATGAAGTACCTCCCCTCGAGGAAGACACGGACGAGCCAACAACTTCTGATACAGATGAGTCAACAATAACAACTTCCGATGTCACGGAGGAAGCATCAGACCAACACAGGGTACTATACCGCGCAGTACTAAGTCAATTCCTAGGAGAACGGGCTTCAGGGAAGTGGTGCGGGAAGACCGTGAGAAGGTGATGAGGGAGCTACTGCTAGTGACAGGAATGGCCTCAGAATCCAAGCAACCAGGTTCGCCAAAGAAAGTCACTGTCTTGAGGCTTACGATGCTTACCACAATTTTGATTACATTCTCGTCAAACTTAGAGAAGTAAACACCTCTGGTCTTTGTCATATGAATAAATACAAAGTATCTCGCTCTGTGTTCCTCACGAGGCGGAAGGGATAACCTTCTCGAAATATACAATACCAACACACATCAAACTGTTGTTCACTTCACCATCTCTATCATCTAAAAGCGCTTGCCACTCTTGGACTTGCTACTCTTACTGCCATATCCATTTAAGAAATATTCAATAACATCAGAAATAGCAGAGGTTATATTAACCTCTGAGAAATAGCATCCATGTCGAAGTCGGAAGTGGCCGGCTTAACGGCATCGGCCTGTCCCTCGGCATCCAATAATCCAGTTAGAAGGCTCGATAAATAGCCAACGATTTCATCAATATCAACGTCAGGGACATCAGGTGCACTTGTTTCCTCAACCTCAACGGTAGAAGCGACTGCAGAATAACCTCCCTTACCGCTCTTAGCGCTGCCATATCCGGAGCCCTTAGCAGACTTGGAATCATCATCGTATCCTCCATATCCATGCCCTCCATATCCATGCCCTCCCGTCTTCGAAGACTTCGAACCGTATCCTCCAAATGCTCCAATAATTTGTGCAGTCTGCATACTCATACTAGTTGCCTCAAGCGCCTCGGCAACAACTTTTTCACCATCGGCAGATCCTTCAGTTGGTACAAATGTCGTCAAAGCTGCAGTTGGACTTTGAATCTGCTGAGCTTGTGCAGAAGATAGGAATAAGATTGCGGTGGCAGCGTAGAGATAATGATTGTATTTACTATTCGTTGGGGGATGGGTGGAATAAAGCAATGAATAAACTCAACGCTAAATAAATTCAGTTTTCTTCTAAACAAGAAATAGGAATCGATCACCAAAATCGCCAAATATAGAGCCCAACGCATGGTATCTTTTTATTAGGAATTACCGCCGAGCACTTAGGTATTACATATTAGTTGTGTTACATGCTTCAGCCAAGGTATCATTCAACCTATCTCTACACCATATTCAAAGCACTCTCCTATTCATGACGATGTTTACATCATCCTACCAGATCTTTGTCGTTATTGCAATCGTTAGTCTAATTCACGCGAGGGGTATCAATGGACACGTAATAGAGAACAACAACTTAAAGTTGTTCTCGACCAAGCTTGAAACGACGAAGCCAATTCTAGCATATGCAGGTTGCATGTTTGATATCAAGGCCGATGCCAACCATATCAAAATATCAACGATCGGTTTCAACGCAAATACAAATGAAACATTAGATGTGATGCTTTTTATGAAAGATGGGCGGTACCGAGATGCAGAGTATGATCTTAGTGAATGGATGCATGTTGCCAACATTACTGTAACTGGTCAGGGGATGGGAAATGTTACCTATATTCCAGAGGGATCCTTCGAGCCTATAATGATCGAGAAAAAACAGAGAGCAGCTTTCTATTTGTTTAGTCCTAACGGACCCCTTCTCGTAACATCAAGAGGGAGCGCAGAAAGGACACCGGTTGATATTGATAACGATGATCTGAAGCTTTTCGAGGGTATAGGCAAGCGCCAACCAATTGATACAGGAAAGATATTTTCACCGCGTATATTCAATGGTGTGATTGGATATACTACAGTTAATGATACCCCGTCAACAAAAACATATGCATCAACGGGGGGCAAAGTTGATTGTTCCGACAGTTGATAATTCTACCTATGTTGGTAAAACAATGTTTGGATATCAGGGTTGGTTTGCTGATCCAGCTGATAGAGGTGTACATCGAAAGAAGCACTGGCATTGGGGTGATTTGACGCAAATCGGCAAGGAATATTTGAATGTCGATATGTGGCCAGATACGAGAGAGATGGGAGAAGAAGAGAAGATCAAGACTGCATATACATATCCAAGTGGGGAGACCGCTTATGTGTTTTCCTCGGGTAATAGACAAACAGTACATAGACACATGAAATGGGTTAGGGACTACAATACAGATGGAGTTTGGTTGCAGCGCTTCATCAGTGAATACGATCATCCCGACATTATGAGATTTAGGGATAGTACCACCGAATTTGTGATGGAAGGATGTGAAAAATACGGTCGTGTTTTTGCCATTATGTATGATGGTATAACAGATCGGGTTGAGGATATTAAGACAGACTGGATGCATATGGTTGATAATTTGAAAATTACAGAATCGGATCGGTACCTTAATCATGATGGCAAGCCCATTGTAGCTCGTAAGTTGGGTCACTCTTTGTTCTTTGTTATTTCGTTATTCTAATACAATCAAACTAATTATCTTGCTACCTCCAAAGTGTGGGGATATACAGTACGTTCGGGTGCTACAGTAGATCAATTGGAAGAGATGATAGACTGGTTTAGCAATAACTCAAATCCAAAATACCAAGCATCTATCAAGTTAGGTGTGAATAACAATTGGTTCGCAAGGGAGCAGCGTTGGTTAGATTCCTTCAAGCAAGTGTCTGTGATAAGTCCATGGTCAGTAGGAAGGTATGACAATGAGGCAGAATATCATAGCTATGTTAATGAACAGATGATACCGAGTATGAACTGGTGTGAATCAAATGAATTGTTATATGTGCCAGTTGTTTGGCCAGGCTTCTCGTGGCACAACAAGAAGCCATATACTAAGAAGAATGATATCCCTCGCAATGGAGGTAACTTCTTCTGGACTCAAGTTTCTGGAGCGATAGACCTCGGCGTTGAGGCCTTATACATTGCTATGTTTGATGAGGTTGACGAATCAACGGCCATGTTCAAAACTGCAGAAAATAGCTCAATGGCCCCTGCTCAGGAATACTGGTTAAATTTGGATGCTGATGGTTTTTCTTTACCAAGTGACTGGTACTTGAGATGTGCAGGACAGGCTGCTCAAACGCTGAGAGGGGAAATTCGTTTCAATCCAATTCTGGGAGATCCTATCGAAGGTATTATGGCTATGCACCTTCTAAGAAAAGAAAGTTGTGCAATTGAGTTCATATTTCCTGATTTCGATGAAGAGACAACTATTGAAATAAGTTTAGATGGCGGAAGCACCTATCCTTACGATGTAGCAGACAATATTGGTTCATATGTATTAGATGGAATCAATGATGGTGACTATGATGTATACATTCGTCATCCAGGTGGATATGCAGTACCGATGGGTGAAATCAACATGAGAGGATGCAATGAACCCAATCTACTGACTAATCCTACTACTGCAAATGTAAGTCGCTTTGACTTGAATGTTTTGTTTTCACTTTGTATATTCGTCTTAATAACATTACCATTGCATACCTATAGCCCAAAACAGCAGATAATTGGTGGTGTTCGTTTATTGCTTGTTAAATAATGAAAGAGCTCTCATTCTTTTTATTGGTGTCCATGAAAGCGTTGCTAATAGATTGAATCAATTTAAATGCTTCTTGTTGTGCTGTTCCTTTAACCTTAACGAGCCCTACTTATAAGATATAAGATTAGATAAATGAGAAACTCTTAGAAGCTGTATGTAGATTAAAAGTTGCTTAATTCAATAACCTTTACAGCCAAGTGTAGGCCGACATCTCGCCTCAGATTGGGCCAAAATTTCCAAGTCAGCCCAACATTTGGCCACACCAACCCAGGATTCCAAATAAATTGGGCTGATTCTGGAGGCTCGACGAGAGCAAGAACTCGTCGGAATATACCTTGATAGATGCTCTTCAAATTGCGAGAAAGATATTCTGGAATGTCTCTTTTGTATCCATTGCCAAACAATGCTCGAGCTCGAAGCTGTTTCCTTTGACAAGAACTCTTGTTATCATCAAACTTGTCTTGAAAGAAATCAAGCAACTTTGAGAAGTGCTCGTTATCATGACCATCCTCAACCTCGATCAGAAGAGCTATCGCCTCCAAGGTACCCCACTCATCCATAAGATAGTATAGTTGCATCTCCGCATCATACTGCTTACCACACAGGCGATGCTCACTTTTTACCTTAAGGTCAAGATGTAGTAGGTCATATAAATTAGACCCAGTCTTTGCAAAGTCAGCTCTGGGAGGGACAGGCCTATCATCATACGTTAATCGTTCTTTGTAAGAAAGCCGCAATTTGTTATGCATGATATGGGGTAAAGGTCTAAACATTTCTTCGTTTCTGCTGCTGTCTAACCCATATTGACGAACCTATAAAAAATAAGAGAAGGTGAGCGTTTATGTTTTTGGTAGTTGCATGGTTCATCAATACTCACCCTTCGTCTAATCTCATGCCATTGAACTCACCCTTCGTCTAATCTCATGCCATTTGGCTGGCATACATCTCTTGGACTCTGATACAATCCAGAGCACGTGTTATTATCTGAACTTGTTGTTAACCATGTATATTGGTTGTAATAACCATCAGACTTGATATTCTCCCATTGGGTTTTCTGGTTCGATAGATTCTTCATACGTTGGAGGATCAGGACTAACTAGTTCTGCCAAATCTTCATCACTGCCCGCTTCATATGCAAAATTCATAGTCAAACTTGGAACTTTACTCGATGTATTACCACCAAGAGTATAATACAGATTGTCGTCATTATTAGAGCTAACCGCAATGATCATTGAGGATGAAATGTTGACACTTGTCAACGCATGGGCAATGTCAATTTCGTAGTAGTTTTCAGAATATATGCGGCCTATTTTGCCAGCAAATATACCCATATCCTTGATACTACTACTGATGTTGGTTTCATTTATTGCTAGATTTTCACTCTCATTGTTCATGACATATATCGAGTGGCAAGAATAATTGGTTTTAGGAAATAATAGGTTTCAGGGGAGTCAAATTGCTTTTTACTAACAAATTGTTACTGCTCGTTGGCTACACTCTTTCCTTTGTGGGAGCTGATAGGGCGGAAATAAAACTCTCGTGCAGATGTTCTAGAGCCAATTATTCTTACTACTCGATATGTTGCCCCCAAAGTAAGATTTCTCTATGGCAAATAGTCGAAGTACCACACTCAATAATGTATGTGACCGTTCCAATACTTCTGATAACCCATCAAACTTCATTATATATATGTTCTCACCGATATCTTTGATTGTATCATCATCTTTAGGAGTAAATGACTTCTTAGCTTTCTGCAATCCACTCAAAGTAGCGCTACTTAATGGTACAGGTGGCTTAAAGACAACAGTATTGTAACCAATAACACCATTGAATATACGCGGTGAAAATATCTTTCCTGTATCAATTGGTTGACGCTTGCCTATACCCTCGAAAAGCTTCAGATCATCGTTATCAATATCAATCGGTGCCCTCTCTTTGTCCCCTCTCGATGTTACGAGAAGGGGTCCGTTAGGACAAAACAAATAGAAAGCTGCTCTTTGCCATTTCTCAATCAATATAGGCTCGAAGGATCCCTCTGGAATATAGGTAACATTTCCCATCCCCTGACCGGTGACAGTAATGTTGGCAACATGCATCCATTCACTAAGATCATACTCTGCATCTCGGTACCGCCCATCTTTCATCAAAAGCATCACATCTAATGGTTTAGTTGTATATGTATTAAAACCGATTGTTGATATTTTGATATGGTTGGCATCGGCCTTGATATCAAACATGCAACCTGCATATGCTAGAATTGGCTTCGTCGTTTCAAGCTTGGTCGAGAATAACTGATATTGTCCCTCTATAATTTCATTTGTTTTTGCATTTGTTGGTGTTGGGGTTCCGAACTCTACTCCAAGAAGCCCACAAGCAGCCAACGAAGTGTAGACAATTGGTAGTGGGTGAGCCGTCATACATTGCTGTCATGGATGCGGCAAAAGAAGGTGCCGGAGGGGCAATCTTCGGTGAAAAGGAGGCATGTGAACCAACGGTCTTCCGATTTGAATGGCCGAAGGAAGTACAAGACAACATGTGCACATTTGACAATCCAAGTGGACACATCACCAACTCAGATCTTGAACTGGCAGGTTTCCTTCTGGCTTTTCTCGTACTTGAACTAGTTGCACCAGACTTGACAAATCGGCACATTGCCATGTTCTGTGACAACTCCCCAACGATCTCATGGGTGGAAAGAATGGCCACCAGATCCTCCAAGGTGGCAGGGCAGTTACTCATTGCGCTGACAATACGAATGAAAGAATCTCAAGTATCACCTCTAACCCCACTCCACATCGCTGGCTGTCAAAATAGCATTGGCGACATTCCATCTCGTTCGTTTGGGGGCACTCCTGAATGGCACTGTAAAACTGACAAACAATTTCTTGAACTTTTCAATTCTAAATTCACTCTCCCCAACCAGCAATCCTGGAAACTCTTCCCTATTCCCAGCGCATTGAGTACTCGCGTGATTTCCGTGCTGCTGATGAAGAATTCAGGAATGGCAGAGTGGAGGCGACTACCAAAAACAAGGAAAAGTACAGTGCAGCCTGGAAAAGCTATTGCCAACCTCTGGGAGTTGACCCTACACTGGCGAAAGACACAACCCCCTTTGCAACCAAGCTCAGAACAGCCAGAGTCAGGAGAGGATACTACGGTCGAGGACGCCAAGTTGCAGCTGGAACAGTCTCTTCGGCTCTCACGGCCGTTGGCCAGGCGATCTCAATGGACACAGGAGACAACCCCCTCAAGACAGAAAGTTCGGACAAGCTCCTCTTCCCACTTCAAGTAATGATGGATGGTATGAGAAAGGTGGATCCACCAACCACGAAGAAATTACCAGTCGAAGTGGATATTCCCGAGTTATTGGTTCGTATGGCTCACGTCACAGTGAATGCAGCAAGAGCCCAAGCCATTGCTGATCTGATATTGATTGCATTTTATTATCTACTCCGTGTTGGGGAGTATAAGAAACGAATCGAAACAGACAGTGCAGTTTAGAGCAGGGGATTGTACATTTTTCAAGAAGAATCACAATGGAAAACTCCAACAACTATCTCGATGGGCACCAGCCGAGGATATTATGGAAGCAGACAGTGTCACACTACAACTTACCAATCAGAAGAATGGATGGAAGAACGTCTGCATCAACCACCACCACAATGGAGAGAAACTATTATCACCAACAAAAGCAATTGCCCGCCGATACCTCCACATTCGTGATAATACAACCAGAGTGATGATTTCTTAACTACCAACCTCTCGGCATGCTTTGTCAATGGATGCAAATATGAATCAGTTTACCCTAGGTAACTCCAACGTCTATAAATTGTGCTTCTCCTGCGGTCCTTTTAAGAATAAAATGGCGATAAAACGTTGATGTATTTTGTACACTAAGGTAAAGTTTGTTAAAGTGTAACCAGTTACCTTGAGAAGTGGAATGGCCGATTGAGCGAATTTTAGGCGAATCGCGCGAGAGGATACCCAAAATGGACACTCTCGAACATCAAATAAAACCTGCAGTCTGCAGTAGGTAAATAGTAGAAAGATGAAGAGGCAACAAAAGCAATCATCGGCTAATCATTGAATGGTGTTGTTGATCGGCTCCTCCTTATTATTAAGCCTCCTCCTTTCTATTGGGCTCAACAAGTGACGTCGAAATCTTTACACAGATCAAATTAGTATGAACGTACATGAAAAATTACAAAGTTAGCGTTGAGGCTGATTACAATAATATCTTTAGTGTTAGGGCTCTTCAACAGCTAAATATGATCCTAACAATAATGATTGGATGAATAGAAGTGCTATATTTATGCAGCCTTTGCAATTCCGGCAATAATAAAGTATATCATCCACTACATATTCAACCACCTCTATAATTTACAATGTCAAAACAAAATCAATTGCTCGAGCGTACGCACACAACTAGATATGGTCGTATAGTTGCAATAATGATCGGGGTATTCGTTAGTTTGACGCCGCATAATCATTGCAATGACGTATGATATGTGCTACCAATAATCAATATTAGTGGTTGATGTGCATCTACATCACATATGCAATACTGAACCAATCCCTACAATTATAAAATCAATATGATATATGATATCGTCGATGGTTTAAGGTTTATGGCATTGGAGATGTGATATATATTCGATTTACATTACAAGAAAAAATATTGCATGCATAACAGCAGCGGCCTCCTGATCGACAACTCTCTAAACGGACAATACATCGACCAAGGAAGTATACGACAATGACAATCAACTTTGGATATATGAGAATGGATTCTACTACATATCTACTAGGTATGGTCGTATAGGGATAGTCCAATCCGAGAGAATGATAATGCACATATGATATGCACACAAAAACAAATGAAAGATATTAGAGGAATGAGAGTATAGATAAAGATAGAGATGATAATTGCATTAACTATAGACACGTCCTAAAATTCAACTGATTACTTGTTACTTTAATCGTTACTTTAATTATTGTACATATACTACTTCCTCTTTCTAAAGTACTCCTTTGCAATTGCTCTATATATTGCTTTATCTGTGTAGCTAAGTTTTTGATATCTTTCCAAGGCTTCTTGTTGGACTCCGGTTGGGCCTTGTCCTGATTGTTTCTTTGTGTGTTTTTTCATATATATCGGTTCGAGTCTACTACTCTCTTGACGATTGTGATACTCATGAAACCAATAATCTAAGAAATCATTTAAAGTATTAAATTTTCGATTGATACGATGCTCCTCACTAACTTGAAATCTAATAACATCCCAGCCATCAGAAGTTGAGTATTCCTTCTTCTTCTCCTTCTTCTTATTATTATTATCCATCCACTCACGGTGATTCTCCTTCATGATATAAAAATTAATTACATCAGTGTAGTAATGGTGCCACATAGCAACATTCTTATCATTAATCGTCTCAAAGTCGTGACGCCATACAGCAATATTACTTAGCAAATGTAACCCTTCGGATGACAACGCCATCAATTAAGGATTTTATTGTTGTAACGCCATCCGTATCATTCTACTATCTATATGATATAGTTATACACGGTGCATCTATTTTGATTTTGAACTTATGAATGATACACTATCTTGTAGTAGTAATACTGTGTATTCTTTACTTGATATATCCGCATGTGATATGCAGCATGAACGCTATCTCTAATACTTGATTGTTTCGAGAGAACAATTGTATGAGCAGCAAAGTTGTTTTATGTTTGCCACGCTGTTTGCCTTAGCCATTAGCCAGCCATTGCAATTTGCATACTATAAGGCCGGTCCATACACCTAACACCGGGTAAACTGCTCCCGCCTAAGCGGATTGCGGTTACAGATAAAGACGTCCGCCACGCCATCAAGTATGCCGCCAAAGAATTAAACTACCCTGAGAACAAAGGAATACCAATTGAACGTATCGATACACATTCTCTCCGTGGAGGAGGTGCTAATGCATTATCTCTTGCGGGTTACTCCGACAGGGAGATACAGAAGATGGGTAGATGGAAATCAAACACCTTCAAGGAATATATCAGTGATCAGCTCTCGCAGTTCTCCGAAGGTATGAGCAAAAGTATGAAGAAGCTCTTTAATTTTGTTAATGTGGAGGGCGGAGTATTACACGACGTTACCAATACTGCAGTTAATACACCATACACCATTAACCATTACCAATACTTCGGTGTAATAACACAAATACATCAACTAAACAATAACAATCAAACTGCATGGTGGATAATAACAAGATGAAAGAAGGAAAGTTATTAGGAAGGAAAGTTAAACTTGCAATAGTGAACTGGATAATGGGTGAATGGATACCGAGAAGGATGAAAAGAAAGAATAAACAACTCATTGTGACAAGATACCGTATCCTACAGGATACCACCAGGGTTTTGTACCCGAGTGCAAAGTGCATTTGGGTAGGTACTACTGGGTACTACCCAGAGTGCAATATTTTTCGGGTAGTTATTGGGTACCTACCCGATACCCAAACTGATTTTTTCGGGTAATCAGGTAACGGGTAATAGGATACCGTATCTTTTTTCTACGTAGGACTTAGTAATGTTCATTCCCGTTTCGCTAAACGTTCGATAGATTTCAGACAAAAGCCTCCTAATATGAGTGCTGCTAACAACCCAAATGATGCTCGCGAACCAGCGCAAATATCACCAATCCCTCCTAGGCATAGTAACACGTAGTAGCCGCCGGTCCAAACTCCGCCAGCGGCGGGACGAGCTCTCCGAATGTCCAACCAACAAGTGCAGCATCTACTCAAATTGCAACTCCGTCCGTAGCTGCACCTAATAATAATGGAGCAGCAAGTACCACCGCAAACGCTGCCGCCGCTGCCGATACATCACGTAATAATGCCAATTCTGGTGTTATTGATTTGAGTGTTACTGAGGAAGGCGAGGATGTCTTTGCACCGCTAAAAGATAAACAAGAACGTGAGTTTAGTATTTGCAAAATTTGGAAGTATACTAAGGGTAGATCAGATGTATACAATCATATGCATCAAATTGCAATTGATGAAAAGAAGGTAAGTAAAATGTTTTCTGATGATAATATTAACAACTACGTGCTGAGTATATTATATATCTATACAAATACACATACCCTCACCGACATATATTTTTTGTGCACATCATATGTTCATAAACCGTCTATAGGTTGCGGCAGACCCTACTCTTACTGACTTTATTGAATCAAGTGAGGCATTAAAAATGGTGAGGGCAGGGACACATTTCATATGCACCTTCTGCCAGGCGCAAGGGTTACCATTGGAGAAATGTTTGAAGGCTATGACGTGTGGAGATACATCAAATGGAAATACACATCTCAAAGAACAACACGCCAAAGAAAGGGAGGCGGCAAAGAAGAAGAGGGAGGCCAGTACCAGCAATAACACATTAAAATTCCCAGTCATCAAGACAAAGAAGAAGAAGTTAACAAAGAAAAGTACCGCATCAATCGAGGCCGAGAATAAACTGCAACATCTTATTTTTACGTTTGTGAACAATGGAGGATTGCCAACCTCGGTCATCAATGATCCAAACTTCCATCAGATGATAGATTTTGTAAAAGAGAAGGCTGGTGATCTCAGGGATTACAAACACATGGGCAACCGCAAGTTCATCAGTATTCAGTGTAACTCGTTTGCCGAGCTTCTTTCTGTCGTTCAGAAGAAAGTGGAGAATATCAGGGAGTGGTATAAAAAACATACGGTAAGTACTACCATCTCAAGCTGCCAAAGCATTCTTCGGTATGAACCAGCAGAACTTTGACATCGAGAAAGAGTTGAAGAATCAACGAGACCGTAAAGGTACGGGTTGTGATGACATTGATTGGGAACTAGTACAGGTAGACACCCTGTATGCTTCATCAAAGTTTGACCTTTGCGAGTGGTGGCTCAATGTCGGTCAAGAGAAGCACTCGCTTGTCTTCCTGGTAGTACCCTCTATCGTTTCGCTACCAGCAGCCAATGCCTTCCAGGAACGTGTATTCAGTGCGTGCACACACTTTGACGACCCTCTTCGCCAAAGGCTAAAGGAAGCTCGATTTGAAATGGCTGTTCTCCTCTCTATCAATCAGAGTCTTCTCAGTGATACCGTGCCAACTGAAGATGAAGCAAAGAAGATTGTGGAGGATATTGTGGCCAAGTTTGACGCTGATAGTGAGCTCGAAGAATGTCTAGATCTTTTCCGTGAATAGTTCGTTCACAGCATTATGTTACTATGATCGTATCATGTACATCTTGTATTGTGTTCGGACTACCACGTTTGGATGTTATGCTAGATATACTATTACATACATATATGGTAACCTAATACTATACGAATTCAAAATGGTGTACTATATATTTCTAGATTCTAGAGATGTACAAACACATGACATATAATTTGAACACATGATATGTCTCTTATGTTTAGAGAACTATACGAAAATAACTAGACATGTTGTGACATCGGAAGTAGTTCCATTCGAAAGAGCGTCAAAAACTGAGTTAATGGGTATATTATTAGTACTCCGGCAGCTATATTTCCTACGAATCGATGCTTATAAGTTGTATGGTTGAGGCTGTTGATATTCTATTATCCATCACTTTGGACACCTGTCTCAAAAAATTCTCCCTTGGGTAAATCCAATGATATTTTTGGGTAGGTATGGGTGAATACCCGTACGTAGGAATAAGTATGGGTAGGTACCGGGTAACGGTATCTACCTATATTTTGCCAAAATTTTCGGGTAATGGGTATGGGTAAGCATTCAGGTACGGTACAAACCCTGGGATACCACACAGATCACTTCGCTTAGTTTGCCAAGGCAGAGGAGGTTAGGCCCACCTGACACAGTGTCCCTTCCTCCTCTGTAGACATGGGCATCTTCAACAAACTCCTTTGCAAGATCAGCAAGCAGATCTGTTGGGTGAAATAGGCAAAGGAGTGGTTAGCCCTAGCTAACCCGTAGTTTTTCGGCACCCAAGTTCTACTCCTCTTATGTAGAGCTTACATACTACAGTTCCATATCTCTGTGTCCAACTAGAGTGCATCAAGGTGGAAGAACCTAGGTCCAGTACTGTGTACTTGAGTTGTACATGACTCCATAGCAAGTGGTGTCAAATTCTAATAAATGTGTATTGTGTAGGCTCAGTACGGCATAAACTGGTAGCTAGAGTACATATCCTTGTTTAGAGTTTGTGGTTAGTGCTATCACAAATTGGTAGTAGGGGGATGATACAACTCAAAGTAGTAATAAAAAAGATACGGCGAATAATAATAGAGTAAAGTTTGCAGATAAGTATGTGGACAAATATCCAAGACACGTTCATGGAAAGAAGGAGGTGACTATAGTACTAATCAAGGGAGTCGATTAGGCAGTAATAGTAGTAGCAATACAAAAGGAGCATGGAGGGGTAATACACAATCATCATGTGATGCAAGTGTAGGCTCTACTGAAACACGTCACTCCAATGTCATGCCTTCATCACCTACAACAAGTCTATCCTCCAAACCAACAGTACAATATGTAACATCATCATCATTATCATCAACATCTAGATATACAAAATCAAACTTTCCACCTAGTTATTTTCGTGGTGTACGTAGAAGAAATTACCTACATTTCATAGTAACAACAATAAGTCGTCTTGGTTTAGTGGAGCATGTGGTAGAGGACAACAACATGGATATTTAAAGAAGAATGCAGCTATACTAGTTGTATTAGTATGTGTAGTTTGTTAGCTAGGAGGAACTAATGAGGGTATTGAAAATCAATTAAATCATATTGAAACTACAGGTTATGCTACTAGTGGTGGTAGTAACATTCGAGGCTTGACTGATGATTATAATAATCAACAACAGCAGCTTCCAATGACTACAGGATATGCTCAAGAGATGGGTTACTCTACCGATGGACAAGAGCAGCAAAGTACCAAGGGTATAATGGATGGTGTACATCCATTACCGACTAACTTATTGGGTAACAACAACGGTGTTATTGATTGGTCAACGACGAGTCAAACTACCACAGGAGTAGGAGGACAGCAAGTGGTAGATTGGAGTAAGGTCCCGCCTCATTTGCGTGGATATTATTCCAAGATGGTAAATGTTAATGCTGCTCAACAATCAGAACAGGAACAAGTAATGTCCTTGGAAGAGCAGATAGATCAAGGAACGTCTGCTCAAGCATTATTAGTTGAATCCAATGTAGAAACAGTCAATGTAGAAACAACTATTGATAATATTGGTGAAGTGGCAGTGCCGGTTATTGATATGGAAGAGTTTACGAAGCAACAGGAGGTACTGGAGTTTAATGCCGGTGTTGCGGGTATTCAGGAGGCGCCGCCAACTGTTGATGATCAGTAGTCGTCACTACTGGTTGATGGTTCTCCACAAGATGTACTACCTGATGAATCTTTACAAGGCGTAGATATACAAGAGGATACATCTATACCAGATGAAAGTAATATACTTGACCAAGTTGAGAATACTGATGAAGGTATCATAATCGAAGGCCAAGAAGAAGAAGAAGAAGAAGAAGAACCAGAATACGGCATGACAATGGAAGAACATGAACAGATGGAACAACGTATGCAACAAGAGGAGGCTGAGAAACTTGCAATAGAACGATTGGTTACAACGTGGTGGTGGCGATCAACTGTCTGGTGGACAACAAGTTGTTGAGATTTTACCTGCTACTACTGTACCCGGTGAGGATGTTCAACAACAAGAAGTGCTTGAGCAGCAATCGCTCGAGTTGCAAGGTGATGCTTATAATGATCAGGAGGCATTACTAACAAGCATCAACGAGGAAGAAGTTGCAAGACAAAAGCAAGCCGAGGAGGATGCATTACTCAAGGCCGCAACGATTGAGGAAGATCAACGTGCTTCTCGTGAACAGAATCCTCCTGAACTTTATAATCAAGTAGCAGAATCCGAAGAGCAACTAGTCATGAATGTATCTGAAGAAGAAGCACCGGTCGAGTCTCTTTCACCGCAAGAAGAAGTTGATCAACTAGAGAATGTCCAAGATCAAGAAGAAACAGGTCAAGTACTCCTTGACAATGAGGTGCAAGCCGAGGGTTCTCTCAACGAGCAGCAGCAACTCGACAATGAGCCTCAAGAAGTTAATCAGCAGGAGAACAATGATGAAGACGAGATCCGTATTAAGAAGAAGAAGGGTAAGAAGAAACAGAAAGAGTTGGAAAAGCTGTTGAAGAAAGAGCAAAAGTTTCAGCAACGGAAGCAGGAATGCATAGAGCAGCTCAAGAAAGAGAGACGGGAGGCCAAGAAACGGAAGAAGCAAAATCAGGATATGAATATAGGAGACGAATCTAATGATAGTGAAATAGAGGATGAAAAGGTCAGTGAGGAACGTCAACTACGACTACGATTGATCAACTTCAAAAGGAATTGAATGAGTTAGCTGCGTTATTATCACAAAAGACATAGGAGGGTAGTATTATATATAATAGGATTGTAAAGGCAGTTGTATAATATGTATCTTCTGTGAGGCATAGGACGGGTGAGAGAGGTATGACTTAAGATTTTAGTGCTTGGTTATCTTACGCTTAGCAATGTCTATAACATAGAAGAAATTTCAAGATTATATTGACAAACTTAATTGTTATTCTATGATCTCTTGGAGTTTTTACCGGACCCCAAACTTTACAATACACAACCGGCTACAGGTGCACAGGAGGTAGGTCTCTGTAGTAGCACTTTGTTACATTCTCATTAAACTTAGAGAAGTAAACACCTCTGGCATTTGCCATATGAATAAATACGAAGTATCTCGCTCTGTGTTCCTCACGAGGCGGAAGGGATAACCTTCCCGAAATATACATTACCAAACACATAAACGTTCTCCCATTAGAATCAACTACTTGACCATCTCTCTGTCTCAAATCTATCCAATCAACTGACTGAGAAGATCAGCAACCTTTTCCTTGTCTCCGACAACATCAATGCCACGGAGTTGGCGGCCTTGTGGCATCTTATCCAACGCCTTCGTAATAGTCTTGGTCAAGACACCCATCAAATCCTCAGTAACAGAGTCTTCGTCGCTACAAAATGACATGACATTCTTCATCAATTCGCAGTTAGAACCAACAGCACCTTTTAAGTCTGGCAAAGCATACTTCTCAAGTAGAAAAGTTTCTTCTTGGCTTCCTCCCATGGGCTTGTTGGGACGGCCAAACTCCATATCCATATTTTGTTGCATTACTTTTCCTGACTTGGGCGACTTCTTGTGATGAGGGTTGGTTCCTTTTCCTGACTTAGCATCGCTAAATGCATCAATAAGAGCATATGTTGTCAACTTGTGTTTGCGTCGATATGATGAGTTGATATTTGCAAAGTCCATTGATTGTAAACTCATATCCATTGATAAACTCATATCCATTGTTGATAAACTCATAAAATCCATTTCAAATTCATCAAACATCATACTAAGTCCTTTTCCTGACTTGGCGCTTCCTGACTTGGCTGACTTGGCGCTTCCTGACTTGGCTGTCTTTCCTGCTTTGGCATCAAGTACTCGGTCTTTGTCAAATGCGGCAATTGACTTATATAAGTCATTCTTTGCATTTGCATCATCAGTGATGGTAGTTTTCTTATCTTGCCATAATTTGTTCGTGGTATAGACAGTAGCAAGTGATGCAATATTGCCAAGGAGGAATGCTGCAATTGCAATGTAGTAGTGGCTCTTCATTGTTTCATTTATATATCGCGTTGGGGAATTACTGTAATGTTATAATAATATGATACCTAGGTGAGGGGAATTCAAATTCAACGCCTTTTGTTCTTCGAGCGAAAGGGGCTTCGAAGATTATCGCCAACAAATTTTTTTCTGCCACCGAGCTCGACTACCTAGGCTATGTGTATATGTATATGTTAAGAAGCACCCATTGATAAATGATGGAGTATAAAGTGTATACGCCCTTAAAGAGGCATTCTATCGTTGTCTTTTTGATTATTGCAAGTATATGTTTATGTATTATCAACTTTCGATTCATCACAATATATAATAGAGATACATCATCCAAGCACCAGGTTGCAGAATATCAGTTCCCATCCATTGATGAACGATTTGAGTATTACATGGGCGATTGGTATAATAAAACTGATTGGCAACTAAAGGGGAAATGTCCAACTCTAGCAGCAGAAAAATTAACAAACAAACGAGAGAGTGTCATAAACCATGATATGCTATTCTCCCTCAAGAATCTTAAAAAATGTAGCGATATATCTTGGTATTGCTATGACGCATACAACACGCTAAAACTATTCAAGAGTAGTCATTTATCGAATCCACTAGCCCTGTTCAAGTTTGGCGATGGCTATTCAAATGTGGCATCTAACCCAGTTATTAGTAAATCAAGGCCGGCATTGGGTAGAAACCTTCATACTCCAATTATCTGGCCTTTGAATACGAAACGTCATTTCGCGTCACTACAGAAAATATGGCAAGCAAAGATGGATAACAAAGAGATAGAGTGGAAGGATAAAGAATCAAAACTTTTTTGGAGGGGAAAGACTACAGGACGGCGTGTAGAACTGCTTAGTCGATGGACGCATTATGATTCTAATGTTATTGATGTTGCTTTCTCAGAAATACTCCCAAAGCATGGAAAGTTCCTCAATAAATATCTAGGGAGGCATGATACAAGACAAACGGCAGACCCTCTCGAGATGTTAAAGTACAAATACTTGCTATCGATTGAAGGTAATGATGTTGCCAGTGGTTTGAAGTGGATGCTCTACTCCAACTCGGTTGTACTTATGGCACCTCCCACCGTCTCGACTTGGGCGATGGAGGATTTGCTTCTACCATTTGTGCATTATGTACCGTTGGCAGATGACTACAGTAATCTATCAGAAATGATTCAATGGGCCGAGGATCATCAAGATACTTGCCAAGTTATTTCAAAGAGAGCTAATGCCTTTATTGAACAGTTATGTTTGAGTAAGCAAGCAAAGATTGACACTGAAATATTAAGAGAGAGATTGGCCACCGCGTATGTAAGTCAATTCCAACAAACATTATCTCACTGTAATGGGAGAAATGGTACAAGTAACTAGATATGAGACGCTGGTACACTAATGGTTGGATGTACTTCTTCTTACTTGTTTAAAAAAAAATGACTCCTTGTAGAATCCTATTTGAATAGAAAATTAAATGTTAACAGATGAACTATGTACATGACTTCTTCACTTTGAGCTTGCTAAAAAGAGAGATTCAAACAGGGCAAAACCAGCATGCAAACCAGCAGACTATCAATTCTAGTACAGGTGCCAACCCTTTTACATTCATGTGTAGGCCGACATCTCAACAACCTCAGCAAATAGTGGATTGCATCTTCACATGAATGAATCAGCCCAACATTTGGCCACATCAACCCCTGTTGTGATGGTTTGTGGTGATGATAGCACATGTACAATGTTATAATGGCAATCAAGTACCCATGCAGCAGTCATTTACCACCTTCGGCACATTTCTAGAGATGAGGGCAACACTTTTACAGCCACTTGTTGGTCAATATCAGATATTAGTATCTCAACAAACAACTTAGTTAATAACAAAATATATATTAAATGGATTTGTCTTGCTTCATCTCAATCTTTTGCTTTTATTTTCAATGTGTAATTCTTCTAAAATAACACTACTACCTGTTAGCCTCTCTTTGCTCTAGTTGTGCTGAAAGTAATGATGTACATTATCCCAAGTCTTCTTGGTGGCAAGCTTCTCGACCATTTCTTTCACTGCATTCCTCTCGTCCTTTGTGAAGTACTCTCTATACGTCTTACCCGTTATAAATTCAGGTGCTTCATTCTTTTTGTCTAACCACAAGAAGTTATGTAATGCATCTACTGTTTCATTGAAGTTGTCTGTATATTTCTCATAATGTAGTACTAATGTGGACAACTCAAGATCGTCAGTAGTGATCTGGGCCAAATTATGCCACTGTGTCCATCTAAAGAAGTCCGAGCTGCATGGGATTACCTTGGCAAGATCCTTAACATCAAGATAGAATGGTCTTCGCCAAATATCGTCTTTCATCTTGGCATCTAGCTCTCTGCACATGGTACGAAACCCTTCTT
>Ga0214479_100488_pt1 | contig 23124 bp, 17 predicted proteins | sample M1_20Mar14CPVII9_5_FD_165054 | JGI IMG/M metagenome (GOLD analysis project Ga0214479, IMG submission 165054) | Marine eukaryotic communities from Monterey Bay, California, United States - M1_20Mar14CPVII9sort6BwellE14 | ecosystem: Environmental > Aquatic > Marine > Unclassified | place: USA...
ATATCATTTCTGAAGCATTAACTTGTCATCACGTTGGACTGCCAAAGAAGAAGATGCCATCCAAACTAGTAATGAAGGTAAAGAGCTCTATTGAGGCTCGCAAGATTATCGTTCCTACAATTGACGAGAAAGATCCAAACACTGCTGTCGAGGTATACTTCCAGTTTGCCAAGGATGACAATTCTGAGTCTGCTTTACAACAACGCGTCCTTGTTGACTTGCTAGAGCATATCATTGACGAGCCTATGTACAACACAATAAGGACAAGGGAGCAATTCGGCTATGAGGTTTCGTGTGGAAGTAGATGGACATATGGTGTCTTAGGAATGAGTTTTAGAGTCGTGACATCAATTAAGAGCGCGGTAAGTAGTAGCTGTAGATGCAAAGATGTGTCACTCGCGTTATGTATTTCATGCACTACTGACATTAACATCCCTACTTTGTCATACAGGAGTCAGCTAGTAACAGAATCGATGAGTTTCTCAAATCATTCCGAGCTGAGCTTGAATCTATGGATGATGAAACATACATGCAACATTTAGTTTCGGTTGCAATGAATAAGCTTGAAGGCTTTGATTCAATGACTGAAGAGACTAGTAGTCATTGGAGTGAGATAGTTGAAGGAAGGTACGACTACGAAGCATACAGAAAAGAAGTACTCTGCTTGAAGGGAACAACAAAAGAACAGCTTTTGTCTGCATTTGATGAATGGTTGAATCCGGTGTGCAGCCAAGGATTGCCAAAGAAGAGACGTCGACTGATTGTGATAGTTATTGGTTCCGGTGAAGGAGCTTCCTCGGACGGTAGACCTAAACTCGATGACGATACAGCAGTTGGTGACGAGATTGATCGAGTGCTGAACGAGTTCTATACATCACTCAAACAAGATAGTTGGGGCAAGATTGTTCACAAATAATAACTATTCCCCTTTGAAATATAGATGTTACATCTGTTCAATAACGTCAAGTCACCATATTATATACATCTCTATTCTTTATACATATCATTCTCTTCAATCTCTACTAAGTCACTACAATATTCTATCAATCCAGTTTACCGATTATATACTCATTAAATTTCAGAAACAAAAAGTAGAACAGGCCAAGTACTGCACCTAATGATATTGTTGTAAACGAAGTCCTCGGATTGAAGATTGGGTAAAAGTGAAGGCCAAGTCTATCCATTACAAACAAGTAAAGTAGCGAATAACTCAACGCCACCGCATAGGCGACCCACAAATCTGATATGGTAAATAATCTTACACGATCACCGGTAATAATGTTCATGCTTGCGAGTGGAAGATTCAACAGGTGAATGTTTGTCATGAAAAACCCGAAATTGAACTTTAAGAACTGGGTTCTCTTCTCTCCCTTGGGCACTGATTTGAATGCTATAATCGGGAGAAGGATGAAATTCCTGGGGAAGATGCGCGTTATCATGATTTATGATGATGAAAGAGAGGTGATAATAACTTTTGTTAGTACATGTGATTTGCAAAGGCAAACAATACTAACGCGGACTTTCCAGATACTCCAGACAACAAATGCATTGATAAGTGTAACCAATCTAATACTTGATCCGATTGTTGCTAATTTTGATGCCCATATTGTGTAATTGTTTGCTGCTAACATCCATGCCATGTAATCAAAGCCAGCACGTGAGGTGAGCAGTATCCAAGACCATCCAGTAAAGCTAATAGGAAAGGCCCCGATACTGCCTAGCGATATACGAGCATGTACCATGACAATTAAACCCCATAGAAAGATTGATAAATCAATTGCAGTAGCTTTGGGCATACCCAAAAAGTAGACATCTTCCTCATTCATTTTACTTATTGCAGAAGTTTCGAACTCTAACTTTGGTTTGAAGTATATGATAGATGTATAACAGAATACTAATGCCATACATACAAATGGTGACCAATACCCTACTCTCATCCAAAGAGGCAGCCAATCAAACCAACCATTAAAGCTACCGTTATTGTCATATATCAACCATTTAAACCTTGGTGTTTCATCATCTCTTGGGAAGTAAGATGTCCGTCGATGAAATGGTGTAGCGCCGGCAGCACTTTTGTTCTTCATTTTACTATTGTAACTATCGTTGGATGTATCACTACTCTCTGATGATGATACGAGTGTGGGATTGTTCTTCCCGATGTGATCAAACATTGTAAAGAAGTTATATTAATAAACTATGTTGCAATAACTCCCCCATCAGCCGACAACCAAGCTCCTCTTTGTGTCTCCAACTCTCACTACTCACTACTACACAACACACTGCTGCTGTGGCTCACGTCTCCGCTTTCACACGATCCTCCTAGTACTACTCGCTACACTTACACTAACAACACAAATAAAAACAAAACACACTTTTCTTTACGAATAAATTTTCCGTTCGGCGATAGCTGGGACTGCTGTTTAGTATACCTATAGTAGAGTGAGCATTGTGTGGTTGTAATCAGCATATCATTATTAATCGGCACCTTTATGCATTGTTGATTTTAGTACTTTATCATACCAACATGAATAATCTACCACCGTCTACACAAAAACGACAAGAAGTAGGATTTCTCTTGCTTGAAGAATGTGAGGTTCTGTGCTCGTCTACATACTCTACAACTGCAGGAGTATGGTATAATATAGATATACAGTCCGGTACTAATTTAACTAATGATATAGATGGTCATAATGATTGTGAATTTGCTCCGTGTGATTTAGTATTACGACCATCTTCTACCACTACAAACGATATAAATGACAATAATAATATCTTGAGTAATGCCAATGAGATTTTACCATTTAATGGATTATTATCTGAAATGTCAATTAATGAAGTTGATATTAATGGTAATAGCTCTACATCGCGTAGATCGGATGCATCATTATTGGCTGGGTTGTGTATTGAAATTGATGCACAGGCAGATGTGTTTGAGCAGCAGAAATCTGATTTAGATGAGGAGAATGATAGTATGCATTTGAGACAACTTCGTGCTGCTAATGTACAAATCATGTTTTGGGAGAGTAATCATAGTGCATTTGATATGTCAAAAGATAGTTATGATTCTAATTCTGAAGATAATATAGAGGAGTTAGTAAAGATGAAGGCATCGATGCTGGTTACATTCTCACTCCCAATACAACCTGATAATGTTGGTAGCGAAATCCATACATCAGGGAGGAATAAAAGCAAGAAGAAGACAACAAAATCTAAAATGCTTTCTTCTGGTCTTCAATTAATTGGCTCAGTCATTAGATGTGATTGGAATTATCTTGCTACGAATATGAATAAACTTCAACAAAAGGCTCTTATCACAAAGAAGAAAGACGATAAGTTAGTAATAAAGCCCTTCTTCCCCTCCTCTATGAATGTTGAAGAATTATATGAAAGGATTAGTGGAGCCGGAAAACATGACACTGAAGGTACACAAGAGTTGAACGGCAGTAGTATGAGTAGCCAAACGTCTTGTACAAACAATTTCAGCAGTTCATCATCACTGGCATTTCTAAATTTGCCGATTGATATAATTTCAACATCCATTGCAAGTTACCTTCGAGCTCCTAGCCTGCATGCACTTCGTGTTACAAATCGCAAGATGTATAAGATAATGCGGCCTATTGTTCCTGGTCTCAAGCTGAAGCTTTTCCAACATCAAATAAGAAGTCTAGAGTGGATGGAGATGCGTGAACGTCGATGTATCACGGAAGGTGATGTTGTAAGACGAAAAACTAAGTCAGTTGCTGGTGAGGCGGCATGTGGTGGAGATTATCACAGGGCTGTTACTGGGGGCGCCACAGTGCTATTGAGCACTAAACCTGATTATGTCGAAGGGTATACAAACGAATCGTTCAGGTTTGATTCTATTTCGGGTTGCAAGGTACAAATACCAACACAGAGTAAAACAAAGTGCGCAAGAGGAGGGCTCCTATGTGATGATCCTGGACTTGGCAAGACTATCACTGTCCTATCCCTGATCTTGAGATCGTTTGGACTCAGCACCGAGTCTACAACAAGCGCTGATGAAACGAAAAATGATGACAACTTGTTCTATACCTATTGGTCATCAACTTTCCTCACTCAACATGTACGAAGACCAGCCATCCTCAAATTGATTACAAGTATCATAAAGTCTGATATAGAGTCTGGCTGGTTTACTATACCGGTTGACTTGGATGTTTGTCCAGATTATCTTGACATCATAGCACAACCAATGTGCTTTCAGGACTTGCGGATAAAGTATGATAAAGAAGACTGTCTTGACTTTAAGATGTTTGAAGAAGAGGTTAGCCTATGCTTTTCAAATGCAAGAGAGTACAACTCTCCTGATAGTGACATATACAAAGCTGCAGAAAGATTGAGGGTAAACTTTGAAAACATCTTACTCGAATTCAAAGAGGACCAACTTAGAACTGCAGCCAAGTCGATAAAACGAATGTCAAAAGATGAAAATACTCGACATCTTGTAGATGCCTTTGAAACAAGAAAGAAAGCAGAGATTGAGGAAACATTAGTACCCTCGTCTTCTACATTACTAGTGGTACCAGCTCCACTTCTAAACCATTGGGAAGAACAGATACTGCATCATATTGATTTCGATTACCTAACAGTGAATAGCCGACCCGACACACCTTTGATATACTATCACACGACAAAACGAACTACCAAGTCAATGAAAGCATCCAATACCCGTATTACATTCGATTTGAAGAGTGTGAAAACCCCTCTAATATTCATTGATGATGGATCGAAAGAATTACCAAGTGAATCAGTACTTTCTAGATTTCCCATTGTTCTGACATCTTACAACAGATTTACTGCAGATTGGAAGTCAGGGAGTGTAGAACAGGAGTTGAGGTCAAAAGGTAGTAGTTATAATGATGATAATGATAAGTATTGGGGCGAAGAAGAATCAGAGGCGAGCTCGTTGCTCAAGGTACATTGGTTGAGAGTAATTGTTGATGAGGGACATGTAATGGGGAAGAACTCCACTAATATGATTCAGTTCGCGTCTTGGATTAAGGGACAAAGGCATTGGGGAATGACTGGCACTCCGACGCAACAAATTTCAACATCTACAGGACTACGTTCACTGTACTTTCTCGCCAATTTCCTGAGACATGACTTCTTTAGCAAGCGTCTAGGAAGAGAAAAGGTTTGGAACAGTCTCATCAATCACGGGTTTAAGGAAGGGAATGTATCGTGTTTCTTTCGACTGAAGCATTTGATAAGCTTCTTAATGGTAAGGCATACAAAGGCAGACTTGGTTGAGATCCCTCCGCCCGTCTATTCTACAAAATTGATTGGGTTGAGTCATCAAGAGACAACCACATACAACACGCTTGTTTCCGCAATCAAAGCTAATATTATCACTACATCGATGGAAGGGAAGACATCAGGTTGGCAGGATTCCCTTCTCAATCCCCGTCAAGCCAAGTATGCAGCTGAAGGTCTTAAAAACTTACGAGTGGCTTGTTGTGGTGGCACGCATATCACACCCATTATACTACCACATCATTGGTCTGAGACATTAGAGATGTGCAGAGACATTCATCAACTTGATGAAGTAAAGATCAAGGTCGTCAATAACTTCATATTTCGAGCAACATCAAATGAGTTGTCAAGTTGTAATCAATGTGGCATACAATTACAGACACTCTTTGTTGTACCCTGTGGATGTTTACTCTGTGTTGAATGTATCGATAGCAAAACAAGAGCTTGTCCTTTATGTGCTAAACCATTTGATGTGGATGATTTTCAACGACTCCAGCCAGGATTGAATAATCAATATAACTCATCTATTGAAGAAGAAAAGACTGAAAGAGAACGGAAGTTTGCTCTGAAGAGGGCATTCTCGTCATCGTCGCTAGAGAGAGGAGCCGACGTGGAAGAGTTAGATGAAGCTGAAGCGATTTTACCGCAAGAGAATCAGGTACGGAAACATAAGAAGGGTGAGAGTTGTGTCTACTCTAAAATACTTTTAGATGGCAAGTGTATCCATTGTCGTCAAGAGTGCTTTGATTGCAACTTCATGAACAACAAGCAACAGCAGTGTTCAATTTGCCACAAACATGCCGAAGATTGTCCGACTTATGCTTCCAAGTCAAAGTACTGTATTGACAAGTTATTGGAGCTTAAAACAGAAGTTAGTGGTGCGACGTGCACTACGAGTCCAATGGCTGTTCGTCTCTTTGGATCCAGGGTCATAGAAACACAACAAAGTGTGAAAGCAATCGTGTACTCGCAAATCCGGCAGACATATGAGTACTTTGGAGACAGATTGATCCGCAGATTCGGTGGTGCTTGTGTTGCTGACTACTCATATGGTGGAACTCGAGCTCAGGAGTTAGACAAGTTCATTCATAATTCTGAATGCTTTGTCATGCTTCTGAGCAAGCAAGGATCTGTTGGTCTCGATCTATCTTTCGTTACACATATCTTCTTCCTGGTAAGTCTTTTTTTCTCATGAGCCCTCCTTTGATTGCTTTTAACCACATTTACTAACTAGTTACAATCATCTCTCTTTCGTCTTCCTAAATCGTTATGACGCGCTTCTTCTAGGATGCAATTTACGACAAATCAGTGGAATCGCAGGTCGTTGCAAGAGCTTATCGCATGGGAGCAACGGGCCCCGTTCATGTCGAGCAATTGACTGCTAAAGATAGTGTGGAGGAAGTGATGGTGGAATTGAATACTGGTCGGCGCCAATCAGCAACAGCAGACGAGGCAAATTCTGACCCCAAAGAGAAACACGCAAAGCTACACACTTTACTAAAGAGTGCAAAGCTCATCCGTCAAGTTGCCAACCAGCAGATGAAGAGAAAAGCTGATGGAATCGATCTGAACAAGAAGAAGGCAGCGAAAACAGGAGTAAGGTTTGCAGACTAGAGCTGAAGAGATAAAGTTACAAGTCGTTCCTAATTAACACTCCAAGAATTCACTTTTAGTTTGTTTACACCACTCGCTAATCACTCCAGATATTCTCTTGCTGATGCTGCCATCTCGTTCAGTATATTCTTTGCATCGGAAGTGCTTTGGAAAATAGATAGCCCGTAGGACACTCCATATCGACGCGACATGTCAATTATGCTCTCTGGAGAAATATGAAGGTCAGAAGGCAAGCAGCTTGTTGATTTAATGAGACAAAGTATATCCTCGATAACAGGTTGTAGTTTTGAACAGCCTCCACATGATTTCGTAAGCTCATCTTTCAGTTTGATAAAATAGTTGACAATATGGTTGAGATATCTTCCCGTCGATAATAGAGGATATGCACTTGTATGTTTGTTTCGAATAGCAAAGTCAACGATGGTGGCAGAGTCATTACACATCCCAAGGATCCCATATCCTCCAAATGGCAAATTAAACTCAGTGGCAATTCGATTGAATGTCACGGCGACTACAGCACACATTCTGATTGCTTTTATGGACATTTCAGGCGAATATATATCAGCTAATGAAGTCTTAGCGGCCCAAGGACTATCTTGATCTTCATCAGAATGGAAACAACACAGTCCACCAATTGATACATAGAATTGTAACCAAGCAGGACGGGTACCCCTGCCAATCAAAGGCCCGGATATGTTTAAATCCATTCCCCCATGAGGTGCTGAGAAGTAGGCAGCTTGGCCGTCTTTTGTGCGCTCTATCCCCGTTCTCAACATTAATGTAGTCGGAATGTAGGTGAATGAACCGTCTTCTTCCTTTACACAGATTTGCATACCAAAGTTCGTCATGATGACCCTTGGGCAGACTTCCACTTTATGTCCCATATCGACCAAGGCTTGAATCAACTCTTCCGGGAAGAAACACTCCTTTCTACTACATATCACCTTGAAACAATCTTCTAATTTGCCTCCCTTTGCAAGTTTGTAATAGTTGTGACACAGCTTGTTTAATAATACACATATGAGTCGGTGTTCTATGCCCTCTCGCTTTGTATGTGTGTACTTCAAATCACCCTTACCGAGATGCAATCCTGGTAGTAGACGTTCATTAATTGGTGTTGGGGGAGGGAAGCTTCGGTCCTCAGGATCATACTTGCCGTCTTTCTCCAGTATCCTATCCTCCATTTTCTTAACATATAGGTCAAACTCTTTCATATCAAATGTAGTTGGAAAGTCTGGACCATCTTCTTTACCAAGATCATATGCAAGATCCCCGGCGGCATTCTCTCCTCTACTCAGATAATCCAATGGAGTAACGTGAGATGGGCTACTATTATCAGGAGTGATTGTCTTTTGATATAGGTTTACAAATGATACAATCTCCATTAATGACAGATCTAGTGACAGTGGATCAAATGCAGTAGTAGTTTCTGTATTATTGCCATCATTATCATCCGACATTATAGATTTGGCAATAAATGATGATATTTTGTTTGATACTCCCGCTATACTACCCGTGACACTACCCACACCTAATATTGGAAGCAATGCAGCACCATATGTTTTACCTAGTGACTGTAATAGCATATTTCCGATCGTAATTTCCAATTCCTTTTGTAGAAACAATTGATTGAAGCCTGAATCATCCGCCGGTTGTAATTGTGATAGATATTCACCTAAACTTATCATATTCCATTGTGGATTGTTACTAACAAATGATGTATCTAATTCTAAACATGTTACTCTTCTATTGTTTATATTTGCATTCTTATTCCGGACTACCTTGACAAGCTTTACATTCTTTTCAATCTCTTTTACACGTTGTTTGATTGAGCTTCGGTATTGATAGAGGTAGTATAGTGGATATGATATGATGCCTACTGTTATGGTGATGAGTATTGTTAGTAGTTTGTTATTACTACCGCCTTCAATGTTGAGGATATATGTGTAATATTGTGTTGATGCTGCCGATAAGTTCATTGGTAGGTATGGTATGTATGGTTTATTGATGCACCGTCTTGGTATTAAGTCTATTATTAGCCAGCAGCGTCTGCTACGAGCATGCTCCTACTCTAGAGGTGACTAGTGACTACTGTCATACTGTCATGTACTAAGATCCAAGGATACCGAGACATAAAGAGACGTGTGTTTATTTCATCGATCATTATATGCAGCGGCCTCTAGAGAGCGAGTCTCTACTACCACAAGCACCGATCCCCTGCAATACTGTAGTAATATCAAGAGGTGTATTAAGAGTATTATACTTCATTCAGTAAGGTTTGTATTAACTCGGAGCAGGATACCACCAACAAATATCAAAACGTACCAAATCAATTATATTATATCAAACATCTCTTGCTTGCAAGAACAACCATGATCTCTTTCTATTGCAAATCCACAATGTTATCATTATGTATAACCATCTTATACATTAGTAGTAATATACAATCATTAGTGTCAGCCTATCATAGGATATCAGGCGTACCAGCACCACTTCATTATATATTACATGAGGCATCCAACAGTCAAATGTCTACAGAAACAGAAACTATTCAAGTTAGTAGCAATGTACCCCTTACTGTTAAACGATATTATGATGATTTATTCATCCCTGGTCAAGAACCTGTTAAACCAAATTGTAAGTTTGTTTTGTTGGTGATTGGTAGATATGTGGTGGTGATGATATGTTTGATGATGTGATATTGATATGTGCCCAACTTGTTCACATATTATAATCATACATACTTATAATATTTCTCTCTCTTGTCTTTCTCTATCTAATAAACTCAAATATATATACAGATGTCAATGTACTAATAACAAGTGATTGTGATGCAACCACATACGTACCAAACGTATCATTCTCAAATGATAATACCAAAATAACAGTAGATGTGCAAGGGTCACCATCATCTGATAACACCTTTCTTCAAAACTCAACTTCATATAAAGTAGAGTGGTCTGCTCCGTCTGATTCATATCATCATCCTGAGTGTGATACTTCACAACCACCATCTCGGCTAAATGAGGGACGTGAAATATCATTCAAGTCTATACTAGGCCCCAATAGTAATATCAAGGAAGTATTCCAACGTATCCTAGGTATCAAGAAGGAAGAACCAACCAAGAAGATTGGTCAAGTAAATACTGAATTTTCGTCTGATCCACAGTGTAATGTTAATGCAGAAATATTATATGATTCTTGTACACATAATATGGAGGTATTATCAGCACCGAAAGTACGTATCATTGATGGGTATTTGAATCACATTCAGCATCGGCAACGGATAAATGATGTAAAGTTTGATGACTTGATGAACAAGGACGGTAATCAGTATGTTGAGAAAAGAGTAAAGCAGCACCCTGGTAATGTTCAACATAGAGAGAGTGATGATGGATCATGTGTGACGGAGTTTAGGACTCAAATACTTTACAGAACAGGGCCAGGAACCTTAGCTGGCTCACCTTTGGTCCCTCAAGTATTGTGCAACCGTCCAAAGAATGGGGGCCCGAGGTATATTGATAATGTAGAGAGTGGAGAAAGAAGATAAACATGTGATAGGGGAGTAGATTGTGAAAGGATATCGCACCGTATCCTCGATGTATAAGGCTTGGTGAAACTCTCTTCTGTAGTTGTGTTTGTAATTATAATTAGTATATTATATCAACATGTATCGAGAGAGTGTACCTTATTGTAAAGTGTAATAATGAAGGAAGTAGGTAAGTAGTTGAGTTGCAGGCTGAGTTTATTCATTAGTTTTCATGTACGTGGAAAACTCTTTAAGAGTGGTACATAAAATTCTTGAAGCAGAAAATAATAAATAAATTAAGAGCTCTCATATAATGATAAGCAAGATGGTGATGTTTATGCCATAAACAAGAAGCCGGCGAACTAATACGAAGTCTCTCAGCTCCCTGACGTGCGCATAATACTCAGCAAAGAACCCTTACCCTTTTTATATAATATCATCATAACATTGCAAAGAAAACTTATCAAAGTTATTTGAGAATTGAGAATAAAAAATATAGTATAGTATGGAGGATCAACAAAAAGACACAAACACAGTTGATAACGTTGAGGGTATTAATTTACCTCCCGTATTATCAACAACAACAGCTGGAGATAAAGATCATATCATTGCATCGCTAACAACTGTTAAACAATCAAACATAACACAGGCGTCAGATGCAGTCGAGAATAATATTGAGACATCTGAAGCTCCTGTTGAAGAAACTTCAAGTAATTCCAATGATGAAGCAGATAATGATTCAGTATCAAGTGATATAACCGATGTTGCAATTGCAAACATTGATGAACAGAATCAATTTGATGAAGATATTAATGCTGCTCCGATGCATTTACATGCACTGAGAATTAATCCTCGGTTAAAAGGATTGCCACGACATAATTCTGATGGAAAGTTATTGGATTCTAGTGATAAAATCAGTGGTAGACGTAGTAGATCAACCAGTCGTAGTAGACCTGGTGGGGGTAGTATGAGAAGTGTGGCATCATCCCGATCAAGTAGTCCCCTGCCAAGTACTGGCGGAGGGAGTAGGTATACTTCTGATGTTCAACATGCAGCATCTGTGGCTGCAGCTAGTATTGGAGAATCTAAAGCTGGGTCAAGTTCACGTGGCGGGGGTAATAAACCAGCTGCTGGCGACGCTAGTACCGTCGGGGGATATTCAACAGCACACTCCGCTGTTTCTAGTATGGATGGTAATTTTATTGACCCAGATGTGTTATTAGATAGGCTTGGATTTATTGATCTGGATCCACCCCTTCCCCACGAAATTCGTTGTGGACCTTTGGCTAATCCTGGAAGTGTAGACGGCAAATCTAACATCGTTGGGCTCACACCCGTTAACGAGAGATTAAGCGAAGAAACATTGGACGATTGTCATGCGTTCAATGATTTGGTCATGATCGACAATTTAAAGCATGTAAGTGGGGGTATGAGTACCATGAGTATGCCAAGTGTTGCCCATTCAAGTTTGTCGGGTGTAAGGAGTGACATGTCCGTGGGAAGTTTGAGTGTGGGTAGTTTCGGCAAGGGAACGCATTCAAGAGGCGGGGGTGCTTCAGTCGCTGGCGGCTCACTCATGGGTGACGGGGAAAACAGTGTATTACTGGGTACGCTGGACGAAGAGGGCGAGGATGCTATTGATGAAGAGAGTGCTGCTTCACAAAATATTGAAGAACAGGCTGTTGTTAATGTAGTTGGGGGTGGGGATTAGAAAAGGAGAGTTTGGAAATATTTTGAGCATAAGATATGCACATAAATTGAGGAAGTATTTCCAGAGAATAGGGGCAGCACTTTACATATATGAAGACACTTCTTCTATGAGGTATTACTTGTACGAAACAGTAATATCTTTTGTAAACTAGTATTTAGATGTAAATGATATCTACATAGTACTGTACTATTCTCCTTTGTATTGAACACACTTAATGCACCTGGCACCTCGGTACCTTGCACCTCGGATAGTCTAAACTTACATCTTTCACACTTTGTTTCAAACGAGTCATTCGCCTTTGAGTAGCACCATCCTATTCTAGTACAACAATATCATCATCACTATCACTATCATCTAAGAGGTCCACAACTTCATTTTTGTTTTGATTTTGTTGTGGTTGTGATCTTCCGCCGCCATCTCCAGCCAAATCAACAATTCCACCATCATTTACAGATTTTCTCTTTTTCTTCTTCGGTACACTCTGTTTAGTGTCTTCATCATCTGATTGCAAATCGTATGTCTTAGGCGCTAAGCTATGGAGATGGATTGAAAAGACATTGAAGTTTCCGATACCCAAATCCTCTAATGTTCTATTTATCTTCAACTCTTTTCCAAGATGAAATAGTCTTTGTTGATTTCGCTTTATTGGCCCTAATGTTTTATCAGCTGATATTGCATCCTTTAATGCATTCAGATTTGATGATAGTGGTATTGAAATCTGATGTAGTATACAGAGGTAGATGCAAATTATAAGAGGTATAGTATGGATTGGTTGGTTAATTGGTGAGAAATAGTAACATAAGATGGTTCATCTCACATTTTATGTGTCTGTGATGGAGTAAAAAGACAATTAAGTATTAGTATCTGACGGTCACATACCTTGCTTGTTTTCCCATCGCTCGACCGAATAATAGACACCTCCTCCACAACGTCTCCTGCTTTCTTCCTGCCGCTCATCGTCTTATATTACTGTCTAAAGGGTTATACCGGCCGCCGACTGTACTTCCAAAGTTATGAGAGAGTGTTAAACGGCTTTTAGCGATTGTCTATTCTTTATTTAGAAAGGGGGTGAGTAATGAGCGTACCTGTCAGGACTGGAGAGAAGTATAAGTCGGCTGAAGGGTAGGAGAGTTAGAGACAGTGACTAAATTATGACGAATGCCAGGACCAAGCAATGTAGAAGTTATATTTTATATAGTGAAAGGATAGAGTCTTGACTTAATACATCTAATGTCTATGACTATGACGAGTTCCACGGCTGAGCAATGATGTCAGTACCATGCAACCAAATGATAACCCTATACCCGCCAATACTCCCGTTGTGAACAAGTGTTGCTCATCATAATAGACTGCATTACTTCTTTTCTTCTTTCCCGATACTACCCCTACTGATGATTGTATATCCTTTGCAGCATCAACTTCTCTACACTGCTTAATAGCGAGAGAGTAAGCACCAACAAGTCCACTACCCATCTTCTCCCAACTACTCTCACAAATAACATTCTCCAACTTCTCTACACTACTTAGTTCATCAACACTATCAAGGTATCCATTAAGTAGTGTACACACACGTGCTCGTACCATCTTATACAGTATAGTACGTTTCATAATACCGCCGCCTAATACAATCTTCTCACATGATGTAAGCAATAAGATGGATACACAGAGATTTGCAATAGCATTTGCAGCATGATTCCATACTTCGTGAGTATCAGGTAAAGTTGACAATACTTCTCGAGTCTGTGCACTACTGATATTGTTCGTCTTGTTGTTGTCATTATCAGGTTCCATTTGTAGATATCGTTCAGTCAATGCTACGCTACTACAAATACCTTCCACGGTGCCCACGCCACCATATGGAGACTTTTCACTGCCCCATGAATAGCCAGCAAATGTATCATTCTCAAGTGGTTGCACAGCTACATGTCCGCCCTCTGGATGAAGTAGACCATGGACTGGCTGTGAGTTAATGATGAGACCTACTCCGACACCCGTTCCAATTGTAATGTATGATAATGATGTTAATTTGGCACAAGCGTTTCTATGTTGAAATTCTGCAATAGCTGGCGCATTAACATCTGTATCAAATAGTACTCTACTCGTATTATTCTCTAATCCACATGCTTTTGCAATTGGAGATAGTATATCAACGTTCCTCCATTCTCGTTTAGGACTTCCGGGTAGTATTGTACCATAGTGTTTACTTTCAGGGTTCACTCCGGCGGGTCCAAACGTTGCAATTCCAACAGCTGAGTATTGTCCACTTGATGGTAAATGATTGGATAGAAATATACATGTTTCATTCAATATCTGTACTGGTGTATAACTTAATATCTCGCCAGTGTTGTCATCTTTTGGTGGTATTGGAGTTGTGTTTAGTATTTGTATCTTTGTTGATCCAATTTGCAGAAGTTCTTCTTCTTCATTACTACTACTACTACTGTTTTTGACTACTCTTGCTACTGATACTACAAACGTGGTACCACCACCTTCGATTGCAGCGAGATATATCTCATTATCATTGGAAGAGGAAGACATCAAGGAAGGGGAAGTAATGTGAAAGATACCGTCAAGAAGAATACCTCTATGTAATACTACAGCAAACTTATTCACCCGTCGTCTTATTGTTGTATTATATGTACCTGTAACTGCCTTCTAATAGATTAGTACAGCGTAGTAGAGAGTATTGACGGTGATCCGACACACTCGAATTGCGCCTATCAAAACTCTAGGATACCATCCGCCTATTGAAATCTCGATCTTCACCTCTTGCTTTAGACTACTAACCACCAATATGCAGGACGCCCTATCATCCCTAACTCTCGGAGACTCCCTCTATGTGGATAGAGACTATGAGGGTGCACTTGAGAACTTTACGGCGGCAATTTGTTTGACCGATAGCCGCCGTATCAACAAGGCAAAAACAACCTCCAAATCCACAAGTACACAAGATGTGGACAAGGACAACACCAAGGCCAATGAGGCTGAAACAAAAGTAATCCGTCTCCGTTCTTTATCACACCGTTCGGAGACATACATGTCACTTGATAAATTTACTCATGCGTATAATGATGCCAATGCAGCATTATCACTCTACCCACCAAATGATATCCTTGATTCTGCAACTCCGTCTTCTGGATTACGTCGTCCTTCTGAATTGGCATTGGCGCATGATCGTATTGCCCGTGCGTGTGTAGGATTAGCCAAGGCCAATATGGGTGTTGCTGCACGTACGAAAAGTGGCCGGGTATCATTTATCAAACTGAGTGGTCCGGGCATGGCTAACACTGAGAGTGAAATGGAAGAGGAGGCACGTGAACATTGGGAAACAGCATTGGTATTAGCTGGTATGTTAGATAGTAATACTAATGCAGAGGAAGATGGTGGAGAGGAGAAGAAGGGTGAAGATGGGGATGGGGATAAAAAGAAGAAGAAGGAGAAAGATACGGAGGGGGCAAGGTTGGTAGAAAGATTTCAAAGGGAGCTCAAAAAGCTGGATGAAGAGGATGTGGAAGAAGAAGAGACGAAAAAGAAATCCAACACCACTAGTAGTGGATTGGGTGATGTTATGGATGCTATGAAGAATAGTACTGTGTCTGGTGATCTTGCTAAGAACACGAGTAAGAGCAAGGATGAGGATTCCCCTTCCAAGTCTGCACCGAATCCTTCTTCCAAACCTGCTAAATCCAAGAATCGTTCAACAGGAGGCCTTCCTTCTAAAACACCAAGTGATCATCCGGCATGTTACGTAAGTTGCATTTGTATAAATTTGTGGAAAGTGTGCATGAGATGTGCACATAATGATATCATTGTAATTTGTGTACGAAATTGTTTTTTACGCTAATCTTTATATTCTTTCTCTCCTACCCTACATTAAACATATATAGAACAAGACCAGTCCGATTGATCGAGGTGTCATGGCCGGTATGCCCAAGTACCAATATTATCAAGATGATAACTTTATGAAGGTCCAGATTCTTGAACCAAACGTCACTGCCGAGAATTTGACTGTTGACTTTACTCGTGATACCCTATCCGTAAAGATCAAGAAACAGGAAGAATCAGGATTAGTAGAGTATACTGTCATTAAAGGTGACCTATATGAGGAAGTCATTCCCGATAAATGCCGTGCCATTATCAAGTCTGAAAAGGTGCTCATCAAACTCAAGAAGACGGATACTAAAATGGATTGGCATGCTTTGTTGGATGAGAGCAAGGCTGGGGATAGGAAGAAAGGTCGTGAAGAGAAACGTATGAAGGAGAACGGAGAGATGAAAGAAGGTGACGACGGTGATGATGCTGCACCTGCTGCTACAACAAGTAGTGCCACTATCCCTACCATCAAGGATACAACCAAGAACCGTCCATATGCTTCAACGCGTGATTGGAATGCTATCGATAAATCCCTCGAGGAAGAACTCAACGCCGAAAAACCTGAGGGTGATCAGGCCATGAATTCGTTGTTTGAAATGATTTACAAGGGTGCCAATGAAGATACCCGACGTGCAATGGTCAAGTCTTTTCAAACGTCAGGTGGTACAAGTCTCAGTACGAGTTGGGATGAGGTGAAAGATACTGATTATGAAAAGGAGCGAAGTGCGCCCAAGGGACAGGAGTGGAAGACATACGAGGGCAAAAAGCTCCCTGTGAAAGATGATGATTAGATCCTTGAGAATTGGGGAGTTGGGCAATTTGGCGGTGCCAAATGATCGAGGTGTATCTTCGATCAAGAAGAGATGACAGAGAATATATATTACATTTGATGATCGACTGAATTTATGAAGTAGAGAGAGTTCAACTAAGATGTGCTAGACATGATGTTTACTCTCAAAATAATTACAGTGTGTATTATTATTTACAGTATGTACAAAAAGAATACAAGTATATACAACAAAATTGGAGTGAGAAAGACTCATCATATCAAGAATGGCCTGCGACCCACTGGGTGGAGCCGAATAGGGTATCGCTCATAGCAACCTCAGATGCCAAACGGCTTTCTTGTACAATCGACTCCTCGTTGTCGTCAGAAGTATCAGCATTACTAGATTTGCGTCTATTTGTCAAAGGCCCAACTCCATGAATAGTTTGAGGTTTGTGATATGCCTCGCGAATAGTTGTAAATGTCTTCAAGTTCTGTTCATCGTCACTGATATCTGTTGAGTTCCGTTTCATACTCCAAGCTTTCCTTTTCCTCACTAAAAATCTTTCTCTGATTACTGATCTCCAGACTTCCTGTCCAAGATAAATGCCAATTCCATAGCTAAATGCATCCATACTTAATGATGTCCATGACGATTCGTTGGTACGCAGTGTATCACCGAATCTTCTATGCATGACTCCAATAACCGATAGAACAGAGGAACTGCCAGGGGCGAAGATGAATAATACTGGAAGATGCGTTATCCAGTTTGTGACGATGAAAGAGAAGAGATTATAATTATGTTAGTACATATAATATGCAAAGTCAATCATATAAAGGTGCACTAAGGTCAAATAAAGCAGTCAAGTGTCGAGACTTCATACTGAACACACGAATTCATATCATAGAAACAATACAAACACGGACTTTCCTGGTATTATAGATATGGCTGAAGGAAGCCCCTGCACAATCTCAACGATCATTGCGACCCAAGTTGAAACGAAAGCGGCAAGTACTTGCTGGCATACAACTGGTATCTCGCAAGTCTCTGGTGTACATTCGAACTGAAGATATGCAAGAGACAATAACCCAACTTGACCAACAATAAAAGGACCGAGACATTGCCTCAGTGGAATGTAAACATTCAACAAACAGAATACATTCAGAGGCATGTTATATACCCCAACCACTAATGCCCAGTTCAGATAAGCAGGGTATCCTGGATAGACACCGTCTTCTTCTGGGTATGGAGGTGGTGATGAGCACCATTTTGAATCTGGCATACTGGCAATGGCACCAATTTGATCTTCAAGTGATAAAAAGTTTCCTTGTGAATCTCTTGTCAGTAACCAGCCGTTGGCTAAGTTTCTGCCGAACACTTGATAGCCCAAAACAAGGAATGTAGCCAGAGATATACTTGATAGCAATCCTTTTACCAATCTCGAAGCTCCATGAACAACCGACCCTTGAAAGATTTCAATTGTACCCCAGACAATCTAATACGAGTCAAACAGAGTTAGAATGGGGCAAGGGTTGCTGTATAAATATCAAACATTACACTTACCTCCGCACCAGGCAACCAAATCAATAGACAGCCAAAGATTTGCGGCAAGACGTGACAGATATCTTGTCCACCATTTGATATATAACGCCAAACTAAGGGAGTAGCAATACCCACAACGAGTGGTACAAGTATGACCTCCAAATGAGTAATGTTAAATCGATGACATAATCTGTAAGTCACTATTGTAAAGGGTGATATGACGGCTGCACCTAGCATATCATAGTAGGAGCCGTAATAGGCAGCAATAGCGGCCCAGGGAGCGATTAACCAAAAACACACATCATAAATAATCCAACCATAGGGCAAACGTCTATCAAGAAGAATATCACAAACTTCTAGCGCTATCTTCACATTTTCCATCTCTCCACATATAATCATTTCACTGAAAGATTGCAAGTCTGCAAGTATACTAAATACAAAATCTCGTTCACATGTGAGTATGTGGGTTGAATAACTACCAAATTGTGCAGTAAGCAGACGATGACCGATGGATATTCTTGGACTTGGTATATTTAGTGCTTCTGCAACTCTCAAAACAGTCGTCTCCGCATCCACTGTACAATGTCCACTGGCTAGTAATCCCAATGATAATCTCAATATCAAAACTACACTGTCTGCAATATCTACATCTTTGTAGTTTGAGCGTATTTCTTGTTCTGTTACTAGGCATCCTGGCCCTATTGGTATATTGTTAACATCTCTTATATTTGTTTCATGTTCTTGCTCTGCAATTAGTTCATTCACAATATCTTGAATAGGTTTCCTTGGCTTAATTTCAATATAAAGTCCATCTCGAATATAATCTTTCCATGTAGTACTAGATTTGATATTATCTTCCTTCTTCTTATTCCGACAGTTATTTCTCTTATTATTATCATAGTATATCATGATTCTGTTTATGATGATGGGTATCAATACCATACATATAAACATTACAATTAATATGACCATACCTTCTGTTGTATTGAGAGGATAATAAGAATTCCCATCATCCCCTACTACATCATACGGGCTTCCATCAGCAGGGCCGTCTACGCCTCCCTGTTGATTTGATTCTGATGACATTGCAATATGATTGATGTGATATGGTATCAGAATCTAGGAGTACGTATATATAACTTTGATGTCTTCTCTTACTGTGCAGTGATACTACCACACGTAGATACTTTTTTGGTATCTTCGACTTATTTCATCGAAGGAGACTAAACTCCAGCGACCACCATCCCCGTTATCTCCTACCTCCTCAATATTATCTATAGGAGTGGATATTGGTATGATTTATGATCCTCCTATTGATAGTATGATTTTGAGCAAGAGGAGCAAGACATTCTCATAAGAAAGATTTGTCAAATCAACTGCCCCTCCGTACCGACCACACTCTCATAATTCTTACACAGTGCACCTTCAGCCTATCAGCCCATCATATAAAAACCTAGTAGTTATTCGATATAGAATTAGGACGGAATATCACAACAATTACTCTCGGATACATACCAATTAAATTGCTCAACAACTCCGACAACAATAAAAACAATACATAAAAATATGGTCAACATAGGCGAGCAAAACAAACCTAGTGGTGGAAGATCAATCTTAGACTATTCATTAATAGTATGCTTCACGTTAATTATATTATTGGCTATATTGGTATTAGATGCATTTGAATATATTACTGTACCCGGTGCCAAGAAGGCTACTAATAAATTTAAAGAGATGACTTCGGCGATGACAAGTGATGAATTATTAGGTGAGTAGTTAAGGTTTTATTGAGAAGAAACTAGGGGATAGTGGTTGGGTTGATGGGTTGATATTGAGGGTTTCAGATGTATTTTTAAGGTGTATCAGATTGCAGTTCAACTTACCCGGTTGGTTTATAAATTTGTGCATATGATGTGCACAAAATATGGGGAGATTGGGTGTCGTTACAATATCGATTATTTATATAGAGTTTGTATTATATTTGTTCACATATTTCTAACACACATTATTTCTCCTTTCTACTTTACTCAAACTTACTCTACTCAAACTTGACTTTTAATGGATATTTAGAGGTACAGAAGCAAATTGAAGATGCCAAGATTGAACTTGCAGAGAAAAAGGCGGAAGTAGAAAAGATTGTAACAAAAGTTGAAGAAGAAGTTAAGAAAGAAAAGGAAGAAGAGGATAAGGCAGCGGGGAAGGCAGTACATGTTGAAACGCCGGAGGAAATCAAAGAAGAGATTATTGAGAAGGAACAAATTGTTGAGGCTGTAGTTAAACAAGAAATCCAAAAGACATGGTGTGGGGGTTGTCAATTCGGTCAAATGGCATTTACATGTGCTAAGCGCGTTGCTTGGTTAATGGAGGCGTATGGATTAAATGAAGATATGGCTAAGGAAGCTACAATGGCAAAGTGTGGTCATAGGAGAAAGCTACGAGGGAATCATGATGAAGTGAATAATTGGGAAATTCTTGTTCGAGAGATGATGCAGATCACCCCCGTATTGAATTAGATTCAGGAGCTGTTTTAGGAAAGAGATATAGGGGAGAAGTGGAATTGTATACTAGTTATGTTCGATGTGGCTTAAGGCCAAAAGCAACACATTAGTGACTTTAGCAAACAAATTACTTTACTTTATGTACATTATTATTCAAACTCTTTTGGTTGTGATTGGGACATCATCATCGACCTTACAGCATGAAGTATTCTCGCCTCGGATGCTCTAATCTCTTCTGATATGTTAGATTGAAGTTGCTCGTTGTATGTAATAGCATGGTCCTTTTCTTCTATTATATCAGATGCGTCTGTAAGATGCGCGTTTAGCGAAATATGAAGTTGAAGAGAGACGATAGTAACTTAAGTTAGTGCATATGGCTTGCAAAGAAAAACAAATGAAGCACTCAGATCTCAAATCCTTCATATGAACATATGAATTAATAAGATAAAACAATACTAACGCGGACTTTCCTGGACACTTCTCCCCCTGACCAAGTCCAACAGCACTTAGGTATCGGCACACTGGAATGAGGCACAATTTGAGCATTCCACGGTGAAACTTTGTTCCTCTTAAGAACCGTAGACACTCCATATTACAGATTGATCTTGCGACCAAGTACATATTCATGGCCACCAAAAACAAATGGTACAAAATTGCTACCAAGATGAGGGAGATATATAGAAAGTTTCCAAGGATGCCTTCTCTGTACAATGAAGTGCATGAAATCAGAGACATGACAAGGAAGTATTCTACCATATAGATTACACCAAGATACTTGACGTTTGAAGACAAACGCCATAACTTCCGTGGCCATCCACTCGTTGGATCGTCAGGAGGATGACTAACCTTCGCTCTTGCTACATGATTTGCAGCGAGTTCAAGACGTGCTCTTGCAAAGAACTTACACGAGACTTGTCTAGCCGCTTCATATTCAGTCGTGACAATTGCAATCAATATGTTCACCAAGACAATAACGCCACAGAATGAGGCCGCGACGAAGAGAAGCGAGACAAGTGGTGATGAACTTCCCAAAGTTGATATTTCCATGCCACCGATCATAACACCGTACATTGCAAGATAGCTTTGCAGTGGAGTTAATGAACAGAACGATTCAATACTATCATCTGTCCCCTCAATATATTCACAATCACCGCTTGTTTTCTTGACTATGTCGATCATATCTCCAAAGAAGAAGATCACGATTAGGAATATAGTCAAAAAGTACCGTAGCTGTAGACCAATCTGAACAATGGTATATATGAGGGTGGAGAGAGATTCAGACATCCCCTTGACTTGTAATAAGAACTTCAACCATAGCATGCCCATAACTATTCCAGTAAAGTTAAAGCCGTCCACGTTACCGTTTACAAATAGCATGCTCAAGACAGTCAAAACTGAAATCATGGCAACCAACCCTAACGTGTTGCCGAAGCCACGTAAGTATCTCAATACCAGCTTCTCTTCGGTACTTGAGAAGCTGGCCATGATGATAAGATCACGCATTATGAAGTAACAGCTGATCGACAAACTCAAGTACCAAAATTCACGGTATTGAGAGAGAAAAGCTTCAGATGGGTATGCATAGACAAGTTCAACGATGATGCGGTATGATGTCATGAGCAGTAAGAGCAGGAACATCTCCATGAACTGCAGATAAACTGGCAAAGGCTTTCCGATTGTTGACTCAACTACATACTTGACAGCTCTCCTCGTGCTAACTTCATAAAGATCATCCTTAAGGTGAAGCATGACGGGCAAGAAGCCGGTCAACTTTGAAATCTCTTTGTATAAATCAGCTCTCATCGAATGGAATCTCAAACGATCACTCTCGCTCCAATTGTACTTTCTTCCAACTAATCCGCTCAGAGAAGACCTGGAAATCAAACAAAGATAGTACGTTGCACACCTTCTTGCTCTTTCTCCTCCTGATAATAATGCTACTAGCCACAGATCCACACTCTTGGGTTGAAACATCAAGTTCTTCACAATTGATGAGTCGATCAATGCATCTCGTTCTTTTTTGTTTTGTATAAGGAGGATTGTCCTGACAATAAATGGCACAGATGCAACGGCATTGATGATTCTTTCTCTCCGTTTAGATGCTAGCATCCAAAACTCTCGTCTGGTACTAATATCCTCAAAGGCTTGTTCTGCTAGTGAGTCAAGGATGAAGGAAAGCATCTTGAATGAGTACACGACCTTGCTCGGTAGAGTTACTTTTTCCGGTAAGTGCAATAGTCGCTGAACTTCGTCTCTTACACAGAGACTATTAATCACTCTTGTACTCTTTGTCATGGACTTGATCTCGCTAACCCTTAC
>Ga0214479_100489_pt1 | contig 23092 bp, 16 predicted proteins | sample M1_20Mar14CPVII9_5_FD_165054 | JGI IMG/M metagenome (GOLD analysis project Ga0214479, IMG submission 165054) | Marine eukaryotic communities from Monterey Bay, California, United States - M1_20Mar14CPVII9sort6BwellE14 | ecosystem: Environmental > Aquatic > Marine > Unclassified | place: USA...
CTAACGTAAGTACTGCTGTTGCTGACCACTTCATCTCTTCTCAATTCTTAATATTACTACATAAACATAGTTTTATACCCCAAGAAAAGAGTCCGACACATTATTGATGATATGATTCATGAAAGGAAGGAAGGAAGAACGTGTTAGCTATCAGGCCAAGTGTAAAGGGGCAACATGATATTAATCCTCGTAGTAGAGGCAGGCGTAGGGTAAGTTTATTGTTTTGAGATGTTTCCATCCCCCCTAGTTTAGTTGGGGTTCGTGAATGAGAATGTATTTATATCTGATCATGACCACATACTATTCTCTCTTTTCCCAATCATGTACTATCCATTTAACATCCTCAACGAAGGGGCAAGATGACGATAAGAAGAATAAGTTCTTCTTGAAGAAGGAAGATGTAAAGGATAGTCGTGGACGGTATACTTGGAAGCCTCGTATGCCAGAGGGTCCAAGTCTGCCGCTGAGGAAGGTGTGACACACATTGAAAAGTCTGAAAGTGTTGGTGTTCTCTCTAATGATAAGGAGGGTGTTGCTTTTGTTGATCCTCAAGATGAGATTGTGTTAAGTGTGTCTCAGCCTCAAGATGTTAAGGATCATCAAGCCCAAGCTCAAGGACGAAGGTTAGATGCGGCTGCCCTCCAAGCATTCAAGAATCGTTGTTATGAGACATCTGGAGAAACAGGCAGTGATGCATACGTTGATTGTGTAAAAGGGTTAGCTGTTGTCAGTGGTGTTTATACTGGCCAATCTTGTGAGGAGGCATGTGGTCGTTCTGGGGGAAGATGTTGTTCTTTTTCTGGTTCATGTAAGGGATTCACAGGCAAAGGTAAGCATCCATTCATGTATATTTTGTTTGGTGTGTTATTCACGAATCATTTACTTTACTTACACTTACTACTGTGTTCATCCTCTCTGTTCATCCTCTCTGTTCACAAGTGTGTAAGGATGATTCTTGCAATAATAATGAAGCCTGCATAGGTGCTAATATTGATTATGTTGTTGGTCCATCCTGTGACCGTGAGAGGTCATGTGCATTTGCTACAATTGGTAGTGTTGATTCAGGTTGTGGAAGAGGTAGTAGTAGTAGTAGTAAATTTTCGTGTCAAGCTGCTACAATTGGGAGTGTTGTTTCATCTTGTACAGATTATCAATCATGCGAAAGAGCTCAATTAAGTGGTGTTGATTTGATAAATTCGTGTAACGCTTTTCTCTCTTGCCAGGATACCAAAGGATACGGGGCATTTGAAGAATTGATTGACTGCTGCAGTGATCAGTCTTTTCAATGCACAGATAAAGATGGACTTGATATTGTTGTAGATGGTTGTGTAAGTATTTGTCTATCTGTACTGCTTTGTTGTCTTTGTTTATCGAACGAATCACATTTTTCTCATTCTTCTGTAATACTGTCAAATAGCCTGCACCAACGAGTAGGCCCACTATGAGCAGAGAGCCCTCTTTTGTGCCTTCTAGTTCAGCTGTTCCTAGTGAAAGTAGTGTACCTTCCTTGACACCCACTGAGAGTAGCAAGCCTTCTGATTCTCCATCTATCAGTCAACAGCCATCTTCCTCAAGTCTGCCCTCATTGGCTCCAAGTAACTCCCCTCGTGTGACAAGCGTGACTGTTATTGAACCTGATGGAGTGTCCAAGACTGTGGAATGCTGTGATGATGGAGAAGACAACAATGATTGCCAAGCTTTACTGGCAATATCAAAGTTGGATGATGATGAGTGTTCAGATGTAGCCCCAAGCACATCAGAGCAGCCATCTCTTGTGCCTTCGACACATCCAAGTGTAGAGCCATCCAATGTCCCGTCTGAATCTGGTGTACCAAGTTTGATGGTTAGTGTTTGTTTATGTTTTCTACGACTTTTGATGACTTTGTTTCGTCTGTTATTAGTATGTTGCTTGATAACTCAATCTCTTGTTTCGTACATTGCTGATTGAAATAGCCAAGTGAGACCCCATCATTATCAAATGAACCTACAACCCTACCAAGTCAGACTCCTAGTTCATCAAGCAAGCCATCTAGTCAGCCCTCGAGCAATCCGACGAGTAGTGGTGCTCCCAGCTTGATGGTAAGTTCTCTGTTTTTATAATGAAGAGAGTGCTCATATCATATGCCAGAAAAGTCTTTTCAACTCATGCCATTACCATATCTAACAAACTCTCACTTCCTATCTCTATCTAATAGCCCTCTGATTCGCCAACCTTGAGTACACACCCGTCCTCTGAGCCCTCGAGCAATCCATCCACAAGTGGCGAGCCTTCATCTTTACCTTCCATGGAACCTAGTTTGTCAGCGGCTCCAAGCTCAATGCCTTCCCAGTCGCCTTCTTCGTCCTCTCAACCATCTAGTCAACCTTCAGTGCAACCAACGATGACTGCCGCTTCTTCATCTGTTCCCTCGAGTGATCCGACGAGTAGTGGTGTTCCCAGTTTCATGGTAAGATTTGGTTAGTTCTTTTATCTAATGTTTCTGTTTCATCTGTTCTATCAGTGTTTATTATCTATCTTTGATTTGCTCACAATCATTTGGTTTGTACTTCAATCATCCATAATACGATCATATAGCCGAGTGAAAGACCTTCTACATCAAGTAAGCCATCAAATAAGCCTTCTTCTTTGCCCAGCTCAAGCCCTGTGATGCATCCATCGACTGGACCTAGCTCAAGTATTAGTCCAAGCACTTCAATCCGACCCTCAACCGAGTGTACAGATCAACTTGAACGTCTTAGAGTAAAATTGAATGCCCCTGAAGAGCCTACATCCATTCCCTCAAACTCACCATCAAGCAGTAGCCTTCCAAGCAGTACCCCAACAACCACAAAGGTGAGATGAAAAATGAAGCAAACAAGTTCAGTGAATCATATCTAATCTCTTCTATCTATTTCTAACTCCTTACAAATCAATATAGACTGGTCAAGAATATTTGGAAGACGCTCTACAAAGTCTGCCTTCATCAGTCTCTGGCAAGGGTGGTAAAGGAAAGGTTCGTTCAGCTCGACGTTTGATCACAGAGGCAATCGATTCAGATGACGTTGACGATAAAATCATGAATGCTTCTCAAGCTAGGAAAGTCTTGGGGTGTCAAGATCCTCAAGTGGAAGACAAAGACACGTGTGAGCTACTATCCTTGGCAATAGCAGGCTTTGCTCTTAATGGCAATGTACCAAACGACGTACCTTCCTCCTCAAAGGGCAGTAAGGGCTTGAGTACCATGTCAAACAATGTTGGTGGCAGCAAGGGTAGTAAAGAGTCCTCCAAGTTTGATTCCAGACACATGTCAAGTATGACCGAAGTGTGGGAGGATTCATCAAGTGATTGGAGCTTGGAAACTAAAACGAAAGCTCTCGTCTCAACCTTAAGTTTGGCTAGTATCATCTTGAAAGAGATGATGGATTATGATGAGGACGATGAGCTGAACTAGTTATCAAAACTTCTCTAGTTAGGTTTAGTCTGGGAATATGTTAGTAAGAAGTTGTAGAGCTGTACAGCTTTGGGAGTTGTGCAGCCTGTATGTGTAAAGATATTATGTGTTCTAAGAGACTTTGAGTATAGAGTCAAGAAGTGTCACCAGAGTGTGTGTGGTGTGAAGAAGTCAAGAGCAAGAATGAAGATATTTATGTGTATGTCAATAAAAAATGGGATAATTTGTAATAGAGAATCAATGTTGTCATCCCATTTAATGACTTCCTTTACTTTATATATGCATATGATACATATTAGCACTTACACCCGAATCTTCTTTCTCACTGAAACCTTTATTTGTACGGGGTTTCAATTCGTTTCTTGTTGCATGAAAAGATGGCCACATCAATAGTAATTCCCTTTAGCTTCTTGATGCCTTGTAATCTTACATTGATTGAAGGTCCAAAGTCTGGAGGGTCAGCTGATACGCCGTTAGATAGCGGTATACCAACACAGATTTGACCAGGATCACAATTAGATGCCACTCTCGCCGCTCTATTAACGATCGGGCCAAAGTAATCGGCCATTCCGGTTGTCTTGTGAGGTCCCATGCTTGTAAATGGACCCGATAATACACCAACCTTGAACATATTCTCACGATCGACACTTCCCACTAAATCATTAGCACTGCCCTGCATGACTGCAGCCTTTAAGTTTAGGCCGAATGTAACAGCATGAGCCATCCTGTCAAATGCAAGCATCCAACATCCATCGTCCTCTTGACATTCATACCCCGGAGGAGACAAGGCTAGCAGTTGTTTCCGAACACACTTTGCCAGCACGCCAAGATTCCGAGCCTTGTTGTCTGCTGCACTATCTCCTAAACCAACAGTGTAGACAAAGCATATCGTGACCTTACCATTCGCATAAGGAGCATTGAGGAAGCATGTCGTCAACTGTCTCTTGGATATAAGAGGTGGAAAGAGCCTTCCTGAAACATTTTTGGCATCCTTTATTTCATATCCCATCGTACCATCCTCGGACGGAACATCTCGTCGACCTCGTGCCTCGAAGAAGTCAAATGCCAAATCACTTGGTACAAGCTGCATGATACGTCGAGTATATCTAGTAGTAGTAACACCCGACGAACCAGATGTCTGATTCTTCGTCTCGAATAACAAGTGCTCTCCACAATCCAATACCTGCGGTCTACCAAGATATCGTTCCGCCATACCACTAACAGCCTTCCATGTTTCCATCGATGTTAAGATCTGTCCACCGTGACACATCCCCTCTATCGATTTAGCAATCTTAACACCATCACCGGCATAGATTGTCCGTCCTGTATTCTCATGTACCCTACTAGTCGTATGTCCATGATGTATACCAAACCGTACCCTAAAACCACGATATTTCAATGCCGGTTCATCTTTACCATCTGGATGGTTTAATATCCCCATCGGCCAATCAGCCTTGTATAACTTAAGTTGTGCCTGTAGTGCAAATGCCAATGCATCAGCTGGGTGTTGAAATGCCAAGTTGAATGCATCACCTTCCGTGGTTATCTCATACCCCTGATGATCAGTGTAGCATTGTCTCATAATCTTATCATGTATATCGGTGGCAGTTTTCATATCACTTGGACATGTTTCCCAAAAGGATGTCGAACCTTGAACATCTGTGTATATGATGGTTACCTCACCCTGAGGATAAGTCATATGTTTAGCCTTGGCCATTGCCTTGGGATTTAATGCCTGTGCCTTGGTGGCCATTGTTACCATGGTGTCATCATCTCCCGAGTCATCATCATATCCTTGATTATTATAGCTATTACTATGTACTGACTCTTCATTCGTTGTATTGAACCAACTTGGATTCTCCTTGGCAGACGATGATAAGCGCATACTGCTTGGTGGACCACCGGAACCAGCACCAGAACCAGATGCCATTGTTGATCCTGAGGGATTATACATACTACTGGACGTTGACGAGGCATGTGCCGATCTTGATGTATTCGAACTATCGAGTCCAACACCACCCCGCCCATTATTATTCACTATATGATTACGGGTTTGTGGAGGGGCTACACCTGATCGATTTGAACTATCCATTTGTTGCCGAACAGCGGCGGCGGAGGCGGTACCTGATCGATTGGATATGTCAATACTACCACCACCCTCACCACCACCACGACGAACTTGTGTCACACCTGTACGATTCGACGCATCCACGCCACCACTCTGCCCATTGGAATCTGATGTTTCTCTCCTCATAAACGACGATCCCTGATGATGTTGCTGATGATGATACTCATTATTATTAACATTGGGTGCTGAATTGACACTATTATTCGATGTTGATTCATTACTTCCCGTACTACTACGCAATCCTGTCATATTCGCTGTAGTTGTTGTAGTTCGACGATTCGGCTTCTTCGTTGTTGCTGATGATCTCTTACTAGAACTAATTGGTTCATAATTCATATATCCAGGTTCTGAGACATTAAAATCACTCCCCTGTCTTGAATTGTTAAAGCCACGTGTTGATTTTGATGAAGTTGAGTTCGAATGTTGGATAGATTGACTATTCATTGTGTACGATGAGGCGACTGACTGTCGTCGTTTATCTGCTATACGTTGTTTCGTTACATCTACTCCACCTCCACCCCCTCCGGCAGTGAAACTGGCATACTGCTGTGATTGCTGTTGTGCTGCACTACCACCCATACCCATTGATGACGATCGGCGTTGCTGTCTACCGCCCCCGACGGGTAACGACCTAGTCGATTGCTGAGGCATACCCATTTGTGATCGTCCATATCCCCGCGTTTCACCTGCATTCGTCATACGACGAGTTGGCTGATTATTAACTGGCATACTCGCCGAAGTTGTACGTCGTTGATTATTATACCCACCCCGATCGGGTGACGATGGCTGCTGTTGGTTTTGGTTACCATGTCGTGATAAATCATTGTAAGATGGATCAAATATACCACCACCAAATTGATCTGCCATTGGACCCATATCATCATCATTAAAATTAATTGAATTATACAATCCCTGCTGTCCACCAGAATTTGGATTGGATATACGATGTAATTCTGGATTCGAACTACGATGTTGCTGTCGTTGGCTGAGATTTAAATTATTCAATGCAGCACGTGCCGCTGCGGTGTCAGCACTACCACTACTTTCATTTGATCGACGTCGATTACTTGGATGGACGAATTGGTCACGACTTTGTGCTAATCCACGATTTGGATTAATACGTGGATCTTCATGGAATGGTGGATTCAGCTATATCAAGGGGAATCAGAAGTTAAGAGAGCATATATATTTGTTAGATAAAATGTTAAATCCGTATCATATTCACAATTCCAAAACACGTACCTTTCGATGTGGATTAACAACACTTTCATCAAATCCATCAGTTAAACAACTCGCAGCATCGGTCAATGCCGTAATTTGTCCTGGTATTTCCCCCAATCGAACTTGTGTACATTCATCACCCAATTCGTATTTATCTTCCATTATACCCTCGGGTATAATAACCTTATCAGAATTACGATGATGTATAAATGAATTATTTGGTAGGGTTCGTGCACCTGCCATTGAGGTTGATGAGACTGATGCCTTACTACTACTATTTCCTCTACCAATATCGGCTGGCATTGTATTTAATGTACGTGAACTTTTGGTAATGTTCGACATACTATTTCCGGTGGCAGTCTTACCCGAGTTGGAACTTGAATTTTTATCAGCACTTAATTTTTTGGTAGATGAGAATCGAGCTAACATGCCACGCTTTGGTTTGGAATTAACCTCGGCTGAATTGTGTGTTATTGATCCTATCTTTGATTTGGGTGGCATGATTTATTTATGTTAATTTGATATATCTATTATTGTTTATATGTATTGATAATTTTGTAATATCCCCCGGCCTTAAGATTATTGCCTCTATTTATTTATTTATCCTCAACTTTTTTGACCTAAATGCTGTTGATTGTGCAATGATAAACTACTTCTGAATAATTCCACCAACAGTAGTTGTAAGAGATATAGAAAAGAGTGTGAGTATATAATAATAATACACAAATAAATGCTCATATAATAATCTCCCCCCCCCATCAAAATAATATGTTAAAACACAAATAAACATTGCAATAAAGGTGGTACAGGGCGAGCTTAGGCAGTACTCTCCCCCCTTATCATCAAACTATTATCAAGTATTGCAACACGTTGTTTTTGCAATATACTATAGTATACGAATTGCAATATAGGGATCGTCGACATAACGCACATCATGTGTCTTCTTTCATGTTTTTTTGTCGATGTCTCACTCCACCCCATAATAGCTACCCTATCCAGCGGTAGCGCAGTGCAACACAAATTATTATCATATTTGCTTTTATATACTGCTTTGCAATATACCATAATACGAATTGCAATATACATTTATATTGACACACATCATTTTGTGTCTTCTTGTATTTTTGGTTTGCCTCCTCGTCTCTCCTATCTGTCGGGGGCCCAATTAAAAAGCGCCGCCGCAGCCGCCATCGCCCGATGGATAAATAAATATATTATATAACTAATACTAACCTCGAATCAATATATCCAGTGTCGTTGTCGTTCGATAGTCTGGTGATTCACGCACTTCTGTAGATCGGCCCAATATACTCTTCTGTCAGTTCTCTCCTTCTCTGTTTTTAATATGCTCTCTTGCATATAACACCCTTATCTAATTATTAATGCAGTGGTCGATTATAATGTGTCGTCCTTGTGCCGTAGCGTCTTGTGCGGTAGTCGAACTTGTCAATTTAGTGAAGAGTCATTTCATGATCTCTTTGTTATTACTAGCCGGCTTCGCCGCTAGCCCTCCGGGGGCCCTCCGGGGGCACCTGCGGTGGGCTTGAGCCTTCGGCGTTAGGGTGTTAGGGAGTAAAATAGTCACAATTCCCTAAGGGACGATAGACGAATCCTCGCCAAATAGTTTAATCATGGTTTATTAGATTGTCGTCAGTTTAGCTTTTATTCTTATTGGACACGAGTAACATTGCGATGTTAGTGCCGTTAAATAACTTCGGGGTTCGCTTTTATTTCTCTTATGTCTTGTGGCCGAGAGGTGAGAAAGGATACTGAGAAAGTATACCTATTTTTGAGGCTTGCTAAAATAGCTCTTTATGATTTCATTAGCAACTATTAACTCATTGCAATAGCAGTAGCCCATCGCCTTTATCAAATAATAGAGCGGTAACAATGGAGCCCAATGCAGCAGCACGAGCATTAGATAATCTTAATCTCAACAATAGCCGTGGCGGCGGTGGAAGATCACAAGGCAGTATGCAAAGAAATGCTTCTGGAGAGTTACGTCGACTACATCAAACAACTACTCGTAATGGCCCTTCCCATAATAGTAACTTCGACAATATGGTAGCAGATCAAAGTGGTGGTGGTATATTAGACAATTCATATGGTAATAATACCGCTTCAGTACGACAAAGCAGTAGAAATATAACTAATTCAAGAGGTATCAAAACAAGTTTTACAACAAAACAAATGCAAAATCAACCACCACCTGATAGGAGATATAACCGTCGTATTGATCCAACATATGGTGTTGATTCACATAGTGTTATATCAGGTTTGTCAATGGGTACGGCTAATTTTGCTAAAGCTAATGCAAAGGCTAAGGAATCATATCAAAACAATAGTAATACAAAAACAAATGCAAAGGGATGTGGAGCTGCTCCTAGAAGATTTAGTATTGGTGTACAACAACAGCAACAGCAAACACGACGAACACCCATGACATATACTAATAGATCTGCATCAATGCCAGTTAGTAGTGGAGATATTAAACAAAAGATTAACGATAAACGACGACAAACTGTTGCATCTAACAATTCGAATAATAGCAATAATTCCCAACAGTCATCTAGTTATTATAATGGTCTCGATGGTTCGAATAGATCCGGATATAGTGACAGCGGTAATAGTAATAATCATGTTGTTACGAATAATGGATATGAAGAACCATCTCAACAACAACAACAACAACAACAACAACAACAACAACAACAACGCACCGCATATAATGTAGCAACTACAAATCCAAGTTGGTTTAATAACAATAATAATGGAGGATACACTAATAACAATTATGATCCAAACGATGACGATGATGATTGTACAATGGTAACAAAAGCACAGGCATTAAATCCCAAGGCAATGGCCAAGGCTAAACATATGACATATCCTCAGGGTGAGGTAACCATCATATACACAGATGTTCAAGGCTCGACATCCTTTTGGGAAACATGTCCAAGTGATATGAAAACTGCCACGGATATACATGATAAAATTATGAGACAATGCTACACTGATCATCAGGGGTATGAGATAACCACGGAAGGTGATGCATTCAACTTGGCATTTCAACACCCAGCTGATGCATTGGCATTTGCATTACAGGCACAACTTAAGTTATACAAGGCCGATTGGCCAATGGGGATATTAAATCATCCAGATGGCAAAGATGAACCGGCATTGAAATATCGTGGTTTTAGGGTACGGTTCGGTATACATCATGGACATACGACTAGTAGGGTACATGAGAATACAGGACGGACAATCTATGCCGGTGACAGTGTTAAGATTGCTAAAGCGATAGAGGGGATGTGTCATGGTGGACAGATCTTAACATCGATGGAAACATGGAAGGCTGTTAGTGGTATGGCGGAACGGTACCTTGGTAGACCGCAGGTATTGGATTGTGGAGAGCACTTATTATTCGAAACGAAGAATCAAGCGACGAATACCACCACAAGATATACTCGACGTATCATGCAGCTGGTACCGAGTGATTTAGCATTTGACTTCTTCGAGGCACGTGGCCGACGAGATGTCCCGTCCGAGGATGGTACGATGGGATATGAAATAAAGGATGCCAATAATGTTTCAGGAAGGCTCTTCCCACCTCTTATATCCAAGAGACAATTGACTACATGCTTCCTCAATGCTCCGTATGCTAATGGTAAGGTCACGATATGCTTTGTCTACACTGTTGGTTTAGGAGACAGTACGGACAACAAGGCTCGGAACCTTGCCGTATTGGCAAAGTGTGTTCGGAAACAACTGCTTGCCTTGTCTCCTCCAGGGTATGAGTGCCAAGAGGACGATGGCTGTTGGATGCTTGCATTTGACAGAATGGCTCATGCTGTTACATTCGGCCTGAACTTAAAGGCTGCAGTGATGCAGGGCAGTGCTAATGATTTAGTGGGAAGTGTAGATCGTGAGAATATGTTCAAGGTTGGTGTATTATCTGGTCCATTTACAAGCATGGGACCTCACAAGACAACTGGAATGGCCGACTACTTTGGCCCGATAGTTAATAGAGCGGCGAGAGTTGCATCGAATTGTGATCCTGGTCAAATCTGCGTTGGTATACCTCTATCTAACGGCGTATCGGCTGACCCTCCAGACTTTGGACCTTCAATCAATGTCAGGTTACAGGGCATCAAAAAGCTAAAGGGAATCACCATTGATGTGGCTATCTTTTCATGCAACAAGAAACGAATTGAAACTCCATATAAGAACTGATGCATTATTAGCACTCAGAATAGCATAGAATAAAGTAGGTTAGGAATTTAGAACGAGAGGGCATGTATTCTTTGCATAGCAGTGTAGTGTGGCTGGCTGCTTGGTGTTTTGGTGAAGTTTTTATATCTCTTTAGCATTAAATGAACTGTGCAATAATAATGAATAGGATATGTTTCTAAACTCTCATTTTCGTGAAGAAGTCTTTGCCAGATATGTGCTCAAACTTCCAAGTGAGTGAGTTGTTGATCCGCTAGTTGATGCCATTGAGCTCATTGTGTATTCGGTATTATTGGTCATGACACTCACATCATCAGCATAGCTTTGCTCCTCATCTATCACACCCATAGTAGTGGCATTATCCTTATTTCCTCCCAAACGATTCTTCTTATTAACTCGAGAGTATTTACCTCGTCTATGATCACGATAATGCCCAACCGAAGAGTCATCTTCCCCAGATCTTCTTCTTGCCGAACAAAGACGAAGGCTCCAGCATGCGTAGATCACAATACTCGATACCAAGAACAGAAGTAATAAGCCCATTGGCAAGTCACTATTGAAGTCAATCATTCGAGATCCTGCACCAATATCTGTCTTGATTGTCCATGATGTAACAACCTGACCCTTGCTTGTTCTTCTATTGAGCTCGAATGTATAATAAAATGGTGATACTGTCTTCTCACCAAGAGCCACATCATTCTTCATCCTCTCAACCACAAGATCGATAAAGTTTGGCTGTGCTAGTTTCCGATGTATGTCCAGAGCAATGTTAGCCAGGGGTTGAAGTTCTCTTTCATGACATGTCGCCAAAGGAACTTGTCCATTCCTTGATGGTGGTAGTACTGCATCATGATTAAAGATTGATGTTTCGATTACCAGCTGCATACCGAGCTCTTCATCCTCGCCCTCTAATGAGCCAGTGCCAAAGATGGTATCATCACTAGCTCGCCAAGGACTTGCATTGAGTACTATTACATCACCAGGCTCAAAGAGTGGGGCATCTCTCTTCTTTCTCTTGTCATTCATAGTGTATGTATATGCTTCAGTGAAGATCTCTTCTGCATGCTTAGTCCAGTGAACAGCCACTGCACCTCGTATCTTGAGTATGGCATGAACAACAAAAGGTACTCGACATGGATCGGATCTACCACAGGCTTGGACGTGACAAGCTCGTGTTGCCTCGAGAGACTTTTCTTCGTGACACTTCCCATCATTCATTAATGTGCTATCAATCTTGGTTTGTGTACAGGAACTAGTACATGCACTCCATGCCACGGCACCGCAACTACCAATAGCTGATAGGGATGCCTTACTAGCAGCCGAGGCACCATGAGCAATTGCATTAGCACAACTTATCACACAATTCCGAACCTCCCGACATACTCCCTTCCCATCACAATTCACCTCCATCTGACCTCCACCATTCACTCGATTCTGCTCAATAGAAACTTCCTCACAAGTTTGACCCTGCGGTGTACCTGGTGCCTGAACTATCCGTGTCCATATTTCCAACCCATTCAACGCAGTGTCTGGATTAGCACCCCGTTCACATTGTGACAAATCAGCCGAATCACTACATGATACACTCAAGCTTGGCGCACCAAGTCGACAATCCACGGACATGACACCCTCCTCGGTTATTGTTTTCGATTCCTCTTGATATTCACATGTACTCTCGGCAAATCCAATACGTTTATTCTCCCAATCGAACAAAACATTATGACCCTGCATGGCATTAGCACCAATGACACCACCTTTAGATTCAGTAAAGTATATCCGTGGTGTATATGTTTCCTTCGAGGCTGAGTATTCCATGTAATGTGTAGCCGGTACAGCCAATATAATATCCTGTGGCGAGTCACTATCAATATCACCTGCCAATCCAACCATTTTATCAATTTCATCCATCTTAAGTAATGGATTGGCATATTCATCATATGCCTGCATTTGTATTAGTACCGTGGGCAATAGTAACAAATCCTTCTTATCAATCTTGACAGGATCATTGGAGTATGGTTTGCCTGTCACACGTTCCCATACCTTTTCGAATGATTTGGCTATTGATTCGTGTAGATATGTATCGGTTGTGCCACTGTCAATGATTACTCCTTTACCACTATTCATGGCATATATATCTGCATTAATCTTTTGTACCTGTTGATGTGGCCCATCGGCCTTGGCACGTTGTCCACCCAATTCACGTATGTACACATTCTTAACAAAGACTGTAAACCATCCTGTCGAGGCGACATTACGTGCATATACCATGGGTGATAAATCCACAGTAGTATCTATCCCACCCAATGTTAACATTCCCGCCACTATACCCTGTTTACTAACATGTAATTCCCTACGAAAACACATACTAAACATATTATGTTCCAACTTTCCTTGTTCATACATTGCCCTAGGCAAAGTTGATGGATGTGCACTCATACCCATAATACCATCAGCCAACTGTGTAACGAACAATCCACTTTCTTTCACTTGACAACCAAATAAAAAGTCTGTTTTGAAACTATTATTAATTGGATTTAATGCACTTGATAATTCTTTCCCACCAACGAATACTTTATCAATTGATTCAAATGCTGACCAACTACTACCCTCTGTATATGTTTGACTGAAGATACAGGAATTATCCTCACATTGTGCTGCATTGCATTGTCCACAGGTTAATTTACGAAATGTAGTAGAGGCTTCATAATCAAAGTATTTATCAGTATGATGTTCCTCACCACAGTTTTCACAGCCTTTACAAGGGAAGGCTGTGAAGTGTGATCCAGTATCGATGATTACTGACTTGCGTTGGGACGGGGTGCCTACCCATATTGTGGCGTAGTGTGTGCCGTATCCTTGATGTAATGGTGAGGTTTGATAGGAGTTGAATAGTCCACCCTTCTTTTTCGTTTGTTGTATCTTCCTTCTTCTACTTTGGTTGTTGTTGCTGTTGTTGTTATTGTTGGTATCCTCATTGTCTATTATAGTGGTGGCTGCTGTAACAACATCATTGAGATCTTCTTCTTCTTCTCCTCTATCGGTTGTTGGCAATGGAACAACCAACAATCTACGTTGATCCACTCCTTCTTTATCACTATTCTCAGCAGCAGCTTCTCTGCCATTATCTCGAATTGACCATTCATACTTGCTATACATTCTATAATTACTATTATATTCTTGTATGTTTGTATTATGTTGTGCTAACTTTCTTTGCATTCGTTGTTTCAATACTCTGTGCCTACTAGCCGAGTCTCTATCGTCTTGCTGAGTATCGTCATGAAGGCTGTCATGAAGAGAGGGTACAAACTCCATCAAGGTAGTATACGCCGCACTTCCACTATCAACTATCTTTGATATAGCAATGTTCAATTCATGTTGTATTATATCTCTTTTATTTGTTAACATTTCGTAATCATCATTATCATGCTGTTTATCAATTAATTTAGCATCTGAGTTTGATAGGCGTAGTCTTCTATTATTATTATTACCATCGGCATAGGCCCCTTCATCTTGTGTATTAATGCCAGTATGATCAAGTAGTAATTGTGAATTTATATCATCTAACTGTAACTGTAAATATCGTAAATAAGATGATGTTGGATGTATTATTGTTGATATTACTTTGTTATTACTATTATTACTCTCTTCTTTGTTACTCTCTTTACTCTGCTGTTTATTCGATTGATACTCATAACTGGTAGCAGTAACCATTGATGATTGTATTGATAGCTGTAGCAATATTATATTGATAATTGCAAAGAGGAGGCTGGTCGTATAATATTTTTTAGTCATCGTCATCATTGTATCATCAAATTTTGAAAGGACTATGCTTGCTTTTGGTCGGCCACCCGGACTAAACAACGAAAGAGCAGAAATACGCGAGATGATGTTTGCAAATGTACAAAGGGCGTACAGATGATATTTGCAATGTATAGACGAGCAGAGGAGCAATAGGCCGCTTTGATTTGCCGCTTTTCTGTTTTGTTTTGAGGAGGTTTTGTTTCCGTATTAAATCATTTTCATGAGCCTTAAAGAAAGAATACGGTAAGGTATCTTCGTACAGTCAGCTGGCTGAGTGTATTTTTTTCACTGAGTTGTTTTGGCGTTTTGCATTGCTCGGCAGCGGTTCTTCATTATCTTCTACTGCAACAATCCTATACTAAATTATACCATGGTCAATAGAAGTATAGCTGCCACTGTGGCCGTGCTTGCCTGCGGTCTCTCTACTGTCCAAGCTTTTGCTCCTTCACACACAACAATAACAAACTCAATATCAAAACAAAAACAACAACAATGCATAATATCTCCACTGTATATGAACATACCAGCACCAACAATAGAAGGAGGGTCAACACCCGAGGAAGTTAAAGCCTCCGCAGACAATACACCCCCACCATCATCATTCTTTGAATTACAACGTGCATCAGTCTCAGCAACAAAAAGTGCAATTAATGATGGATATAACTTACTTGAAATTGAATTCCCACCACTACCAGCCAATGTATTAGAAATGGATGATGTTTCAGCCTATGATGTTGCCAAGGCTAATGTTAACTTGGCATTAGACTTTGCTAAATCATTCGCCACAACGGGCTCACAAAACAATGTTGCCATTATGTTACCAGATGAAAGTGAATGTAATATAATGTTGGAAGATTTAGAAATGACGAAAAATCCATTCCCAGGTGTGACATTAACTAGTTTACGACGAAGTGCCGAGGGTGATACACGATTATTTAAACCTGAAAATTTATTAATCGGGTTAATGGGTCGGGGTAGTGGTGGCACCACAAAACCTATCGATAATACTAGTATGTATGTTATCATTGGTGCATCGGCACAGGAATTACCAGATGTTGAAGAATTATATGAACAAATTAAAGATGAAAAGGATGAAGAAACTGGCAAATCACCTGTTATTGTATTTTATAACTTGAAGTTGGATGTATTGAGGGGTGATTTGGGTGCACCGGCTTTTCCGGGTAAAGACTTTCAAGATCGGTTCTTATCACGTGTGAAACCTGTATACTACTTACGAACAAGACAATATAGTCGTAGTGTAGATAAACCACCGTTCATTGTGAACTTTCAAGGATGTATCTTCCGTTCATATCCTGGACATTTTCAAACATTATTAGATACTGGAACGGGACGGTATCGTAAGGTCGTTGGGAATGACGTTAGGCCCGCATTGGGGGAATTTAAAGAACAATTAACAGATGCATTGAGAGAGGATGGTACTATTGCCAAGAAGGAGGATGAGGGTGCATTATTTGGATTTTTGAGGACGGGATATAAGACTACTACTTGGTGGGAAGAGGAGAGGGAGGATGCTAGTATGGATTGGAGACTTTAAGATGCGGGTGCAGGGAAAGTTAGAATAAAGTAAGGGGATATGTGATGTGAATCCAACTACCTAGAGTCACTATATTCAAATTCACAAGTTCAAAAGTTAGTATCATTACATTTTAGACTCTCCTTCTTTCTCTACAAAGTAGTCCAAATCAATATCTTCCTCTGAAGTACCGCCGTGATATGGAGGATTGAAATGTTTTTCAGTAAAACCCCAGGGGTATGTTGTAGGACTATTCTCCTTTACATACTCTTCATTACTTTCGCCATTCCGTTGCAATGTCCATTTTCCTTCGTTTCTTCTTTCAAGATGATAAATACCACAGGGTGCAAACTTTAAACTTCGCATACTACATTTGAGTAAAGCAGCTACCAAGGCCACAGATGCAGCATGAGAGAATAATATCACCGACTTTCCGTGATATGTAGATTCTAATATAGATGCAAACTCTCCCAAACGTTGAACATACCGTCCTGCAAATGCTTCACATGGATGACCGGTCTTTGGACAAGTATATCCGGGTGTAGGTAGAACATTGAGAAGTGAAGTATGTTTTAAACACAACTGGGGGAAGTAAGGCCAACGTTCTTTTGCCGATGGTAACACACTACCGGGCGTGGCATGAGCTTCCGCCAATCCATACTCTAAAGACAGTAGGATACCCAATACATTTGATGTAGGACAGGCAGTTTGAATAACTCTCAAGTATGGAGATACAAGTATTTGGTGTATATTATTATTAGTAGTAATCTTTGATAAATAATCAGCAGTCTCGTGTGCTTGCCGATGTCCTAATGCCGAGAGTGGTGGATCGGTAATTAATGCATCGTTTTCCTTTGCAGAGTCGAGCCAGGATGGGTTGCTTTAGGTGTATATGATATGATATAATAATATGATAAGTCAGAAACAAATATAATAAAATTTAACATATGTATACATCATACATTATACAAACAAATCGAGACGAAACACCAAACAATAAACATATGATATGTACAGAAATTGTGTGGTCATCAACAAAGAAAAAAATGACTTTTGTACAAACATTGCCGTACTTACGCATAATCAAACCTATCGCCGTGCCGAATGAGATAGATACGAGAGATTATATCACCACCGTCGGTAGTAGTAGTATCTGATGATGCTGATATACTGGGAGGCATTGCGTCGTCTCAAAGTTATTAGTCATTTATTGGCGGCGGGGCGGGGGGGGAGAAAAAAAGGATACTCCCTAAAAAATTAGTATGTGATTATCAACTCTTCTATCAACCATTCATCGTCATTGATAATTGATACCTCTAATCTCTTCTATCCGCGTCTATCATCTCTCCTCTACCCTTTATTAATACACGCCGTATTGTCTGAAGTTACTGTAAGAAAGTTACTCGCTTTCATCAAATTTTATTTGCAATTCATTCTCATAAAAAAATGACAGACACTGAATTATCATCAGGAATAACCTCTCTATCGGAGGCGTTGGCATTATCAATTGGTTTATTAGATGGTGATGTCACTACTACAACTACCGCTACACCGATTGGGAAGGCAGATAGCAATGAAGAAGATACCAAACTCCCCCCACCAAACAATAAACAATTAACACCAATTGAAAAATCAATATCAATATTAACAAAGTTACAAACCCAAATATCACAGTCTAATTTAATATCCAATAATGAACTATTAGATGATATATCAACATCAACTTTAGAGTTACTTTGTGTTGATTATCAATTGGGACGTGCTTTTTTATTATTACCTACTTACTTCCCACAACCGCAGTCTGCTGATAATAATGATGGGGAGAGCAATGGTAGAAATGAAAGTAGTCTAACCAGTAGCAGTACAGCAATAAGTCCATCTAAACTACGTAAGCAGAATGTTATTCGAGCAATGGAATATTATCATTCATATCTTAAACGATTGGAACAATTGAGTGAAAATAATAATAACAAGGATGATATGTTACTATCAGATGATACAATTAAGGAATATCATACCTATTTAGATATGGACGATATGAACAGTAGTGATATAGGTACAATAGAAGGTGATAATGGAAGAAATGAAGTCAAGCTAGTAATGAATCCATCCCAAGTACGCGAAATGAAAATACAACGTTATAAACGTAAAAAAGCACTAACAACTCAAACACAACTCCTACAATCAAAACTCCAACAACGTACACGTTTAAATATATCAAACGAAGAAACATTTGACAATCATAATTATGAATCTCTCATTAGAACATTATATATTGAACAATTAAAGTTGTATGCTGAGGAGAGTTTGGAAGAAATGTACAGTTCAAGGAATGAATTGGATATGTTAGATATGAGTATAAAGATGGAAGAAACGAGAATGAGTGGTATGGGTGATGGTAGGATGAATCGAATGTCATCTCATGCTGCTGCTGCTGCTTCTGCTGCTCAAATGTCTCGAGGTTCAAATAATGAAGTAGCAAATGGACCACATGGGGGTAGGCAACAATCACAACAACCAATGAGTATGACACAAATCACCCAAAATCCACTAACAGGTGAATTAGAATATACCAAACAAACATTATCTAATGGACAACTTAAATCAACCACTTCTACTCCACCGTCATCATCATTATCACAGATACCACAACGTCAAAATATAAAAGAGGGTATATTCAAACCATCCTGGAATTTACCAACAATGTCATTAGACGAATTAGCCGACCGTGAACGATCCGAGGCAATCCAACGATCTGAACAACAAAAGTTAGCAGAAGAACAAGCTATCTATAAACCAAAACGATATAATCAATTGGTAAAAGATGGTATGGAGGATAATGCAGAGTTGGTAGAGGCTAGTGCGAAATTGGATAGAGAATGGGATGATTGGAAGGAAGAGAATCCTAGGGGGAGTGGTAATAAGATGAGTGAACGTGGTGATCGTAACTTTTAAGGAAGTACGGAGTGGTGTGGTGGTATATTTGGATTTCCCCCCTCATATCTTCTCATCTGGAGCGGTGCCAAGTGAAACCTCGCCGTACATTGCAAATACATTTCTAGTATCGTCAGATGCGGCGGCGGCTACCAAGAACAATGATGGAGAAGATGACGCTGCCTTGGATGAAGAATAACATTTTGCAAACTACATATGAGGCTACTGCGATATGCCTCCCTCGTTTGACTCTAGATAAATTGAGCCCCATTCCTAATCCATAAAGACGAATCACGAGAAGTTCTGAAAATAAATTCCTCGAATTAAACTCACCCACAGTACCACCCTCCCACTCTAGGCGATGATTAATGCCTGCCCCGATATATAACAAACACAATGCAAAACCCTAAAGTATTCATTCTTTTGCAGGCAATAATACCACAGCTTAGGTTAAAACCTCTCTATCTAATATACATAATGACCGGGGAGACATCTAAACACCCCCAACCCTCAACTTTACACCAAATGCAATTTCCACCAGCATTTCCCTTTTATACCCCCTACCACCTAAGGATAAGCCGTATAACTGAACACGGCAAATTACACTCTCCTAATCCCCAAAAACATCAATAAACATCTTATGCACAAGACGTGTGTCACTTATTTTTGCATGAGTGTTAAATGATTTAACAAACACACCGTTCCCTCAGCATCCAACCAGCAACACTCATTAGAAACATAACAACTACTAATCCATTATCCTGTAAGTTAATCATATCAACTTCACCATTTTCATTCATATTATTTGAGTTGGCAGGTCGGTTGATTGCATCTTCCTTTGCTCTAGCGGCTTGATTGCCGTTGGGATTGTTATTATTTGGTGGTGGTGAATCCATGATGGCTGGTTATTATGTCTATGTTATATATGTGTTTGTATATCTAAAGGATATAGAAGAGAGAGAGAGGATATGGTATTAGAGAGTTAATATAATTTTGATGTGGAATTAATGCATGAAGCCTTCTCTGTTGATGCAATGCAGTATCAATAGAACACGCCGCCGCCGCCCCCACCTCCAAGTGAACATTCAATAAATCCACTATTTATATCACAGCTGTACAAAGCAACATGGTTTGCAATAAACCAAATCAACAACTAAATAAAACAACAGGTGTCTTGTTCAAAATTGCAACAATATCAAAAGTGAATCACCAAATTGTGCTTGCCTCGTTGAAAAACCAAATTGACGCTACCATTAATACCCTTCAATTTATTACTCACCAATCAATCACTACAATACTTTCTCGAATGCTATTGTTTGCCGCGCGGAAAGTGGCAATAGAAGCAACAGCAACAAATTTGTGAGAATATCAAATCAAATTTACCCCTCTAGATCCAGAAGGAGTTTCTGCGTGATTTACAACTGAATACTTTCCCCTGAGGGATACTTTACCTCAATATAAAAAGATGTCTATCTCTACTTAGGAGCGTTCCTAGCTCTTAGAGACTATGAATCTACCTACATACAATGTACACTTTACACAACATACATCGCCATAAGGTCTGTAGTCTGACGGGGTAGCGTAGATAATTGTTCGGGGTTAGGGTATATGTCCATAATATATAATATTAGACAGTAGTTAAGGAAGGTGTATATTGCATAAAGATTATAAGGTGAGTAGTACATGAGAGATAGGGATTAAATTGATATTGTTGTTTGCAAATTCACTTTTTGTCCGTTGCAAATTGCAACAGTAACAGGTCAAATTGAGTATAGGTATGCTATAGGTTGTGTCCTCTTGTGTGTATCATAAACATGCATAGCATCGGTTGTTGTGTTAATGTCGTTTATTGCAATGAACAAGTGCAAGCGGTCATCTATTTTCATACACTATAATCTACTACCACACTAACACACAGTTATTTATCTCCTATCTCCACCCATACACATATACACACCTACAACTCCAAACCAATATACACAATAACAACAATTGAAATACAAATTAATAACAAATCCACCGCTGCACGAAATATTAACTCCAACGGCATAATCCTACAACACTCTATCTTCTTATCCACATTCTCCCATCTCGCGTTACAATCAACTCTCGTCGGTATTGGTATCTCCCATACCTCAACAATATATCAACTATGATCATTTGGTATATTACATCACACCTATTATTATCGGACAGATATCAATCAAGTGAATTAAGAAGATGAAGTTGTCAACAGCAGCTGTTATTTTAGCCTGTACTAACTCATGTGCAGAAGATCATGTGCAACATAACACTCCTCGTAGTAGAGGCGGTGATCGTAATATGGTAAGTTTATTATGTGATTGGATATCCGGTACTAGTATGATATTGATATTGTGAATCTAATCCTAAGTGCTCTCTAAAATCTTAATTCAAGCAGGGTGACGATCCTGAACAAAAGAACGAATTCATCCTAACGGATAAAGATACCAAGGAGGGTAGCCGTGAGCAGTATACCCGGAAGTCAATAAAGTCTAATAATAAGTCTGAAAATGAAGAAATACTCGTGGATTCTTCATCACTTCTACCCAAGAAGACGCACAATGAAAAGCCTGAACGTTTTGGTATTCCCTCTATTGAGAGGGAGGCTGACTATCACGAGACTGAACAGACTCAAATTGGCACCGAATATGCTGCTGAGACCTCTGATGTTGGAGTATTATCGGATGGTTACCCTTCTACTCATACTCGGTCATATGATCCCATAATGTCAGGTGCCGAGCCTGGCTACTTGACAAATCAGGAGGAAACGCCTGTTGATAATGCCAAGTCACTTCTACCTGTTCATCAAGAGGAGATTGTGTTAAGTGTGTCTCAAAAAGAGCTTGAGGATCGTCAAGTTCAGGCTCAAGGACGTAGGCTGGTTGTCTCTACACCCAGCCAAGTGCCTTCCACAGCACCCTCTCAGTCCTCTGCTCCTAGTACAGTTGCCTTCAAAGCATTTCAGGAACGTTGTGAAGAGACATCTGATGGAAAGGGATATGTTGATTGTGATGATGGTTTTGTTAGTGATAATCCATCCACATCTTGTGCCACGGCATGCATGGTAGATGGAGTTAGCAAATGCTGCACTGGAACTAATGCATGTAATGACTTTACAGGCAAAGGTAAGCAAAGAGTTCATTTCAGTAATCTTCTGTGAATCATTATGGGACTACATATCAACTTCTCTTCTTCTCACTATTCACTTCTTTAGTTTGCCGCGACGGTTCGTGTGATGGTAATGATGCTTGCCGTCTTGCTACTGTCGACTATGTTGTTGGACCATCTTGTGTAGATCCCTTCTCGTGTAGATATTCTCAATTTGTTGGCGTTGCTTTGATCAACTCGTGTAACGATTACCAAGCTTGCTACCTAGCCAATGCATATTTGGCTTTTGCTGAGTTGATTGGCTGTTGTAATGATGAGTTTCAATGTAATGATAGAGATGGACTAGAGATTATTGAGCAAGGCTGTGTAAGTTCTGAGCCATCAACATCATCTGTGCCTTCAAGTTCAAGTGCACCAAGTGAAGTGCCCTCGTTTTTGCCATCTTCCATGCCTTCGAGTTCAAGTGCACCGAGTGAGATACCTTCCAGTTCAGCTGCTCCTAGTGAAAGCAGCCAGCCCTCATTAGCTCCTTCTTATATACCAAGCCTCCAAGTCTTTATAATTCGTTTAGGAGTTATCGCGAAAATGAAAATTTTTACTACTTACTAAAATTTATAATGGATACGTATAGCCACGTAGGAACTAGTACTGAATTTCCCCCATCAAGGCGGCAAATTGTCTGTA
>Ga0214479_100490_pt1 | contig 23077 bp, 14 predicted proteins | sample M1_20Mar14CPVII9_5_FD_165054 | JGI IMG/M metagenome (GOLD analysis project Ga0214479, IMG submission 165054) | Marine eukaryotic communities from Monterey Bay, California, United States - M1_20Mar14CPVII9sort6BwellE14 | ecosystem: Environmental > Aquatic > Marine > Unclassified | place: USA...
ATTTGGGATGACATTGTAAACGGGTGGTTGTTTGTGAGTGGCGCAGATGGCTTCCTCGATTCCCTTGTAAAGCTTGGAGGAGGGGTAGATTTTGATGCATTGATGGGCTTAAAAATTCAGTAGTATTATATTCTCTTAATCAATTGCCAACGGACACATATAAAAACTACCTATATCACAAACCACAAACTGATACAAAAAAGACAAATTATAGATTGGTTGTAAGACAATAATATAATGGACGAATGGAATAACGAAAACGAAATAGAAATATACCACCCCGATGAACATGCATTGGTTCTCTACAATCTGTGCAGACTATTTTAAAGGCGCTCGCTATTCGTCCCTACGATCCAACTCCGTCGGTTACAGAATGGAGAGAAGTAGGACAAGCTATTGGCACAAGTACTTCTCTTGAATGCCTAATTGTGAACATGGAGGAATTAGATGAGGAAGATGACATTGCAACTACCGATAATTTAGATGCATTTGTTCGTGGTATTGCCCAAAATAGATCGATCAAAGAGCTTGAATACAAGACTATGATTTCAGTAGAGCAAGATTAGAATTGATTCACCCGTTTATAATAGAAAATGACAACATAGAAAAGATAGGACTAACGAATTGTGGTTTTGGTCAGCACGATCTGCAAATGCTGGCCGCCGCATTCAGCCAGAGAAGAAATCCTACTTCAATAAAACACCTTGGAATAGAAGGTATTAATATTGATGATGAATCAGTGCCAATCCTTGTTGAGATCTGTGGCTACTGTCCTCGTCTACAGCATCTTGACTTGACTTACAGCCATCAAACTGTTGGAATTCAGGGATGGACCCACTTGGCTACTTTTCTTGAAGACCCAAGATGCAGTATAAAATATCTAGTATTAGCAGAAGTGAATATGATGAGGGGGCTAGAGTTCTTGCCAACTCACTCGTTGGTAATAAGAAACTCAGAACGTTGGCCGTTATTGACTTCTCTTTTACTACTACCACAATGACTTCAATTGGATGGGAGTACTTTCTTAGTATATTACGCAGCACATCAAATATCAATACAACATTGAATTCTAACCACTCGCTTGAGAGATTGTGGAACCCTGGTAGAGCAACGCCAGACATACCTGATGAACTGTCATTTTGTTTGGAATCAAATCAAATTAGGGACAAAAAGAAAGTTATCCGAAGAAAGATCTTCCGCTACCCTTGAATGACGATGAGAAGTTGTCTTCTCTTATAGGTACGGATCAAGAGATATTGCCTAATCTTCTCGGTTGGATTGGAAAGGATTATCATACATATCCTGATGAAAACATCATCAGAAAGACAGCCTTCTACCGTATCATTCGAAGTTATCCAGATCTCTGTAGTTTTGAATCATATGATAGGAAGATGCGGCGTCAACTTGAGGTAGAGAATGCCACAATCAAAGCTGAAAATGCTAGCCTCAAAGCCGAGAACAACGAGTTACGCCGGAAGATTGAACAACTTACTAATATAGGGAAGTAGTGGGGTAGCCCAGTATAGTAACTTCTAAAAAAGATCTAAGTTATTCATCATCCAACATGAACTGCAGCCCACCGTAGGTCATGGGAAGTGTATTCTTAGCACTCGGGAACATGAGTACCTTTGTTGAATCATTACTAGCAAATCTTGCTTGTGTTTCAAGATATCTTATCAAACTCAAGAACTGTATTGCGCCTTCCACACTATCCTTCTCTTTACTACCAGTATACCCCGGGCCATATGAATCTGATAATGTTTTGGCAATTGTTTGGATAGCTACTTTCAATCCGTTTGCTTCTAGCATCTGTCGTTCTGCTTCGGCCTGGGCTCGAAGTAATACTGTCTGTTTCTGAGCCTCGGCATCAGCAACATCAGCACTGGCTCTTCCCTGTGCTTCATTGATTAATGTTGCCCTCTCTCCCTCTGATTTTAATATTTGTGCCCTTTTCTTCCTCTCGGCAGCCATTTGTAACTCCATTGCTGATAATATCTCTCTCGATGGCTCCATGTTTTGTATCTCTACTCGGGTTATTTCTACGCCCCATCCTGATGTTACTTCATTCAAATCTTTCAGTAGTTGCTTATTGATCCTTTCTCTAGATGAAAAGGACTCGTCTAATGTCAATTTACCGACTTCTTCTCTCAGTTGTGTCAAACATAAGTTGAGTATTGCATTCATAACATCCTGTACATTATACCTAGCCATTTCTATGTTATTTATCCGCATATAAACTACTGCATCAGCTCTCTGTAGTGTATATGAAGTGAACAAGTAGGTGAGATCATTGTATATATCATATGCATATCCCACAGAAACTTACCAATGGTGCATTATCCAAGGTATAACACTGCTGAGGCGGTACATCTAATACTTGTTCTCTCGTTGTTACATGAAAACTAACTGTCTCGAATGGTTTCAAGACCAGGTGCCAACCCGGAGAGAGTTTACGATGATACTTTCCAAATCTTTCAACCAAGCATTCATCTCCAGATGTTACTATTTGTAGACATGATAATGAATACCAACAAACTGCGCCAATGATTGCTGTAGTTTTACTACGGAGTAATGATTTGGAACTGATACTACTGCTCCCACCGGTGAAATCGAAATCATTGCCACGGCTTCGTATCGGTGCTCCATAGCAATTGTGATAGTAGCAACATATTAGTAGAAACATTGTTTGTAGAATAGAGATACGCATGATGGTTGATGCTCAATATTGAGAGATCGATATGATCAATTGAAATTGATGTATGTATATACGTATGTGATGGATACGACCCCTGGATATGATGGCTTAGATTGTGTGATATCGCCCCGTTTTCAACAAGCCTCCACAGGTTTGACGAGGATTGTTATGGCGGAGTAGAGGTACCACCAGTACGTCCCCAAGCTCATAATTAGTGCGTGTTTTATGGCTATTCGCTTGTTGACGTCGTAGTGGACGCTACTACCGTTGCTGTCAACCTTTCCGTCATGACTTTGGGAGCTAAGGGCATCGTCGTCACCTTGAAAATGAGGATTCTCGTCTGAGGTCAATGCAGACTTGAATGATGAACACGATCCTTCGTCGTTGCTTGATGGTTCGTTGTCATATTTGTCGCCACGATCGCCACTTGGGAACCAGTAACTCATCATTATTTGCATCGGCTGATTGTAGTAGTTATGGTTTATTTGCAATAAATAGACTATCAATTAGCTAGATATAATTTGCAATCTTTATGTCAATGATCTTTTCTGCCCGTCACCTTTTCTATATTCGATAGATATTTGATATTCTTCACCATTAAACCTGATCATAATATATATAAAACTGTCTCGACATCAGATGATGCTAAGTATTCATCATATCATTCTCTAATAGATTATAATTCATCAAATTTTCAATTGGTGGTCATAATTCACAAATGACGCTACAAAAGCTACATAATCGCGACGGAAAATGGTGAACAACAATCGACCCCCAATGCCGCCGCCGCCAGGGCCACCTTCGGCTCCAAACCAGGCCTACAATAATGCTAATGGTACTATGAATGGTCATGGTAATAATAATCGTGGTGTAGGATCTGCATCTGTAAATAATACACAAACTGCAATGGCTAATATGACCTTGCAACAAAATTCTGTTTGCCAACATTCTCAATCTCAACAATCTATACCAACAAATAGAATGCCACCTCCTCCACCTATGCCAGGACGGGCTATACCATTACAACAGAATTATCAGCAACAGTCGGTAGCACCGTCGCAGCCCGTTAGACAGGCACAACCTGCAATGCCAGGACGACCTCTAATGATGCACCATAATAACAACACTCATGCACCGACGAGTAGCTCAATGGTACCTCCTCCACCAAACAATAGTAGACTACCCCCACCTCCTCCTTCATCTTTGAATCAACAACAGAATCGTAACTCTCAACAACTGCAACAAAATCTATATCAGACGATACCGTCATCGGGTATGCAACAACAACAAAGTCAGACATATAATTTGCAAAGTAATAACACAAGAGCCATACCTCAACCACCCTCAACATATCACCAAAATATACCAACGAATGCTCATAGCAATATACAGCAGCAACAGTTTGTCGGGGCAGCTCGTCCAGTACAGGGAATGCCTCCTCCACCGCCACCATCTCAAATGATTAATCAGCAGCAAGCAAACTATCATCAACCAATAGCACCTTTTCTTCAACAATCTTATCCAACTCAACAACAGCAGCAGCAGAGCTATCCTCAGCCTCCACAACAACAACAATATAATAATCAACCACCTTCAGCTCCTCCTTCTTCACAACCAAGACAGCCACTTCCAAATTACAATGCTGCATACAACCAATCCCAAAATCATCAAAATCAACAATATGAGAAGACAAAGAAGATAAATCCAGAACAAATACCAAGATTGCCATTGCCAACTCGTCCGTTTCATTCACCTGCTACAATCTGTTATTCATCCTCATCCTCCGTCAATTCTCAAAGTACCAATAAACAAATAACAGCATCGAATAACCAATTGCCACCTGCAGCTGACTCTCGCTACATTTTCAATTCCTCCACTCTCCCAACATCTTCTAATTCGAGTGGTGACAGTGGTGGTAAGGAAGTTAATCCACGAATAATGAGAAGCACTGTACATACATTTCCTTTAGATAATGCAACATACAGAAAAGTTGGTGCGTTACCATTAGGATTGGTAATTACTCCCTTGGCTAGCTTGACTACATTATGTGGAAATGAGAATGAGAATGGAAATGAGCAAGGACAGCAGCAACAAGGAGGAGCTTCTTCTCAATGGAATGGAAGAGAACAGGGTGATATATACAACAGCAAAGACCCACGTGATAAACCAATGATACAAGATTACATTCCACCAACTTCTGACGGCACTACAGACCCAGAACGTATCCCAGTGATACATCGTCAACGTCCATACTCAGCAGCACGAACACAAAGTAGTCCAGACTATCATGAAACACGTACCGATTATGGTGTTACTCCACCACGATGTAATAAATGTCACGCCTACTTGAATCAATACTGTACACCCTCCACGCCATCAACATCATTAGGCAATATGAGCCGTGGTATTTATTCACCAACTACTTATTACAATTGTAACTTTTGTGGTGCATCTAAATCTATAGAATTAAATGAAGAAGATGTAATTAGTGGACGGTATGATGAAGTAACACGTGCGAGTACAATTGAATATGAAGTTGGTGGTGAATATTGTGTTAGAGAACATGGTGAAGTTGAGAATGTACATTTGTATGGTGTTGAGTATACATCATCGGATTCTCAGGGTGGCAGTAACGGGAATGGTAAAGAGCAGCATCATCATCATGGACAATTGAAAAGTCATGAATGGTATGAAACTATAAATTCAATTAAACATGTTGCGAAAGGATTAGCACAAACTGCACCACCTGGTAACAATGGTGTTAGAATTGGTATATTTGCCTTCCATGAGGATAAGTTAATCTTTCCTTATTGGAAGAAGAGGGGACATCAAGATCATAACAATAATGAACAAGAATACCAACAAGAGGAGGAGGAGGATGCAGAGTTGGCAGTAGCAATAGTATCAGATGTTACCGAAGATCCATTTTGTCCACTACCATTACATGCATGGACATATAATGTTGGTAACGGTGTACAATCCAAAGAATATCAAAATTTTAATCAGTTATTGGATTCATTTACTGATATTATGGATCAATTAGTAAAAGAAGAACCACAATTCGCAGCAAAGGAAGTAGAACCACAACAAAGGAATTGTGGTGGTGCAGCATTATCAGCATTATCAAATGCATTACATAATTCGGGAGGTAGAGCAACCTTAATTACATCACGTCGACCAAATTACGGTGTAGGCGCTCTCCGTGATCGTGAAACAAAAGAGGTAGTGACAAGAGGAGGACGAGAGGCACCCAAGAAGGAATCACCCTACCGACGTTCCCAAGATGAAGAACGATTATTCACACCATTACAGCATATATCATCCCGATCAAAAAGTAAATCAATCAATATTAATGAAGTAGAATTGAAAATGGATGAGAAGGCATCATTATTTTATAAAACGTTAGGGGATGTATGTGCCAAACAACGGATATGTATTGATATTGTTGTTACATCATCATTAGTTAAGGTTGAGTCGTTGGTACCAAATTCGGCATCGAATATGGGTGCACGAGCTATACATCCGAATCCACGTGAGTTTTTAGATGTTGCAACATTGTCGGAACTTTGTCGTGTAACATGTGGTAAGTTTAAATGGCTACGAGTTGGGAATGAATGTGGAGTTGTCGTGGGTGACGATGATGAAAACAATAATAAGGACGAAGAAGGTAGTATTACTTTTACTGGTGAACAGTTACGAGAGGAGTTGAAACGCTCAGCATTAGCATACATGGGAAGTGATGCAGTATTCAAATTACGTTGCTCCAATGGGGTACAAGTCAAGTCTTACTCACCGACACTGCCCGTCGGCACATTAATTGGTGATGGTATCGTCAACTCTGCCGAGTTGGAACTGTCGAGTATAAACTCCAGTACATGCATCGCCGTCACCCTTGAGCATAAGGTAGGAGGAGTTCAAGATACTAGAGGTGGTCGAAGAGGAGTTGATTCTCCAATGGTATTCTTCCAATCAGCTGTACTTTACACTACCATGACTGGCAAACGTCGTGTCCGAGTCTCGACAATGGGCTTACTAACGACCAAGGTACCCGCTGATATATTCCGTGCATCTGATTTGGGAGCATGTGCAACGCTCATGTTACGCCAGGCCATTTCTGACCTAGAAGATCCGAGTCAAGGCTCGCTTCATAATGCTCGAACAAGGGTCTATGAGAATATGGTATCTCTGCTTGCAAACTATCGAATGAATACCTCTGCTCGGACTTCTCCCACTGGACAATTAATACTACCCGAAAGTCTACAACTCTTGCCATTATTCTGCTTAAGCTTACGAAAGAGTCGATTGTTTCGTAGCAGTAGTGTTCAATTCAAGGCACCATTCCCAACAGCGGATGAACGAGCATATCACATCTTCTACGGACGGATAGTATCACCCAATACCAGCTTGCAATGTGTACATCCAAACTTACTCCAAGTTTCAGATATGAGAACTCGTGATGGAGAGTGGATTACACCTCCCGTGCTTGAAACGAACAAGTATGCAGGTGAAGAGGTTATGGCCGCATCGATGAAACCAGTATGTCAGTTACCTCGATCAATGAATCCAAGTATTGCATGTCTAGATGAGAAGGGAATGTATATACTTGATGATCGGTTTGCATTCTACCTCTTCATTGGGAAAGATGTACCAGAGGAGGAATGGCAAGATTTACTCTCGGTATCAGCACCATCCGGTGCGAATCGAGTTGATGGTCAGTGGATTAACAATGTTCCCATGGGATCAATGGCACTGTCATCTACTGAATCTGGTCATAAACTACGAAACATACTCCATCAGTTACGTATACTCAACTCACCAAATACAACACTTGCCATGAATGCTCGGAATACATATGCTCCCCTTGTCTTGGTCTTTGTCGGACGAGGGAGTTTATTCGAGGAGGAGATGGATAGTTTACTTGTCGATGATGCTACGACCGGTGGTCATGATGCCACATATGTGGATTTCCTATGTGAGCTACACCAATCGGTTCGAAAGAAGATTGATGAATTAAGGAGGAGCAAAGTCATTGCCTAAGGTAAACCTATGTTATAAGCTCTGATATTGAGTATATCCCACAACAACAACACACACAAACATATCAAATCCCCAACACCTTCTACTTCTACTTTTCACATGCCAACTTGCCCTTAGATCGATCTAAGAAAGCTCTCCACCACTTTGCGTCCAATACAATCGTCTCCTTCTCTTTAATACTCTTCTTCTGTAAGATCGTTTCAGCAACCTCTAACCCCTTATCTCTCGTAACAGAAACGCCTTGTCCTAACAACTTATTGATATCTTTTACCTATCATATAACAGAGATTGAATAATATATCAGAGATGCAACGAAAAACTGATAAATGTTATAGAAGCCTTGTAGTATTCATATCTTCTACTACTTACCAGCTCATTATCAATAACATTCGTTGGATCTTGAGTTTTAACAACTAGAGACTTTCTGTTAATACGCCCTCTGATACTTGAACTTGGCACCGCAAACTAGTGAAGATAAAGAGACACACATGTTAGCAACGTGTATCACATACAATAGTTTGGCAAGGTCTCAAGAGCAGTTTCACATCATATTACCTCATGTATACCCAAATCATTCTTCGTTTCTTCAATAATCCTTTCCAATGTTCCATCCGGAAGTTTCTTCTTAGATGCTTTCATTTCGACATAACGAGCAGTAACCTCATTTAGTAACGTTTGTCGTCGACTCTTTTGTTCTGCTGTTAGGTTTCCAATCTTTACAGAACTTCCGTCGTTATTAGGTATGCTACTACTTGCAAACTCGGGATGATTCTTTGTAAATCGTGCCTGTACCTTTTGTTTCAAGCTGGACATTTTAATCTCTTGTGATATTGCATTTTCTGTGTAGGAGATGATTTATAAGGAGAGTTAGCATATACTTGCTATAAAGACATATACATATATGTATGCATAATAAAATACACACACCCTGCTTCACCACGTCAATGATGCCATTAAGAGTACCAGCAGGGAGCTTGCCTCCATTAGCAATCTTTGCTCTCTCGTATCTCGAATATATCTCATTTTCAAGGATCTTATTCTGACTTGGTTCATTCACATTCTCATTCTTCATTGTCCTACCATACATTCGTCTAATCTTCTTATTTAAATCCACCATTGAACCGAGATCTAAAGTTTCCAATTGCATATCCTTCTTTGTAGCATTCACCATTGCCTCAAAGAAACCATTGGGAACTCGTCCATCTGACTGAGCCCTTGCCTCGCCATAACGTTTTACTAGTTCTTGAATGAGATTATTCTCAGGTGTGTCTTTCTTATTCTTTGAATAGGTTAATGGTCTACCCCTTTTAACAATCGACGGTGGTGCATTACTACCCTTGGCAGCAGCAGCAGCTGCGGCACTCTTACGTGACTTCTTTAGTGCATCAATTCTCTGCTGATAATCGTGCATTCCTTCATCAACGATATTAACGATTGTACCAAATAGTAACAATTCATCATCATTACTACCCTCATCACCAACCGTAGTATTGTGTTTATTAATCTCATCAATTAATAACTTGTAACTTAACGCTGGATATAATGGTTTATAATGTTCCACAAGCCTACCAATTAATGATGTTGAAGTAGTGAAACTTTCTCCTTCTTCGTCATTTGAAACTATAGCCTTTGCAATATTCTTCATTAACATCTTTGCTGATAGAAAATGCTTTGATGCATTTTGTGATATATCGGTAGCTGATTGTTTCTTCTGTTTGCTGCGTGGTGGTACTGGCGAGTAATACAATAATTTAGCTGTACTACTATTGTTGTTAGTAGTAGTACCTGTACTATTACCAACGCCACCACCTGACTTATTATTGAATGCATCCAAACTTGACGATAACGATTGTATCAATGCTATTTCTGATTCTCGAGTCCGTTTCTTTGTAGGACGTAGTTCTTTGGGTAGATGTGTATACATTGTAATACTAATCAAATGTGAGATATGTCAAAACTACAGCAAATCGATATGCCGCTAATGTATTATATCTATACCTCTTGGAATACAATTGCAACACAATGAGAAGTAAGATGTTGATATTGATAGATTGTTGTCTTGTTGTCCTAAATGTGTGGGTGCAACAATTGATATGCCGCTAAATCAAATATACCAAGAAGGAATACAACTACAATTGCAACACAATGAGGTAGACAGTTACTCTCTCTCTCTCTCTCTCTCTCTCTCTCTCTAGACTGAATGAAGTAGTAGATAGAACCTCGCCGTCTCTCGATTATTACCCCAAAATTTCATTTTTGTATCGTATATCATTATTATCGTATCCAGCTCACATAGTACACTCGCGCGGCGCGAAGGTATATCATAATCATTCTTATCATATCCAGCTCACACAATACTTCAACCGTTTGACCTGTACAAGAATAAACGAGTGGCTTTACCACGGACAGACTGTGATGAAAGGATCTAAAATCTTGGGCAACTGGATCTTTGATGGTCAAACACCCATCCATAATTTTATCACCATCCAACAAACAATTAGAGCAAAGATTATTAATAATAACGTAAGTGGATTGTGTTTAGAGGTATATTTTGTTGGATGTATGTGTATATAATGAGTGTAGGATTTGTTGTTGGGCGGTGGTCTAGAGCGGCGACGAATCGCACACAAATTTAAGGTTTTCATTGCAAATTTGCAATTGCACTCTTGTTCCGTGGAAATAATCTGTGTGGTGGTGCAGGTTTGTATTGTTGGTACTTATTATGCATACCGATTTGTTGTATCGGTGTAGGTATCTATGTGTGTGGCGTATTGTATGGTATTATGTAGTTAGCTGCTGGTGTGAGGAGATATCATAGCAATCGTCGGAGATATAGTAGCGAGCATGATGTTTCTCTCTGATTAATGCCAACAGCCCCCTATGCAATGTGATATCTCGTATACGAGTATTAAAATGCAATATCTGTTCATCTTTTGTTGGTGTTTGGGTGGCTGCTGCCTGGCCTGCAATTCTCGACACTCTTATTTTTTGTGCACATCATATGTACATTTTTACACCCTTCTCACTTTCTCATACACTTTCTCCTTCTTTACCACAGCTTCTAATAAAACAAAAACAGACATTAAATCATGGCTCCCAATACCGCACTAGCAGAAGGATCACTCGAACATGACGAAACACAACTCTGGAAGGACCTATCCGTCGACTCATGGAAGAATTCAGTACGTAATCAAGATTCCGTCTTCTACGATCTATACAATGATACAAGACGTCGTATCATCGAGGCATGTAAGAAACATACCTATGATGTTGTAGTTGAGGTAGGCTGTGGTACCGGTGAGGTAATTGGTTTCCTCGGTGGAGACAATGAAGGAGGCACAGGTACACCCCGTATCGGAGTGGATATTAACGAAGATTTTATCAATCATTGCAAATCCACATACAAGGATGCTGGATTAGAATTCCACGTCGCCGACGCGATGAAGTTAGATGATTGGTGGACATCCATGGGATATCATAAGAAGTATAAGGCACCATTAATGGTATGCCCAAACAATACTATTATGATCATGCCAGAGGAAATTCGTGATACAGTCATTGAAAAAATGAGAGTTGTGGCAGGTATTGAAGGACGTATTGTCGTGACATATTGGAATGGACGTATGTTTGCCCATGGTGTCATGGGATATTATCGTAAGAATTCAGACTTATGCGGCACGTTTGATTTAACCGAGGAACATGTCGATTGGGAGAATAAGAAAATTGAAACTAGGACTAGTTATAAGAGTGAATGGCCAACATCACAGGATGTTGGACGGTGGATGGCATCATTGCATATTGATGTGGACATTGTTGAGCCTGAGATGAAGGAAACTCCCGAGATTGATCATATTGCCGAGGTTGGTATGGGTGTATTCCTTTGGCTTAAGGGTGTTAGTCCGGCGGATAGTTCCGTGGGCTCGGCACGTGATTATTATGACAATAAGGATTCACAGACATTCTACCGTACCGTGTGGGGTGAGAATAATACACACATTGGTAGACATGATTTGGTAGCCGCTGATCCTGAATTAAAGGATGCCGACCTATTAACCAGGATCCGTAAGGCACAGGAAATTCAAGAGGAATGCTTCATGGACAATGTCAAGTCTCATTACGGCGGTGCCAAGGTCAGGTGTTTGGATATGGGATGCGGCTACGGTGGTCTGTTGCGTAACATGGCCAAGAATGATATGATCTGGTCAGCCGTGGGTATTGACATCAGTGGAGAGATGGTTGATGCTGCCACAAGACTTTCCAAGGATATTCCCTCACTTACATTCTACCGTGAGAGTTACATGAACACGTCGGTACCTGCCGAGGCTATTGATTTGTGTATATCCACGGAATCATTCCTACATGTCGGACCAGGTAATCACGAGGCTGTATTTCGTGAGGCGTGGCGTGTATTACGTCCTGGTGGACGATTAATCTTTACTGATATCGTTGGCCATCCAACGGCACCCGAAGAAGCTAGAGTGCTATATGAACGAATTGGATTGCAATCTTTCCAAACCATCGAGGGATACTTTGAAAAGGCCACGAAGCTCGGGTTTGGGGAACTGAAATTTGAAGATCATTCCGAGAATGTATCAACACATTACGGAACTGTCCTCGAGGCACTTGAGATGTTATGGGATAAGAAGGAGATTAATATCCGCGAGGAAAGTAAAGACCGCATGGTTGATGGTTTGACCAAGTGGAGAGAACTTGCACCTAAATGTTTGCAATGGGGTATCATATCTATGCGCAAGTTGGAAGAGACTGAACATTCAGTTCTTGATTCACCTCCACCCAGTCCAGGACCACCAAATATGTAAACATGGGGGTAGAGAGTCGAGCTTAAATCTTTAAATCGGGCAGTGGGGATAAACCTGAGTTTGGGATGACTTTGTATATGTATTTAATGTCCATAGCATCACGAAAATGTAGAACCTAGATGGGGCATCAAGTGGAATCGCTTAGCCGGACAACATTGTGATGGCGTCAAAATGATAACACGATGTGGGTCTTTGACCTTCAACGATATAGTCGTAACTTAGATAATCAGACTAGGAGAAGCTACTAGCGTGTTACTTTACCGTTGAGAATGTAGCCACCTGATCCCTTGCAAATGCCCCAATAATAGTGCATTCTCACTTTCTAGCTGCTCGATCAATTCCTCCGTCTTTCGATTCTTAATCTTTTTCATCTTCCGATAACGTTTTGCCCTTACACGTTCTCGCTCCTGAGGCACTACATAATGCGGCGCTTCTTTTATTGCTATTTCAGATTCTGAAATGTGAATACCTGCAATACTCGGTATATCATTTAATGATTTCCTCCTCAACAATAGCTCTTGAACCTGTGCATTAGCAACTATATCATCCTGACTACTTGTGCTACTATCGGCTATTGCCTGTATATGACAAAGTTGTTCTTGTCTCAACTTATTGACACTGTCTACAAGGGCTTGGTTCTTTTGCTTCTTTCGTAAACGGGATGCTTGAGCATGAAGACGGTTGCGTTCCCTGATTTCCTCCGCCCTTTTAGCACCATGGCTCAAGCACTTTCCACCCTGTACAGCAACTCTTATGCATCCTAGTGATTCACACTTCTTCTGAGCAGGCACATGAGTAGAAAGAGAACCATGTGTTATGAAAACACCTCCCAGCGCCAATTTAATCTCGCAGTCAGAAGCAGGCAGGCCGTCTCGTTTCCCTATCTTTCTGGCACCATGGCTCAAGCACTTTCCACCCTGTACAGCAACTCTTATGCATCCTATTGATTCACACTTCTTCCGAGGAGGTCCATGGGTAGAACAAAAGCCTGCTGCCTTGACTGTCTTTGTGCATCCAGGATGTGAACATAACTTTCTCTTAGCACCATGTGTTATGCAAACACCTCCCTGTACCACTTTATTCTCACAGTTGGGAGCTGAACATTTACGTTTGATTCGTTTGGTCTTTTTCTTTGGCGATATCTTGCTATTATCGCCGTCTTTCTCATCGGGCAGGTTTGTGGATATTCTTATCAGTTGTTGTGCATCATCAGTATCATTGACATCAGGAGATGCTATTCCAGTATTTTCCCCGTTAATATGGAGAACTTTACTTGCAGTAGGCATTATTTATTGATGTATACGATAATATAGTATCACGGTATGTTAATACAATCAATAGATTGGTCGGCGATTGGTCATTGGTTATAAGATAGTAGTTGCAAATCTTCTGTGTGGAATGTGGAAATGATATGTGCTGATAATGATAATATTATATTGCAATAATAAAATATCGCGATCTGTAAAATACTTACAGATAACAATCTCTACCACGCCTTCGGTGGGCGGACTTGACAATGGAGTAGGAGTTAGGAGTACAGGTACAATTACAATAGTACTTATAGTGAGCAGTGAGGGAAAGGGAAGGAGTCTGGCGAATAAAATTTGGTGGCGAGAAAACGTATCTTCCACAACACTATGCACCTGATAGCTAGATATGATAAAATAGCAACCAAGGAGGTTGAAGATCATTCTCATGAAACACATTTGCACAAGTTATATCTTTTGTGCACATCTTGTGCACAACAATAACTTTACACCGCCTTTACCTAAGATATGTAGTTAATAAAGATGTTAGAGGTACCTGAGGCATCTGGGTATGTAATAGTTCATTTAAGTAGGACAATTCTATTGTACAATATCTTCTCAATAATTCCCGTACTATACAAAGGCACAGAGTTGCAATATATATTCTAAACATCTCTCACAGAGCCTCTCGTATCTTCGGGATCTGGGACCCCCCTCTTGTTCTATTTTACACTCTTCTTTACAACTTGACTAATACCTCCCCTCCTCTATAAGGGTTGGGTTACAATACATACTTGGGATTAATCCCAATCCCGAAGTACTTGTAGAGGTTCGAGTCGTTTGATACCCAGAAACGCCATTACATCTACTTCAGGTTTTGGGCCGACCTTGTACTCTTCGGGGATATCACATTGCTGTAGTAGAGGTATGCAGTACAAAGAATAAAAACACCAAAGGGTTAGTATACACATATGATATAAATCCGAATTATATTTCTTTCAATAATAGGAAAATATCTAAAAAAATACTCACATCAACATCACCACATGTATCTCCCTTACACGGAACTAAATTATCATCAGTCCAATCCATCCAACTATCTAAAACAACTCTATCTTTACTATTAATTAATGATGTAGATTTATTCTTGGTATCTATATCATTAAATATAGACTCAAGTTTCAGTATGGATGCTTGATGATCAACTTCTGATGTGGAGAAGAGTGGCAATCTATCATCCTCTTCTCCTTTATTATTATTTGTATCACCTGATGAAGATAGCTCATCAGATTTATCAGGCATATCATTATCATTGGATTTGTTTGCAAATGATAACAATATCCTTCTCGAACTGCTGCTATTATGAAAACCGTATCTTTGTTGCAATCTTGGTATCCAACCAAAGGCTGTCGATGAGAGTATTAAAATCAATGCTAATGCATACAGGAGCAGTACATCTCCCCGTCTATAATATTTGAGTATTGTCATGTTTACTGATGGCGGCGCTTTTACCAACTAATTCCTAATACCGTCTAGGTATGCAGCTAGGTAGGTAGGTCTCTTTCAATTTCAAAATCTGATGTGTTTCAGTTGTCAGGCTAAGTTAGCATTTTGTGTCGTAGCTCCAGGACCACTACAAATTGAAGAAGGAATGCGGCGCAATGAGCAGTATGTATATCTCCCCGTCTATAATAGTCAAATCTGTTGTTAATGACGGCAAGGTAGCTTGTTCGCTGAAGAAAAATTAGCATACGTGCAAATTGAAATGTCAATTCTATTGCAATAAAAGCGTGTCAACTATTGCCATTATATCATTCTTAATACCCTTTCGATCGGCAGTGGTTTGCCTGCGGTTATCATAATCATTGAGTACGAGAGTAGATTCGACCATGACAATTTTATGCATATCACTTTTACTACGACATACCTAGCTCAATATTATCAACACTTTATATACCATAAAGAGCAAAAATAGTACTCGTATACAATACTCTGATTATCAACCTGACTGGCACCAATAACCTACGGCAGAGGTACATATTAAAGTCTGTAGTATTGCAAGAAAGATTAGAAACCCAAACTACAACACTACGGACTCTCTTACAAGTAATCACAAACAAGTACTCTATTGCAATATGACGGATGATCAAACAGCAAACGATGAATGCGGTATATGTTTAGAAACAATGACGGCCGCAGTGACATTACCATGCAATCATAAGTTCTGTGCTAGTTGCTTAGACGGATGGAAATCGAAGTTTGGAGCACCAATTGCTTATCGAAAGAAAGAGAGGGGCAAGTCATGTCCTCTGTGTAGAAAGAAGATTCCTCCATCTAAAGATTTGGTTATTCAATTAGAGTACCACCGTAAAGTGAAACGTCGATGTGAGGCTGAAGGTGATACAACTTCGGAAACCTACATGAATCAAGTATCATTTATCAAAAGATTAGAAGCAGAGATTGGTGATTATGAAGGAAAAGGATTGGATTACGATGCATGTATTATTGAATTACCTGAGTATATCGTTGAGGCGGTGAAGAATAATAACATTAAGAAGGTTATTAAGTGGCTTGGATCTCCTGTCGATAAGAAGAGGTTGAGTGCAAGATATCCGGATTATTTAAACTCCACATTAGTAAACTTGGCTGTTTTTTCTGCCAATTCTGACTTGCTATCCATACTGCTGCAATACGGTGCAGATGTTAACGCACTGGATGCTAAAGGGTCGAATCCTCTCGTCATAATTGCAAGTTCAACTGATTATATAGATCAAGCTAAGACATTGCTGGAATGGGGTGTAGAGATATCTTTATCCCGTTCTGTTTCGCATGATGCTCAAGAGGAATGTGGAGTAGCTGATAGGGAATTATTCGTTGATACAATAAAGGAAATTGGGAATAACAAGTTAGCCAATCTTCTTTCATCAGAATTTGGGGGTCGACGATGTGAGGTAATCAATCTACCAAATCACCCACAGTTAAATGGCGAGGCTTGCGTAGTAGAAAAGTATATTGCGAAAAAGGACAAGTATAAGATCATATTCGAAGGGTCGGGTAATGCAGCACTCGTCGGCCCAAACAATCTCAAGCGTCGGGATAGAACACCATTGGATTGCGGGTATTACATCACATTCAACAAGAATAGAATGTCTAGGCGTGAGTTTGCTACCAAAGAAGAATGTCAAGAATATGTTGCTTCATTGGGTGGAGATGTAAAAGGTACCGCAGAGGAATTGGCAAGTTTGAAGCTATGAGATTCAATATCGTATACACAGTCTTTTCAATGTGTGTCCATCATAGGCTTAACTTATAGAGACCTAGTCTTCTCTACACTCCTACATCTCAGCAAAGAATGGAACTCCTTGCTAGGATGGAAATCTAAGTCCGACAACTTTCTTGACAACTCCTCTTCATCACCAACAACCACATCCAACTCGACACATTGCATGTGGCATCTCTTGGCATCTTACGTACATCGATACGTCAAAATATGATAGATGAAGGCTTCGGGAGCATCTGTATTAGTCAAGGAAATTATTGTGCTACGATATAGACATCTATGTTAATGTTGGTCTTTCATTCGTCATCACTACTATCCTCATCAGCCCATCGTCCTTTAAGGGTGGACGATTCAATCTTTGGCGGAGGCATAGACGTACTAGCTGCTTTAGTGGTAGTAGTCGTATCGGTAGAGTTTAGTAGAGTACTTGCCGATTTAAATGTAGGCATTGGTTTGTTGTCACTATGTTGTTGTTGATGATGTATCTGATAATTATTCTTCTCTTTTGGAAATCGACTGTTCGTGTGTTGATGATGTTGTTGCCTTCCACCACCATGACGATTGTTATTAGAGTGTCTACCACCACCCGCATGAGCATTATTATCTCTATAATCATGAGCTCTACTACGATTGTGTCTGTCTCGACTGTTGCTGTTGTGATGAGTATTGTTGCTGCTGTTGTTCGTACCCTGTGCTTGTTTTGACCAAGGAGTTGGCATCAATCCGCTTGAGTTCGTCGGAGGTGGATGATTGGTATTGCCTCTTTCCTTCGCGGTGTTATTATGTCCACCACTTCTCAAGCCTCGTGTATCATTTCGATGTTGACCACGCCCTTTGGCATTATTCCCTTGCTCATGATAATTCCTACCTCCTCTACCTCGAGGATGATTAACACGATCATGTCCGTCTCTGCTGTTTCTTCCTCCCTTCTTATCTTGCCCTCTACCCCTATTGTGCCCCCTACCGCCCTGTCTATTATTTCCCTTCTTATCATTCTTCTGCTTATTGTTGGTGTGATGATTAACTTGTTCTACTCCATCCATAATAACTACAACATCAAAGTCCAACTCATCAATCTCATCGGAACATTCACCTTCTTCCAAATCTTCTGCATTGCCATAACAGCCATCATCATCTTGAAAATCTCCATCAACTTTATCATAATAGTCATCTCCTACATTGTCAAACTCATCATTATCATCTGTATTATTATCATCATAAGAATCATCTGGTATATCACATACGAATACTATTGGCTCTTCTTTTGTTGTTGCTACTGCATTGCTCAATTTTGTTTGAGTTTTGTTCTTATTCTTTCCCTTCTTGTTATTGTTCGATCTAGATACTGCTGCAGTGTTATTGTCGTTATCTTTACTTTTGATATCATTCTGTTTATTATGCTGTTGCCTTACAGTTCTGTTTGTATCATTCTTCTCGGGCTGCTGCTTTATATCAATTTTGTTCTTTTGACATTGCATTAATGATGATGGACGGGGCGTTGATTGATCAACGGCCTTCTTTTTCTTTTCTGGTATATCATTGTTATTGTTGTTTGCAATTGTAGATGTAGCAGCAGTAGGTGTAGTATTCTTCTTCTTTGTTGCAGCCAGGGCTGCTGCAAGAGAGGATGGCATAGTTTGGTATTTAAGTAGGTATGTTTTGCTCTATATCTCTCTACGTCTACTACCTCCGGCCACCGATCGACAATATAACAACCACTTCTGTACTCCATCAACTATTTATATGGCTGCCCAATTCCAGTAGACTAGCATCTTAACATTTCATCACATCTTCTTAGTAAGAGAAAAAAGTTTATGTAGGATACCGGACTCAATGATTTCATTTTTCATTTTTACAACCAACACACTCCGCACACCTCTTATCACGCTTTGGTAATACTGCTCCTATTCATCTCTCCTAATCAATAAAGACAATGTTAGATATTGACTCCTCAATACTACCATCATCAATTACTGATGACGATAGTAGTTACAATAACTGCGTTGATATGAATGAAGAAAATAATTCACACGAAAATAGTAAGCAATGTCGGTTGCACCTCTCAACCACTAATTTACAACTAACCGATAATGATGATACACCACCAACTTCCGATGAAGACGACGTATTGGAGGATGAGGATGAAGAGAGTGAGCCAGATGAAGAAGAGGGAAATTTGCTATTACAAGAATTGGGAGTTGATAATTATTCGGATGAAGAAAGTTTGGAGTATATTACAAAAACCAATGACTCAACTTTATACTCTAATTATAGCGATAGCGAAGAGGAAGAAGAGAGTGATTGTTCCACCTCCGATGAACAAGATGAATTATTAGAAGAAAGTGAAGAAGAAGAGGAAGATGAGAAGCCATTCACGGAAGATGAATTACAAGATTATTTACAAAATATGTGTGATTCACGTCGTGAAAGTAATTATGTGGTGCAGCCTTCTTCATTATTGGCATCTGTTGAACAGCCACAACAGCTAGATAGTGAAGAAGAGAGTGATATTGATGATGAAGAGGAAAATATTGATGAAGAGGAGGAAAATATTGATGATGAAGATGAGTATTATACCGATCGTAGCAGTCAGGAAACTGAATCAGTCACGTCTACTACTGCCTATGGTACACCCTTGAAATTATCCCAGGTTTCATCCACGTCTGCTAATAACAACGATGATAAACCAGATCATGAATTATTCCTACCATTATTTTGTAGTCCACATACGGAAAGATTGAATATTCCCGATGAAGGAGATGGATTGTCAGATTATGATGAATCCGATTATTTCTACAGTTCGCGTACAGTATATGGATCTGGAGCACGTACCGGTGGATATGGTAATTCGAATAATCCATACTTGGATAGGACATATATGTTTGGTAATCGTATCGTGGCACCGACACGTCCACGTTTGTGGGATGGTTATGGTTGTAATCATCATTATCAACAACAGCAGCGGCAACTAGAAGATCAAAACTCACCAACTGTTTCGGATAGTTCGGAAGAGGATAATTTATCCCAGGCTAGTGTTGACTCATCCTCTTCTTCACCCAACAAAGATGACAATACCGAAGATCTTGGTGGAGGAAAGCAATCAGTATCATTCGATACATCCGTAACAGTCTACCCCATCTACGAAACATCTCAATATTCATCCGATATGGTCCAACAAATGTATACCAACCGTGAAGAATTACGTATTAATAAACTACGTAACAAACGTGAATATGCACATGATTCATTCAATTGGCGTGATGTAACCGAGGAGGATGGTATGACTGTTGATGATACGAGTGGTGAATTAGTCCATCCTGTTCATACTGTGGCTGACGTGAAGAGGAATAAGAAGAAACCATTGGGTTCAAATATCAAGGTTACTACTGCGCATGGTCCTGGACCGAGTATACGTAATGTAGTACGTCAGACGTATTCGAGTGCTTTAGGGGGGTATACTAGTATGACAATGGGTGGTGGTGGACATCGAACTAAGAGGATGAGAATGTGTTGGTAGGGTACTAGTACAAGCAGAGTTATGACTACCTAATGATTGTTGGGGATATACACCACACACACACATAAGCACAGACAAGCAACAGCTAGAGATGGGTTTACGGGGGTGCTACGTATCAAATCCCGCCCATATATATGCTATGCTATCACACTATTTTGGAGAGAGAAATAGAGAGTCTCTCAATATCAAGCCGACGGCTATGCTTTGGATAGTACTTCTTGTGCATTCTAAGGAGAAAAGAAGGCTTGTCAAATTCATAAAAGAAAAAGAGGAAGGAGATTAAAATTAGCTATTGATTTCCAACTCACAAACATTTCCTCACTACTATTTAGTTTACTCTCTTTAAAGTGTGTGTAGCATTGGCATTTGGCATCGAAAAGCGCTCTATTAGATCATTTTATTACACATGTAATATTATTTAAGCAGCGCAGACTCTATGATATACGATATCGTACGATACGACTATCTCGACTCTCTCGATCGCTCATCACAAGTTTTAAGTTTTTATTGTTGGTGGTGGGGATTGCCGCTGGTTCATACGGTACGAAGCTACCCTCCGCTATCAGCTCAAATAGATTTATATTTATTCATCGCTTCGTTCGGTTGCTAACTCTCGAGAGCGGCGCATTCATATTGCAATATTGATCTTTGATTTTTAACAACCACAAAATAATATGATTACAGCAACAACAGAGCAACTATCAACAGCAGACAAAGCCCGACGTAAAGCCGAGGCGCGTCGGAAACGTATATTAGCAAAGAGTTCACAACGATTAGATGTTGTGAATGGATTAGCACCCAGTGATGATATCAAGAAAACAACTTCCCCAACTACTTCGAAAAATGATGCACCTACGAAAGATGATGTTGTTTTGGAAACTGTTGCTAGTCAAGAGTCTAAAGATTCTGTCGTAAATACTAGTGATACATTTGCAGCAGCGGATGCGCGTATGGAGGCACTTACCAACGACAGTGGTCCATCATCGAAGGGAGCACGACGTATGGCTGCTATGAGAAAACGGAGGTATAAAAACAAATCCACAGCTACTGCTAACAAAGATAAGGAAACTGCTGTTGAAGATACTAAAAAGGATGATGAACCCGTAACCGAGAATGAAACAACAACAGATGAAGAGAAACCAATCGTATCAATTCCTGAATCACCAATGTCAATTGCAACAGAGAAACAACAGCCATCTGATTTATTCTCACCATTATCAATTGCAACTGAAGTATGTACTAATGATAAAGAAAATGATATACCCTCACCTACCAATTCACGATCATCCACACCTTCCATTATTGATAATACCAACAGCAATAACGACAACGAACCAACTAAAAAGTACATGGGCGTAGCACGTATGCGTCGTCTACGAAATGCACAACAAAAGGCACAACGTTTAAAAGAAATTAATGATGCCGATATTATCGGTTCATCGCCCTCTAAGAATGATGTGAATATACAACGTGAATTAGTAGCTGAAATGGCAACTATGAATGCTACTGCTAGTATGATACGTAGTGGTGTTAATTTGGATACACCCAAGGGTTGTGGTATTAGTTTAACTAGTTTGGCAAGTTCCAAGAGGAGGGGAATGTGGTGGAGTAAGTTAGTACCACCAATGAAATTGGTACCACGTATGGTAACGTTATTATTATTATTCATGGCTGGATTAGATTTGGGTATGCAGCCGCATTATTCTCGTGATGGTTCTACTTCTCCTCTTTCATTTGGAAGTGATGGTTCAGTTGGTAGGGATTTAAGTGCGGTTAGCGAGGATGCACCAAAGTTAATTCAACATGTCGAATCATCATTAACCAAACCATGGGAATATGGATTGGGGGGTAAGGTTGCATATGTTGTGGGGATGGTTCCTTCGTCACCTCCTACGGCATTACCCACATCGTTCAAGTTTCATGATGATGATGATGATGTTGTTGTAGGAGAGTGTATTCCTGGGGAGGTTGAGGGTGCATCGGAAGAATGTCTTCCTCAAAAGGATAAATCAAGTGTTGAAAATGGAGGGAAGAAGAAACGTAAGAAGAAGGTCAAGGTGCAACAATTGGCGGCGGACCAAGATGAGTTTGATGACTCGTCTTCGAAGGATAAGCCACGTCCCAAGGGTGTTGATCATGAATCTGAATTCGACGACGATGATGGCACTACCGCCGCCATGAAGAATGAGGTACCAATCATTGACCCATTATTCCAAGTTGATCTTGATTCACTCCTTACGAATGCCAATCTACCCTTGCCAATTGAGTATGCTGCCAAGGTTGCTATTGGATTTCATCGCATGTGGGTATATTATCTATGGACATTACCCACATCTGCTATGAAATCATTATTCACCGTACCCAAGAATGTGTTTAGTGGTTGGGTTGCCAATCCTCCATGGATACTAGGCGTGGTATTGTTTATACGATTTGTTACCAAGATTATTATTGGTAATGGAAAGTCATTCACATTGAATTCTG
>Ga0214479_100492_pt1 | contig 23067 bp, 14 predicted proteins | sample M1_20Mar14CPVII9_5_FD_165054 | JGI IMG/M metagenome (GOLD analysis project Ga0214479, IMG submission 165054) | Marine eukaryotic communities from Monterey Bay, California, United States - M1_20Mar14CPVII9sort6BwellE14 | ecosystem: Environmental > Aquatic > Marine > Unclassified | place: USA...
ATTTAGCTGGCAAAAATGTGGCAAAACCACTCCCGTTTGCTCTTCGGCGTGCTGGCTTGTTCAGTGATAGCAAAAATGCCCCTGTGTTCGTGCATTCCTGAATCGCCCATAATACAACCCTAAAAACCGTCTGTAACCGATTTGACCTGATTGGTATACTCTTCCCAAACCACCCGTTTTTTCATTGAACCTCACTGTTCATTCAGCTCGAAAAAACGATACAAACCATAAAAAATCCGACTAGAACCCATCAAGATGTGGGGGCAAGCGGGTTTCCAATTTCTCTACTTGCCGGCTGATCAAGCCGCCAGTGGAAAGAATTAATAAGTCAACAAAGGATGGATTGACGTGGCAAAACGCCGGCCTGCGAAAAAGAAGACGAGCAAAGTCTCAAAAGAGACCGCGACTAAAAAAGCAAAATCAAAAAAAGCAAACCGCGGTGGCGATGACTCACTTTTTGATGACAAGGAGCTGGCAGGTTATGAACCTGTGCCCCTGCGACTGGCAGCACAAACACGCTATCTAAATTATTCGCTCTCTGTAATCACCTCCCGAGCGCTTCCGGACGTCCGTGATGGACTCAAGCCCGTTCAGCGGCGAATTCTATACACAACCCGTCAGCTCGGGCTCGATCATAATTCTAAACATCGCAAAAGTGCGAAGGTTGTTGGTGACGCGATGGCCAATTACCATCCGCATGGCGATAGCTCGATTTACGATGCTCTCGTACGAATGTCGCAACCTTTTTCACTGCGGATGCCACTGATTGACGGCTCGGGGAATTTCGGTTCCATCGATGGCGACAATGCTGCAGCCATGCGATACACCGAATGCCGTCGCACACAAATCGCTGGCGAAGTACTCTCCGATCTGGCAACGCGAACCGTCGCGTTTCGACCTAACTATGATGGCAGTCGCGAAGAACCGGTAGTTCTTCCCAGCAAAATCCCCAATCTATTGCTCAACGGGGCAACGGGCATCGCAGTTGGAATGGCCACGAACATTCCACCTCACAACCTCAAAGAACTCTGTCGCGCTCTTTTAAAGTTATTGAAAGACCCGGAAACTAAGCCTTACCAATTGGTTGCGAATGATGCGGTTCACGGACCCGACTTTCCAACGGGCGGTCAAGTCATTAACACCAAGGAGGAGCTCAGGGAAATTTACCGAACGGGTCAAGGCGCGATCAAAATCCGAGGAACCAGCAAACTCATTGGTGGAAACAAGAAAACAGGTCGCATCTTACAAATCAATTCGATCCCCTATGCCGTCAACAAAGCGGTTCTTGTTGAGAGAATTTCCGAATTGGTCTACACCGGTAAACTCCCGCTTGTCGTTGAAATTCGCGACGTCTCTACCGATGATATTCGAATTGACTTACATCTAAAAAAAGACGCCGATGAGAAAAAGGTTCTGGCGTTTTTATATAAAAACACACAGTTTCAAACTAACTTTAACGTCAACCTCACCTGTTTAGTTCCCACTGAAAACCCGGATGTTGGCCGTCCAGAACGGCTTGGCCTTAAAGAAGCACTTTGGTATTTCCTACAATTCCGCCTCGAGGTTGTTACCAAACGTTTGGAAAACGAACTGGAAACGTTGAGTAAACGAATCCATATCCTGCGTGGTTTTGTAACCATTTTTGATGCACTCGATGAGATTATTCGGATCATTCGAAAGAGTGATGGCAAAGCGGATGCTGCTGCCAAGATCATGAAGCGATTTCCAGTGAAAGAAAGCCGGGGAAAACAGCAGGGGCTTGATGCCGAACAAACGGACGCCATTCTCGAATTAAAGCTCTATCGTTTGGCACGCCTGGAAATCAACTTGGTGACTGATGAGCTTAAGAAAAAAGAAAAACGAGCGAGGGAAATTCGCCGACTTCTCAAGGAAGATACAGCCGATACCAACGCCTCGGGCTGTTGGAAAATTGTCAGAACCGAAATAGAAGACATCGTTAAAGATTTCTGCAGTCAACCAGAAGCCAAGCGAAGAACAATCATTCAAGCAGCGGGCCGTGAAGTTGAGATCAATGCGGAAGATTTCATCGTTGCCGAAGACTGTCATGTTTTGATTACAAAAGATGGCTGGGTAAAACGACAGCGTAATATTGCGGCTCCCGCCAAAAGTCGATTACGGCAAGGTGACGCGGTACTCGCCTGCGTTGCTGGTTCCACGCGCAACACCGTCGGCTTCTTTTCATCGACCGGAGTCTGCTACACCGCAAGGATGATTGACATCCCGGCTTCGACTGGATTTGGCGAACCAATTCAAAAGTTGTTTAAATTAAAAGACGGGGAAAAAATTGTCAGTGCAATGTCCTTCGATTCCCGTGTGATTGGTAATATCTTTGTTGATCCCAAGCAGCCGGACTACTGCCCTGAGGTGCATGGACTTGCAGCCTCGAACAATGGCTATGCATTGAGATTTGGACTCGAAACCTATGTCGAACCCTCGACTCGAAGTGGACGCAAATACGCGAGAACTTCAGCAGGTGCAGAATTAATCGGGGTGTATCCGATCGACGGTACGGAGACCATTCTCGCTATTTCTGCAGATTGCCGGGCCATGGTTTGTCCAGCCGAAGATATCAATTACCTTTCCGGCGTGGGCAAAGGGGTCATGCTCATTAAGCTGGCCAAAACGGACCGTCTGGTCGGCTTCAAGCCGTCTAAAGGCGACCGTGATTTACTCCTCGTTGAAACCAATCGCGGGGCGCAGAAGACAATTTCCACGGCTAAATACCGAGTCACATCGAGAGGTGGCAAAGGAAATGAAATTCAGAAAAATGGCAAAATCTCGAAAGTCGTTTGGTCTCCCGTGGAATCACCCGGTGAGCTAAAGCCTCTGAAAAAGAAATAGATTCCACTACTCAAATTCGCCCTTCACGAAACCAAATTTTCTACCGGCCACAAAATCAGTATGAGCACCGCAACCAATAAAAAACGCTACGACGGCGACAACATTGTTGTTCTCGAAGGGCTTGAACCCGTCCGGAAGCGCCCGGGTATGTACATCGGTGGAGTAGGTACCGCTGGTCTTCATCACCTGATCTGGGAAATCCTCGATAACTCAGTCGACGAGGCAATGAATGGGCACGCAACGGAAATCACACTCCAACTCCACAAAGATGGAGAGACTGTGACCGTTTCTGATAACGGGCGTGGCATTCCAGTCGACAAACACTCAAAAACAAAAAAGAGCGCTCTGGAAACTGTTCTTACAGTCCTACACGCAGGCGGAAAGTTCGATGGCAACAACTACAAGACCGCAGGCGGACTGCATGGTGTCGGTGCATCTGTCGTCAATGCACTTTCAAAAAAATTAGTTGCCATCGTTAAACGGGGTGGTGCCCAGTACAGAATGGAGTTCTCCAAAGGACATCCGCAATCAAAACTCCAAAAACTTAAAGGGACTGTCCGCGGAACGGGAACCGCGATAACCTTTTCCCCCGACCCCACGATCTTTCCGCGAACGGACTTTAACGCCGCAACGATTCGGCATCGACTCGAAATTGCCAGCTTCCTTCATCGGGGGATTAAGGTCCATTTTGCCGACGACGCCAACAAGTCAAAAGAAACATTTCACCACGAACAGGGCATCGTAGATTACCTCGGCAAAGTCCTCAAAGAACGAAACGCGCGACCAATTCATGAATCAGCGTTTACAATCCGCGTGGATGATCCAGCGCGAATCGAATTGGCGCTGCAGTGGACTGAATCGACAGACGAGCATCTACGGTCCTATGTCAATGGAATTCCTACCGGCAATGGGGGAACCCATGAAAACGGATTCCGCTCCGGGCTCAACAAAGCGGTTCGTAATTACTTTGACATGCACAACCTAGTGCCCCGTGGAGTAAAAATTGCTCCCGACGATATTCGTGAGGGGCTCGTTGGAATTATTTCACTGTTCATTGCAGAACCGCAGTTCCAAGGGCAAACCAAAGATCGGCTCAACAATCCAGAAGTACAAAGCACGATGGACGGTGTCATCCGTCCGGCACTTGAGCAATGGATGAATAACAACCGAAGCGTTGCCGATGGAATCATTGCAAGAATTATTGCTGCCGCTCGCGCCCGTGCTGCCTCGAGAGCTGCTTCCGCTGCGGTCTCGCGAAAAACAGGTGGTAAGCGTTCGATGCTCCCTGGAAAATTAAGCGATTGCCTGAATTCTGGAAGGGGCGATTCAGAACTCTTTATCGTCGAAGGTGACTCAGCTGGTGGCTCAGCCAAGCAGGGACGAAATCGCAACAATCAAGCGATTTTGCCGCTCCGGGGAAAAGTCCTCAACACCGAGAGTGCCACTTTGAAAAAAATGATGGAGAACAAAGAAATTCAGGATTTGGTGACTGCTATTGGTTGCGGCATCGGGCCCAAGCTGGACCTCTCCGGATTAAGGTACGAGCGAATTATCTTACTCGCTGATGCCGATTCTGACGGCCACCACATTACAACCCTTCTGCTCACCTTTTTCTACCGCCACATGCCGCAATTGATTTCCGACGGCAGGCTCTTTATTGCACTTCCACCGCTGTATCGCGTCGACATCGGTAAACAAACTTACTGGGCGGCAGACGAAGAGGACAGAACGAAAATCTTGGCAGACCATGCCGATGGACGCTCAAAACCGGATATCACCCGGTTTAAAGGACTTGGTGAAATGATGCCCAAAGTTCTGTGGAACACCACGCTAAATCCGGCAACGCGGCGGTTATTAAAAGTTGAAATCGATGACCAACTGGAAACTGACCGCGTCATTAGTGATCTCATGGGCCGCGATGCCTCGGCCCGCTTTCGGTTTATTATGGACCGTGCTGAAACAGCCAGCGAAATTGACGTTTAAGTCGAAAAAATTCCGCTGGTTATCCAATCGCACTTTTTTCCCATGCAGTACCTGCTTGCGCGAACCGTAAGATTTATTACGTCTTTGCGACATCAATTTCAGCACTGGTGCCTCATATTACGAACCGATCTGTCGGCTGAGGCCAGATTTTCGAATTTTGGAAATGTGCCGCAAACCGGCAGAAGCAATGACATTTAACCGACAAAAACAATTTTTAAAAATCTGGTTTTTTTCCAATCTATCGCCGAAGTTTTTGCGGATATACGAATCGTATCAGACGCAACCAGCGTTATTAATTTAACTCAAGATAGGAATTTGGAAATGTTGAAGAAGTCGTTGACGATCGCCGGAAAACTACTCGTTGCTCCCGCCCTACTATTGATCGCAAGCCCGTCGATCAGCAGTGCACAAAATCAGTGCCCCATCCAGCAAGCCAAAATGGCAGCAGCACGCAAGACCATGAACGTGTCGATTGCAGCACCTGCCGAGAAAGACATTGTCGACACCGCAGTCGGTGCCGGTTCATTTAATACTCTAGTAGCCGCAGTAAAGGCTGCCGGTTTGGTTGAGACTCTGAAAGGCGAAGGCCCTTTCACAGTTCTTGCCCCAACAGATGACGCATTCAAGAAACTGCCAAAAGGAACAGTAGAAACACTGCTGAAGCCGGAAAACCTCAAGGCACTCCAGGGAATCCTGACCTACCACGTAATCCCTGGCTCAGTAATGGCAGCAGACGTTGTGAAACTTTCATCTGCCAAGACAGTCCAAGGCTCACCCGTTGCGATCAAAGTCACCGACGGTGGCGTCATGATCAACGGAGCCAAAGTTGTCACAACCGACATCAAGTGCAGCAATGGCGTCATCCACGTCATCGACTCAGTTATCTTGCCACCAAAAAAGGCTGATATTGTCGACACAGCGGTCGGTGCAGGTGCATTTAACACGCTCGTTGCCGCAGTCAAGGCTGCTGGTTTGGTTGAGACACTCAAAAGCGAAGGGCCTTTCACAGTGTTCGCACCATCAGATGCAGCATTCAAGAAAATTCCTGCTGCGACAATCGGAGAGCTTTTGAAGCCAGAGAACAAAGCGAAGCTTGCATCAATCTTGACCTACCACGTTGTACCGGGCAAAGTAATGGCTGCTGACGTAGTTAAGTTGTCATCCGCTAAGACTGCGAACGGCCAAGAAGTGGCGATCAAAGTTGTCGATGGTAAAGTCATGGTCGACGGAGCAACCGTTGTTAAGACCGACATCGAGTGCGAGAACGGTGTCATCCACGTCATCGATTCAGTTATCATGCCTAAGTAGGTTTTGCCGCTGAAGATTAAAGTAACATTTCTGGCTCGGATTTATCCGAGCCAGATTTTTTTTTGAAGTGACGATTGCCGTCCTCTCTTCCGACAGGGCTCGCTTACATCCTCTTGGCAATTTGCGACATCTCAACCGCTCCGGAAACGAACCAACCTCGCAGGATCAAAATTTCCTTCCCTCTTTGATTCGCCCCCAGCTAAGTATTGACCACCTGTCTAGCTACCGTCGGATTCCCCTCCCCTAAAATCGACTTTGCTGAAAATTCCCCGAAAAACCAATTTCCCCTCTTTAAGGAGCAATACCATTTAGCACAACACTGAGATTAGGTTTTGAACACTGAAGCCCAACTCGTTAGACTAGAGGTTGAAATTTCAACTATTTGGAGAGTTCACCCATGAAGTTCGGCGGCGATAATCTTAAATCTCGAGGGCGAGCCTCTTTCAAACTAAATTTTCTTATCTTAGCAATTTCCTTCGCGATCACTCCCCAAGCCAACGCTTGGCAGAGTGATGAAGTACAGGACGAAAAAGGAATTCTTGTCGAGAAACTGAAAATCGAAGCAGCTCAGGCAAAACCAGACATAGCAACTCAGGAAGAGGATGAGCCCGAAATAAGTACGACACCTCGACCGAACGAACAGAAAAAGATTGGAAAACAGTTTGCCCAACTTCACCTAATGGATGGCTCAATCATTGGTGGTGATTTTTTAGCTGTCGATATCGATGTAAAAACCAGCTACGGAATGCTCAAGATTCCGATTTCAAGAATCATCAAGTTCCAGCCCGGTCTCAGCACCCGCCCCGATTATGTGGAGTCCATTTCATCACTTTTTGAAAAAATGGGTGATGCGGATGAAAAGACACGTACTACAGCGCAGAAAGAAATACTATCACTTGGTGTGAAGAACCAAATGTTGCTTGAGCAATTGGCATCTCAAGCTAACGAAGACCAGAAAAAATTGCTTGCTGAAATCTGGAAGACCTTCGAAGAAGAAGCAGAACTTAATGAAGATGAGATGCTTCCCATTGACCAACCCTCTGCGCTCAAGGACACCATTGTCACTCCCGATTTTTCCATTGTTGGAGAAATTCAGCAGAAACAGTTTTCTTTAAAAAGTAAATTTGGCGACCTTAAAGTCGAATTGAGCGACATCAAATTTGCAGATCGAAGTATCGAGACAATCGGACCGGACGTAAAAAAGACCGTCGCGGTTCCCGCAGAGGCTTTCTTTCAGCGGACTCCTAAATCGACAAAAATCAGAGTCAACAAAGGTGATCAAATTACCATCCGAGCAAGTGGAACCGTTCAATGGACCAATTGGAATAACACAAGTTCACCAGAAGGCCTGACCAACCGCAGCCAATGGAACGGCATCAATTCTGGCAAATTGACAGCCAGGGTCGGCAAAGACAACTCTCGCTGTGTGGCAATTGGCACCAACGGTAGTTTCGTCGCCAAGTCGAGTGGCATCTTATATTTAGGAATTGCCATGCGAGACAGTTATGCAGGCAATGCAAATGGGTATCGGTGGACTGGAGAATACCAAGCTAAAATTGTGGTCAGCCCTGCTAAAAAATAAGTACCGAACAAGATCGGCGGGTCCTTCCTCAGTGCGGCATGTTCTTTCCAACAAACTAAATCTTTGCGGATTTCCAAGACCTATTTCATCTGGCAAGGACTCCACGCCAAACAGCAAGTCTTTTCTATTTTGAATCAACTGAATTACAATAAATTCGCTGTCGCGAAACCGCTAACCGCATTGGAATCAAATCGTGAAAACCGCAACCGTCCTGTTCTTCACTCTACTGACCTGCTGGACGGTTCAGGAATCGCGACTGCAGGCGCAAACTAAACCAACGGTCACGAAGTCCTCACCTGAAGCAATTCGAATCGAAGGGATCGTTACTGAAAGGAAAAAGTACTCGATCCGAGTCAGACAGGATGATCAAGAATTCGACGTCAAGTTGACTGATGACGTTGCGATTGCATTAAAAATGAATCGCCCTTGGTACGACTGGGACAACCAACAGGTGGTGGTCGATGCAATCGACGAAAACGTCGCCCAGACAGATTTAAAACGAGTGGGAGTCCCACTGCCAGCCAAGCAGCTATTTTTGATATCTCGTCTTGGGAATGCCCAAACAATGCGAGCCACGATGGCCGAAGAAGTCAAGCGACTCAATTTCTACTTATTGACGCCCGAGGATACAGGACAGCACAAACCCACCGAAGACGAACCCTTTCTCTCTGGCAAGTTATCCGTTGAAAACAAACAGCCGCACTTGATCGTGAACGATGAAAAAATCCAAGTCATGCTGGGGTTTCGATTTGCCACAATGAATGGGTTTTCAGTTAATCAACTCAAACCCAATCAAACGCAGGTTTTTCTAACGGGAACGCGTGGAAAAAATGAATTCGAAATCGTCACGTCCCGGATTTTGTTCCAACCAATCCAGAAGAAAACAAGCGAGCAGGCCAGCATTACTGAGCAGGCTATAAAAATTGCGAACGACGAATAGTTATCCTGTTCTTAATTTCCAACGACTGCACTAGATTGAACTCGTGCTCAATTTCCATTGGACTCAACCACAACGAATTATCTCAAACTGTTGCCCTTATGAAATCCTCGATCCTGCACATCTTTATTCTCTTTACTTTGTTCGTGAATCCAATTTTTGGGAACGAAGAGGCCTATGAAAATGCGCCAAACGTTTTATTCATCGCTATCGATGACATGAATGACTGGGTTGGCTTTCTCGATGGCCACCCGCAAGCAAAAACGCCCAATATGGATCGACTGGCTAAACGCGGAGTTAATTTCACTAACGCGCATTGCATCGCCCCCGCTTGCTCTCCATGCCGCCTAGGCTTGCTGCTGGGGATTGAGCCATTCCATTCTGGCCTTTACCCATTCTACGATCAGACAAAAATCCCCGCTTCGGTTTTGTCAAAATACACGAGCCTACCCAAGCTGTTTCGACAAAATGGCTACCAAACCTTTGGGGCAGGGAAAATTTTTCACGGGGTCAAAGAAAACACTGATGATTGGGATCACTACCGAACCCATGTTCCTCAAGGCCTCAGCCGAGCAGTTGAAAAAGGCTACCAGCAAAACAAATCATCTAAAATGTCGTTCTGTCCAACCACCAATCCACTCTCCGATCACCCGGATTATCAGGTTGCTGATTATGGAATCAAAGTGATTGAACAACAGCATGACCAACCGTTTTTCCTAGCGGTTGGGATTGTGAAACCGCACCTACCTTTCATTTGCCCACAACCTTTTTTCGATATGCAGGCTGAGACTATTGAGCCGCCCCCGATTCTCGCAAATGACTTACAGGACGTTCCCTGGGTTGGTAGGTCGATGGCCAAACTTGGGGATGACTTAAAATTCCGAAAAGATAAATCCTGGGAAAAAGTTCGTCGTGCGTATCTCGCTTGTAATTCCTGGGCGGACTATAACGTGGGGCGAGTCATTGATGCACTGCAAAGTAGTCAGTACGCCAAAAATACAATCGTCGTGCTCTGGTCTGATCATGGTTTCCATCAAGGAGAAAAACGCAGTTTCCGAAAATTTTCTCTATGGGAAGAATCGACTCGCGTGCCATTTATCATCCTTGACCCACGCCCCGGACAAATGAAGGCCGGTGTTTGTGATGAAGCAGTATCGCTCATCAATGTTTACCGCACACTCGGTGAGCTAACCGGAATTGAGGTACCTAAGTATGTTGATGGAACCAGTTTGGTAAATCAAATTCGCGAACCAACCGCCAAAGTTAACAACCCTGCAATCACAACTTGGGGACGAGGGAATTATTCTCTCAGAGATGACCAATGGCGTTACACTCGCTATTTTGACGGTACCGAGGAACTCTACGACCACAGGAATGATCCCAACGAATGGAATAATCTCGCAGAATCTACCGAAGCTGTATCCGTCAAGGAGAAATTGACAAAGTTCTTACCTAAAAATGAAGCACCCTTGGTGCAAACCGGCATCTCACTCTGGAATAGCGTTGATGCAGATCGACCGGAAAAACGCGAGCAATTCAAAAATACCACCTGGCCTCAAATGAAAAAGAAAATGAAACCAAAAATTGAATAACGCTCCAGTCGTAAATCCAATAAAAACTATCTACCCGACTTATCATCGACTGCAACGACCGCGATTTTTTTTCCGTTTGGACTAACCGCCACCCGTGTTGGCGATTGCATTTTATACTCCGCGAAATCGGCGATGGGCTTCCACTTACTGCCGGGTTTCCATTGCTCTAACTTGGTCCCTTGAGCCATCAAGATGCTGCCATCGGGTGTCCACGCGTAATGATGGTTCGCACCTTCAATCATGACTAGCGGGCGAATCGCGAAAGTCTTCGGATTCAATTCCTTGATCCATACCTCTCCGTTTCCTTGCCGATGCACAAAACTAAAATTAATAGTTCCCGGAATGATTTGTGGTGATACCGGAATGGCATCCCCCGTCACGTATCGCGCAGTATCGCTTTGAAGATCGACTAACTGCAAACTAAACCCATACCGTGACCAAAATAAAATTTGTTCTGTCGATCGATTCCAAGCGTAGTAACCAACAGGCTCCCGCTCACCCAGGTTTTTCAACACCCAATTTAAGTTTTTACCCTCGCGATCACTTGACCAAATGCTCTGATTTGCGGTTTCCCCATCGGTTACAAACGACAGCGTTTGGTTATCTTCGGAGACTTGCGGGGAATATTCTTGATCTGGACTGTCGGTAAGTTGTTGAATCTCTCCCGACGCCAATTCGAATTCAAAAACATCCGTCCGGTCAGGTTGATAATTTGCCGTAAACAAGAATGTTTTTCCGCTGGGAGTAAACCAAGGTTGATTATCGTAACCGGAGCGTTTGGTTACATTCCGACCATTTTCAAGCGAACTTAAATCACCCGCTGCCACGAGATCGAATAAATAAATATCACACTCTGGTAATTCCAATACTTGTTTTGGCGGATCGTTCTGGACAGCGAAAGCGGATACCGCGTTCAACACAATTGCAATTAAGAACAGTGAGGGTTGAATTACATTTTTCATGAATTTGGTTCTTTCGATTTCCCTGAGTCTTCTCTTGTGTCGGCAAGCCATTGGTCAGTACTGTTGGGATCGGCAAGGCGGCAAATTTCTTCTAGCTGGTCAGCGACTGCAAATAGATCTTCCCGCCAAACCTCTTGCTCGACATCCGCAGGACATAACTCTGCCATTTCGTCAATCAGCAAAATAAATCGGAGCAAATGTCGAAAGATTACGCCTTCTTGCTTTTGCAACTTATGACTGGTGATGTATTTATTAAAATCCGTGCCGTATTGCAGCAATTCCCCCACCACCCAGACCGGCGTGATTCTGACATCGTGGACACCGGGAAAATCATGCTGAAATAAACGCTGTAACTTATGGGGCAAACTCAAAACAGGGACGTAATCATCCTCGTCATACCATCCCCGTTTTTTATCTTCGTCTTCATCCTGCTCTCGACTTCCTAATTCTTCCGCCGTCGCCAAACCTAGTTTTAGAAGTTGAGAATCGAGTCGTGTGGTTGCCAGTGGCCCTGGAGGTAATACGTCAGGACGCGGGATCCGAATCGCCTTCCCCAATGACCGTGAAAGCTGAAGGATACTTTCGAAAGCCATAATGCGCTCATTCGTATCCGCAATCCCCAGATGATTCATTAAAAACAGAGCGTAAAGAGGATGCACACCTCGCAACTTTAAGAGGTCAGCCATCTTCTCAGTCGGGGTCGCGGTATCCGGCTGGTATTCCACTTCCCGAGAACCTGAATCAACCGCCTCTCGATTTTTCTTCGAAGGTTTCTCTACCGGCTGGGGATCGGGCTCTGAGCGGCGTTGGCCTAAATCGAGTGTCATTGCAGACGCAGATTCCTGCTCCACCTCGGTTTCATCCGCAACCTCTGACTCGACCGATTTTCCTTCATCTAGCTCAGCCAAGGGCGGTTTGGGTTCGAGCGTCAAATAACCGCCCCGCCACAGAGTAACCAACTGTTGATTCAGCCGTTTTTGCGCTGAAATCTGTTCTTTGGGCGCGAGCAATCGGCCCGCTACTAATTTACGAATTCGAGCAACATCTGGTGATGCATCAAGCATGTAGACCAACAGTCTCCAAGGGAGCGGTCCACGGCTCGCCAAATCAGCCGAAGGGGCAGTGATCAATTGCTGAAATTGTTGCTCCGACCAATATTGTTGCCCCTCGCGACGTTTCGGCTGCTTCTTTTTGAGTGCCTTCTTTGCTTTCCGTAGGCCAACATCTTTGGTGTCTTCCGGAATTTGATCGTACTTTTCTTTCCACTTTAGAATTTTCACATCGTCTTCGTGAGGCAATGCAAAAACATATCCGCGGTCGTCAAATTGCGGTCGCCCTGCTCTGCCAAACATCTGATGCACCGAACTTGGCTCAATCAACTTCATTTTACCCCGAGGGCCTTTGATCAAGGTTGGCAACACGACACTCCGCGCGGGCAAATTGATACCCGCCGCAAGCGTTTCAGTACACACGCACACGCTGAGTAATTTTTCCTGGAACAACTCTTCAACAATTTTTCGGTATCTTGGAAGAACTCCCGCATGATGTACGCCAATGCCGCGCACCAAAATTTGCTTCAGCTTAGGGCCAACACCCTGAGACCAGTCAAATTGGCTCAAGCGATCACTCAATAATTTTCGTTGTTCTTGATCAACGCACTTCTTTCCTTTAAGCGTTTCGGCAACGGTCCAGCATTGCTCACGATTAAAACAAAACAGCAACAACGGTGTGTAGCGTGCATCTTCCTGACCTTGAAACATCGCCTCTATTTGATCCGGGAGAATCTTATCCTCTATCCAATGGTAGGATAACGGAACTTTCCGGTCACTACTCTCAACTAGTTTCAAATTGCGGCCATGCACCCGGTTCAACCACATCGCAAATTCTCGAGAGTTTCCGACTGTCGCCGAAAGTAACAGCGTCTTGATATGCGATGGCAGCAATCCCAAGCCAAATTCCCACACGATCCCTCGCTCTGGATCGTTGAAACTATGGAACTCGTCCATTACGACGGCCCAAACATTATCAAAATCAAAGGCCTCCGGATGCAGCAAACGGTTTAGCAGTATCTCCGCGACAACAACTTGAATTTTCGCGTTTGGATTCACCTTACGGTTGCCGGTCACCAACCCGACGTCGTCAGCAGAAAACCCCCACTCCACAACGGTTTTTTGAATGTCGCGGAATTTCTGATCCGTCAATGCAATCAAAGGCGTTGTATAGTAGGCCGTTTTTCCAAGCTTGAGTGCTTCGAAAAGGGCGGCCTCGGCTATTAGAGTTTTCCCCGTCCCCGTCGGCGCACAGACCAGCACCCCCTGCTCCGATATGAACCACGAAAGTAACGCCTCTTCCTGTACCGGATAGGGCTCGAATACCAATTGATCGAAATACAACTCTGCAATTTCGTCGCGACGGTCTTGTAATTCATCCGTTGAAATAGCGGGCTCCACTGACATCAGGCTGTTATCAAATTGATTGCGTCAACAATTACAACTGATTGTTACGACCTTGCCAGCAGTTGCAACTGCTGTCGGATTCGACTCGAAATTTTCACGAGTATTATTGAATCATTGCATAAATGACAACAATCCTCTCCTCGCCAGCTTCATTGGCACTTCTTTTGCTTTTCTTTTGCTTAATTAGTGCGCCTGACCAATCCCGGTCAGGAATTGATGTTCAACAACACCCCGAAAGGAATGCCAATGTCGCGTCGAACCAAACCAAAACGAATTACAAATTTTTTGGGAGCTTTTCTATTAGAGACCATCGCAGTAGCGATGTTTTTGTTTCTCTTTTTACAGGCTCGCGCTGAAAGACAAAAATCATCTCATCTCGAAAGAAGCCGATTCCCATTCATTCAAGAAATTGCACAGCAATTGAATGTTTCTGGGATCGAGCGATGGAGTTGCTTGTCAAAAACTCCATAGAACCAATAAATCTGATTCAGGTTTCCTCGAAATGAAAATGTTAATCAAGACGATTAATGCTCAATTAAGATTCGATTTGGAAAAAGAGTTTTCAAGAATCTCTAACCATTGTACTGCTCGTTTTGTTTCAATCGCAAACAAACAACTTATGCAATGATGTCTTTAATCACATTGCCGTAAACATCCGTCAATCGAAAATCCCGTCCGGCGTAACGATACGTCAGCTCTTCATGATTGAGCCCTAATAGATGCAAAATGGTAGCATGCCAATCGTGAATGTGGCACTTTCCATCTACTGCGACCGCCCCTAATTCGTCAGTCCCTCCGTAGCTAAAGCCGCCTTTCACACCTCCGCCAGCCATCCACGTTGTGTACCCTTTATTATTATGATCCCTGCCGTCACCACCTTGCGCGTAGGGAGTGCGTCCAAATTCGCCAGCCCAGATCACCAGCGTTTCGTCCAGCAATCCGCGACGTTGAAGATCCTCAAGTAGCCCCGCAATGGGTTTGTCAATTTGATTGCAGAGCTGAGGTAATCGAGTTGTCATATTGAAATGGGTGTCCCAGTTATCGTGTGAGATTTCAATAAATCGCACACCCGACTCGGACATACGTCGAGCAAGTAAACACTGTTTTCCAAATTTATCAGTTTCACCTTGACCAATTCCGTACAGGTCAAGCGTTTTCTGATCTTCCTTGGATAGGTCAAGCAAGTCTGGCATTTCCGCTTGCATCCGAAATGCAAGTTCATACGATTCGATGACTCCCTCAACACCGGGGTGCTCTTCTTCCCGACGAAGCTTTTCTTGATTTAGCTTCTGAATAAAATCAAGCTGCTGTCGCTGTTGCCGCGTGTTCAGACGTGGGTTGGCAATATCTGGAATGCCTCCCCCCGTACTCTGACCACGCATCCTTCCCCCCCCACGAGAACCGCCTAGCTTCGTTCCTTGATAAATGGCGGGCAAAAAAGAGCTGCCATAAGTTTGGGCATTTCCAGCTCCAGGATTAACTGAAACAAAACCAGGCATGCTGTCATTCTCCGTTCCCAAACCATAAAGAGTCCAAGCACCCAACGAAGGCCGAACAAATTGTGCATTACCCGTATGCATTTGAGTCAATGCGCGTGGGTGAACTGGAAGATCAGTGTTCATTCCTTTTAATAAACAAAGCTTATCCGCCTGTTTGCCGAGGGATGGAAACAACTCTGAAATACGCAGACCACTTTCTCCACAGGCAGGGAAATCCCAGGGTGACTTTAGAATTGAACCGCGAAACTTCCCTGTTTTTCCATGGTTTCTGATCAATTCAGGTTTGTAGTCAAACGTATCGACATGAGACGGACCGCCCCGCATACAGAGAAAAATTACGCGTTTGGCTTTGGTTGGAAAGTGCGGATCTTTCGTGGCAAGTGGATTACTGTTCCCACTCTTGTCATCACGCGCTTTTGCCAGAGTTGCTAATGACGAAAAAGCGAGGAACCCAAATCCAGACGATACTGTTTTCAACAACGCGCGTCTTGATAGGAACTGCGAAGGATTAATTTCTGTAGTCATCACGGTCTCTCCTTTTCTACTTCCCACTCACCTAGGGAAAACTGAACTCGTTCTAATTAAAAGCGCTCAATTAACAAAACGAAACTCTGCCGATGCCAGGATCCCCTGACACAAAGCACTTAGCTTCTGAACATTTGACGATGGGCCAAACCGACTTCGACTTGTCTCAAAATTACGATAAAACGACTCGGCCGCCCGCAATTCAGTGCTATTCGCCCGCCGTCCAAAAGCAAGTAAAAACGCCAACTTAATTTGATCCTTGATTTGACTTTCTTCTTTGATCAAACGAGTCGCCATCTTGTCGGCTTGTTGAATCACAAATTGATTATTCAAAAAATAGAGTCCCTGATCAGGCGTATTTGAGGTCTCCCGAACCCCAATTACCATGCTCGATTCAGCGAAATCAAACACCTCCATCGACCGCGTTACGTTGTCCCGTATCACAGGTAAATAGACGCTTCGATACAGTACCGGTTGGTCAATTTTTGCGAGTGAGGGGGAAGCGGTCGAGGTAGATCCCTGCATCCCTCCATTACGTTTCATCCTTGAACGACCACCCGGACTGCGACTGGGAAGTCCAGTTTTGACATCGGGATTGGATGAGCCAATCGTGGATATCAATACACCATCCCTAACCAAAGCCGTTCCTATTTCTGACACTAAGGATCCCCGAGGTCGATCGGAATCTAGATCTCCGCTAATTCTTAAAATTGAATCACGCAAAACCTCAGCTTCCAACCGACGTGGTTCCATTCTCCAAATGAATTGATTCTCTGGATCGACTTGGAAACTGGACGCACTGAATTCAGAATCAGATCGATAAATCCTCGACGTCGCAATTTTTCGAATCAGCGTCTTCACACTCCAGTCGTTGTTCTGAAAATCAAGTGCCAAGTAATCTAGTAATTCAGGGTGCGTTGGAGCCAGTCCTGTGGCTCCAAAGTTTTCTGGCGACCTGACAATCCCGTTGCCGAACATATGCTGCCAGACACGATTAACCATCACGCGTGCACTGAGAGGATTGTCATCACTTGCCATCCACCTTCCTAACTCCAAACGCCCAGAAGCTTTGGCTGGTATCGAAACCGGCTCATCAATCAAGACTTGGGGAAAACCTCGCTTGATTTCTTGAGCAGGTTTGTCAAACTCTCCCCGCACAAGCAAACGCGCGTTTTCAGGCCGCGACTTTGTCTGCACTCCCATGAAATAGGTATACGGATTCCCCTGATCATCGTATTGCTGTATTTTCGCTCTCAATCCACCCACCACCGCAGAAAGCCTGGCGACGTTGGCAAAGGAAGCCTGCGAATTGTTTGATTTATCACCTTGACGCTGAGCCCGTCTGGCTGCTTGTGCTTCTCTTAACTCCCTCTGCTTTTCAGACAACTGAGACTTTAGCTCAGCCAACTGACTCTTTGAAATCCGCTTGTCAAAAGGATTCAGATCGTCTGTTGGCAAAACCAGCAAATTGCTGGGGTGCCGATTTTGCAAGGTATCAATCGTCCCATAATGCGTGTTCGTGCTGTTGAAAATCCCCGCCATCGCATAGTAGTCAGCTTGGGGAATTGGATCAAACTTATGATCATGGCAGCGAGCACAAGCAACGGACACACCGAGAATCACGCGAGTGGCAACGTCGATTTGCTCATCAATCAAATCGTGATTGAACTGACGGCTATTTTGTTCAGTTAATGTCTTCGGACCGAGCGCTAGAAATCCAGTCGCGACAAGATTTTCAGACCATTGCCGATCAGTTTTTACTGGCAACAGATCACCGGCGATTTGTTGTTCGATGAATTCGTTGTAAGGCTTGTCAGAATTGAAAGCGTCAATTACATAGTCGCGGTAACGCCAAGCTTGAGGGTAGGTAAGATTCAATTCCTTACCAGTCGACTCGGCATATCGAGCGACATCAAGCCAATGTCGCCCCCAACGTTCACCAAATTCATCCTTTGCCAACAGGGAATCTACAATGTGTAAAATTGCCTGTTCGCGATCTTGATCCCAACGTTTTTCGAGCCACTGAATTTGCTCGGGGGTCGGAGGTAAACCAATCAAGTCAAATGATAATCGTCGCAAAAATATTGTCGCCTCGGCATCTTTCGAGGGCGTTAATTCCTGTTGCTCCAGTCCATGCAGAATAAATCGATCAATATCCGAAATTGGCCACTCCTGATTTTTCACCGTAGGCGGCGAGTGAAAAACAGGTTTTTGGAAAGCCCAAAACTGACGGCCTTTCTCAATTTCCTCCGGGGTAATATTCGTGTTGATTTTACTTTCTTTAAGAACGCGTGGATCCGGCGCACCCATTTCAATCCATTTACGGAAATCAGCGATAATCTCATCTGACAATTTTTTTCGCGGAGGCATTTTATAATCTTCATGATTGATCGCGCTCCAAAGCGAACTTTCATCAAGATTCCCGGGAACAATTGCAGGCCCGGAGTCGCCGCCGCTCAACGCTCCCAGTTTAGTATCCAGCCACAATCCACCTTTAACCTGGCTTCGTGTTGAATGACAGCTATAACATTCGCGAACCAGTACAGGGCGAATCTTTGTTTCAAAAAATTTCGTTTGATCAGCAGTCAATGCGACAGACTCTGCCTCCATCTGCTGAGCTTCGACTATCTGCGATGCCCCCATCGCAAATACCATGAGGATCCATAACTTAGTAAACCGATTTTTTTGAATGATCATTCCATCTCCCTAAAAAACCTCGCCGCCAAGGACTCGTTGACTCTAATGTTTTATCGTCCTTTTGAGCTTCTTTGGCACTGTAAAATCCCAGCAGCCGTCTATTTTTTTCGCCGACGCTGGTCGCCAGATCGCGCCTTCTCGCTGCTTCGCGTCTTTCCCCTGCTCCGAGCGTTCTCCCTGCCCTGACCACCCTTGCCGCGATGTTCCAAGTCAGGTTTTCCTCGCCTTGCGTTACCTTGATGGCGTTCCGATTGATGCGAGGGCTTTAAATCTCTCCCCCTGCGTTGACTTTGAGGACCTCGCTCCATTTCACGAGAAGGCCCCCTACGATGTCCACGCTGATCAGCCTTTGGCCGAGACCGTCCCATTTCCGGCCTCCGGGGGGAGTCTGAGTTTTCCCCTCGCATCTCTCGAGAGAAGCTACCAGGGCCTCTTCGTTGTGCAGCATCTTCGCGGGTCGATGAAGGCCGACCACGATGCCCGCCCTTCACGTTTCGCTGGGGACCTCGATGTCCAGTCGATGGACGGCCATCTCGACGATTCGATTCAGATTGGCCTCGGCGATACTTAGCACCGTGATCACGACCAGTCCTTCCATGATCACCTCGCGAATCAGAGTGTCTCTGCATCCTCTCCGATGAACGATGGGGAACGTTTAACTTTCTTGGATGAGATTCTGGACCGCTACGACCTGTCTCTTGCCCTCGATCTGATCTCGAGTGCAGTTCCGCACGACGCTCCTGTTTACCTTTTGAGTCATCCGCAGATTTTCTCGATCGCTTTGATTCTACTTTCGCAGGTGGCGTCTTTTTTGAATCGCGTTTTTTTCGTCCATTGGATTGAGCAAACAATTCTGATGCGCCCAAAGTCACACCAAACACCAAGCCAAGTACCAAAAAAATATTTTTCATTGCAGTATCCTACTTGTTCAGAAAATTGTTTCGTTAACCCAACATCCCTATCTTGAGCACGCGAACAAACAGGACAATAGACAGTAAAAATCTTCAAATATGAATATATATGAAGAACTAAACGGCGGCGGCGGTTTTTAAGCAATAGAATTAAATTGCAGATTATCGCCCAGGGATGTCCCTGTTCTCTGTTTTTTGCGTGCCAAACCAATAGGACGTAATCGAGCTAATCATGGTTGACGAACAACTCCTGCCAGTCCGCGACGAAATTGTAGACGCACTCAAACGAGACCGCGAAGAAGCCCTCGCCGAATACTTTTCAATAGTCCAAGGTCGTTTGAAACGAATCGTAAACTTTCGCCTTGACTATCGCTTAAGCGGTCGGGTCTCTGAGTCGGATGTAATTCAGGAAACTTACGTTCGCGCCGCCAAACGAATCGACAGCTTCCTTGACAAGGACGACATGCCATTCTTTGTCTGGCTGCGTTTAGAAGTCAATCAAAAACTACACGAAATCCACCGCCACCATTTTGGAGCAGAAAAAAGAGATATCCGAAAAGAAATCAAACTCGGCCAAACGAACGATTCAGGCAAAACTTCGATGGCGTTAGCCGCCCACATCGTCGCCCAACTGACATCACCAAGTCGCTTGATCGAACGCGCCGAGCAGATTTCAATTTTGGAAAAAACATTGGCAGAGATGAATGAATTAGATCGTGAAGTAATTGCGCTTCGACATTTTGAAGAACTTTCAAATATTGAAACTGCTGAAATTTTGGCGATCGAACCATCCGCCGCAAGCAAGAGGTACTTGCGAGCACTGAAGAAACTTCGAGAGATCATGGAAACTGCAAAGGGACACAATGGTAGCTAACTCCCCTGACAATTCGCAAAGCGACCCTGAAATACTTGAACAGATCGTTGACCATTTCACCAACCGTCTCCGTGCAGGGGAACATCCTGCCATCGCTGAATATCAAGACCAGTACCCTAAATTCAGAGACGAAATTGAAGACTTGCTTGCATCCGTAGCAATGATCGAGCAGCTAAAATCTGATCCGACAAACTCACCCTCTAAATCGAGGTCACTCGATGAAGTCTCCGGCCTCGATCGGATTGGGCCTTACAAGATCAAGGGAGAGATTGGCCGCGGGGGCATGGGAGTCGTTTTCGAAGCAGTTCATGAATCGCTGGGAAAACGCGTCGCTATCAAAGTGATGCCAACGCCACTGATCAACAGTAAAAACTTCGTCGAACGATTTAAAAGAGAAGCGCAGTCGGCCGCAAGATTACACCACACAAATATTGTTAGTGTATTTGGGGTCGGCGAGGGCGAAGGGTACCATTACTACGTGATGGACTTAATCGATGGACAGACACTAGGTGCCGTCATCAACGGGATCAATGCATCCGATCCCATCAGCACGCGGATAGACCGTTATCAAACCCGATTGGATTTGAGCGGAGACCTCACTCTCGCGCTCAACGCCTCAACCCTTTTAGAAGAATCAACAGCCACATCGCACAAACAAAACGCGACGGATTCCTCAACTGCCAACTCTCAAACTCGCCCGATCAAGAAAGCCAACCACTACCGCTGGGCGGCAAGAATCGCCGCAGACATCTCCGATGCGGTCGCCTTTGCTCACGATGCCGACCTCCTTCACCGGGACATCAAACCCTCGAATATTATCCTCGATCAAAAAGGCCAAGTCTGGATTACTGATTTTGGGCTGGCCAAAGATACTCGCAGCGAAATCAATCTCACAAAAACCGGTGATGTCATCGGAACCCCCCAATACCTCTCCCCCGAATCACTCGAAGGAAAATACGACTGTCGCAGTGAAGTCTACTGTATCGGCCTGACGCTCTACGAACTGGCTACACTGCAGCCTGCATTTAACAATGGAACCACAGCGGAAGTCATCCGGGCGATTGCGACATCCTCTCCACCATCACCTCGCAAAATCAGCCCCGACATTCCGATCGACCTCAGTACGATTATCGAAAAGTCAATTTCGAAAAATGCGGAAGAACGCTACCCTACGGTCAAGGATCTTCAACGAGATCTCATCGCGTTTGTGGAAGACCGTACGATCGCAGCGCGCCCACCGTCAACAATTGAAATGGTGAGCAAGTGGGGGCGTCGCAATCCGCTTGCAGCTTCACTTTCAGTCATTTCCTGCATCCTCTTGCTACTCGTCGCTGTCGCAACCTCCTTTGGCTATCTGTACACCAAAGACGCACTGGCAAAAGAAGCAAAAAAATCTGCACTCTTAGAAGATCAAATCATCGAGACGGAGAAAGCTAACAATAAATTCCAGGCAGCTTACAAAAAGCAAGAAAGTGAATACCAACGTGCCGAACGCAATGTTGACATTTCCATTCAAGCGTTTGATCGGATGTTCAAACAACTCGTCGCCAAAGATTCAGCCAACTCAACTGAACTTAGTATCGACGGACTTGAAGACCTGCAAGGAATCGAAACCTCAATTACGAAACAGGATGCCGTTTTCCTAGAAGAATTCCTCGCCTTTTACGACAAATTTGCGACTAACAATTTTGACAACAAAGATCTGCAAGCTGAATCCGCTCGAGCCTTTCGGCGCGTTGCAAACATCTATCAATTACTTGGGGAAGTTGACCGCTCTTTCGATGCTTACAAAAAATCAATCGAGTTGTACAACAAAGTGCTCGTTGAATCACCCGAATCCAAGGAATCGCTAATCGCTCTGGTGCAAACGAAAAATGAACTTAGCCGAGCCTACCGACGTGACCAGAACCTTTCAGAAGCGATCGCTCAAAATCAAAATGCGATCCAACTTTTAAGAGATGTTCCTGTTGAGCAACTCGACAACCAATTGAAACTGGAGCTGGCGAAGACATTCAACTCCATCGGCTCAAGCCTTGCCATCAACGCCGTCATCTATGACAGTCTTGAAGAAAGCCGTTTAGCCAAGAATGGAGCGCCGGGATTCCACCGTCGTGCTGAAGGGCATCGACCGCCAACTTGGACCGAATTGTATCTCGAAAAAATGCGATTTCGGCGCCCTCCACCGCGAAAGGGGCAAGATCTAACCAAACGGCCCAATGCTAATCGACCGAACACTACCCGGCCTAATACTAACCGGCCTAAAGATGGTCCTGGGTTTCTCGCTCGCGGCCCCGGCAGATCCCGCAATCACGAAGCCAACCTAAGACTCTTACGGCGAAGCAAAGAAAATGCAGACAGAGCAATTACAATCCTCGACCAGCTAATTGATGAGGAACCGAACAACGCCGATTATCGATCAGCCCGCGCTGAATGCTACTGTTGTCTCGCGTGGAGTTTTGTCGAACCGGACCAAAAAGCTGCCTTAAAGATGCGTAGCCTCGCAATTCAGGAACTCGAATCGTTAATCGCTGAATCCCCCGGCAACTCGAACTACCGCTACCGCCTCGCCATGGCCTATTCACTGAGCAACCTATCAGATTCTCCAGAAAATCGAAACCTAATGCTGGAAAGCTCCATTAAAATAGCCAACGATCTCAAAACCCAATTCCCTAAAGTCCTGGACTATCACTATCTATTTATTTCCGTCCAGAACATATTGGCAGTCAATTTTGTTTCCGCTGGAAATCTAGACGAAGCATTAAAGGCGTTCCAAAACTCGAAAGATACGTTTGACGAAATTTTACAACTGAACCCAGATGGCAGTGCGCTCCGGCAGACAGATCGTTTTTTTGGCGTACAGCTTCGCAGCCTGGTCGAAG
>Ga0214479_100493_pt1 | contig 23038 bp, 14 predicted proteins | sample M1_20Mar14CPVII9_5_FD_165054 | JGI IMG/M metagenome (GOLD analysis project Ga0214479, IMG submission 165054) | Marine eukaryotic communities from Monterey Bay, California, United States - M1_20Mar14CPVII9sort6BwellE14 | ecosystem: Environmental > Aquatic > Marine > Unclassified | place: USA...
TAAGCATTAAAGGCGTTCCAAAACTCGAAAGATACGTTTGACGAAATTTTACAACTGAACCCAGATGGCAGTGCGCTCCGGCAGACAGATCGTTTTTTTGGCGTACAGCTTCGCAGCCTGGTCGAAGCGGCTGAGAAAAACGCTGATGAAAAAATCGCCCGGTCAGCCAAGGACATTCGCGAGGATTTGAATAAAATGATCTCGGAATATCGAATTCGTCAAGAGTCAACAACTCAGAAGTAAATCGTGTACCGCGTTGCCATTGAACTGGCAGCCTCTAAATCAAAAACACGACGACCGACACCACTTAAAATCAAATGCGACAGCGGAGCCGTTTCGTGGAAGTTATTAACGACAGTATTTACAATCACCCGCGTTACTACGACCTTGTATTTGGCGCTGACTGTGCGGCTGAGACGCGGTTTATTTGCGACGTCAATCGCAAGTATCTCAACAATAAAGCGAGTCGTCTGTTTGAACCCGCCTGTGGCACAGGCCGATTAATGTACAGCCTCGCCAAACGCGGGTTTGAAGTCGAAGGGATCGATTTGAACCCCAAGGCAATCGAATTCAGCAATCAACGATCCGCCCGTCATGGCCTGCCACAAACAGCATTCGTGGCCGACATGGGCGAGTTTCAAGCAAAAAGAAAATGGGATTTAGCCTTCAACACAGTCAACAGTTTTCGGCACTTAACCGACAAAGCTTCCACAATGTCTCACCTTCGCTGCATGGCCAAGCAAACCAAGCGAGGTGGAATTTATCTAATCGGATTTCATCTCACCCCCGAAACTGAGGATCCAACCGACTGGGAGTCATGGTCAGCTCGCCGCGGGAACCTCTCAGTCATCACGAAAATGTGGACAATCAATCGATCCCCTCGCAAACGGCTCGAAACTTTTGGAATGCACTTCGACATCTACACTCCGACACGACAATTTCGAATCAGTGACGAACTAAGGATGCGAAGCTATACAAAGAGCCAATTCGCTTCGCTGATTGAAGAATCAAACTGCTGGGACATCGCTGGAACCTACGACTTCACTTACGACATAAATCAGCCAATCAATGTCGATTCGGCAAGCGAAGACGTCGTCTATATTTTAAAAAAGAAACAAAACTAAAAACGAACGTAAGAACGCCGCCCCATCATTTATCTTTAAATCCTAACGATCTTCCAAGTTCAGAACTCGCTCTTTTGAACGCGTATTCTTTTTTCCTTTTGCATTACTGTTTTTCAGATCGACCTGCTTGCTGGGGAACTGCCCTTGGGTTCGCTGGCTACGCAAGCGTCGGCGCTGAGCCTTGGTTAATCGTTGCAACCCAACTGCCACCGAAGGCTTATTCGACCGAGCCGTCCTGGGTTTACCCGGAATGGCCTTCACCTTTGCCGGAACGACTGCCCTCTTGGTGACAGCACTGAGTGGAGGAAAAGTGTCGCTCGACCGCATCGCCATATGAGCCACTGCAGGCCGCCTCCCATCCGTCCCATGCAGATAACCCATCAGACCAATTTGGAACAGCATTAGCGAACCAGCGACTGGAACCGCCAGTCGACTCCAGTATCGAAACAAAAGAAACAAAATCGTCATCACTGAAATTGTTCCCAGTCCTTTGCCAACCAGAAATAGAGAAACGTACTCAGGTTCAAGGCTGATCAACCAAGCACAAAAAGGATTTTGCTCTTCGATCACTGCACGGTACTCATAAACTAACCAAGCGTCATAGAGAGAGACTAAACCAATCAAAAAGACGGTTGCTGGGTATATCTTGCCAAGAAAACCTTGGCCTTGAATTCGATTTTTTAATTGACCTGCAGGTAACGCACTGGCATCCACTGAATACATATTTACTCGTACTTTCCTTACTTGGAACACTCTGTTTCAAACTGCTTACAGAGAGCAACGACAGAGTCTCGCAAAAAAAATCAAAACATAACAAATCAATGCACCTACAATTAAACGGCAGCATTGAGTCCGAGATGTTCATCAGACGCTATTTTAAATTTTGGAAAGTGGTACCAATCAGATGCGACAAACCACTATTTAATTGAAACAATTTAAATAAAAAATCATTCAATTTTTACAGGGACAAATGAAGCCAAATCACAGATCACCTTCCCAATCCTTGGCCACTGAACTCATACAACTAGTTGAATTTTTCGTTATTCTGTTAATCAGTACTTTTTCTCCTCCTTACTCGTTAACAGCGAGAAGTAGATCATGACGCCCAAATGTTAAAAAAACATGAATTACGTTGATGGCACCTCGGGCGCGGCCGGCAAATCGCCAACGACATCGGTCGAAAATTCGTCACAACTCAGTCCCAACATCGAGGCAAAATCACAAGGTAAGTGCCGAGATGGGAATGTTCTTTGAATTTGACGAACAGCTGTTTTCACCATTTTTCGATCAACACGAACAAACCCGTCCGACCTTCACGGACAAGCCCCGGATCAATCACCGACCCGACTCATTCCGTGGCGACCGCCTTGATCTGCCACGCTGGGATGGACGCAACTCTTCTTTTGATAAATTCCCATCGGAATTTTTGTCCAATGTTTTCAATGACTTCGGAGCCCCTTCGATTTCATCAACCGACAATTTTCCATCTTTATTAAGATCTAAAGCGATGATAACCGGCATGTGCATGCTTGAACGACGAGCTACCGGTGGATTCACGGGGCTGTCGCCAGAATCACCTGCCGCCTCTCCTCCAAGTTCAACCCGAATTGCCGCCCGCAGTTCATCCGGTTTGAAACCCGAAGGGCCACGGTCTCCAGCGTAGGCCACACGCCCATCTTTCCCAATTAAATACAATCGATCGGGATGCGCTGCGTAATCGGTTCCAGTTTTGTCGTCTATTTTGTCGAGGAGCGTCGGGATATTAATACCTAATGACTCTACAAAGTCCTTGGCTATCTGATTCCGCTCTTCCGTAGAAACGGGCTCTTCTACGATGGCATTGTACATTGGCCGATCGCCATCGATCGCATGGGCTTCCCGGCAGTAGACCATAAAAAACTGAACATCAGTGCCATACTCTTCAAACAACTTGTCCAGCTGACCAGCCGAACGAACAAAAGGCGGTCACGAACAGCTTCCAAAAATCAACGCCACTGGCTTACTCCCTTGGAAGCTGGCAAGTTCGACTGTTTTTGATGGCTCATTCACGTAAGCCAGGTTAAACCCGGGAGCCACATCCCCTTTCACCGGAGGCGCGACACTCGAAGAATTCAAAGATCGTTTCTGCCGTTCTCGTGAAAACGGTTTGCGAGAAATGCCCCCGCCCCAATCCTTGGATGAAATGACTCCATCACGGTTGACGTCAAGTCGCTGAAACTTCTCGGCTCCCCGAGAATATTCGGCCTCTGTAAGCTGGCCGTCTCCATTTGCATCATATTTATCTTGCAGGTAATCCCAAACTTCAACACTACCGCTGTTTTTATTCTGCTGCCCCCTCTGTTGCCCCCTCTGTTGCCCCCTCTGTTGCCCCCTCTGTTGCCCCAAAACTGAATCACCGCCAAAGGCAATCCCAACAAGAACCAATGACAACCCTGTGATTGTTAGACGACGCTTCATGTTTTACCCCGTTAAAAGATGACAGCACAGGTCGCTCAAGACCTGCAAGAGACAAACGGACGCTTCTAACTGACACGCATCGCCGCAGGATTCAAGACAGAAAAAACGTGGACCAAGGGAATCAAGCTTATCGCACGCCAATTTTCGCCGCCACGATAACTAAGTAATCAATCAAAAGACTTCACAATCATCACCTCACAGCCAAAAACTGACACCGCAGCTCAACAGCGCTGAATCGATCAGTTCGATTACCATTCGCGCAAAAAAAAGAGGCGGGTTATGAAACCCGCCTCTTTCTTTTACTTAAACCGTCTGCTCAAAAATTAATCGAGGAAACCAACTAATTCTTGAGACCGACTTGGCTGCTGAAGCTTTCTGACCGCTTTCGCCTCGATCTGGCGAATACGCTCACGAGTCACTTTGAAAATGTGTCCCACTTCTTCCAGCGTATAACTATACCCGTCACCGAGCCCGTAGCGAAGTTTAATGATCTCGCGTTCACGATAACTGAGTGTCTTCAGGACATCCTGAATCCGCCCACGAAGCATTTCCTGCGAAGCACCAATTGACGGACTTTCCGCCTCACCATCCGGCAGAAGGTCACCGAAATGGCTGTCCTCACTGTTACCAACAGGCCGATCAAGACTGATTGGATAACGACTCATTGCAAGCACGCGACGTGCTTCGTCGATGGTCGTCTCGCTTCGTCGTGCAACTTCTTCAAGAGTTGGCTCACGTCCAAGTTCCTGAAGCAACTGACGCGAAACCGTTCGAACACGTGACATGGTTTCAACCATATGCACTGGAATACGAATTGTTCGGCTTTGATCCGCGACAGCACGGGTAATTGCCTGACGAATCCACCAGGTTGCATAGGTACAAAACTTGAATCCACGACGGTATTCAAATTTATCAACCGCACGCATCAATCCAGCGTTCCCCTCTTGGATCAGATCCAAAAAGCTCAAACCGCGATTACGATATTTCTTTGCGATGGAGACGACCAGTCGCAAGTTACCTTCGGAAAGCTCTCGCTTTGCCTTTTGGTATTTGGTGTAAATATCGCGAAGATACTTTACCCGATTCCGCAAGCTAGTCGGAGATTCCTGACAAGCCAACAAAATCGTTCGCATTTCTTGAATCCAAGCTTCACGCTCAATCGCGGGCTTCCGCAATTTTTTGTGTTCTTTGATCTTGTCCATTAACTCATCGACGCGAGCACTGAAATCCTCGATCGTACGAATCATTAATTCGATACGCTGTGTTCGCAAACCGAGTTCTTCGATCAGGCGAACTGCTCGACGGCGACGACGAGCTAGATTTTTCCACGCGGTTTTACGCCGAGTCTGGGTATGAGACTTCGAAAATGCCGTCAAAAAATCGTGACGATTTCGCTTAAGCAAAACCGAAAGAGTATTGAGGTTGTGAGGGATTCGACCAAGAATCTGCTCTTTTTCAAGCCGATCAGTCACCGAAACCTGAACCGTTCGATCAAACGGCAGTTCTCCACGGTGTACTCTCACGAGCGTTTTATAGGCGTAACGAATCACGTAATCGCACTCAAGCAATTTCGTACGAAACTCTCGTCGAGTCTCTTCAATTCGTTTCGCTAATGTGATTTCTTCGGTTCGCGTCAAAAGCGGAATCTCGCCCATCTGAGTTAGATACATCCGAACCGGGTCGTCTGACCATGATTCAGATTCATCTACACCAGCAGCCAATTCCTCACCGTCGCTTTTAGCGGTGGCGGTATCGGATGGAACCGGCGGGCTAGCTTCAACTACTTCTTCGAATCGCTTAGGAGCAACACGTGTTCGTGTTGCGTCATCGTCTTCTAGCAGTGCGTCGTACAATTTAGCACTCCTGCGCAAAGGTTTTTAAAAATGTTTCCATTGTGAGGCGGAAGCGGTTAATCACAATCTCAACCTGAGGCAGGTCAAAATGCATACTGTGATGGATCCAAGTTTGCCTTCACACCGAATCTTAAAAAGGTTACTGTTTGGTTCGTGTGAAACCGTCGCAAAGGTTAATTTTTAGCAAGTTCCAAGCAGCGGAGCGGGTTGGCATTCAGCAAGTGCTGATTAAACCGTTCGTCGGAATTAATCCCAAAATCCTCGTGGAGAAATCGCAACATACAGCGAACCCCATCGACGTCTTGTGTTTAATTTCCTAACCAAATCGTTGTGAACTAGCTCGCTCTACTTCGTGAGTAGAAATAACTTCGACGCTTGCCGAAGTCAGCCAATTGAAACAACTCAACAGCCCTGTCCCATTTCCTGTCTGCGTAAAATCTTTACCAAATTCTCGCACCGGTTTTGACCAGGTATCCTGGCCGGTTGGATTCAATGTCACTCATTTATTAAGGAGGCGCGTCGCCCTAAAAAGACGCTAGACCTTGGGTGGACTGTGGATACAGCAGAGTCTCGAATCGCAGTTGTACAATTGTAACTGTCGGATAATCATAGTCCAGCTAAAAAAGACTTCATTCTTTCTATTTTTATAAGCGGATCGGCCCTAAATGATAACTTCTTCCGGTTCCACCAGTAGCAGGTGGTGAAATTGGATGATTCGAAAACGCAACGCCGCCCCTCAAGGTCAAAAAACAATCCGAACAACCAGAAAAGTCGACTATGGACGATTTTTTCTGCTCCTCTCAACCGATTCAAAATGAACGAGCGAGTTTTGGATCCCGTACTTGAAATTGTTAAACTCGGTAGGAAATGCAGGGTTCGTTTAAAAACCCGCCCTTCACTTGCTATACTAAGAATAACTTGCTGGCCCCAACGCATCCGTGGAGCTTCCCTAAAGAGGACACCCCGAACAGTTAGCCAACTAACGATTAGCAACCCAACCACTTGAAAAGCTAAGCTGGAACCCAATGCCGTCTAAATACTTACTTCCGTGTGACCACTGCAGTCACCCCTTCGAAGTCATCCCCAAACAGGCTGGTCAGGAACTGACATGCCCGGAGTGCGGCAAGGTATCCGAAGCTCCGATGCTTCGTAAAATGAGACTGCTAGAGCCGGTTGAAGACGAAACGGTCGGAAAGACAAACAAAAGAGTCGAGAAAAGCAGTAAATTCAACAGGCTTTTTTCAATTGGCCTCTTCGCTGCCGTACTTTTAGGCGGTTCGGGATACTGGCTTTACGGTTACGCCGGGATGCTGGCAACCGAAATTGACCGAGAGCTTTCTACCGAGCAACACAACGAGTTTGTAGATCAACTGCAACCGTCTCAGGTCGTTACCTACTTCAACGAATTAAGAATCGATAACGGCCTCGGCGAGTGGTACGAGCCGAACTACGTCCGATACAACAAACAATCCGAAATCCTAACTAACACGTCTTACGTTTTGATGGGACTCGGTGGGCTGTTCCTGGCCTGCTCCATCAGCATGGTCGCGCTGATTGCTTTCAAACGTTAAAGCTTGAGTTCAATTCACTCAGAGCGAGACGCATTCGCGCGACTTCGTGCATTCTTACCCTTGCGCTGAGGTCTTCGGCGTTTCGCAGTGGATTCGGTCGCCCCTCCCCCTGCTCCGCCCGAGGCACGCTTGCCTCCTCCCGGTTTCTTACTAGATTTTTTCGAAGAGCTTTCACCCGTTCTAGCACTTTTGACAGCACTCGCCTTTTCCGTTCGCACTCGACGGCGTCGACGTTTCGTCGTTCGCTTCCCTTTTTCGCTATCAGTCGACTCATCCCCCGACCCTCGACTGCCCAAACCCTTCCGAGACCGTCCCCCTTGGGACGTTCCCGAGCGGCCTGCTCCTGAAGACTTACGTCCTGTCCGTCCTCGCGCGGTTCGTCCCCGCGTTGAATTTGGACTTGGGCTTGGCAAGGTCACCGACAATGCCTGATTGACGGGAATCTCTTGATCAATCAGCTTTTCAATCGACTTTAAATCTCCTTGATCACCGGCGCTGCAAAACGAGATAGCGATCCCCTTCGCACCGGCGCGCCCTGTTCGACCAATTCGGTGAACGTATGCTTCCGGTTCCATCGGTAAATCGAAATTGACAACATGGGTGACTCCTTCAATGTCAATGCCGCGTGCAGCAACGTCAGTCGCGACCAGGATCTTTACGAATTGATTGCGAAATGCATCGAGCGCTCGCTGTCTTGCGTTTTGAGATTTATTTCCATGGATCGCGGCAGCCTTAAGCCCTTCTTTGTTCAATCGTTCAGTGACAAAGTTTGCTGAACGTTTCGTTTTAGTGAAAACGATCGCGCGGAGGTCACCACGTGAAGAGAGAATTCTCTGCAACAACTCAGGCTTACCTTTGCGGGGCACAAAGATAACTTGCTGTTTAATCTTTTTCACACTTCGCGTTTTCGGTGTGACATCCACTTTCACCGGATCGACTAACAGCTTGTCCGTTATTTCAACAATCGCAGGCGCCATCGTTGCCGAGAAAAACAACGATTGCCTCTTCGCCGGCAGTTCGCGAATAATTCGTTTGATGTCAGGCATGAACCCCATATCGAGCATGCGGTCTGCTTCATCGAGAACGAACACTTCGAGCTTGTCCAGTTGAATGAATCCCTGATTCATCAAATCTAACAACCGGCCGGGAGTCGCTATGACAATGTGAACGCCGCGCTGAAGCGAACGCACTTGAGAGGTCTGGCTGACCCCGCCATAAACCAAAGCATGGCGAAGCTTCAAATGTTTACCGTAGGTCGCAAAACTATCCCCGATCTGCACAGCCAACTCACGAGTCGGGGCTAGCACAAGTGCGAATGGGCGTTTCGCTTTGGCGGAACGATTTTGCAAACCTAGCCGATTGAGAATCGGCAATGCAAAAGCCGCCGTCTTACCAGTTCCCGTTTGGGCGCACCCCAATACGTCTCGCCGCTTGAGGGCAACCGGGATGGTCTGCGATTGAATAGGCGTTGGAATTTTATAATTTTCGCCCGCAATTGCTCGCTGCAATGGCTCGATTAAATTTAACTCGGTGAAGGTCTTCAATGGTTTTCCTTTAAGAACTCGCGGAGACAACCTACTGAAATCAATTCAGCGCTTGGTGCTCGGAGTCAACAGAAGTCGCAAATCATGGCATCTTTGACGCCTTTGCCGGAACCAACTGACCGATAATTAACGATGGATCAGCGGGGTAGCGCCCATTTTTCAAAATCGAAAAACGTGGACAGCCTGCCAGTCTACACCTTGCCAGAAGTCCTCATAGTGCAAAAACACCGATCACCAGAGATATTCTCATCAACAAACGGACAAATCTGTTCCACTTCACTTCCCAAAATATTAAAATTTCCGGAAAGAATATTCGCTTCCTCCCCCTTACTTTAATACTCAAGCCGACTGCATCATGCCAAATTCAAATCGTTTAGACCGCCGCGGTTTCAGATACTATCTGATTTCTTTCACTGCGATTGCCCTTTTAACCAGCATCTCGCTTGAGCCCACCGAGGCCCAAACATTCAAAAAAGCGATCGCCAAAGCCGACCTCATCCTCTCCTGCAACTTCGACAAACCTCTCGATACACAAGACTGGTGGTCGAACGATAGTCGAGCTCAAAAATCGGCCAAGATTGCTAAAAACAAAATGGTTCCCCAGGCGATCGTTCAAGAAGGCGTTCTGCAAATTCGCCGAACCGAAGGCTCTGACCATGCAGCCGTCGCGAGAACAAAAGTGCAATTTCAAGATGCTGTAATCATCTGCAAATTTCAACTCGCTGAAAATCAGAAATTCAGCGTGAACATCAATGACCCAAATTGTAAGACTGTCCATGCAGGACACCTTTGCCGCGTAGAGGTAAGTAACAAGTCAGTTGTTATTCAAGATCAAAAAACTGGAACCATGGCTAATGAGTACCGAAAACTAAAAGAGAGCGGAGCCTCAAAAGCAGAACTAGCGAAGCGGGTTAAAGGTAAATCTAAAACGACCAAACGGGCCACCCAAGCATCTCAATGGCACGAATTGAAAATTTTACTTGAAGGTGAAAAAATCGCAGTTCAAATTGACAATGAATTCGTCAGCCAATTTTCGTCCTCAGGAATTGGACATCCAACAAAAGAAAACATCGCGTTTTCTGTTCCCCGAATGGTCGACATCAAAAACCTCGCGGTCTATCGAATCGCACCCAAACCATCCGGAACAGAACAACCTTAACCAACAAATAATGAAAATGGGGTTGGCAATTACCCGACCCTGTTTTCAGAATTTTTTGCTGCGGCGATAGTCCGATGGAGAGACTTTCATTTGCTTGCGAAAGCAGCGCGAAAAATGAGCATGGTCAAAAAAACCACACCGAATCGCGATCGTTGCCACCGTCTCGTCGGTCTGAGCTAATTCCCGACAAGCGACTTCCAGCCGAACACGCGATAGATACTGTCGAGCTGAGATCCCAAATACCCGACGAAACTGCCGATCAAATTGACTAACCGAGAGCTTCGCCCTTGCTGCTAGTTCAGACGCATTGAGCTTTTGTTGGTAGTTCGAATGTAAATACTCAACCACATTGGCAAATCGTCTGGCGTCTGTCGATTCCCCCCGCTTGGTATCAACTTGACGGGAAAACCCAGCGATGCCAACTACAACGCCTTCGACATTGCGAAGTGGAATCTTACTGGTCATTACCAACCGTGGAGAACCAGCCATCTCCGGTGCGCTCTCAAGACGATTGATTATCGGCTCACCAGTCCGCATTACCTGCTCGTCGTCCTGGCGATAACTCTCGGCTCGCTGCGATGGAAAAAAATCGAAATCAGTTCTACCGATCACTTCGCCTCGATCCAGTACGCCGCAGTATTCACAACCTCTTTGATTGATCGCTAGAAAACGACCGCGGAGGTCTTTCACGAAAAAACTAACCTCAGGCTGCAGGTTAAAGAGGTCCAAAAACTCCGTTACATCGACTTGCGAGAAAAACGTGCGGACGAGGCTTGTATTATTCATATTTAATTTTTACACAAGAATGCGGTGACCGTGCAAGCCAATCAGCGTGATCTGAGATATGATTAACACATGAAAAGAATCTTAATGACTATCTGCTTGGCTTGGTTACCAACTTGCACGGCGTTTTCCGACGTCGACTTTAATCGCGAAATTCGACCCATCCTCAGTAAGCATTGTTTCGCCTGCCATGGTTTCGACCCATCGACTCGCGAAGCCGAATTGCGACTGGATAGTTTTGAGGGAGCGACCCGCGATCTTGGTGGAAGTTTTGCTCTCGTACCCCGTCAGCCCAAGGCAAGCGAAATTGTCACGCGGATTTACTCAGACGATGTCGATGTGTTGATGCCTCCTCCCGAGAGTGGACAGCCACTTACCGATGCTGAAAAAAAACTTCTTCGGCAATGGATTACCGAAGGTGGTGCCTATTCAACTCACTGGTCCTTCGTCGCCCCCACACAAAAACCTCTGCCTGCTGTCAAACACCCGCAATGGCCAAAACGTCCGATCGATTATTTCATTTTGAAACAAATGGAGGCGGAGAATTTCACTCCCGCTTCCCCGGCGGATCCCGCTCGACTTTTGCGGCGTGTCGCCCTCGACTTGACCGGCCTTCCCCCGACGCCTGAAGCGGCAGCACGCTTCTTGGCCGATCCTTCATCTGAAAATTACGAACGGGAGGTCGACCGATTACTCGCAACCCCCGCTTATGGTGAGCACTGGGCACGGATGTGGCTCGACCTCGCACGGTATGCAGATACTAAAGGCTATGAAAAAGATCGGCACCGTGACATCTGGCGATATCGAGACTGGGTGATCGACGCACTCAATCAAGACATGCCGTTTGATCAATTTACGAGGGAACAATTGGCCGGTGATCTGCTTCCTGAAAGAACGGACGATCAAATTCTTGCCACGGCGTTCCATCGCAACACAATGACCAACGAAGAGGGTGGAACCGACGACGAAGAATTCAGAGTTGCCGCCGTTAAAGACAGGGTCGATACGACGATGCAAGTTTGGATGGGATTAACCATGGGTTGCGCGAAATGCCATTCCCATAAATACGATCCGATCAGTATCAGCGATTACTACTCTTTTTTGTCGTACTTTAATCAAACACAGGATCGGGATACCGAGTCTCCGTTTCACCCTACGCCTACGTCCGAGCAAGCAAAAGCAATCGCTGCTCAACAAGACATCGTTACTTTGGCAAGCAAAGAACTCAATGTTCGACCAACCGATTTTGACAGCAAGCTTTCCCAGTGGAAGCAACAATTCACTGAAACTCCGCTCTGGCAAAACCTGAAACTGGTGGAATCGACCTCGGAAGCAGAGGTTGTTTTAAAACAGCAAGATGACCACATCATTTTAGCAACAGGCAACCGCCCGGAACGAGATACCTGGACCCTAACTTTTGAGTTACCTGCTCTTCCCGATGGAAAAAAGCACCGCTCACTTCGAATTGAACATTTCCCCCAATCAATCGCCGGCGGTGACTGGGCAGACAAAAACGTAGCCATTCGGGATTTGACCGTTGAGCAAATTCAAGACACCGGAACACCCAAGAAAATCACACTCTCCAATCCGCGCGCAACTTTTTCCCAACGCAATTGGGAGGTCGCCAAACTAATCAACGGAGACACCTCCGCAGGCTGGGCGCTCTCACCCAAATTCAAAAATCCGCAAAACTGCATTCTTGATCTTTCCGAGCCAATCGCTGCGGGCGTTATCAGGATCACCCTTGAACAACAATACGGAGACGGCCTGCTACTCGCCCGCTCGCGTTTTTCAGCCAGCCCCTACCCTGCTGAGTGGCTAATCGCCGAACTCAAACCTAATTTCGAAGAAATCTTTTGGGCGCTTAGCGATCCACAACATTCTGCGAAAAAGAAAAACTATCAAACCGAATTAACTAAACTAGCGGCATTGAAAAAGGCAGTCACCCGTACACCAGTGATGGCAGAGTTGCCTGCCGCCCAACAACGTAAAACAAAAATTAACAATCGAGGAAACTTTCTTGACCTCGGTGATGAGGTCACTCCAAACGTTCTGGAAATATTTGGAAGCTTCCCTGACAACACAGCCCCCAATCGCCTTGGCGTCGCAAAATGGCTCATGCAACCTGAAAACCCACTCACTTCACGGGTAATGGTCAATCGAATTTGGTCGCGAATCTTCGGGGTTGGAATTGTCGAAACAGAAGAAGATTTTGGATCCCAGGGACTCCCCCCTTCTCACCCCGATTTACTAGATTGGTTAGCAGTCGATTTCCGGGAACAAGGCTGGTCGATCAAGACGCTCCTCAAAACCATCGTAACTTCCAGCACGTACCAACAAAGTGCGGTCGCGACTCCAGACCATCTTGCCCGCGACCCTCGCAATCGTCTACTCGCACGGGGACCACGGTTCCGACTCTCTGCCGAAACTGTTCGTGATCAAGCGCTTGCGATCGGTGGTTTACTGACGAAACAAATTGGAGGTAAATCTGTGATGCCACCCCAACCTAGCGGTGTTTGGAAAACCACGTACAGTGGTGACGATTGGAAAAACGCAACTGGCCCGGATCGCTACCGCCGAGGTCTTTACACCTATCTCAAACGCACCAGCCCTTATCCAGCCATGACAACCTTTGATGCCGGCAGCGGCGAAGTCTGCCAGGTCCGTCGCATTCGAACCAACACGCCTCTGCAAGCACTAGTGACCCTTAACGATACCGCATTTTTGGAAGCAGCCGGCGGATTAGCCAAACGCATGCAACAATCCTCGTCAGATTTGGAAAAGCAAATCGTCAACGGATTTACAATGGCACTCGTCCGGAAACCCACGCCTCGGGAAACCAAGCGGTTGCTCGACTTGTACACATCCCTTGCAATCGACGAGGAAGCTTCCAAGTCGCTTCTTCAAGCGTCCGCATTGTCTGAAGGTGATCCTCGACTGGTCGCCATCGCGAACGTCCTACTTAATCTTGACGAAACACTGATGAAATAAGGTTGCTATGAAACTGCCTCTCCCACTTAAAAAAATTCAAGCGACAACTCGACGTCAATTTTTTGGCCAAACGGGTTTAGGACTCGGATCGATCGCGCTCAGTTCCTTACTCAACCAGGAAACCCCAGACGAACCGACGGGCTTTCGAATTCCGGCAAAAGCAAAATCTGTCATCTACTTACACATGGCGGGTTCCCCTTCCCAGTTGGAATTATTCGAACACAAACCTGCACTCGACCGCTTGCACGACACGCAGTGTCCTCAGGAATATCTGGAGGGAAAACGGTTTGCGTTTATTCGCGGCGTGCCCAAGATGCTTGGCTCTCAATTCAAGTTCCAGCAAACCGGGCAGAGCGGCCAGTGGGTCAGTGATCGGCTGCCACATCTCAGTAAGGTCATTGATGATCTCTGTGTCATTCGCTCGATGCATACAGAACAATTCAATCACTCTCCCGCACAATTGCTGATGCAAACTGGCAACCCCCTCTTGGGCTATCCCTCGATCGGCTCGTGGGCAACCTACGGTCTGGGAAGCGAAAACAAAGATCTCCCGGGATTCATGGTATTGTCTTCTGGTGGAAAAACTCCCAGCGCCGGAAAATCTCTTTGGGGCAGCGGATTCCTGCCGACAATCTACCAAGGTGTTCAATGCCGAACTGATGGCGGTGACCCTATCCTCTTCCTCAGTGATCCCAAAGGGCTCAATCGGGGGGAGCGGCGAAAAACACTGGACGCGATTGCCGATCTGAATCGGTATCAGCATGAGCATATCGGTGACCCTGAAACGATCACTCGCATCGCCCAATACGAACTTGCATTTAAAATGCAAATTTCGGTTCCTGAGGTAATGGATATTGGACGCGAGTCCCAATCGATGCTCGACCTCTACGGAGCAAAGCCGGGGCATGTCTCGGCCGCTGAATCGGCAGCTGACCCACGAACACTCTACAAAGGCGATGACCCGACGTTTGCCAACAATTGTTTGCTCGCCAGGCGGTTGGTCGAAAGCGGCGTTCGGTTTGTCCAGCTGTACGATTGGGGGTGGGACCATCACGGCTCCTCTCCTGGAGAATCAATCGACGAAACGCTGCCAATCAAATGTCGGCAAATCGATCGCGCTGTCGCGGGCTTGATCACCGATTTAAAACAACGTGGCCTGCTCGACGAAACGTTAGTTGTTTGGGGTGGCGAATTCGGCAGAACGCCAATGATGCAAAACAACGTTCGCAAAAATCTGGTCAAAGGATTCATTGGCCGGGACCACCATCCCCACGCCTTTACCATGTGGATGGCCGGGGGAGGTATCAAGCCCGGAGTTTATGGCCAAACCGATGATATTGGCTATTACATTACAGAAAATGCGGTCAGCATTCGCGACCTTCAATCAACCATTCTCCACCAGATTGGAATTGATCCCAAACGATTCAACTACCCTTATCAAGGCCTCAAACAAAGACTCATTGGCCCTTCCGACGAAGGCAAAGTGATTCGAGATATCCTTGCCTGATTCGATTTATTAGAATTCACAGCCAATTCAAATACACTAAAATGACACGCTATGAAATCTAATTCCTCAATTACTCTGCTACTCTTTTGTTTTGCCCTTTCGAGGCCATTGGTCGCTGAAGACCCGGTAGATTTTGCGAGGGACATTCAACCAATTCTTGCTGAAAACTGCTATTTCTGCCACGGCCCCGATGCGAAACAGCGTGCCTCTGAACTTCGACTCGATATTGAAGAGGACGCAAAACAGTCAATCATCGCGGGGGATGCTAATTCCAGCGAGTTGTATTCCCGCATTCGATCTGACGATCCTGACGAACAGATGCCGCCGCCGGATTCACACCGAAGCTTAACCCCCGACCAGATTTTATTGATCCAAAAATGGATCGATCAAGGCGGAAAGTGGGGGCAACACTGGGCCTACAAACCGATCGTGAAGCCGGTGATCGAGGCGAGGAACGCGATTGATTTTTTCGTCCAACAGCAACTGCATCAGCAAGGTCTTGAGTTTTCACCATTTGCCGATCGCCGAACATTGCTTCGACGCGTCAGCCTCGACCTGACCGGTTTGCCACCAACCGTCGAGCAAATCGATACGTTCCTTGCCGACACTTCACCGGACGCCTATCAGCAAATGGTCGAGAGAATGCTCCAATCACCTGCCTATGGTGAACGCATGGCCTGGGACTGGCTCGATTCAGCAAGATACGCCGATACCAATGGCTACCAAGGTGACAATGAACGGACCATGTGGCCATGGCGAGATTGGGTAATTAGCGCGTTCAATGACAATCTCCCCTTCGATCAGTTTTCTAAATGGCAAATTGCTGGCGATCTGTTAACCAATCCGACGGAAGAACAAATTCTGGCAACCGGATTCAATCGAAATCATCCCATCAACGGCGAAGGCGGCAGGATCCCGGAAGAGAACCGTATCGACTATGTAATGGATATGACGGAAACAACCGGCACCGTTTGGTTGAGCCTGACCTTCAATTGCTGTCGCTGCCATGACCATAAATACGATCAACTGACACAGGATGACTATTACAGTCTCTTTGCATTTTTCAATCAAACTCCAGTAACCGGCGCTGGTGGCAATGCCCAAACTGCCCCGGTGCTGTCTGTGCCTAACCAGCCCCAACGACTGCAACTGGCAAAGCTAAAAAATGAATTATCAAAATTTGAATCAGAGCAAAAACGTCTTATCGGTGCACTCAACCAGAAACAGAATGACTGGGAATTAGCCCAAACCAAACAATTACAGGAAACAGATACTTGGTCAGTCTGGCACCCAGAATCTTACTCCGCCCAGAAGGCCGATTTAGCTTATTCCAATGATGGTTCGCTGCTCACCTCAGGAGCCAATCCCGCCAACGATAATTACGAACTCACTGGCAAATCGGATCTCACAACTATCCAAGCCATTCGCTTGGAAACCCTTAAGCACGCGTCGATGACTGCCGGTGGTCTCGCGCGATCGAATAGTTCCAATTTTGTCTTAACTGATTTTGCCGCATATCTTATCGAACCGGGAAAACCTCCGACCCGCCTTCCATTCAAAAAAGCTCAAGCTGATTACGAACAAACGGGTCATGGCGTTCAATTAGCGATCGATGCAAATGCCCAATCAGGATGGGCAGTCTTGGCTCCCGATAAAAATGTGCAGCGGGAGCGCGAGGCCATTTTCTCATTTGAAAAACCAGTCACCTTGTCGCCTAATGCAAAAATCAAATTCGTACTCAAACACGAATCGATATATGAAAAACACAATATTGGGAGACTGAGGATCTCCCTCACCGAGCAGAAAAACCCAACGCTCGCTGGCGATACGAAACAGTTACTGGCAGCTTTGCAGCAACCGAGTGATTTGCGGTCTCCGGCGCAACTCAAACTAATTCAACAAAAACACTTCGAATCTGATACTGATTACCAAACGCAAGCCACGAAAATCGACTCCATTAACAGTCAAATCAAAACGCTGGCGAAAGGGTATCCCAAGGTCATGGTCATGGCAGATGGCCCCAAACTTCGTAAAACATATCGGTTAAACCGGGGTTCCTACGAAGACCCATTAAACGAAGTCTCCATGCGTGTGCCTGAAATGCTGGCCGCCCTGCCGGAAAACATTACCCCCAACCGACTTGCACTTGCCAACTGGCTTTTTTCAGTCGAAAACCCTCTGACTCCTCGCGTTTCAATCAATCGAATTTGGGCCAAGTTTTTCAACACAGGATTAGTCAAAACATTAGAGGATTTTGGCGTTCAGGGTGAACCACCGAGCCATCCAAAATTACTGGACTGGCTGGCTGCTGAATATCGGGATTGCGGTTGGGACACAAAACACATGATCCGCTTAATTTTAAACAGCCGAACCTATCGCCAATCCTCCCACACTTCTTCTCACCTGCTCGAACTCGACCCAGACAACCGTCTCCTCGCGAGAGCATCGAGGTTTCGAATTCCCTCGTGGATGATCCGAGACTACGCCCTCGCATCGAGCGGGCGGTTGGTGCGAAAAATTGGCGGTCGCCCGGTGAATAGCTATCAGCCGAAAGGGGTCTGGGAAGAAGCCAGTTTTGGCAAAAAAACTTATCGGCAAGATTCAGGAGACGCACTTTACCGAAGATCGATCTACACATTTTGGCGTCGGATCGCCGCGCCGACCATGATTTTTGACAATGCCGACCGGATGACATGCTCCGTCATTTCCTACCGGACGAACACGCCGCTTCACGCCTTGAACACCCTTAATAACACGACCTACGTCGAGGCAGCTCGACTGCTCGCCAGCAGCGTCTTGAAAGAAAAATTAACCGACCAAGAAACACTTGATAAAATTTATCAACGGATCGTGACGCGCTTACCCCGGGAAAAAGAAATTCCAATTCTCATTGCCGGGCTGGCCCACGATCGGCAACAATTTGCCGCTAACCATGACAACGTTACTTCTTTCTTAGGAGTCGGAGATTCACCTGTCGAACCCAACCTCGACCCGGTTGAATTAGCCTCGTGGACCAATCTCTGTATCGCCGTTTTAAATCTCGATGAAAGCCTTACACGCCAATAGGCCAGGTAAATCGTTGAATTCAGGACACCCAAATTTTAAGAACACGTGCCGGCTATGAATCCTCATGAACAACAAAAATTGCATTCGACCCGGCGCGAATTCTTTGGTCGAACGGCAAATGGAATCGGATCCGCCGCGTTGGCGAGCCTGTTAAATCGTTCGACACTTGCCGGTGAAAGACGACCCGACCCGCGCACTGGCGGCCTCCCCGGAATCCCTCATTTTGCTCCCAAAGCGAAACGTGTGATTGCGCTGATTCAAAACGGTGGACCTTCTCATGCTGATCTTTTTGACTGGAAACCAAAGTTAGCCCAAATGCATGGCCAACCGGTACCCGAAGAATTCGTCGCAGGCAAACGATTCAGTACGATGACTGGAAAGCCAGATGGAAAATTAATGCTGGCTCCCATTGAGCCATTTCACCAACGAGGAAATTCCGGAGCCTGGGTCAGTGATATGCTCCCCTACACCGCTTCGATTGCGGATGAATTAACCTTTCTTAAAGGCATGCACACGGATGCGGTCAACCATGCTCCGGCAATTAGCTTCTTATTGAGCGGCGCACAAATTCCAGGTCGGCCAACCCTGGGAAGCTGGATGAATTACGGCCTGGGGAGCGAAGTAGATGATCTCCCTAATTTCATCGTCATGACCTCCGTTTCAAAAAATACAACCTGCGGGCAAATCTTCTACGACTTCTATTGGGGCAGTGGTTTTTTACCTTCCAAACATCAGGGAGTAAAATTCCGCGGATCTGGTGATCCGGTCCTCTACCTTTCAAATCCCGACGGCATTACACGTGAAATGCGTCGCGGTTGGCTGGACAACATTGCTAGACTAAACCAAATGCAGCTGGAAGAATTTGGCGATCCGGAAATTGCAACCCGAATCGCTCAATATGAAATGGCCTTTCAAATGCAGGCGAGTGTGCCAGAGTTGACTGACCTGTCCGACGAACCGCGTGCCATTCTTGACATGTATGGCCCCGGCGTAGAAGAACCCGGCTCGTTTGCCCACAACTGCTTGATGGCTCGTCGACTTGCCGAACGAGGTGTCAGCTTCACCCAGCTCATGCACGCCGGTTGGGACCAGCACCGAAGTTTGACAACAGAATTTTATACTCAATGCCGCGATACCGATCAGGCGAGTGCCGCCTTGGTCATGGACCTGAAACAACGTGGAATGCTGGACGACACGCTCGTAGTCTGGAGTGGAGAATTCGGACGCACCCCATTTATTCAGGGAGATATTAACAATCGAAAACAGTGGGGACGTGACCACCACCCCTACGCCTACACGACGTGGATGGCCGGCGGAGGCCTCAAGCCTGGCTTGAGTTACGGGGAAACTGATGAATTGGCGATGAATGTCGCCAGCGATGGCGTTCACATCCACGACTTACAGGCAACGCTCCTGCATCTCCTTGGAATTAACCACGAAGAATTAACCTACCGGTTTCAAGGCAGACAATTTCGACTGACCGATGTCCACGGTCGGGTTGTTCAGGAAATTCTGGCTTAGCTTTTCTGGCTTAGCTTTTCTTTACCGAGGTGGATCGCAAAACGCCTGCCTTAACCACTCAAAATCCAGCCATTGAAAGCTCTCGGATTTTCAGAAATCCCATACTAAAGAAACTTTTCTCTGATACCATGGAACGGCTTAAGCTCATTTTCTGGCACTCGAGGGCCAATCATTGACAACACCTGAACCTGTTTTTCCGAACGAAACCTCACGGCGCGATCCGGCACATCGTCGCACCGAAAAAAAAACAAATGAGACCTGCACTGAGCCTACTTGGACACTCGATCAAGCGAGAGACTTATACGGCATTCAGCGTTGGGGACTGGACTATTTTGGAATCTCCGAATCGGGAAGCGCTACCGTTGAGGCACCTACACCGACGGGCGTCAAAACGATTGAGTTCTCCGAAATACTCGATGGTCTCAAAGAACGCGGACTCGATATGCCGGTCATGCTCAGGTTTGAGAATCTAGTCGATGACCGCATTACGCAACTCCACCAAGGATTTGCATCCGCCATCGCTCAGACCAATTACAAGAGTGAGTATCGTGGCGTTTTTCCAATCAAGGTTAATCAACAAAGTCAGGTGATTGCCGAAATCACTAGGTTCGGCGAACGCTTCAATTATGGGCTCGAAGCTGGAAGTAAAGCTGAACTCTTGATCGCATTGGCGACCCTTCCATCTCCTGAAAGCCTGATCATTTGCAATGGCTATAAAGATTTAGAATACATCGATCTCGGACTCCGAGCACTTTCAATGGGACTCCAGGTCTTTTTCGTCATTGAAACACCCAAGGAACTACCGATGATCCTTGACCGCGCAAAACACTGGGGAGTCACGCCTTGCATTGGCGTTCGACTGAAACTCTCCACCGCCGTTGATGGCCACTGGAGTCGAGATGCCGGAGATCGTAGCCTGTTTGGTTTATCGACGCTGCAGCTGATTGAAATCATTGACAGCCTCCGTGAAGCTGGAATGCTGGACTCGTTAAAAATGCTGCATTTTCACCTCGGCAGCCAAGTACCAAACATTCGTAACGTCCGTGACGGCATTACCGAAGCTTGTCGATTTTATGTCAACCTCATCAAGGAGGGGGCGCCGATGGGATATTTTGACATCGGTGGTGGTCTCGCCGTTGACTACGACGGATCGGCCAGCATCGATGGGCACAGTCGCAACTACGACCTCGACGAATACTGCGTCGATATTGTCGAGGCAATCATGGCCGCGTTCAGTCCCCATGACATCCCACACCCTACAATTATTTCCGAATCGGGCCGGTGGACTGTCGCACCCATGTCCGTACTTCTGTTTAACATCCTCGATGTCAATGACTTCCAACCGCAACCACTTCCCGACCCACTTCCAGAAAACATTCATTCGTCCATTGATTTCCTGATTGACACGCTGCGTCATATCGAAGTTCGACGCCTTCAAGAAAACTTCAACGATGCTATTTACTACCGCGATCAGGCACGAAAAGCATTTCAGATTGGAGAACTAAGCCTTCGTGAACGAGCACTTGCTGAAAACATCTGCCTAACAATCCTTCACCAAATCGCCGACCGCGTGCCGGAAATGACTCGACCTCCGGCAAGCCTACAATCCATCAAAGACTCGCTCTCAGATATCTATTATGGCAATTTCAGTGTTTTCCAATCACTACCGGACGCATGGGCCATCCAACAAGTTTTCCCCGTGATGCCATTGCAACGACTCGACGAGGAACCGACTCGAAACGCAATCATTGGGGACTTAACCTGCGATTGTGACGGCCAACTCAACCAATTCGTAGGAACTAAGTCCAACACCAACACACTTAGACTGCACCCAATTATCGAAGGTGAAGAGTATTGCCTCGGTGTATTCCTGGTCGGAGCTTATCAGGAAACGCTAGGCGATCTGCACAATTTATTCGGTGACACGCATGTGGTCAGTGTGCGAGTTACCAGCGAAGGGAAATTGGAATTTGTCCACGAACTTGAAGGCGATCGCATTCGAGATGTATTAAGTTACGTTGAGTACCAAACGGAAGAACTATTTTCTCAATTCGAAAAACGTACAGACACCGCGCTAAGTGACGGGAAAATCAGTGCCACCCAACGGAGCGAAATCTTGAACCTGTTTAGCGAGAGCCTCCGCGGATATACTTATTTTGAACACTAAAACTTCTTGCCTTCCACCACAGAAATGAAAGAGGAATCATGGGTACGCGTTTTATCTTAAGCCTGACAATCTTGTTCGGGTTGATTTCTACCGGCATTTCTCAAACGCTGCTCGTCGAGGCAGAGAGCTTTTCAGAGCCCGGAGGCTGGAAACTCGACACTCAGTTCATTCATGAAATGGGCTCTCCCTATTTGCTCGCGCACGGCCTTGGAAAACCAGTGGCCGATGCAAAAACGACAATTGATTTCCCGGCAACCGGACGCTATACCGTTTGGGTTCGCACAAAGGACTGGGTAGCTCGCTGGAAAGCACCGGGCCAACCCGGAAAATTTGAATTACACATCAATGGCACGCCACTGGAGCAACCGTTTGGGGTGAAAGGGGAAAACTGGTTCTGGCAAAACGGTGGAACGGTACAAATTGATAAAAAGCAAAACGAATTAACGCTCCATGACCTGACCGGCTTTGACGGTCGCTGCGATGCAATTGCGTTCTCGCTTGATCCCGACTGGACTCCTCCTGCAACAACCGAAGTCTTTCCGTCTTGGCGTAGAAAGTTGTCAAACATCTCTGAAAAACCAATCAATCAAAGTGGTTACGATTTGGTAGTTATCGGTGGAGGCTATGCCGGAGTTGCAGCTTCCTTGTCAGCAGCCAGAATGGGTTGCACCGTCGCCCTGGTTCAAAACCGAGGTGTCTTGGGGGGAAATGGTTCGAGTGAAGTTCGGGTTTGGGCAAAAGGAAATATTCGTCGAGGCCGCTACCCGAGAATCGGAGAAATCGTCAACGAATTTTCAGACCAGGCCAAAAAATCTCCCGGCACCTACGAAGAATTCGAAGATGATAAAAAAGAGACATTGGTTCGGGCCGAAAACAATATCGACCTGTTCCTTAATCATCATGCTTACCAAGTTGAACTGGCCTCTGAAAATTCAATTAAGTCCATTCTCGCATTCGACACGCACTCTGGGGCAATCAAACGGTTCTCCGGCACCCAATTTGTGGACTGCACTGGCCACGGCACGATTGGAACTCTCGCCGGCGCGAAGAATGACATGACTCCCGCGGGTCGAATGGGAATGAGCAATATGTGGCGTTGGGAAAAGAACTCCCAACCGAGCCAGTTCCCAAAAACGCCGTGGGCCTTGGAACTCACCATAAAAGATTTCCCGTACCCTCGCGACTTCCACGGCCAGTGGTTTTGGGAAAGTGGATTCGACAAAGACCCCTTGGCAGATGCTGAAGGAATTCGTGACTGGAATCTCAGAGCAGTTTACGGTGCGTTCAACGCCATG
>Ga0214479_100494_pt1 | contig 22985 bp, 17 predicted proteins | sample M1_20Mar14CPVII9_5_FD_165054 | JGI IMG/M metagenome (GOLD analysis project Ga0214479, IMG submission 165054) | Marine eukaryotic communities from Monterey Bay, California, United States - M1_20Mar14CPVII9sort6BwellE14 | ecosystem: Environmental > Aquatic > Marine > Unclassified | place: USA...
GCATTATACATCGACCATTAATGATGACTGTATTTGTGAGTGCCGTCAGGCACGAACTGTGTTTGTCTTTTATACTGTATTGATCCTCAATTATATCACAAATAGTGAGTAATTAATAATAATTATTATATTCGTATTGCAATCATATCTATTTCTTTTTGTTTGTATGTTCGCTAGCTAAGTGTATTCGTGATGATTGCTTGCATCCGAACTCTATTTATTCATTGTCTACTGCCAAAGATCCATTTGTTTATCTATGACATAACTCGTAAGTTGTGCTACTACCTCATTGCTTGAAAAGTGATGTGTACAATGTGTGATGCTTCAACAAATAGCCCTATGTTTTGATTGTCGGCGTGGCAAGCAGCTTATATTTTAGATATCGTGCAGTATCTATAATATGATGCATAGCGCAGGAAGGAGAAGGGCTCTTCCTCGTCCTCTAGAGAGAAGAGTACAAAGTCGGCATTCACCTTGGCGGTTTGACTTTAACGGGAATGAGATTTATAGAGGGGCAGTGCAGAGCATCAGTGATGTCCGGGGGCTCAGCTCCACGCTTCAAACATGTTTGGGATTTTTGATGCTAACAAAATTACTAAGTAATATGCTATCCATGACTTAAAAATGTTCTTTAGTAAAATTTAGCTTTAGTATATTTTAGTAAAAACACATATATCAACAACGCAACTACTAAAATCATAGAATTTTAACGAGCACTGATAGAGAGGTATGCTAACTGTATGTAGGTTGCGGCATTAGTGCTGACCATTGTATCACCATATCAATCTTCAGTTTGTGCTGCATCGATATTTCAACCTCACAGTTATATCGGCGGCGGCGTGAGAAGAGCCAGTAAAAGAAGAATGAGATCAATTGCAAAAAGTTACTCACATCTTGATACATCATTACATCATACAATATGCCCCTGCTTTATGAATCAATATGAACAACATACGAACCTCAACTATAGACGAAGAAAAAGACATTCATTTGCATTCATTAATCATCAGCAGTCTAGAATAATGTCAACACCTTCAAGGATACCCTATCAATCAACATCTGCAACATCAAACACTTTTAATAACAAACACATCAACAACAATGCACAAACTAACAACCACCATTCAAAACAACTGCAAATGTCACTAATACCGATACCAGTTAATGAATTACAAGATATATTACCAACACCATCCAAATTAACACCCAGCGGTGACCAATATGTAACATATCTAGGCCGTACGCCACAGCAGCGATTCAATTCTCTTTTCGAGGGAGTTAGTATTGCCTTTTTAGGTAGTATGTTTGCCTACTTTATATCATTTGTTATTGGTCAATTCTTTGCAACATTATTGGGTATTATATTCCTATTCTGGCCGATATTAAGTCCAGAGTTCAAGGCATACAATCGTAATTGGGAGTTGGTTGGTGGACGAGATTTGGTAGATGTTTGGATGGATGAGGAAGATTATAACAATGGATATTATGACTTAGTGCCCGAGGATAAGCGGGGATTGTATGGGGCATATTATGTTGCACAGATTGAAGATGTATGTGTCGTTGATGATGTACGAGCGTCTAGTGAAGAGGAGTATGACTTAGATGAGTTTAGTGGATATACAATGGCAACGGATGAGTTGCAGAGTGTTACCGGCCTGCCTTGGAAGTTACGACTTCGTCTATTGGATGATGAGGGGAGAGGTATGCACGTACATTCTAGAATGTCGGAAGATTATCTAGATATACAACCAGGTATGAATGCGGTCGGAGTGTTGCTCAGCACAAGCAAGAAGTTTGGCAAGTTGGCAGGTATGAGCGACTTTTGTATACTAGACGACGTAGATGGGGTTGCTGTTTCGTGGGTAGGTGATTATCCGTATTTAGATAAGGACATGTTCTTGAGGACATTAAATGAGAATGGTGTTACTGATAGTTTGTTGTTAGATTATGACGAGGACAGTGATTTGATAGAGGAAGATACCGAGATAGAGGAAGATACCAGGGTAGAAGAAGACAAAGACGAGGCAGACGAGGAATACATAACTGTTAGATGATGCCAATCTATACTAAAAAAGTTTGATTATAACTATTTGCCATAGTTTCGAATCGCATCTTCTTATTTCGATACAAGATAAGGCAACACATTCCGAATAACAATATCAGCCCCACTATTGACTCGGCATTGATCCCTATAGCTAACCTCACCATCAACTTTTGCCCTCTTGTTACGACTGCTATTATCAATCTTTGCCTTCCACAAGGCTAGTTCAAGTACCGAGGTGCCTTCTTTGATTGATTCATATACGACAAGTCTATCGTACACTGCTTTGGTATCGTCTTCTCTGTTCTTTGCTTTGTCAGGAAGGGACTTGATGCAATTCTCCAGGTCTTTACGCCATTTACTAATACCCAATGAATCTAAACGTTTGCTAATACTAATTTGAAGCAAGTATTGTACTATATCGACAGAGGTGAACGGCTTGCGTAAGCTTGCCTGGCTTGTATCATAAATTGCCAGTTTCATTACAATGGCCTGTATATCATACTTTTGATTGGAGAAACTACTTTGTTGTGCATTAATAAGCCTCTGAATGTTTGCCAGAGGTACATTAGCCTTTGTCAATGTTAAGAGCATGTCTTTCCAATTAATTTCATAATCTGGGTGTAATGTTTTGTAACTCTTCACTAGCAAGTCTAATACTTCCGTCGAAGCGTTGCACCACACTGCATATAGTAAAGGAATATCTCCCCACTTATCTTTCATTATTAGTGTTTCAGGGAACTTATCAATCAATAACCGATACATTTCAATTGTTGGGTTGGTTGAGCATGCTAATATGTGAAGTGAAGTCATCCCCAAACAGTCTCGTTGTTTACCCGATACATTTAACTGATTGATTTTTCGTTTTAGGTTTTGCAAAGTAGTTTTGTTATCATGGTATGATTGGTAATAACATGTCTTGTGGAATGACAGTCCTTCAAATCTGTTACTCAATGCTTCTGTTATTGTATCATTGTCTCCATTCGGAAAGGCAAACTCCAAATCTTTGTATCCGCTCCACATATTTACACCCACCTCTGTACATTTAGGTGGAAATACAATATTACGTATAGATTTTCTTAGACCTGTGTATTGTTCTTCGTCGAAAAGATCCACAATCTCTGTCACACTTTCAGATAGTTCAAGAGAAATCAAGCATGTATCTTCCTAGTCCCCCACAATATCATCTATATCCACTTTAGTCACAAGAGGTGGCACACGGAAGCTCACTAATTTACAACCGTTAAATGCTCTTGCTTCTATACTTTCTACAGTATCAGGTATATGTATTTCATTCAATTGATCACAACCTTGGAATGCTTCTTCCCCGATTACTTTTAAAGAAGATGGAAGAGTAACCGATACCAAAGATTTGCAGTTACTAAATGCAGTCTCTTCTATTTCTTGAAGACCTTCTGAAAATACTACATTTGCTAAAGCCTCACAGCCGGAAAACGTTCTCTCTTTAATCACTTCAATACCAGGAGGAATGTTAATTGTTTGTAAAGATTTGCAATATCGAAATGCATGTCCCAACGTCTGAAGCCCTTGAGGTAGGATGATATGGCATAACTTTTCACACTCAAGAAATGCGTCAAAACCGATTCCTACCACGGTAGAAGGAATGTTGATTCTCTTCAGGGATTTGCATCTACGGAATGCACTAAATGCAATTCGTACCAGCCCCTCGGGAAGCTCAATGTGCTCCAACTTTTTACAATTTCTAAATGCTTGTTGGTGTATAACGGTGATAGATGGATCTACCCTAACATGAGTAGCATCCTCCGGTACCTCGCCAACGCCATTGTAAATATATACACTTTGTATATCAGATGAACCATCTTCCATTTTTGCAATGCAAATTATCTTGTGTATGTGCACAAAAAATGATAATTTAATACTACTACTATATCACGACCCAACCACGAATAACAACGCCTATCAAATACTGATATTAACCTCCAATATACCGCTCAATATGGAGTTATTCTATTTTAATATTTGAGATGTGTACGATAGCTTGCTCTAGAGAAGAGTAATGATCCTAACCCTTATTCTAGTACTGATATGACCCAGAAGCTGTGAAACTACGAGACGGACGTACAACTACTATAGGCCGACGATAAGAGAAGAGCTCGACTACCTACTATGGTTACATGGATGGAGAGCTACACTAGGGAGGCGGACAGACGGACCATCATCCCCCATCTTTGCATGAGAGAGAGCAGTGGAGCACCATTGCGGAAACCAACCAACATCTGGCCAGGTATCAATCGAAATCAAAGAACCAACAACTCGAACAAACACTGTCCAAACTGGTTATCGAAAGATCCCCCATAAACTAATTCCCACAACTAGAACTTGGACGCAGAACTGTCTACAAGTCTTAACACTCAATAAACTAACCCCCCCTCATAATAAAAGCAAACGGGAATACCAGTCTATAAACAATACCAAACCCCCCTATAACTACTAACCAATACCAATATAACTTAAACAATGCTCATGAATAATCCCCCAAAATAAAAACCAAAAAACTATTGCATTATAATCTGGCCGTTGAGCAGACGCCAGAGAACCATGCCTGGTAGGATAGTAAGTTTAGTTTGGTTGAGGATGAAACGAGGACTCATAAGATGGTGCATTATCAATACCACCGAAGACGATGTATCCCCCATAAAAATATCCCCCATGTTCCTTGCAAAAAATGTGGCAGTCCATATGATATGAGCAGACGGCTCGAAGGACATAAACCCAAAAGATGAAGAGCATATACAGCTCGAAGATGTAGGGCGCCGATGACACGAAGAATACACGGGAGAAGCGGCAACTTAGCCAATGTGGAGATATAATAATGGTGGTGGCACGACGATGACGTACAAAATAATAAATAACTCAGTAACGGAGAGGAAGTGACGAGGAACCGTAGGACGCGCGGCGGCATCACCACGGTCCCCGCCCGCAAAGGGCAACAGTCACCTGATAAGACCCAGAAGCTGTGAAACTACGAGACGGACGTACAACTACTATAGGCCGACGATAAGAGAAGAGCTCGACTACCTACTATGGTTACATGGATGGTAGAGCTACACTAGGGAGGCGGACAGACGGACCATCAAGTACCCTAACTTCTCCATACCATAGGATACCAAGGTTTTATACGAGTCTGTTAATTTTATATATAAAGGTATACATAGCGCTGTCCTCTATATCACCTCTCCAAACACTCTCTTTCCAAATTCATAGCATGATATCATTATAGCACAACTGTAGGTACGAGTAGTGGATATTTGTTAGATGATATGGTGAGCTTTATTTCAAATCAAACATATCATAAGGTCGCATAAAAGTAAAAGTTATTAAAACTTACGCCGGAGCCACTTTAATCATCCGAGTGGTGTTACCTTTCCATAATCCTGCTACTCCCTCTTGCTTTACAATCTGTTGCATATGTCCAAAGGTACCCAATTGTTTTGTACTTCCACAGCTAGAAGTTTTGCATCCCTTACTACCACTTGTTGTTTGTTGTAACTTATCAGCATTATATTCTTTTAACCCGTAATGAGTACATGCTTCTGATGTTGCTATTGATTCTGTTGTTTGAGTAACTACCATTTGTCTTCTAGTCTTTACCACATCGAAGGGTCTGTTCGTCATTGGAATGAAGCAAGGGTATGCGTGAGATATGACAACAGAACGATACAGTTACCTATAAACATCTCAAGTCAAAGTTTATAACTATCGATCATATATATATACATCAAACTTACGCAGTACAAGCAGCGGCAATAGCCCCAGCCCCGGCCCCACTAACAAAAGCATGTAGCGCCACAACACTCGGTGGCAAGTTCATGCCCTTTTCAGTATAGTATCGGCCGCCCCATACACCATAATTTGAATCACTTAGTGTGCTTTTAAATCGTTCCAAGAATAACCAATATATAGCACTGAATGGTACATCTCTCCACAAAGTTGGTGCTAACCCGACGTATAAGGATGATATACCATTTTGACGTATGAGTAATTTGAACTCATCTATCATACCTCTCGATATCTTCTTCTTATCTCCGCCTCCATTGGATACTATACTAGCTTGACGTGTACGTATTAGTTCTAACGGTGCCGTTGATAATGATGCTAATAGACGTGATGTTGACCCTGCCAGTAATGGAATGTATGCCTGATGTTTGGCATTGTCATCTAATTCTATATGAGTTGATTTCGTATTTGTTGTGTTATGTATTGCTATTGTCGAAATGTCATTTGCATGATATCTTCTTAATCTCATTGATAACTCATCATATGCAGTAAAGTATAGGACAGTATTAGGTACTGACATTACCAATGTTGGACGCAGTCCAGCATACAAACCTGAATATCCCTCGTTTCTAAATATCGAAAGTAAAGTTGCAATTGTACCACTGCCACCATTTGATGTAGATGATGACATTGATCGTAGCGGCGTTGATTCTATCCCTACGACACAATCCATTAGACCATTGTTGAGTACTAGTGTGCCGCTGTGTATATAGATATGAAGAAGATATATACAAATCTGATAAGAGAGAGATTGCAAAGGAAAGAATTTGCAAAAGTCAAAAGAGATGTATCTTACCAGCCTCTACAGGGTTCTACGTTCATACCACGAAATGACACTGGAGCTATAGCAGCCTGTTGACGAATCTTAACAACTTCTAATGGTGTTACGGCTAATGCAGTGACTATAGATCCTATCGAGCCAGATAGAATTCGAGGTAGAAGTGGAGACGATGATGATGATGTGTTGCAGTATGTCCCTGCTGTGCTTTCGTCACCTGATTGCAAAGCCACCGCCGCCGACACAACGGGGCTACTATTCTCTGCAGTAACAATAGTATTGTCTCTCATTCTCTATTAGGCATATAATCTCCCTTTACTTCTACTACACACTCCCACACCATTGTCAGCATTACCGTTTGAGTTTTATTCGCAATTTGAGTTTTATTCGCGGTAGAGGATCACAATCTAGAGTAGACCGTTCTGATCAGGTGTTTGATTTTTGAGAGGCACGCACTACTATTGCAATAAGCAGATTCGTATACATCCAAGTTAGTTGCTAGATCAGATTTTAATGCTTTATCGATGATAGTACTTTGACAGCCGTGGCATAACTACTGATTACACACAAGGCGAAGACACACCGTACATATATGCAAAAAAAAGTGATCAGCCTCTCAGAGTCAAATAGCAAACAATAAACATATTAACTTCTTTATACTTGCAAAAAGAGAAGAATTGATTGAGCAGTGATATTATCAGCTACAATATATCCTACAGCTTTGTATCAAGCTCCCAACACACCATACACTATGAAGGCCCAATCTAGAACATCATCATGTTGTGTTTTTCTATTACTATTTGCAATTCTTCTACTCGGTATATCGTCATCAGCTGAGGATATTCAATCTAATGAGGCGGCTGCTACTTGCAATAATGATGATGGCAATTCGTGTCAAGAACAATCTAACAAACCAAACAACAATAGACAACCACTACGAGAAGATATGCCAGTATCAGTTACCTTTAGCAATAGATCACCAAGTAGAGTCGACGTATACTACGACGATGGACGATTTGGCAAGGTCGTTGGCAGTTTAAATGAAAATGGAGGAGAGATTAATATATCGACATTTCCCAATCATCGGTTCTTTGCAACAATACATGGCACTAGAGAACCTTTAGTTAGTCCAGATAATGATGAACAGTACTTCTTCACAGTTACTGATAAAGATGAGAATCAAGTATTTATATTACCAACAACGGCTGCACCCTCAACAACGTTATGCAAAGATCGATACCCTGTTTGCACAACAGAAGCAGCTCGTGGGGAGTGTACTAATAATCCCGGTTGGATGATTGTTAACTGTTGCAAATCGTGTGATGATAAAGAAGGGTATGGACATTTAATTGATAGTAGTATTCGATGTGATCCCAAGAGATTGAATGCTACAGTGCCTGCTTGGCAGTCAAACGATTTGAATAAGCTATTCACAAGTTGGGCAACTGATGCTAAATACGAACAATATGATCCGGTAGTTATTAGTTCACCTGATAAAGTACATGATGCCGAGTATGACGGACCATGGATTATGACATTTGATAACTTTTTAGATGACTTTGAGATTAAGCAATTACTTCATGGTGCCTCGTATGGTGAGGGGTTCATTAGAAGTACAGATCAAGGTAGAGTTAATCCGGAGACGGGTGAGATGGTAGGTCTATGTCTATGTTGTGTACTATCTTGTGTTGTAGAGTGCTCACATCTTATGATCAATACCACAGGTCAAGGTTACATCACAAACAAGGACTAGCTCCAACGCGTGGTGTAGAGCGGAATGTGAGGCTCTACCGGGTGTAAAGAGGGTAACTGATCGAATTGAAGAGGTAAGTCTGTGTTTGAGACATATCATGTGCACTAATCTATGTCTAGCCGATACTCACATCTTATATTCTTATCTCCATCTCATAGGTGACCGGCATACCACAGAACAACTATGAATCATTTCAGATATTAAAGTACAACGAGGGTCAATTCTATAGAACCCATCATGATTCATCTGGTGGTAAGAAGACGACTAGTGCCGGTCATCGTATCTTAACATTCTTTTTATATTTAAATGACGAAGATCTAGAGGGTGGTGAAACTAGATTCACATCCCTAGACATATCAGTGAAACCCAAGAAGAGAAGGGCACTAATATGGCCCTCGGTATTGAACGAAGACCCTGACCAATCCGACATTCGGATGTATCACGAGGCTATGACGGTTATTAAAGGAACTAAATATGCGGCCAATCATTGGATACACATGTACGACTTTAGAAATGCCAATAAGTGGGGATGTAATGGCAGTTTTGGTTGAGGTTCATAATAGATAGAGGGTAAAGTAGAATCTAATAGAAGTTATGTTTGTCGGCCTAGTAATTATACATCTTCTCATTTGGGTATGAGGTATGGCAGAACATTCCTAATGACAATATCCGCCCTACAATTAATGCGGCATTGATCCCTGTAACTAACCTGACTATCAACTCTTGCCCTCTTGTTGCGGTTCGTATCAATCTTTGTCTTCCACAATACTAGCTCAAGTACCGAGGTGCCTTCTTTGATTGATTCATAAGTGGCTAGCCTATCATATATTGCTTGGGTATCTCTGTCTCTGTTCTTTTTTTCTTCTAAGGAGTTGGAAAGTGACTTAATGCTATTCTCCAATTCTGTGCACCATCTTCTAATATCTAATGAATCTAAACGTTTGCTAATACTTTTTCGAAGAAGATATCTAAACGTTTCAATTAGTGTAACCCTAATTCCTAACGAGTACTTTGCTTGTCCACTATCAAATGCTGCCAATTCCGTCACGAATTGCTTCATATCCAAGTATTGATTAGAGAAGCTCTTTTGATGTGTACTAACTATCTTCTGGATAATTTCAAGGGGGGCGCGACGTTTAATAGATGTTTCAATCATTCCTTTCCAGTCAAACTCATACTCCTGGTGCAATGTTTTATAGCTCTCAACTAACAAATCAACTACTTCCGAAGTTGCATTACACCAAAGTGCATATAATAATGGAATATCTCCCCATTTATCTTTCGTTATTAGTGTTTCAGGATACTTATCAATCAATAACTGATACATTTCAACGTGCTGTTTGGTTGAACATGCCAATATGTGAAGAGGAGTCATCCCTAAACAGTCTTGTTGTTTACCCGTTGTGTTCAATTGACCAGGAGGTTTTGTTGTCCATGGGTTGACTTCCCGCTTGAGATGTTGCAATGTTGTTTCATTATCATGGTATGATTGGTAGTAACATATCTTGTGTACCGGTAGCTTGTCAAATCTGTGCTTTAGGGCATCTAATATTGTTGAATAGTCATCATCATCTTCGTCATCAGTATCCACACCGAATACTAATCCCAAATCTGTACAATGATATAATGCATCCGAATCTATCACACATTCCGATGGTAATGCAATATTCCTTACATTTAGATCAGTGTAGTTTTCATTTTCATTTTCATAATCGTCGTCGTCATAATCATCATAATAATCCTCAAGCTGTTCAGTGGTTTCAGGAAGTTCAAGTGAGACCAAACATCCTTGAACTAACGATGTATAACCCCCCACTATACTGATATCTATATCATTTCCAATCGAAGAGGGGAAACGAAAGTTCATGAAGTTGCAACCTTTTAATGCTCTTGCTTGTATATTCTCAATAGTATCAGGCATGTGTATCTCTTTCAATCTCTCACAGCCTTCGAATGATTCTATACCAATACTTGTTAAAGAGGATGGTAGAGTAACTGATACCAATGATTTGCATCTACTAAATGCCTCTTTTTCAATTTCCCGAAGTCCTTCAGAAAATGCAATCTCTGTTAAATCGATGCAATTGAAAAACGCCCCCTCTTCAATTCTCTCAATATCAGGAGGAATGTTAATTCTTTTTAGGGATCTGCAACCTGCAAATACATACTGCCCCAACCTTTGAAGCCCCTCCGGTAGGATAATCCCATCTAACTTTTCACAATCCCGAAATACACTTTCACCAATATCTTCTAATGTGGATGGAAGGTTGACCATCTTCAAGCTGTTACATTCTTCGAATGCATTATTTTCAATTCGTATCAGCCCTTCATTAAGGTCAATCTGCTCCAAGTTAGGCCTAACCCGACGCTCTTGAAACAAAACTTCGGGGATAACAGTAACTGAAGGAGCTACCCTAACGTGTGTAACATCATTTGGAACTCTATCAACTCCATTGTATACATAGATCGATGATACATCGTCTGTACCACTATCCTCTCCATCCATGATGATGATATACCGATATCAATACATATATACCAATGCCAATGACAATGACAAACTGAACACAAGATGTGCACAAAAGTTGCAAGTAGGATACCTTTAAAATGTAATAATCAAACGCCGCCGCCACCGCCGATACAACAATCTACTACTTCTGAACGATATATATTGCTGATTAGTGAACTACTCCTCGTACTTCCTCTACTAGATACAAGCTCTGTTCTATCTCTCCTATATGTTGGATACAACTGCAAACTCTATTCCCATAAACCACCAATTTTTTCGGAAAAAACAAAGTAAAGCCTCATAGTAAGGGCTCCATTCAATAGCGTCTATTATCATTGATATTGCTCAATTGCAGCTTAGAAGTAGCGCAGACTAATCGTCCATCAAAGTCATACAATATCGTAGCATCGTCCTAGATTTGCAATAACACCCTAAAAACAACAATCTCATCATGCCAGTTTACAACTTTAAGAAAATGGCCCCAGTGCCAAGTGCTCCAGACTTGGTGGATATTGTGTTAACTCGTACACAACGTCGTACACCCACTGTTGTTCATCCTGGATATAAGATTACTCGTATTCGTAACTTTTAGTAAGTCTTTTGTTGTTTGATAGTTGTTGTTGCTGTTTGTCATTTTGTTTGTCATTTTGTTTGATGAGTTTTTGTGCATATCATGTGATTTATCTCTAACCATCTTCCTCCTCTTCTACCCTCTACAACTACACAATACAACCCCTCCATACAACAAAATAGCATGCGTAAAATTAAATTTACACAACAAACAATCTCCGACCGCTTAACAGCAATGTTGGCCGATTTTCCACGCTTATCCGATATTCATCCCTTTTATTCTGATTTATGCAACACATTATACGATCGTGATCATTACAAACTAGCATTAGGACAGATCAATACCGCAAAGCAATTAGTCGATTCAGTCGCTCGTGATATGATCCGTATGGTAAAATATGGTGACTCATTATATAGATGCAAGTGTTTAAAACGCGCGGCGTTGGGACGGATGTGTACTATATTAAAACGTCAAAAGGCATCATTATCATATTTGGAGGAAGTACGAAAGCACATGTCACGATTACCAGCCTTGGATCCTAATACACGTACATTATTAATGTGTGGCTTACCCAACGTTGGTAAAAGTTCATTCATGAATAAAATTACAAGAGCCAATGTTGATGTTCAGCCATATGCCTTTACTACCAAGAGTTTATTCGTTGGTCATACCGATTACAAGTATCTACGATGGCAGGTCATTGACACGCCTGGTATATTAGATCATTCATTAGAAGAACGCAACACCATTGAAATGCAAGCCATTACGGCATTGGCACATTTAACTTGCTCAGTATTATACTTTATGGATATTAGTGAACATTGTGGATATACCATCGAGGCACAATGTAATTTGTTTCGTAGTATCCAACCATTATTTGCTAATAAGCAATTGGTTGTTGTTATTAATAAGATTGATGTACAATCTTGGGATACATTGGATGAGGAGCATAAGAACATGATTGAAACATTGGTTAAGGAAAGTGGTCCTAATACGACAATGTTACATATGTCTAACGTTAGTGAAGAGGGAGTGAGTCAAGTGAAGAATCATGCATGTGATAAGTTATTAGCCGCACGTGTGGATAGTCGTGTTAGTGGGAACAAGGTCGATTCGGTTATGAATCGATTACAGGTTGTTTACCCCACCGCACGGGATGGCGTAACACGTGAGGCATATATTCCTGAAAGTGTCAAGAGGGAACGTGAATTGAATAAGAGTAGTAAGACTCTTGGCAAGTCTAGGATTGGTTATGCACCCACCAAGGATGATAGTGATGAGGTTGAGGAGAATGATGAGACTCCTCCCGAATCTGATGATGAAATGATGAACGGCGGTGATACATCGACCCTCAAGAAGAAGAAGACGGCACGGGAACTAATGTGGGAGAATGGTGGACCAGGTGTATGGGCACCCGACTATCGTGAACAGTACGATCTTGCCGATCCTGAATGGCGCTTCGATGCCATTCCTCAAATCCTCGACGGTAAGAATATTGCTGATTATGTCGATCCAGATATTGATGCCAAGCTTCAATTACTCGAGGAGGAAGAGGAGCAGTTACAAGCCGAGTATGATGCGGCTAATATGGAACGTACCGATGATGATGACTTGAATGAGATGGAACAAGCACAAGTTACCGAAATTCGTGATCGTGTCAAGATTGCCCGCAAGTACAAAGAACGTTCCGGTGGACGGAATAAGCCTGCCATGCCCCGTTCCATCCGTGGACGTATGAAGGATTGTCATGATGATGGGGCCAAGCTTAAGGCATCGGCTATTGAGAAGCGTATGGCCAAGGTTGGTGTTGATGCATCACAGATGTTGGAGAGGGGACGTAAACGTGAACGTGAGGATCCTAGGGAGAAACGTCGTGCAAGTCGTCGTTCTAATAAGGATGAAGAGATGGAGGATGTTGCCGCTGGGGATGGTGGTGATGATGAGGCAATGGGTGACGGTAGTGGACGTGGATTAAGTAAAGGTGCTATTAAACGTCAACGTAAGGAACGGGAACAATCGGTACGTCGTGAAAAGTCCCAAGCCCGGTCACACTCACGTCCACGTGAACCCAGTGAGATGGGATTGAAGGATGATGTCATGGCCAAGGTTGCCAAGAAGGAGGAGAAGCTAGGACGTATGAAATGGTTTGGTGGTAGTGGTGAGGGTGATCATACCAAGAGTGTACACTTGGTTAAGTGGATGAATACGGGTAAGAAGAGGAATGGTACACATTACTGTCGTTAGATAGGTATGAGAAGTATGGGGATATACAATATGCGGGGTAGAAAAGGGGATGGTTGTGTAGAATTCAAGCTGTTAGTTTCTATTGAATGATTAGTTGTGCACCAGTACCATAACTAGAGTGGTCTATTCATATAAAGTATGATCCCCCCAAAAGTTACCGCTCATGTACTTCCGGTAGCTTCCTTAACATTTCGAACATGATAGAAAGGGGAGGCACAAACTCTTGAGGAGTTGGGAACAACCTATCGTAGCCCCGATAATAACGCTGAACACAAGCAAGTATATCTGATAAGAGTTGTATTACTTCATCCTCTTCCATCCCCTTCTGTATACTATCGATATTAGTACCTGCCCTATTCCTATCCGACAGAAGCGTATACAGTTTTTTTGATCTGCTATCTTTTTGATTTGATCCCCAATTGATTTTCATTTCACCAAAATCAATAACATTGCATTCGCATGTATGGTTGCAATCTGATAATGCATTTAAACTTGTTAGGTCATAAATGGAACGTCTAATGGCAGAAAGACCATGCTCTGTAAAGTTATTACTCCCGAGGTCAATTCTGCTCAAATTTGTGTTATGTCTAAGTGCTGTTGCAATCATTAGAGCATCGTCATCCTCAAGCTCATTATCATAAAGACCAAGGAATCTTAAAGTGGTGGGATTTGTTGCAATAAAATTCGATAACCGTGTATCACCTTCACTTCGCACATTATTTGATCCGTAGTATGGAAGAGACACCTTTGACTTGGTAGTTAGAAGTGATATAAGATTGTCATAGCCATTCTCCATCCCGATATAGTCGTCCAGTGTAATGTTAGTCAGGTTGGGGTGATATAGTACGGCCTGGAAAAGACGAGTTGACTCTGATACAGTCAACGTCCCAGAATATGCCCATCCAAATTCGTGTATCTTCTTTGTTTGCAATTTATCAACTGCGAAATCAACACCCTCTCCATTATTCTGCCATTGTATACCATGCAAATTTAATCGATACATTTGCTTGTATTTCAATCCTTGCTTTAACATATCTAATGCCTCGGACCGAATCTGCACATGATTGATAGTCATACTAACTTCGGCATTATATGATCGATCCTTACTTAACGCATCAGATAACTCTTTCCAATGTAGTACGAGATTATCGTCATCAATAACGGTAAGTTCCGACGATTCACAATTCCCTATATCTATATCGATGTTATCTATACACTGCCCCCTTCTAATTCTCCGAGTAACACATTCTATGTGCCCGATGAAATACTCATTTAAATTTTCAACGTATTCTTCATCAAATCCAAGTTGTTGCCAATAACTTAAAGATGGCGTAGGAGCAGAGTATTTCCATTCCACACTATCACCAAGAGCATTAATAGACATCGATTGAGAATAGAGTTTCTCCTCTAATGTTTTGTTTTTCTTTGTAAGATGTAAATTCGATTCCTTTAATTTTGACATCTCATTCTGCATTGTACTAAGTTGTTGTTCTACTGTATCGAGACGAGATATACTTTGGTTTAAAAGTTTGCTCATTTCAGACATTGTCAGATTGTTTTTATTGTCGTCCAGGTTGTCATCTCCTACACCACTATCGACCTCTGCAAAGCTACGTTTACTATACTCATAATAATATACTACTGCTAATGATATACCTATTAGTTGCAACCTCTCAATTAATGGTCAATGTCTCTAGTTAATATTGTTTTATGGTATCGGCATTATCAATAGATGTTTGAGGAGTGCTTGACTCTAGAGCTGACATCTATCTGACGGCGATATATATGTGACGCAAATACTCTCAAACAAAGTTTCTTATTTTTGGAGAAACTTCTGGCACTTGAATAATGCTCTGTCCCTACTCCCTACTGTACCGCTAAACCTCCTTTTATCCTCCCGTAAAAGGCGTATATACTACGCCGACGCGATAGATATCTGGTCTTTAGTTACCAATTATTAAGGATACTGTCGACGGCGCGGTCGATATACTAGATACTTGGGTTCTACTTTTTTGTGCACATCTTGTGTATCATTTAAATTTATAATAACAATAAACTAAGAATCTTCCATCATACAATTGAGTGGCACGGTGTTGAATTGGAGGTTGATAATATCTGTGTTTACTAGGCGGTGTTATTCGTGGCTGGGTCGTGATATAGTGGTAGAATTACATTAACATTTTTGTGCACATCTTGTGCACTCTTTAATTTTAATCAACTTATCATCAACAATGGATAGAGAGGAGGATGTATTCATTTACAATGGAGTTGATGAAGTACCGGAGGATGTCACACATGTTAGGGTAGATCAGTCTGTTACCTTTATACAGCAACAAGCATTTAATAACCGACAAAAAATGGTTGAGGTCGAGCTTCCCGAAGGGCTGATACGAATTGAAAATAATGCATTCAAACAATGTCATTCCTTGAAGAGAATCAACATCCCATCTACAGTAGAAGAGATAGGAGATTATTCATTCGATCGATGTACAAAAGTTAGATGGGATTATCCTCCCTCAAGGACTTCAGATATTGGGGGAAAGGGCATTCAATCGTTGCAGATCTCTAAAAACAATTAATATTCCTCCTGGTATTGAAAGTATTAAAAGGGGAATGTTTTTCGGTTGCAATAGGTTGATAGATATCACTTTTTCAGAAGGACTTCAGGAAATTGGAAGGGATGCATTTACCATATGTGATGCTTTGCCATCAGTAACTTTCCCATCTTCATTGAAGGTGATTGGTGAAATGGCATTCGAATTCTGTGATCATTTGAATAATATACAGATTCATGACAATGTGGAAACTATAGTTGAAGGTGCATTTAACGGTTGCAAATTGGTAAGCTTCCGTATGCCACCACTGGTTAAAAAGTTTAATGTTGGTGTCATGGCTGAGAACAACTCTATGGTTTCTATTGAACTATCAGAAAATGTGACAAAGGTCCTGGCTGACGATAACATACGAGTTATGAAAGCAAATTCTCTGCGCAATATTGCATTGCCACCACAATGTACAATTGTTGACAAAGATTTGTGGTGTAAATGTAAAGACTTGAAAGTAGCATTTCCAGATACAAATGATGAGGACAATGACGATACAACAATAACAGATTCGCTACTGCATAGATTTGATGATCTACCAATCCACAAGATATGTTACTACCAATCATACAATAATATGGCATTAGATCAGCTCAATATTTCAACTGAGATAAAGATTAGTCAACGGCGAAGTAAGACAAACCCGACAGGGAAAGAACAAGACTGCTTGGGGATGACTCCTCTTCATATATTGGCATGCTCAACCAAACCTACAATTGAAATGTATCGGATATTGATTGAGAAGTACCCCGAAACACTAATAATGAAAGACAAATGGGGAGATATTCCTCTCTTTTATGCCATATGGTGTAATGCCCCGGCTGAAGTTATTGATTTGTTAGTGGAGAGTTATACGAAATTACACCCAGATTATGAATTTGATTGGAGCGGCATGATTCAAACACTGTCGAAAAGATATGCACGTCTATTGATCATTCAGAAGCTGATAAGTACACTGCAAAATAGCTTTCCTCACCAAGAGTGTGATTTGCAACAGGTGGTAACCGAATTGGCAAGTTTGGTAGTGTTTAATAATCAAATCACTGATATTGAAACGTTTCGATACCTTCTCCGAGCCAGTATCACCGAGAGATTAGATTCGTTAGCTGTTGGGAAATGGAGAGTAGAATTGGAGAATGACATCCATGGCATTCGTGAGGTAATAGGCAGAAAAGAAGACACTAGAGCTATATATCACAGACTTGACACGTATGAATCAATCAAGGAAGGTACCTCGATACTTGAACTAGCCTTGTGGAAGGCAAAGATTGACGAGAGTCGGAACAAGAGGGCAAGAACTGATGCAGATGTTAGTTACAAAGAGCAGTGCCGTATCAATAGTGGGGCAGACATTGTCATTAGGAATGTATTGTCGTATCTTTTGCCTTTGCCCAAGATGGATGATTCGAGTGAATGTTCAAGTGACGGTTCAAGTGACGGTTGGTTATTATAATGTATGGAATGAATATAGTATAGATTGACATCATCTAATAGTTATGTATTCTTCCTCGTCTGCCTCGTCTTTGTCTTCTACTTCAATCTCGGTATCTCCCCCTCTATCTCATCATCGTCCTTATCATCATAACCTTCTCTATCCTCCTCGTCATCTACCAACAAACTATCAGTAACGCCATTCTCATTCAATGTCCTCAAGAACATGTCCTTATCCAAGTATGGATAATCACCTACCCACGAAATAGCAACACCATCTACGTCGTCTAGTATACAAAAGTCACTCATGCCTGCCAACTTTCCAAACTTCTTGCTAGTACTGAGCAACACTCCCACTGCATTCATACCTGGGTGTATATCTAGATAGTCTTCCGACATTCTAGAATGTACTTGCATTCCTCTCCCCTCATCGTCTAATAGACGAAGTCGTAACTTCCAAGGCAGGCCGGTAACACTTTGCAACTCATCCGTTGCCATTGTATATCCACTAAACTCCTCTAAGTCATACTCCTCTTCACTAGACGCTCGTACATCATCAACAACACATACATCTTCAATCTGAGCAACATAATATGCCCCATACAATCCCCGCTTAACCTCGGGCACTAAGTCATAATATCCATTGTTATAATCTTCCTCATCCATCCAAACATCTACCAAATCACGTCCACCAACTAACTCCCAATTACGATTATATGCCTTGAACTCTGGACTTAATATCGGCCAGAATAGAAATATAATACCCAATAATGTTGCAAAGAATTGACCAATAACAAATGATATAAAGTACGCAAACATGCTACCCAAGAAGGCGATACTAACTCCCTCGAAGAGAGAATTGAAACGCTGTTGTGGCGTACGGCCGAGATATGTTACGTATTGATCACCGCTGGGTGATAATTTGGATGGTGTTGGTAATATATCTTGTAATTCATTAACTGGTATCGGTATTAGTGACATTTGAAGTTGTGTTGTGTGTTGGTTGTTAGTATGTGCATTGTTGATGTGTTTGCTTACAGTGTTTGATGTTGCTGATGATTTTTGGTAGGGTATCCTCGGCGGTGTTGTCGATTTTCTAGACTGCTGCTGATGATTGATGAATGCAAAAGAATGTCTTTTTCTTCGTCTATAGTTGAGGTTTGTATCGTCATTATATCGATTTATGAAGCAAGGGCAGCATGTATGTGATGATGTATCAAAAGATGAGCAACTTTTTGCAATCGACATTCTTCTCTTTCTAGCTCTTCTCACGCCGCCGCTGATATAACTTTGACGAAATATTGATGTAGCATGAACTGAAGATTGATATGGTGGTACAATGGTCAGCATTAATGCCGTAAGCTTGCGTTTGTTGGCCGCCATGATCTCTCCAAGTTAAATCCTCCTGGAAAAATGACGGGTATCCTTCTTAGGAAGGATACCCGTCATTTTTCTCCCTCTCTTCTACTACTTATTGACGGCAACTGGAGGCGTCTATTTAACATACCGATAATAGATCTTAGTAGTAAAACGACAGAGTAGTAATATTAGTAACGGTGGTGCTAGCTGGCCGATGATAAGAGATTCATTGCAAAGAGACACCCGAAGATACACCTAGCAAATTGTCTTCTCTTTACCTACCATCTGACTCATTGGATATCTTTGATATGATATATGTTTAGTAGAATAGATAGAGACAATAAAGATTTACACTACATTGAATGGATAACAGTAGATAGTATATTAGAGGAGTGTATACGATAAGATAATACGAAATATGAATAAGTTGATATCGATCATATTCTTCGTATTGACAATAACGAACATATCATGTGCATTTCTAAACCCAATTGAAATAATAACACGAGACTTTCAAGCATTAACAAGAAAGGTTACAGCTCATCATATACTATTACCAAAATCTGATGACGTAGCACTTGCGTTAAAACAAAATATACGGAACAAATCACAGTCTGAAACTGACCCTATGTACATAGTAGATGCCTTCTCCTCGGCTGCAAAGAAATATAGTCGGGATGAGGAAACTGCAATTAGAGGGGGATTATTAGGTACATTAGTTCCACAAGGCTACTGCCGCTGTAAAGAATTAGATAAGGCATGCTTTGAAGTACCGCTAGGAGAAGTAGCAGGTCCCATAGAATCAGAATATGGTTATCATCTACTCTTAGTTGTCGAACGTACAAATTGCAAAAAGTTAGATGGTCAGTATACAAGAATACGAAGATCTACTTCGACCGCTGATGGAAAAGTAACTAAAGTATTCGAGGGAGATAATGATAGAGAAGGTACTGATCAAATGATAAAGTTAGGTATGCAACAGATCGGATTTTGGATAGGCGTTTCGTTTGCCGGCGGTATTGTTGCAGAGGTAGCTGCCAAGGCATCTAATGTTGTTGAAACTCTTCCTTGGGAGTGATGATTGATATGGAATTTCCGTATGCAAGTAGTGTACAAATAAGATAAGATGGAATCTAAGTTACGAAGAGAGAGATTTAGGACATATCATATGTTCATATAGCCGAGGACTTCTTGTTGCTGAGGAATAGATTGATAAATGATATCAAATACTATCATTAGCTACTTAAATTATAATGCACTACTTAAGACCCGTCTTTAATAAACATATCCGCAATGGTATATACTAATAGACCTCTCTATCTATATCTTCTATATCAGCATCAATTGCGTCATCATACCGCCGTCTGCTACTATCTAATGGTACATTGATAATACGACCCCCTACATCTAACTCCATTTGCATAATACCATCTTGATTAGAAATGAGTCTAATCCGACCAGTATTCTCACTTCCCGATACAGGTACTACTAATTCTAACCGACTCTTCGTGACGCCGTTAACCATACTTGACGAACTTGTCTTCGAAAAGGGTGTACCTAACTCAATACTAGACCCTAGCATATTCTTCACCGCAACATCATTTGATAATATCTTACTAGCATCAGACAAAAGATACTTGTTTGATTGGTTTTCTTGTGCCATTGACTTTGCCATTGCATTACTAAGACGTCCCATCATAATAGATGGGCTAAATGTTGAATAAGGATTCATTAATCTATCAAACATTCCCATTATTCCATTACTATTATTTAATCGTGATGAAGGACCGTATGGATAGTATGGCGGCTGTGTTTCTTGTCTCCGAGGATTTCCTCTTTGAAATCCGGATTGCGGACGGAATGAATTACCTGGACCATATCCTTTGGTTGATGTGTTTGGGGAATATCGTGGTCTTGTTGATTCTCTGGACCTTGTACTTGATTCTTCGTCGTATTGCCGTTGCCGTTGTTGCTCATCAGCTTGATATCGTTCTTGTTGCCATTGATCATATATACGTTCTGTATCCTCGTTTCTCATCATATTATCATCTCTGCTGATTGGCGGCGGCGGCGGTGGTTGTTGGTATTGATTTGAGGGCCTTGTATTCGATCTGTTACATTGAAACGAAGAGTCATATCTACTTTCTCGAGGTCGCTGCCGCCCAACTGGTTCATCGTACTGATCCCTTGCCATAGTTCTATACTCATCAACGTCCTCGTAGTCAGGGGGTGGCGGCATGTTATAACTATTATCATCCCCTCGCCGTTGATAACTGCTATTCGGGATACGATCATCAGATCTACTACCCCAATCATCCTCAATACCATCAAAGTAACTAAACTGCTCATCATTATTAAAACTACTTTGTCTTCGGATGTCTTGATCATCCTGTTGCCGATCCCTATCCATATAATTACTTTGGTATTGTTCTAATCGTTGTTTAACAAAATTGGTACCGTGTTGTTGTGATGATTGTCTAGTACGAGGGGTTTTAGTAGGTGGTGGTTGAGTTTGTCTTGTTGGTCTTCTATTATTAGAAGTACCGCCATTACGAAAGTCTTCCGTGTATGTTTCTCCAACATTAAATCCTCTTTGTTGCATAGGCGGTTGATTATAATCATTGTACCGCTGTTGTTGGTCATATATATTATTAACATTTTGCATAGATGGTATCTGTTTTTGCTGTTGTTGTCGTGATATATTGAACAATGGAGAAGCGGGAGAACCGCCTCGACGAAAGTCTTCTACTATTGTAGCACCTGCATGCTGCTATACCCCCCTTGATGGCCAAACATTGGCTGAGAGTTGGCAGAAAGATGGCTTGATTTGGGGTTTTTGCTAAGAAATCAGCCTTCATGGGGCTGTAAAAGTATGGTGAAGGGTGTTACAATCATGCTGGGAGTTTTCATCACACTTTTATGCATCTATACAATGCCAAACATGTACTATTGTAGCACCTGCATGTTGCTATACCACCACTTGATTTGCCAAACTTGTTTGAGAGATGACAGAAAATGGAGATTTTTCCCTGATCTGAGGCATCATGAAACCAGCCAACATGAGGCTGTAAAAGTATAGTGGAGGGCCCTACAATCATACTGGGAGTGTTCATTGCACTGTTATGCATCCATACAATGCAAAATATCTACTATTGTAGCACCTGCATGCTGCTGTACCCCCACTTGATGGAGTGATACCACAAGAATGGACTCAAAACTAGAAACCGTTTCAAATTTATTCACGATCACTGAGCCTCACTGATCGATCGCTCACTGATCACTGATCACTGATCACTGATCACCAACGTCACACGAATACCTAGCAATTGCCGAGGTACGTTATAACATAGCAGTAGTATTATTATGATAATGAAACAACAACTATCCATTGGCATCACTGCAGCTACAGTTCTCTGTATGTTGGCGTCTTTCTATCATGAAAGTATTGCAACACATGCGTTTATCACTCAACCTCCACATCATAATATTGCTACTACAATATTATCACCAACTGCTATTGATATGTCGAGTAGAAGAGGAGATCCATATTATTCACAAACTGATTATCCATGGGAGAACGATAATGATGATGTACCACTCGATTATTATCCGCAACCGCCACCATATCGATATGATACAACACCACCGCCATACAGAGAACAACCACCACCACCCTTTCAAAATAATAATGATAATTATAATACACAGCAGCGGCCACCACAACAACAATACCAACGTCCGACTACAAGGTCAGATAATACGCCATCCAGATTTCAAGGAACAGCAGAAGACTTTCGTCGAGGCGGTTCTCCCGCTTCTCCATTGTTCAATATATCACGACAACAACAGCAAAAACAGATACCATCTATGCAAAATG
>Ga0214479_100496_pt1 | contig 22904 bp, 17 predicted proteins | sample M1_20Mar14CPVII9_5_FD_165054 | JGI IMG/M metagenome (GOLD analysis project Ga0214479, IMG submission 165054) | Marine eukaryotic communities from Monterey Bay, California, United States - M1_20Mar14CPVII9sort6BwellE14 | ecosystem: Environmental > Aquatic > Marine > Unclassified | place: USA...
CGGCCGTTTGTTTTTTTGCAAACGCCGGCTTTAAAATGAAGGACGGGTATGTCGAGCGCTCATTTAGCCATTGATTTAGGAGCAAGTTCAGGGCGAGCGATTATCGGATTGCTGCGAGGGGACCCTGCCGTTGTTGAACTGGAGGAGGTTCACCGTTTCGAGCACCACCCGTGCCCTACCCCGGCGGGACCTGTTTGGGATTTGACCGGAATTTGGCTGAATGTTTTGGAGGGGATTCGGCAAGCTGCGGCTTGGTGCCGTGAGAACAATGTCCAACTCCGCAGCGTCGGCGTCGACACGTGGGGGGTGGACTGGGCGCTGGTTGGTAAGTCAGGTGAATTGTTGGCATTGCCTCACTGCTACCGTGACCCGCAGAATCACGAAGCGATGGAAAAATCGCTTGAAATCGTGGGCGGCCGCGAAGCGCTTTACGCGAGGACTGGAATTCAGTTGATGCAAATCAATTCGCTGTTTCAGGTCGTGGCTCGAAATACGCGTGAACCCGAGTTGGTAGCAGCAACGCATCGATTAATGTTTGTGCCTGATCTTTTCCATTTCTGGCTGTCTGGTGAGATGACCACTGAACGGACCATTGCCTCGACTAGTGGTATGCTGGCTCTTGAGACGGGGGATTGGGATTTTGAACTGATGGAGCAACTCAATATTCCCACTGAAATGCTGGGGCCAATCATCGATCCGGGAGACGTGATCGGCAATATTCGTCAAGAAGTTGCCGAGGTGACGGGGGTGGAGGCGGATATTAAAGTCATCGCACCTGGAGCCCATGATACAGCATCCGCTGTCGCGGCAGTTCCGGTCGATCCGTCCCTCAGTGATGCTGAATGGGCTTATCTGTCGAGTGGTACTTGGTCTTTGTTGGGAGCCGAGTTAGCGCAGTCGTTTGCCTCTGAGAAATCTTGTGCGGCACCTTTTACGAATGAATTAGGGTTGTCGGGAACAACTCGTTTCCTGAAAAATATTGCCGGGCTTTGGCTTGTTCAGGAGTTGCGACGGGAAGAACTGGAATCAGGGCGGGAGATTAGTTACGCAGAAATGGCGGAGCAGGCAGCGGAGGTGTCAGCGTTTCGAACTTTGATTGATCCCAATGCGTCTCAGTTCGCTGCTCCGGGAAACATGGCGGGAAAAATTAGAGGGTTTGCTGAGGCGACGGGACAGCCGCTTCCGGAAACGCTTGGTGAACTGGTTCGTTGTTGCCTCGACAGTTTGGCGTTGTGTTATCGAGAGACGGTAGATTTGCTCGAAGATATTCTTGGGCAACCAATCAAAGTTTTATACATCGTTGGCGGTGGAGCAAATAATCGCCTGTTAACGGAAATTACCGCGACGGTCATGCAGCGGCCAGTGAGTGCCGGTCCGACCGAAGCGACCGCGATTGGAAATGTTTTGATTCAGGCTTTAGGTTGTGGCGTTTTAGCCGACCGGATCCAGATTCGAGATGTTGTTTCGCGATCTTTTGAGCCTGAAGTTTTTCTTCCAGAAAATTCGGCGATAACGATGGAGGATTCCGTTTATGCAAGGTATCGAGAGATTCTCGGATCGTAGTTTGCTGAAATCGTCGCCGAAAACATGTCCGGCTCGGTTGGACACGTTGGCGATCCGTCGGCCTACGGATTTTTTGTTGATTAAAATCTTGGAAAGTCCTGTGAATTATGTCCGCAATTATATTTAATTGCGTGAGTGATAATCTGTAAAAGCTTGTTTTCATTATACCTAAGGTGGCTGAGCGCTCGTTATGAAGAAAATATGGGTTGGTTTTTGCATCGCAATTTTTGCTTTGGTTGTCATTAAATTGGGCGTTGTCCAAGCGGTGTTGGGCTTTCAGGAAGGTCCGCCAATAGATCGGCTGACAGAAGGGCTCGATCGCAATGGAGATGCGCGATTGTCGGCTCAAGAGATCGAAGATGCGCCGGCGGTACTAGCGTCTTTGGATCAAAATCAAGACGGGCAGCTCACCGTGGATGAGATATTCCCGCCAATGAGGGGGCGGCAAGATCGTAGAGGTGCTGGACCGGGCGGACCTGGCGGGCCGAGCGGACCAGGTGCGATGCCGTCGCGAGATTTGATTGGGGAATTTGACGCCGATAAAAACGGGCGGCTGGAAGGTGATGAATTAAAACTTGCACTCGAGTCAATTGCTAATCAGCCCTCACCGCGACGGGGGCCACCGAGAAGAAATCGCGGTAGAGAAAATGCAAAACCCAATGAACCTGGTCGGGAAATTTCCAAAGACTCTGTCGACAGTTTCCCCGAACGCTCTCTCTATGACGCTTCGATCCTCCGAACAATTTTCATTGATATTGAATCGGATCAATGGGAAAAGGAAATGGCTTCTTTGAAGGACTACGGGGTAGATCTATCGGCGAAGGTTACGGTCGATCAGCAGATTTATGAAAAAGTAGGAGTCCGGTTCCGTGGTAACTCCTCATTTTTTTCTCTTGGTGATGGGCAGAAGCGGTCGCTTAATTTGACGTTTGATTGGGCTGACAAAAAACAAGATTTGTACGGTTACCGAACGTTGAATCTTTTGAATTCCCATTCCGACGCCTCGTTCTTAAGGTTGGTTCTCTACAGCAGAATTGCTCAAGATTATATTCCGGTGCCCAAAGCCAATTATGTCCACGTGGTTATCAATGGCCGGAGTTGGGGAATTTACATTAATGAGCAGCAATTCAATTCTGATTTTACGAAAGAGCATTTTGACGCTAAAGGCGGACGGAGATGGAAAGCACCTCCCGGTCGAGATGGAGCGAGTTTTGTTTACAAGGGAGATCAGGCTGATGACTATCGAGCTTATGAGTTGAAGACCAAGGATACGCCGGAGTCCTGGGAAGCGTTAATCCAGGCCACCAAGATATTGGCGGAAACTGATTCGGAGGATTTTGAATCTACACTCGATAAAGCGATTTGTATCGATCGAATTCTCTGGTTTTTAGCCATCGATAATGTGATGCTTGATATGGATGGTTACTATCAGCGAGGTGCTGATTATTCAATCTATCAGGAACCAAAATTTGACCGATTCCATATCTTACCTTACGACAATAATGAGACTTTTCGTGCTCAAGGGAATCATGGACCGGGATTCGGTGGAGGTCCGAGAAGGCCCGAACCGGGTATTGGAGGTTTGTTCGGTGGTTTATTTGGTGGTGGACCTCCTCAGGGTGGACCTCCTCAAGGTGGACCTCCCCCGCAAAACGGAGGTGGCGGCCAGCAATTGAAGCCCTTTGACTTAGATATATTCGCGGGAATCGATCAACCGCTTGCCCCGTTTATAAATCGTCTGCTCGAAAATCCGCAATTAAAAGCGCGATACGTAGCTCACGTGCGAACGATTTATCGAGATTGGTGTGACTGGAATACAGTTGCCCCTCTGATCGAATCTTATCGAAAATTAATTTCGGATGAGATAAAAATGGACACGCGAAAATTAACCAGTTGGGAAGCGTTCGAAGCTGGCGTTGGGATGAGTTCGAGTCAGGGACGCGGTCAGTCGCCTGGACTTCAGGCGTTTTTTAAAGGTCGCAAGGCTTATCTCGATTCAGTTCCCGAGCTGTCTCAGAAATGTCCAGAGTTCAAGTCAGTCAAAGCGGTTACCGGAGCGGTTGTTGGGGCGGGGATTCCGGTCAACGTTTCGGTGGCTTTGTCCGAGGTGTCGGTCAAACCAAAACAAGTGTTTTTGTATTACGCGACTGATCGTTTGGCTAAATTTAAATCATTGGAAATGAAATCATCTGGAGAGAGTGTTTACACGGTTGAAACAGAGTCGTTGCCAATTGGCGACAAGTTTTATTATTATTGCGAAGCGCGTACGGATGATGAATATCTGACGACTGCATTCTGCCCTCAGTATGCAGAGGGTAAACCAAACGAGTTGGATCTATTCCCGCAACGCCAGAGCAAGCCGTTAGTGGTTATTAACGAAATTATGGCTGCCAATCAGAGTTTCAAGAAGAACAGCAAAGAGCAGTACGCGGATTGGATTGAAATTAAAAACATCTCAGGCAAAGAGGTTGATTTGAGAGGGATGTATTTAACTGATGATAAAAAGGACTTAAGGAAATGGCCATTTCCTGCGGATGGCTCAACCATTGCTGCGGGTGATTTTTTAATTGTCTGGGCTGATGGTACAAAAAACGCCACAGGTAATTTTGCTTCGTTTAAGCTGTCGCAATCCGGGGAAACTATTTGGTTGGTTGGTCGTGATCAAGATGGAAATGAAATTGTTGACTCGGTAAAGTACGGTAAACAAATCGAGGATCAAGCCTACGCCCGAACCAAAAGCGACCGATTCAAAATTCAACCGCCGACGTTTGGCTCAGCGAATGTAAAATAGAGATGTTGCTTGGAGTTTATTGGGAGAACCTCTGTCTGGTACTGACAAAATTCGGACTCGGTCCCTGGGGCTAATTCATTCCCGGAAATTAAGAGAGGATGTAATGATACGACTGGCATTTTGGACTGCATTTACTGTGTTATTGGGGGTTCCTAGCGTGCCTCAGACGGCGACAGCCCAGGAGCTTACGCCTGAGCAAAAGGATCGAATTCTTCAGCGTTTTCCTCGGATGGATAGCAATGGCGACGGTAAGTTGTCTCCCGAAGAAATCGCTCCCTTCCGCGAGCGTTTTGAGAAAGCTAAGCAAAAGAGAAAGTCAAAATCGACCCCCAAGGCGGTCAAAGGCCCAGCTCCGACTCACGCCGATCTGCAATATGGCGATCATGAAAATGCCGTGATGGATGTTTGGATCGCAGACTCCGAAAAGCCAACACCCATCGTTGTTGCTATTCATGGAGGTGGGTTTAAGAGCGGTGACAAGTCAAGGTTCCACGGTTGCCCGGAACTCCAGGCATGCCTTAAAAATGGTGTCTCGTTCGCCTCGATCAATTATCGGTTCCGTGACGAGGATCCGCGCGGGATTCTCGCCTGCCTTCACGATAGTAAGCGGGCAATTCAGTTCATTCGCCATCAAGCGAAGGAATGGAATATCGACAAGGAGCGGGTGGCGGCTTTCGGCAGGTCAGCTGGTGCGGGTACGACACTCTGGTTGGCGTGTCACGACGACATGGCAGATCCGAATAGTACGGATCCGGTGCAGCGTGAGTCGTCCCGAATAGCTGTTGGGGGCCTGTTTGGAACACAGGCTACCTACGATGTGCTTCAATGGAAAGACCTCCTTCCGTTAAAGCAGCCGTTGACTCCTGAGCTAGAGAAAAAGCGTGAGCCGGATATTTTAGTCGCCTACGGAGTTGAGTCGCTTGACGAACTGAAGTCGGAAAAGGGGAAAGCAATCCGGAAAGAACGTGACATGCTCGCCTGGATGTCGGCAGACGACCCACCGATCTGGATGAAGAATACGATGCGAGGAGGACCGATTGCGATGAATGACCAAAACCATTTCAATCATCATCCAGCACACGTAGCATGTTTAAAGAAGCGGGCAGATGAGGTTGGAATGCAGACCGTCGCGATCGCACCGAGTGTTGGCCTCAAGCCGAATCCAGAAATGAGCATGATCGACTTTCTCTTTGAACACCTTGGCTTGGATTCAAGTCGCTAATGACGGTTCGCGGTGATGGGGTCCGCCCCACGCATTGCGAGGAATCAGCAAAGTTTTAAGAGCAGAAGGCATTGGTCACGAAAAACTGGGTTAACGATCTTCCCGCAAAAGTGAAACCGTTATCTAAAGCGGAACGTTGAAAATCGTTTCTCAAGGCAAGAATCATGTTACCGGTGGAGAAAGCCTCTGGCGGATGTTCAGCGGAGAGCCCAGTTGCAGTGGGGTGCAACTGGCTACCTCTGCTGAGGTGATGAAACGGATTCAAATGCTCCAGTTGGTGCCCATTTGTCAGTATTACCGTCAAAAATGGTGAGAATCGAGTAATTACTAGGGCGATGGGCGTTTGCAGATTTGTTTTTTCAATGGGAGAAATTACATTAATCAGAGGATTTGTCGAGAAATGTAATTAGGCTGCACCATGTTATCCACCAAGCGATTGAAGTTCATTTGTTTTTTCCAGATCGCACTCATTGCGATCCCGGTGCTCAGTTCCACGATTGTTGCTCAGAACAATGAAAAGGGGCCGGCCTACACCAGTCCGCCTGCCAAGGATATGAGCTTCCCACTGATGGGAGAATTCATGGGGTCGGTCACCTCGGATGATGGCAAAAAACAGATCGTTGGTTTGCAAATCCGTTCGATTGGCAATGATCAATTTGACGCGGTGGCTTATTACGGTGGCTTGCCGGGGCAGCCAAAATTCAACCCGGAGCCGATCCAGATGATTGGCAAGCGATCAGGGGAATTCGTTGTGTTGTCTGGTGGCCCCTGGGCGATCTTCGTAGAGAATAATCAATGTCGTGTGGTCGATGTAAAGGGGAAGTCGCGAGGTCAGTTAAGACGTATTAAGCGAAGGAGTCCAACAATGCACTCCCCTGCCCCGGAAGGTGCAGTGGTCTTGTTTGATGGGACCGGGACAGACCAATTTACAACTGCTGAGATGACTAGCGATGACTTGCTGATGGAGGGGGCTGATGTCAAACCAATGTTTCAGGATTTCAACTTGCATGTTGAATTTCGATTGCCGTACATGCCTTATGCGGATGGACAACAACGGGGAAACAGTGGCTTGTATTTACAAAGCCGTTATGAGTGCCAAGTGCTGGACTCGTTTGCGTTGATTCCAAAGATAGACGGGTTGGGGGCGTTGTATCGTTTTCGTCCGCCAGCGATCAATATGTGTTTCCCGCCGTTGGTATGGCAAACCTACGATGTTCAATTTACGGCGCCGCGTTGGAACGCCGATGGTACAAAGGCTCGAAATGCGACGATTACAAGCTGGATCAACGGCGTCAAGGTCCAGGATAATGTTTCTCTGCCCAACAAAACTGGAGCTGGCAAAATAGAGGAACCGGTGTTGCTGCCAACTCGTTTTCAAGATCATGGCGACCCTGTTAGATTTCGAAATATTTGGGTCGTTGATCGCGGTTTAGCGTCTGGTGATTTCCCCAAAAAACCTACTAAAGAACAAATTCAAAGTGCTATTAAATCCGAGCAGTTGAAGCGAAAAGAACGGGCAAAGGCGGCGAGAAAGCAAGCTGCGGAGAAGAAGCGTGCAGCGGCAAAGCAAAAAGCTAAGGTAGATTCGGCTAAAGCCAAGGTTGAACAAGCGGCAAAGACTTCCAGCGAACTGGACCAAAAACAGCCAGTTCCAAAACCGGAGTCCAAGAAGCCAGAGTCCAAGAAGCCGGGGGCTGAGAAAAAAGCTGACAAGAAGGTGCCGGCGAAGACCACACCCAAGGCCCCACTCAAGACGCCGCAAAAACAACCAGCTAAAAAGACAGGTGAAAATCCTGGTTCTTGAGCGTTTGAACGACTGCCGCTCTCCGGATCGAGAAACCTGTAATTCATGAATTTCTGAGACGTCAGATTTCGAATCGCCCGCCTTGGGTCGTTCTTTCCAGTTAGCTTCCTCTTGGAGCTTAAAAGCGACCTTCGAGCGATGTCTCGGCTTTACCCAAATGCGACTGATTATTTGCAGGTTGCTGGGCGGTGCACTAAATTGATTCCTGCTGTCGTCTAACGTGATGATTGACTTTGGTTGTAAAACGCGTTGGAAGAATAGGTAGATGGAATTCTTTTTACGCGGGTAATGTCAATGTTTCGTTTCAAATTAATTTGTGCTGTATCCGTTTCGATGTTTTGTGCATCAGCTTTCTGCCAGGCGCAAGATGCAGTCGGGTTCGTCGATTTATTCAACGGTAAAAACCTTGAAGGCTGGACGCAGCGGAATGGGACGGCGAACTATCGGGTAGAGAATGAGATGATTGTTGGAACCACCGCAGATGGGTCTCCCAATTCATTTCTCTGCACCGACGAGGTGTTCGGTAATTTTGAATTAATGTTTGATGTTAAGGTTGATTCAAGATTGAATTCGGGAGTTCAGATTCGCTCACAAACCAAAAATGATGATCCCCGGGAACGTGTTAATGGTCCGCAGGTAGAAATTTCAACCGATGGAATGGCAGGGTATGTTTACGGCGAAGCGGCTGGAGGTTGGATGACTCCAGGGAAAGACCGAAAGGCTCACGCTCTGTTTAAAGAGGGAGAGTGGAATCATTATCACATTGTTGCGTTTGGAAATAAAATTGAAACTTGGCTGAATGGAGAACCGGTATCTGACCTTACTCACGAAGAAAAATTCAAATCACATGGGCGTGGTTTTATCGGATTGCAGGTGCATGGGATTGGACGTGGGCAGGGACCCTACGAAGTTCGTTGGCGCAACGTAAAATTACGAAATCTGGATTCATTTGTTTCGCTATACAATGGGACAGATCTGACCGGGTGGGTAACGTCTGGGAATTGGATTGCCGAAAAAGATGGAGTTCTGTTGATTCAGCCACGCGATGGTGAAATGGGGTGGCAGCGATACGGTGATTATTTGTGGTCAAACAAGAAGTACAAAGACTTTGTTCTCGATGTCGAGTATGCCTATCCTCCCGGCGGGAACAGTGGAGTTTATTTTCGAGTGGCAGATCGCGAGAACCCAGTTGAGACGGGAATTGAGGCGCAGATTCTTGATTCCTCAAAAAAGGCTGGGCCATTAGGGCATCATGATCACGGGGGAATTATTCGAACTGTGGGCGCGGCAAAAAACATGTCTCGTCCTCCGAATCAATGGAACCGAATGGTTGTTACCTGCATTGGCAATCACTTACAGGTCGATCTTAACGGCGAACAAATTACTGATATCCAGCTCGATGAGGGAGCAATGAAAGACCGGCCTCTTGAGGGCTACATCGGTTTGCAAGATCACGGACAACCTCATAACCTTCGTTTTCGATCCATTCGAATCCGAGAGATAAAGCAGTAACCTGCTCCCTCACAGTTTGGCGTGATCAATTTTCGTTTTGGTTTGGCGGTTTTCACATGTAGGCGTTTTGTCATAATGAGTGGACGTTCAAATGAAGGATTGATTTTTGAGGTAGGAGCTCGCGTTGCGTTTGAAAGATAAAGTGGTTGTTGTGACGGGGAGTTGCACCGGGATTGGCAAAGCAATTGTCCGCCGGTGCGTCAGCGAAGGTGCCTCGGTGATTGTTCACGGCCTACAAGCTTCGCTTGGTGAATCGCTGGTTGATGAGTTGGGGGCCGATCGAGCGGCTCTGCTGATCGAAGATTTAACCAATGCTGGAGCCCCTGATAGACTTGTCGAATTTGCGATTCAAAAGTTTGGAAGATTGGATGCGATTGTCAACAACGCGGCAATGATTGCCACTGGCACGATTCAGGATACTTCTGGCGAGCGATTTAATGAATTTATTCGCATCAATACCCTCGCACCGTATCTTTTAATACGGGCGGCTTTGCCGGAACTTAGTAAGCGACGTGGGTCGGTTTTGAATATCGGCAGTGTCAATGCTTATTGCGGTGAATCGAATCTGCTGCCTTACAGTGTTTCGAAGGGGGCCTTAATGACCATGACGCGGAACCTGGGGGATACGTTGTTGCGGGAAGAGGGAGTCAGGGTGAATCAAATAAATCCCGGGTGGGTTCTGACGGAAGCAGAGAATGAGAGAAAGCGTGCGGAAGGGTTGGGGGATGATTGGGTTGGCCAGTTGCCAAAAGATTACGCGCCATCGGGACGGATCATTCAGCCATGTGAAATTGCGGCCGCTGCCGTGTATTGGATTTCCGATGAATGTGGACCGATTAGCGGTCAAGTGCTCGATCTTGAGCAATATCCTTTTATTGGTCGGAACCCTCAGAAAGACAGCACGATTTTGTAACGTTGGTGTCCGCAACTTGGAAGAATTGTTCTCAAATGAAAAAGGCTCCCATTAATTAATGGGAGCCTTTTTTAGTTGAGTACCCGAGGCGGGACTTGAACCCGCACGTCCGTAAGGACACAGGATTTTAAATCCTGAGCGTCTGCCAATTCCGCCACTCGGGCATTTTGTTGGTGAAGCAAAAATCTTGAGAACGAGGAATTAGATAGGCGAAAGCCGCCTCATCTTTTTACTCATTTCTGGTGGAAATGTTAGGTTCGGAGTTTATCAAATAAAATCTCCGAAGGCTATACGTGGTGATTCAGGATTGTGATTTTTCTTGAATCCGCATTGGCGATTATCTGCTTTTCAGAGAATTGCGAGTGGCGAGTTTACATTTCGGAAAGTGATTTTCGAAACATGCGTTTGGGTTTAGATGCGTAATGGAATTGGTCATGCCACGGTTCCAAGGGAAACTCACAGACTGAATCTGGGAAGATCCATTACGGCTGGTTTTCAGGAGCGGTGTTGGCACCGCTGAGTTCGACTTCGACTTCCATCGCTTCGCCGTCTCGAATGATTCCGACGTTCAATTTGTCCCCCGCGCGGTATTGAGCAATTTGTAATCTTAAGTCTTCAAATTGAACAATAGATTCACCATTGATAAATTCAATGATATCTCCGGTTTCAATTCCAGCTTTGGCGGCGCCTGACTGAGGAATGACATCGGAGATAAGTGCCCCGCCTGTCCGCGAGTGGTCGGGTGGCACGATGTTTCCATCAGGTCCGAATTCCATCGGACCTCCAATCCCAACAGGTGTTCCTCGCACTCCAAAGAAAGCTTGGCCCGAGAAATCGATGTTTATATCTGGCCTATTTTTCTTTAACCTTCGATAAGAATCTGTCGAAAATTTGCACGCCGATAAATTTAGATATTTAATATTTGCGAGAGGCTCAATTGACTGCAGAACTGCGTTGTCGACTTCAGTATCCTTGAACATCAGACTTCGAATGTTCTCAAATTGCCCGATGGATTGCAGTGTGCGATCGGTGATTTTGCAGTTTGCAAACTCGAGCGATATCAGCGATTTGATTGATGCAAACGCCTGAACGACCCCTGGTTCAACCGTTGTATTTTTGAGTTCTAATGAGGTTAAGTCTCCCCATTGTTTTTCTTGCATGTTGGCTGTGTCAATTTCGCAGCGCTCAAAAGTGAGTTTCGACATCGATGTAACTTCAGCAAGTTTGCTCAACAAGTCATTCGATACTTTGCGTTCAATGAATGTGATGTTATCAATTTTTCCAATGTCATCGACCGCGGGGAAATCGCCAGCCTCTCCTGTCCACTTCGGCCCGAAAGTTATGTCCAGTCCAATGCTTCTATTCCCGAACGGTTGACCAAGCAAGTTTCGGTTGAGCCGATTGTTGCGTTGTTGCATCAAAAGTATTTCAAACTTCAAATCGTCTTGATTGCGATTTCTCTCAGCCAGTGCCTGGTCATCAAGTTTTAAAGATTTTGGATCGGGTACCTTTTTTGTTTTCTTAAAAACCAAATCCCGATTAGTCGCGGTGTCCGAATTGACAATTTTGGTAATTTGTTCACGCAACTCGGCTTTTGTGGGAAGTTTTTGGTACTCTCCTTTAGTTGTTTGCTGCGGAGTTGGAATTATGCGTTGATCCAACCTAGGGTGAAACTGAAGAGCAATGCCAGGGCCGTTGAAAAGGATGTCTGCATTCTGAAAGCCGGCAATTTGTGCCATGTCCTCATCGATGTCTTCTAATGGGGCAATAACAGTCGCGCCGAGTTCTCGGAGATTTTTGATAGCCATTTTTTTGCGGTTTGATTTCCAGCGTGCTTCCAGTTCGGCAAACGATTGCCTCATGGCCGCACTCTTCATCCCACTTCGAAATCGAATTTGCAAAATAGCGATTGATTTTAAGAACACCGGCTCATCCCCACTGGTGCTGATTTCTTCCAGAATTTTTCGGATGCGCCATGCCGTTTCCGGTGTGCAGTCCAGTGATTTGAGAGCGAGCGGTTCGATCGCTGGTTCCCCCAGTTTTACCAATTGCTCAATTGCATTTTCACGATTTTTAAAAATGGGTGAATCGAGTTCGTTGAGCGCACGCGTGATCGCATCGGTTTTCGTTGAATGATTTGCAACGCCGAAATTTGCAACGCCGAAATTTGCAACGCTGAAATTCGCCAGCGTTTGCTCCGCGTCATTAAGACGGTAGTCGGTTGCTAATTGAGCCTGGGCGGATGAAAGGGTAAGCCCGCTAAGCAGCGTAAATGCTGAAATGAATAAGCAAAAGCTGATCTGCCGCCTTGCAGAGGTATAGATCCGCGATGGCGCGGGGTGGTAGCCAATGCCTGAAGAGGCTGTTTGACGTAACAAAAGGATTTTGTCGGGCATCGCTAGCACCTATGCAGCCAAGGGACATTGGCAGTTGAGTTCGAATAACATCCTAGAGAAATCAGGAATCTGTGTCGAGATGAACCCCGAAAAACCGCCAAGTTTGGTTTGTTGGGAAAATACGAACAATCGGATTATTTTAACTTAAGCAGTCGCCCTGAGTCGCCGATGAACAGAGGGACAGCGTAGTTTTTTCCCGCAATTCGTATGGGGATAGTCGCTGCCAAGAAAAACGTTACTCATACGGTGTCGAGATGAAAATTCACACAACAAGGTTTGCTGCGATCGAAATCGAGCCGGATGATATCTTGTTTTTTCGAAATGGACTCTTGGGGTTCGAAGATTGTCGCCATTGGGTTCTGCTGGCCGACGCTGACAATTCATCGGTAGCATGGCTGCAGAGCATGCAACATGCAGATATCGCGTTGCCCGTAGTTTCACCCCGTCGATTTGTTCCGGAATACCAAGTGCGTTTAGAGCCATCTGATGTAGATGTGCTGCAGCTAACATCGGTTGAACAGGCCTATGTCCTTGGAATTGTAAGCCGAAGTGATGAAACTCTGACACTGAACATGCGAGCACCGCTTGTTATCAACCTAGATCGCCGCATTGGTTGTCAGGTAGTCACTGTTGATGCACAACCGATGCAGTACGAATTGGCAACTTTACCGGTCAGTTTGAAGCGAAGTGCTTAATTTGGTCGCGTGAATATCTCGCAACAACTGCTCTCTCTATTCGTTATAGCGCGTAACTCTGATTGTTGTCGGACCAATTATTAAGAGGTGTACTGGCCGTTCAGTCGTTATGAACGGAATAACACCGGCGTGATATTCCGCATTCGCGGAACATCAGACAAGTCATCCGCTTTTCTCAATGGTTCACTATGGCTAGGCCGATGAAAGCAGGGAGTATTGTTTTGCACCGTTTCCGCTATTGGATACGGAGTAAACCCCACAGCAAAGGATTGCAAAGATATTTGTTTGCTCGCAGATAACGGGAAGGTCTCCGTTAGGCGACTTTGTTGGAATTCAAATTAAGATTTAAGGAGCCAGCCATGCTGGTCTTGTCGCGGCACAGAGACGAAAGCATCATGATCGGCGATAACGTCATGATCACCATTGTAGATATCCGGGGAGACAAGGTCCGTTTGGGAATCGATGCTCCTCAGGAAATACCCGTTCATCGACAGGAAGTCTACGACGCGATAAAGCTTGAAAATCAAAAAGCGAGTCGTTTAGGCCCATCCGAGACACGCGATATCGGAAAGTAAGCCGCCAAGTAAGGGTGTCCACTTGTGGAACACACACTCGGCACAAACTTTTCGCTGGCGTTAGCGCCAGTTTTCCAAACCACTCTTTGGTCCTGCAGACCTCGATCGCCAGGTTGGAAAGATTACTCAAGGACGATTTACTGGTTGAGTAAATCGCTAATGCTGTTAAGCAGGCGATCCATTGTAAACGGTTTGTTGATGTAGTCGTTGACTCCTAGCATCTCAGCGTACTCACGATGACGTGAACCCTCGTTCCCCGTAATCATAATCACAGGAATCGGTGTGCTGTCGTTCTGCCTCAATCTTTCGAGTACCAAAAAACCGCTACGTCTTGGCATCATAATATCCAAAATCAGTAGGTCGGGAGATTTTGCCTCGGTGTAGGCCAGGCCTTGGTTTCCATCAAGTGCGACCGAAACCGAGTAACCGGAAGCGATAAGCGCCTGACGAATAGACTCCGTAACTTCGACATCATCATCAATGATAAGAATGTGCGGGTTATCGTTCGAAGATTCAGGTTCATCTGCTTCGGGGGTGGGTTGGTTCGACATCTCAATTAATTGGTTGGGCGAGGCGAATGCAGGTAATAATAGGCTTGAGACCAGTTGGTTCGGCGACAATTGAAACTTTGTTGTGGCCGGAATTCCCACTTAGGCTGTCGTATGATACTCGCCACCGACGAGGCTTACCACAAGTCCCCCCAGTTATTCGGAAAAATCCCGATATTTGTGAACGGATTGGGCCCTGCGGTTGCTGGGGAATTGAACCGGTTTATCCAGATCACTTGAGAAGCGGCCTCGCCCGCGTTTTGAGTGGTTTGAGTAGGGACTGTAATTGGTATTACGACTGTAGCGCTGGTAACTATACCGAGCAATAAAGTCACTTTCTTTGACCGCCGAATCCGATAACGGAGTTGGGTGAACATGCGAACGACCCTGTAAGTTTGAATATTTCGAGGATTGAGACATGTGGCGTGCCTTCTTTTTTGCAGTAGGTATAATGCTGATTATCACTGGGCTTGAATGTTTGGTGACACAACAATTTGTGATTCATGGTGCGCGGGTTCCTAACTTCGTAGCGGCAATGCTTTTTGATGGTCCTGCAGACTCGATCACCACGCCAACCAATGAGGGCTTCCCAATGGCACAGGCTGGTTATCAAGCCCCGCGGTCGACGACGCGAAATTCCGGGTTTGGTTCATCCAGTTTCGGTGATCCCTATGGAACTGAAAATAATTATCGCCGACAAAATGGAAATCAACGGTCGGATTTTAGTCTCGCCGGTTTCGGCCAACGCAGGTCTGAAATTGCACCAATGGCAATGCCAAAGTCTAAGCAGCAAACCCAGACGACCGTTATAGGGCCAGACAAGACGGGTGTCTTTCGCCCTCAGGATTGGTTGCCGTGGAGTCTTCTTGCAGCAGGAACGCTGGTTGTGCTCTACACCAATTCACTCGATCCTCGCGCGTAAGCGAATCAGGCTGTAATGTCTGAGCATAACGCTCAAAGAACTCTTCTTGCGCAAATTTGAGGTTTCTTGCTCGAAGCCTCGACCTGCAAGGTCGCCTTCCGATTGTAGGGGTATTTTAGTTTGTTCCGCAGGGTCGAGGCTTACGAAGGCTCGGCGATTTTCCCAGTGATCCTTTGCCCTGGGTAGACTTCCCTCCAGTCAGGACCGAAGGCAATCGGAATTTGGGGGTAAGGTCTCTTTCATCCCGCATACTTATCACGCGGTTGGTAGTTTTTGCAGATTATTCGAATTTGCTTTCTGTTATTGATTTCTCGGCCTATCTATAATCGACGGGGTTATCCTGCCAACGCCCGTTGAATGGGATACGGTATCTTCCAGACCAACATTCGACTGGTCTGGCGCTCAAACTTCTCATCAAGCTTATTTGCTTCCAACGCAATGAATCAGTCCAAAATTCCAAGTCTGCAAGAGACGTTTGAGAAATCGACGTCCCAGGGAGACGGAAGCGGAACAAACAGGAAACGTTTGTCTACTTCCGAGTTGTTTGAATGGCCCGGTCGGCTGGCGTTAATCTTAGCAGTCGTCCTTTCCCCTTGGTTTTTTGCCAGTGTTGAAAACTGGGCTCAATGCACGATCACGCTGGCGTTGATGGTGGGGATGGCATTTTGGTGGTTCGAAACTGCTCTCAATCGAAAGAATTCCCAAGTATTCCCCTATGTGTCTGTGTTGGTATTTCTTGGGATCGGAGTGGGGCTATTTCAAATCTGGACATTGCCCAGTTCATTGGCAGATTTAGTCTTAGGCAGGCAGGTTGAGATTTACCAAGAGTATTCTGGCGATGCAGATGCGAGTGTATCCGTTTCGCTTGATCGAGAGGCGACGTGGGGGCAGGTTAGATTACTGTTAATCGCATTATCCGCGCTGCTAATGGGAGCCCGGTATTTTCGAGCGAAGCGGGATGTTGTGTTGTTGCTGTCAGCGGTATCGATAAATGGATTCGCGATTAGTTTTTTCGGGATCATTCATAAGTTGACGGACAACGGGAAAATGTTTTGGTTCCATGAAATATTTCGAGGAGCCCCTTTTGGGCCTTTCGTTAACCGGAATAACGCTGCGGGATATTTACTGATGTGCCTCGGATGTTGCATTGGTCTTTTTGTGATCGTGATGTCGAGAAGTGCTTCCGATGGGCCAAGTCCAATTTTAGGACGCGAGATGCCCATCTGGCGTCGTTGGAAATTTCAATTTCTGGAAGTGCTGCGCGATTTGACCGCAACGAAGTTGGCGGTTCTTTTTATGTTGGTCATGATTGCCGCTGCTATACCCTCGACGCTTTCCCGCGGTGGAGTCATTGGATTATTAGTTGCGGTTATAGGTACAGTTTTTGTTTTTGGTGTGATACGTCAGCCCAAGAATTTTGGCATTGTTCTGGCCCCTGTATTTATCATCTCAGTCCTGTTGTTTGGATGGATCGGATTTAGTGATGAACTGATTGATCGCTTCGACAGCATGGATACGACAACCATTGAGAGTTCGGATGCACGCATCCAAAACTGGAAAGACACTTGGCCTGCGGTTGCCGAAATGGGATTCGCTGGATCTGGATTGGGGTCTTACCGTAATGTCCATCGCCTTTATCGAAGTGGTCGTGAAGTGGGGGTCTTTGTTTACGCTGAAAATCAGTATTTTCAAGCGTTGGTGGAAGCCGGATGGATTGGATTGGTTCTGTTTCTTGCAGCCTGGTTGCTGGTTTATCAGAATGCCGCATTCGCGCTTCGTGAGGGGGCCTCACCAACCACCATTGGTGTCGGGACGATGGGGGTGTTTGTGATTTTTTCACAGGCCACTGTTTCTTGTTTTGATTTTGGATTGTACATCGCCTCAAACATGCTGTTGCTCTCGGTTCTGATGGGCTTTTTAGCTTACCAGGCTCATGCCCTAAGCGGGCGACTAAAGAAATCGTCTTTCTTGCAGTTTCAATGTCCTAATTATGTTGTGCAGTTTATCGTGTTGGTTCTATTCGCTGCTTCGACAATGGTCGCGTTGGATTTGTACAGAAGAGCGCAACTTGATCAATACATGAGACCGCGGATCAGTCGCCTGAATCGCGAAAACATGGATCTTGAAAAGACCACTAATCGGATTGCGGCGTTAACCCGTTTGATTCAGAGGACGCCTACTGCGGAGTGTATGAATTATCTTGGCGACCTGTGGATGCACCGATCGCGTTTGCAGCTTTACGATTCAATGACGGATTCTGTTGAGTTCCAGGATGCTTTTGAATTGATGGACTCAAAACGGCAATCTCAGTTTTCAGAGAACCTCTGGAATCTGACTCATGTCCAGAGGGTGCAGGAGACGGCCTGTTATTTTCAACGCATCGAATCGCGGTATGATCTGGTTAAATTCCTAAACCAGCCTGCGATAAGTGAGGATTTGCCATGGGCCTTGACGTACTTTAAGTACAGCCGCGAATCCTCGCCAATCCAACCGTTAGTCCATCTGCGAATTGGGGAAATAAAAGGAGTGATTGGAGAGGCTCGCTCGGGTGATGTTGATATAGAACGAGCGTTGAGTTTGGCGCCAAGTAATCCAGCATTTCAAAAGGTTGCGGGTATTTACTATCTTCAGTCTGGGTTGGTTGCAGGTTCGATCGCGCACCTGAACCAATATCTAAAATTGGACCCAAGGGGTTATCAGAAATTAATGAAAATCCTAACTGGGCGAACCAGTCGAAATATTGTTGCGGTTCCGGAAGAGAAGATACTGGAAATAATTCCAGATGACGGCCAAATGATTCTTGATTATGTCGATCAATACATGCCAGAGGATAGCCCGCAAAGGGGAGATTTTTTGGAGCGGGCAGCAAGTGTCGTTTTAGAAATTCAATATCCCAAACGCGAAGATAATATTTTGTTAGGTAAAATTCGAGCGAAACAGGGTGAACTGAAATTGGCGTTGGATGCGTATCAGACTGCGGGAAAACGTGATCCAAACGACCTTGCTGTCAAATATGAAATCACCCTGCTTTTGAAGGGTTTAGGGCGACTAGACGAGGCCCTTGATCTGGCTAAAGTACTAAAATTGCGCGGCCCTAAAAAAGCTGGTTATGGTAGACTGGTGGAAGAAATTGAGTCGGAAATTTCAGCAAGCGGGAAATCGGATTAGTTTGCAAAGAAGTTTATGTCCCATTGTTTTTTAATTGGATAAGTCTGTAGATGTTGTCGGTCATTTTCGCATTTGTCGTGTCGATCTTCGGAGTCATGCTTTTGGTGCCTCGACTGGCTACTGTTGCGCGGCGATTGAATATCGTTGACCGACCAGACCGACAACGAAAACTACATCAGTCTGCGATTCCAATGGTCGGTGGTGTGGCTGTCCTGTTGACGATGATTGCGGCGGTTCCACTTTCTGTGTACGGAGGTAATGAATGCCAATTTCTGTTCGGGCAATTGGTGGAAGATCTGATGGCTGTTCTGCCATTCGAGGTGAATTCATTTCAGCTGACGGTGAGAGAGAGTGATTACCTAAGACTGATCGGACTTCTGGTTGGTAGTGTAATTCTCGTCGGTGTCGGAGTGCTGGACGATCGATTTCAATTGCGTGGCCGGCAGAAACTTGTTGGTCAGGCCGTCGCAGTGACGACGTTAATTATTTTTGGCTATCATTTCAGCGAAGTAACGATCGCGGGGGTTAAAATCGAATTTGGCATCTTTTCTGTGTTGTTCGTTTACGCCTGGGTTTTGGCGGCGATCAACTCGGTAAATTTACTTGATGGTGCGGACGGCATTGCTGGAACGGTGGGAGTCGTCATGAGTCTGGCTTTGAGCTTGATGGCGATCTATCAGGAGGAATGGTTGATCGCTTTGATTTCAGCTTCGATGGCCGGGGCGCTGGTCGGTTTTCTGCGATTCAATTTTCCGCCTGCAAAAATCTATCTTGGCGATGCCGGCAGTATGTTGATAGGTTTTGTGCTGAGCGCATTAGCGATTTCATGTACGTCTAAGCAAAACTCCGCGATCGCTTTTTTTGCTCCCGTTGCGTTGTTGGCTATTCCGTTTCTTGATTCGGCAGCAGCCGTTATTCGCCGTCGTTTGATGGGCAGGAGCATCTTTGAGGTTGACCGTGGGCATCTGCATCACTCGTTGATGAAACGTGGGTATAGCCCGAGAGTGAGTTTACTGTGGGTGGCTGTGTTATGCACGACAACTGCGGCAGGCGCCGTTTTGAGTCTGGTGAACCAACAGCCCGCATACGCTTTTGCGTCGATTCTAATTGTGGTTGTTGTGATGATTGCGAGTAAGATTTTTGGTGTGGCTGAGTATCAATTAATTAGCCGACGGGCTTCGACGATCGCGAAGTCGTTCTTGAAAATGCCATCGGCCAATGGCTTAAATTATCAGCAAGCTTCGGTTCACGTTCAGGGAAGTCGAGACTGGCAGGATGTTTGGAAAATGCTCTGTGTGTTTGCAGATACAAAGGGTTTGAACGAGATTACGCTTGATCTGAACGCTCCATGGCTGCACGAGTCTTTTCATGCAACTCTTCGTCGTTCGGATGCTAATCGTACCGATAATCAACAGTGGTATTCTCAGATCCCATTGGTGTCCGAAGGTCGTGTTTTCGGCCGAGTCGAAGTTTATGGCCCGAATGAAACTGGATATTCTCATCAGCAACTTCTGGTCGATTTGATGGATGTGACGGCGTTGATCGAACAGACAATCCTGGCAAGTGATGAGGATTTAATTTCCGACTCCGGTGGTTTCGGATTTCAACCGGTCAAAGTGGGGCCGGGAGGAGATGAGATTGCCGAAGATTTTTCACTTCCTTCGAAACCGCGATAGCCATTGCTGGCAAATTCAATGAGGCAAAATGCTTAGCCTCCCACGATTCAGGTCCCCAATCTGGTTTGTTTTGGGTTGATCCAATGAAAATCTACCGGGCCGGTGCCGTCGGTTCGTTTGCAACTCTTGATCGTTGTTTGGTCGATGTTTAGTTGTACTGTCAAAACGAACGGGAAAATCGATATTGGGGCGACGGGCAAGATGAGTACAATCGGAGGTGCATTACGAAGAGTCTATTCAAGAATGAACAGAGAGCTAAATGCCAAACATTCCAGTTTTTATCGTGTCTTGTCCAGGTTGTGCGATGAAAAAACAGCTTAATATTGACTGTTTGGGACGCACTACGGAGTGTTTGAGGTGCGGAAAAGAATTCATCGCTAATGGTGCCGATAGCCACTCGGCGGCCATTGAAGATCCAGTCCATTACTGGATTAACTTCACCGACCATGATTTTCAGGATGAACCGCTACCAGAGTGGCAACAAGCTCGCGATTTGGGGCGAACGCCGCGGTAATTGACATTCGGATGGCCAAACTGGCCGTAATCTGAGACGCACAGAGGGTGCGGTTTGAGTCGCAAATTAGCTACTCTTAAGCTTTGGATGCCTGCTGGTACGATTAAAGATGTGAAGCTTGATACAAGTCGTTTCGTCTGGTTTTTCCGCGGGATAAAGGTTGCCTAATCCAAAACTTGTGGCAAAATAGAGAGGATTGTTGGGGCTCAATCGTCGAAAAATGATATGAGTGTGACCGCAGATCCAACGAACCGACTGAAAAACCAAAAAATTTAGGAGTAACCGACGTGAATCGAGGCAAAAGTCTTTTTTGTGCATTGTTAGTCGTAGTTTGTACCCTTGTGTTTACCGTTCCAGCGTCGGCACATAGCGTATTCAAGAAGCAACTAGCCGCGAAATATCCGGATCGATCAATTAGTTGCAACACTTGCCATGGCAAGAGCAAGAAAGACCGGAACGTGTATGGGCGTCTTTTGATGAGCCAATTTGATTCAAAGTCTTTAACTGCGGATTTCAAGTCAAAAAAAGGTGCGGATAAAAAGGCCTTTGAGAATGAAGTGATGATCCCTGAGTTTTTGAGCGCGTTTGACAAAGTTCAAGCGTTGACTCTCGCGGAAGCGATTGAGGCAGCCGAGCTTAAAACACTTTTGGCGGCAGCAAAGGCCGCAGATTTGGTTGCACCGTTGTCCCAAACCGAACAAGACGTCACACTCTTCGTTCCCACGGAAGCCGCGTTTGCAAAGCTTCCCGAGGGGACGGTTAAAGACTTGCTGAAGCCTGAAAATAAAGAGAAGCTTGCTGGAATTCTCATGTACCACGCAGTGCCAAAGAAAGTTGGTGCAGCTGATGTTGTGAAATTGAAATCAGCAGATACTGCAGGTGGCAAATCTGTGGAAATTTCGGTTAGCAAGAATTCTAAGGACGAAGACGAAGTCAAGATTAACGATGCCATGGTTACCGAAACTGATATCATGCTTAAAAATGGTGTGATTCACGTCATTGATTCTGTCTTACTGCCTAATTAATTCGGTACTTAATTTAGTCCGATAGGCGATTGACAAGTAACCCAGCGAGACAATAAAGTATTGTCGTCGGGCGTTTAGCTCAGTTGGCTAGAGCATCTCGTTTACACCGAGAGGGTCGGGGGTTCGAGTCCCTCAACGCCCACTTCACAGCACCGTCGAGTCTCTCTGATTCTCGACGGTGCTTTTTTCGTTGGTTTTTCTTGAGTCCGTGCTCTTGGGTGCTTGCCGGTTCAGCGTCGGATTTTGCGTCAATCGCATTTAGTGCGTTGGATTTTGCGTCGGATTTATTGACCGCGGAGTAGCGGCCATCGGTGAAGTCTGTTTTCCGAACGAGCGCATAGTTCTTCATTGCTGTGGCCGCGCTGTTGCCAGCCCACTGGCAAGCTTTACGAATGCCAAACTCATCCATCAGATCAGTTTCGGTGCTGGCTCGCAGTGCATTGAAAAACTTCGACCAGATTTTCACCTTGGCCTTAGCGGGAATAGGTGTATAGAATTTTATGGTTGGAATCGACAAGAACGACGGTGGGAGTGTTGATATCGAACGACTGGTCGTTAATTTGGATCGTTCTTTTAGTATAGAGAAACGGAAATTCATAGAAGAGGCATTCAGCCTGTCCCTCAGCATACGAATATGAGAAATAATTATAACCATTTACCGAGGTGTTCCCGGATTGTTCGGGATAGGTTGAGTCTCCAGTAATCGGAATGAACCCCAAAGAGCCACCTTCAGGAAAGCTTCCGAGCAAGGCAATTTTAACCAGTCCAACTTGAATTATAGCCCCGTCGTCAGAGCCACCACCGTCATAAAACAGCTCGTTTGGGTGTGGAATATTGGCAAAACCGCCGATATTCCGATTGATCAGCCTCACTGCTTTGCGGTGAAGCATAAGCGGCTTGTAAATGCTGAGAGCAATACAGACAAGCGTGACCAAACCAAGCAAAGTCCGTAGACGCAGTTGGAACCAACGGCGTTTGGATTTGGGTAGTTGCTGTTTTTCTGAGGACATTTCCATCCAATTGACTTTTGGGCTTCAGCCCGAATGACCTTAATCTTTAAATCACACGTGATCGGTGGATTTATAAGCCACATCTTCTTGCATTAGCGCTCGAGTTGCAAACCCGCCCATTTTGGGAAGGCTCGGTGAGTTGCTTTTGGTATAGAAACCAAGCAATATTTCCAAAGCGTTTGCGCTTGCCCAGCCTCACATCCATTTTTTGCATCGCGCAATCTCGGGCTAACTTATGGAACCGATGCCGAGGCACGGGGGGGCGTGGTTAGAAAATTCCCCACTCGAATTTGCTCTAGCAATATTTAAACATTTCTTGAGATCGTTCACCCGACTGCTCCGCATAAGAATGTGTACCGGTTGGCAATTAGCTTCCCTAGTCATAGTGATGCGCAACGGGTTTTGCTAAGATCTCTGCGTGAAATCGAAGCCTAGTAGCCGACACAGACTCTTTTCTTCATTTGTTTCAACAACCTGAAGTCCTTGCTAGATTCCCCGCTTAAACGACTTTCATTTTCTCCAATCCTTGGCAACTGATAACAACCGGCTACACCAATGCTTTTATCCCAA
>Ga0214479_100497_pt1 | contig 22859 bp, 20 predicted proteins | sample M1_20Mar14CPVII9_5_FD_165054 | JGI IMG/M metagenome (GOLD analysis project Ga0214479, IMG submission 165054) | Marine eukaryotic communities from Monterey Bay, California, United States - M1_20Mar14CPVII9sort6BwellE14 | ecosystem: Environmental > Aquatic > Marine > Unclassified | place: USA...
ATATGTATATAAAAGACCAATGGACACTATCAGCACCATTGTAGGGCCCTCCATCACACTTTTGTGGCCACTTGTTGGCGGTTCTCTTGCCTCAGATTGGGTCAGATTTTCGAAATCGAATGGCTTGGAACATTTGATTGGAGGGCTCTGAAAACATACTGGGTTGTCACTGACCTTGTTATACACCCTAGCAATACCAATCATCTATTATTGTAGCACCTGCATTCTGCTATACCCCCACTGGATTACCAAATTTGAGAATTGTTTTGGGTTATTTTGGCCATTTTCTTTTGTATTTTTCTTACTTATATGCGACATACAAGCTAAGTTTCTCTTTAGGAATGCATTATTTGCATCAAGCAGACCACAATACAATGTTCACTGACATGAATATGTCTAATATTGAGTGAGTTACATTTTGTTAGTAAAAAAAGCTTAGGGTGTGATAGTTTAGTGGTTGGAAGAAAGAATGTGAGAAATATGGATCAAGATAAGAAAAGTATGAGACATAGTTGTGACAACGTTTTTCCAACTCTTGCAGTGAAAACCAGTAATTAAATCACTTTAAATGAGTTTCCTACTTACACCTCTCTAACACTATCTCGTACACGGATGGCGGCTCTACAACTAACCATCCTATCGGATGACGAGGATGAAAGCTCTAACAATAATAAGGGTGATAATGCAGGCAAAAAGAGAAAGCAACAAACACATACTAAACAGGAAGATACCGATACAAGCAATGAAGATGAAAGTGCTGATGAAATGGATGGTAATTTCGAGTTTGGTGGATTACTTGTAAGTTTGTTATCATCGTTATATGATTAATATTACACATGAATATGCTTGTGTTTATTATTAATACATGGTTTATTATTAATACATGATATTCTAACATATAATATCCTTTTGATATACTAAAAAAAAGGGAGAAGATGGTAATTTTGATGTACTAAGCAATCTAACATCAACAACAGGTGGTAATTCATGGAGTTATAAATCTGCATTATCATTATTATCTAAGAACGATGACCCTAGTAGAGTTGGGGCACGTGTAGAGCGTACAAATGTTGCTAGTATTATTGCCGCCGCGAGGTCTAATTTACGCCGTAGTAGAGATATTGATGGGGTTGGTGGAAGTGATGATGAAGAAGAGAAAAGTGATGGGGAAAAGAAAGATGGAAACGAGAGTGATTCATCTTCTGGAAGTAGTGAGAGTGATTCTGATTCAGATGATAGCAGTAGTGGTGATAGTAGTGATGATGACGAGGTTGATGATGCCGATAAAGCTACACACTCAATGGAATCAGATGTACTCAAAATCCGTGAACGTCCTGAATCAAAGAAGAAGGCAAAGATGAAGAAAAAGGTAGAAGAAAAGGAAAAATCTGCCTCTGAAGATGAATCATCATCCGATGACGATTCGGGTTCTGATAGTGATGATTCTGATAGCGAGGATGACAATACCAAGAAAGACAATGAAGAATTAGACGAAGAGGCATTAAGAGAGGCCGCAAAGGCCGCTGCCTATTTTGATAATTCATCACATGTTACTGCCGAGAATAATACAATTGATTCATTCAATCAATTGGGTTTATCACGACCGTTGTTACGGGGTGTAGCATCGATGGGATTTGTTACACCTACATTGGTTCAAGCATCGGTATTACCCGTTGCTTTAGCGGGGAGAGATGTTTGTGCATCTGCTGTTACTGGAAGTAAGTTCATGCGATGTATGTTTATGATGATTTAATATGATATATATAATTCTTACACATCTATTCACAATCCTCTAATTAACTCAGGTGGTAAAACTGCAGCATTCTTACTGCCAGTTATGGAAAGGATATTACAACGTGGCGGTGGACGTACAACAATGGGCGGCGCTAATGCCAAAAAGAAACAAAATGCATTAGCCGCAACACGGGCATTAGTGCTAGCACCTACGCGAGAATTGGCTGCACAATGTGTTAGTATGATGACGGCAATGGCAAAGTTTACCGATTTGCGTGCTGCATTAATAGTTGGTGGGGCAAAGAATGTAATGTCACAGGTGAGCTTTTTATTATGTATGATTTATTGACAATGGGAATACACTACGGTTTGTTATTCTGCCATAGAGAAATGATCTATCAGTGATCAATATACTCTGCCATTACAAACCAAAAACAATCTAGCCGAGTTACTATAGGAAACGTCCCTCAAAGAATCTTTGATACTGAGTTGGACGAGTCGAAAGCTTGTGACATTTTTTAATACCACAACATGATTATACTTGTGTTTTCACTAACTGATCATGCTTGTTGTTCTTGATATACACACATAGGCTGCCGAGCTCCGTACCCGACCAGACATGGTAGTCGCTACCCCCGGACGACTATTAGACCACATCACAAATTCACAAGGAGTTGATTTAGATGATGTTGAGTTTTTGATATTAGACGAGGCCGATCGTCTCTTAGACCTTGGATTTCAAGATGAAGTACATGAAATCATCAAGGCATGTCCCACAGAACGTCAAACGATGCTCTTTAGTGCGACAATGAGTACCAAGGTTGATGATTTGATTAAACTGAGTCTCAAACGACCTGTGCGTATCAGTGCCACAGACAAGAAGAAGATGGGAAACTCATCTTCAAACAATGGCGTTGAGGTTGCACCGAGACTTGAGCAAGAGTTTGTTCGTATTAGATCAGGGAATGAAGGCGTAAACAGAGAGGGAATGTTACTTGCTTTACTTACACGTACATTCAAATCTCGAACTATTGTCTTCTTCGACACCAAGTCTGCGGCACATCGACTAATGATTGTATGTGGATTATGTGGAATCAAATGCGCCGAGTTACATGGAAATCTAACACAGGTGCAGCGTCTTGAAGCGTTGGAAGCGTTTAGAGAGGGCAGTGTAGACGTCTTGCTTTGTACTGATTTAGCTGCCAGAGGATTAGATATCCCAGGCGTGGAAACTTTGATCGACTTTGAAATGCCTTCCAATGGTGAGTTATTATCTACTAACATTATATGTGCACACTAATTTGGTCTAATTTACATCCTTCACTGACACTTCATCTGCCTCTCACTCCATTAGTCGAGACATATGTTCATAGGATTGGGCGTACAGCGAGAGCTGGTCGTGGAGGTCAGTCATGCACATTGATTGGCGAAGGTAGAAGATATTTGATGAAAGAAGTGATCAAAGATGCCGAGGAGAAGAACCGCAAGCAAAAGCAAAGCGGATCATCACAACCTATGGGCGTGATCCGTTCTAGAACTATACCACACGCTGTCGTTGCACACTTTGCAGCCAAAATTAACTCTCTTGAGCAACATGTCAGAGAAGTAATGGACGCCGAAGCAGTTGCTCGACTTGATCGCATCACAGAAATGGAGGCGATGAGGGCTGCCAATATAATCAACCACTCAGCCGAAATCAAGAAACGACCTCAGAAGGAATGGTTTGCTACATCCAAACAGAAACTATCAGTAAAGGAAGCAACCAAAGAACGCAAGAGACTGATGGAAGAAAAGGTTGGAACAGGCAAGCATAGAATGACAAGGAAGAAACGTCGTGCTCAAGAGGCACGTGCCATGTTCCTGGAAGCAAGAGAAGAGGCGGCCGAGATGGAAGAGGAGACGGGCAAGAAGTCTAAAAAGGTATTTACAGAGGGGGGCATTAAAGGCTCCGCCCGAGCAGCCAAGAAGAAGGAAGCACAACGAGATAAAGAACTTGCGGCTAGAAGTCTTAATGATGAAGATAAGAGGAGGGAACGGAAGCGAAAGCAAAAGAAAGCAGCCAATTTAGATGCTGCCGGTGATGCTGGACTCTTCTCAGAAGAACGAGTATCTTTTGCCAAGAAACCAAAGAAGGAAGCAACAGAAGCGGTGGTGAAAAGCAGCTATGAGTTTAAGGAATACGATCCAGACAAGAAGCTGGGTAAGAAGAAGGGACATCATGCTTTCAAGAGTCGAAGCAAATACAAGAGAAGATAGAACTATGATAATAAATAGATGTAGATGGTCAATGTTGTCTTAAGGATATATAAACCTAATAGTTGAAATGGAAACAAACTAAACAATATTACTTCACTCTTGTGTTGTAGTGGAGTGCAAGGCCGTTGCTGGAAAGGGCAAGGCACAGGTATCCTAAAAGGATACCTTCCTGTATTTTTTTCTCCCACGGCCCACGCACGATGATCGACGCTGATAATGTCGTAGCTCCTATTCGATATTCGATATAAGTGATATTGTATTCAGTGAGTGAGATATCTCTCCTACTACTTCCTACAACATTAATTCAATACCATCTTGATCGGCATTAGTAATGCAACAAAAGTGTTGTATACAATTTTTAACTTTTGCAGTGATTGTAATAATTAGCAGCAGTGCCATGAGTACACCACAAACAATGATAGAAAATAGATTAAGAGGCGCTCTATGGGGAATGTTTAGTGGGGATGCACTTGCATCCCCTACACATTGGTATTAGTGAGTAACTTATTTGTGAGATAAACATAAAATATACATGTTTGCAATTTGCACATATCTTATGTTCATATTAATAATTAATTTGTATCTTATTCTTCTGTTCATCTCATTCATTCATTCATTCATTCATTCATTCATTCATTCATTCTAACATTATACTGAAACAGTGGTGGATTTCCTCAGATACAAGGAGATTATGGAAGAGCAGGTATCACTGACTATACTAAACCAGTGACAATACTACGAGGCTCTATTCTGAACAAGTCAGATCCCAACGGAGGAGGTAGAAGATCATTCTCGTTAGGAATTGGTAATAAAAAGAAGAGTATTATTGGTGATATTATTAACCATGGCAAGCTAGAATATTGGGATCCAAAAAAATCTATTCATTATCATGCCACACTCCAAGCGGGAGAGAATACTCTTGAGATGCAGATTGCTCGTGTACTTATGAAAACCATAGTCGCCAACAATGGACAATTCAACGAAGAGTCCTTTAGAAAAGCTTATATTGATTTCATGCGGTACGGATCGCATAACGATACCTATGCCTCTACATGTCATCGTATGTTCTTTGCTAATATGATATTCAATAAAAAAGACCCAAGAGACTGCCCTGATAATGATGGGCATAATGTTGATACTATTGATGGTTTAATACTCCCCACAATCACGGCCTTAGCTGAAACAGCAAGACAATTATCTTCTTCTGGAAATACTAGCTTACAACTGGACGAAGAAAGTAAAAGGGCAATTGAAAATGCTTCTGCAAGGACGGCTGCAGTTACAAGATCATCTCAGTTGTTAGAGAATGTAAGCAAGGTATGGGCCGGTTTGGTTTCGGCAGCATTGATAACCCCTAACACTAGTGTCAGTTCTATGGAGCCATCTCTTCTTGAAGTTGCACAGAAACTGCGGATGAGTAGACCAAGTCCAAATCGAAAAGACCAAATGAGGTATGTTACTACAATTATACACTTTATATACTATCCAGCTTATCACTCACTTCATGAACTTGTACTACTTTTAGTGCATGTTATCTCTCTCAGAGTTTACCCCCAACACTTGATATGCTTAACAAATATACACAAACTTCATTTCTAGAGGGAACAGATGGTATCTGGAAAGCTCTTTTGAACAATGCAAACACTGGAGGAGAAAACGTCCATCGAGCAGCGGTACTTGGAGCAATACTTGGAGCCAGAGTCGGCGACGAACATTTACCACACCAACTAAAGTCTGGACTATACGAAAGAGAAGCATTAGAGAAAGAGATTGATGCATTCGTGAATGCAGTAATGCAGAAGAATGAAGAGAAAGAGTTGTGAGGTAGTAGAACTAATCTAGGAAACCGAGCGATGCTACTCAATTGTATCATACACAAACATGCATGGTGTTGCAAGTACTGCAGAAGAATGAAGAGAAGGAGTTGTAGGTTAGTAGATTCAACTAATTAATCTAAGGAAACAGCACTATCAACCTTAGAGCGTTGCATCGCTAAAATATTTTTTATTCACTCTGTGTATCTATTTCATTTATTTATCCCCAACCATTGGCTGATAGGTAGAGGTGTAATCTGTGGCGGAGGACATCGCATCAAAATAATAACTCTCCCATTGGTACTGCAACTGCTGCGGCGGCTGTTTATCTGGCGGAGTAGTTTATTATTGTATAATAATCACGGAGTAGTTTAGTAATTAGTATAATTAAATTATGGCAGAGGAAGAAGTTTTTGAGGGGCTGCCTACTGCTGAAAGCGACGAGGCTATCCCCGCAGAAGATTATGAGGAGTATGATGAGGCTGATGGTAACGAAAGCGATGAAGCCGTATCGGATTCTGAGGGTGAAGATGTAGACTCAGAGGGCAGAGAGGAGGACTCATTCGATGATGAGTTCGACGATGATGAGTCCGTACTAACAGTCGACGTTGACTTTTACGATGAGCCATCATTACCTCCATACTCTTGTCGGTATTGTGGTATTCATGATCCTGCGTCAGTAGCACGATGTGTCGAAACTGACAAATGGTTTTGCAATGCAGCAAGTGCCGGTGGTGGAGGATCTCATCTTGTACATCACTTAGTTCGTTCTCGTTCAAATCAAGTTCAACTACACCCCGAAAGTCCATTGGGAGATACTGTATTAGAATGTTACAATTGTGCATCTAAAAATGCGTTTGTATTGGGATTTGTACCTGCCAATGCAAGTAGTGTCGTAGTATTATTATGCCGTGTTTGTGTTGAAACTGTTCCTGCTTTAAAGGATATGGATTGGGAGTTAAGTGCATGGCATCCTCTTATTCAGGATCGTAAATTCTTACCATGGCTCGTAAAGGTATGTTTATGTTGTTATGTTGACATATTTTTGTATGTTGAGGTATGAATATTAATTTGTATATCTTTATTTATCTCTAATACCTATCTTTATCTCTATGACAAATGTTGTGATGGATTTGATATTATAATAAAAGGTACCATCGGACAAACTTCAATTCCGTGCCCGTCATGTATCAGCGGATCAAATGACCAAATTGGATGAGGTGAGTTGAGATACAACTATTCATTTATTTGATGTGTATAAAATATACAAATATTAATCACCGCATCAACAATATTTACCAGCTGTGGAAAACAGAGCCCGAGGCAAGGTTTTTAGACCTTGATCGTCCCGATGCAATTGACGAGACAGAACTTTCTCCCGTATTGCAACATTATGAAGATGGATATCATTATCAAAATGTGTTGGCACCCTTGGTGAAAATGGAAGCTGATTATGATAGGCAAATGAAGGAAAGCTTAGCCGAAGAATCAATTTCTGTTCGTTGGGAGAAGAGTTTAACTGGTAAGAATGTGGCCACCTTTACCTTCGGTGGTCGTCATTCTGTTGAATTGAGCCGTGTAGTCGTTGGAGATGAACTTCGTCTGAAGTTAGGTACTGGTGCCGAGTACTTGAATGGAGGCGCTTGGGAGGGACTTGGTTATGTAAAGAGTATCTTTGATGGTGAAGTGGAGATGGAGTTACGGCCTGCTATAACAGCAGCCAGGGGAAAGGGCGGAAAGAGAAATCGTAAGAAAGGTGGTCGTGGAGGTGCTAGGGTTGAACAACCTCCGCCAAAGGCACAAAAAATACCAGACCAAATTACTGACGACTTTGTAGTCGAGTATGTTTGGAAAGCCACATCATTTGATCGTATGCAGAATGCTCTCAAAACATTCGCCATTGATGACACTAGTGTTACGGGTTACATTTACCATAAGCTTCTGGGCCATCCCGTTGAAGAGCAAATGATTGCAAATCCCAAACTTCCTGATTCAGACGATTTCACTGCTCCTGGTCTACCCCCGTTGAATGAGAGTCAAATTCAGGCAGTCGCAGCAGTTCTACAACGTCCAATGAGTCTCATTCAGGGACCACCGGGAACAGGCAAAACTGTGACGTCGGCCACATTAGTCTACCACCTTACTAAGCAAAACATGGGGCAGGTTCTTGTTACTGCCCCCTCAAATGTAGCTGTGGACCAATTGACGGAGAAAATTGCAGCAACTGGATTGCGTGTCGTTCGTCTTGCATCAAAGACTCGTGAGGCAACTGTCGGTTCCGTAGATCATCTTTGTCTTCATGTCATGACACCTTTGGCAGCGGGAGATGAATTCAACAAATTGCACCGTTTGAAGACTGAGGTTGGAGAGCTGACTGATCGTGATCAGAGGAAATACCGTACTCTTCAAACTCGCACCGAGAAAGAGATTCTCCAGGCAGCTGATGTAATTTGCTGTACGTGTGTTGGTGCAGGCGATCCTCGTTTGAAGAACTTTCGTTTCCGTCAGGTGGTAATTGATGAAGCAACGCAGGCTATTGAAGCTGAAGCATTAATCCCTCTTTCCATGGGAGCAAAGCAAGTTGTGTTTGTCGGTGATCATTGTCAGTTAGGGCCGGTCGTTATGTGTAAGGCTGCAGCCAAAGCAGGATTGACACAGAGTATGTTTGAGCGTCTTGTGCTTATCGGACTCCGTCCCATCCGTCTTCAGGTTCAATATCGTATGCACCCAATCTTGTCGGAGTTCCCATCTAACATGTTTTATGAGGGCAGTCTACAGAATGGTGTCACCGAGTCTGATCGTCAATTGCGTCACATGTCTGGATATACGGGCAAAGATGAGTTCCCTTGGCCAGTTAAGAACAAGCCCATGTTCTTCTGGGGTGTCGCTGGTATGGAAGAGATTTCTTCCTCTGGTACATCCTACCTCAATCGTACTGAGGCGTCATATGTGGAGAAGATGGTGACTCATTTGCTCAAGATGGGGGTTGATTCGTCACAGATCGGTGTGATTACTCCCTACGATGGACAGCGCAAGTATGTACAAGAACATATGCGTCGATCAGGATCACTTGCTGCATCTGTTTACGAAGCCATTGAAGTCAACTCTGTGGATGCCTTCCAGGGTCGTGAGAAGGAAATCATGCTCGTCTCATGTGTTCGTTCAAGTGAGACTCAAGGCATTGGTTTCCTCTCTGATCCTCGTCGTCTCAATGTTGCTCTTACTCGAGCTCGTGTCGGCTTAGTGGTGCTTGGGAATCCTCGTGTCTTGAGTAAGAATCCTCTTTGGGCAGCGCTCTTGTTGCATTTCAAAGAGCATGAGACTCTTGTCGAAGGACCATTAAATAATCTCAAGCCGTCTTTCATGACTCTAGCTCGTCCTCGTCGTAACGTTGGTAACGATACGCGGTATGCATTTACGGCCTTGGCTCGCGGTGGATGGGATGGACGATGGGAAGATCGTGGCCATCGTGCCGCGCCAGGTTTTGGAGGAGGAGGCGGTGGAGGTCGCCGAAATCGTAGGAAGAACCGTCAGGCGGATTCTCGCCATGATCCGCGTTATGATAATCAGGGTTACCATGACAATGGTGGTCATGATGGCGGTGTGCCTCTTCCCAACTTTGCACCACTTCCAGACTATGCACATGGTGATGATATGTCTCATGATGGTAGTAGTGTTAGTGGAAGTGTATATTCTAACCAGAGTAGGTGGTCTCGTGGCGGTGGCTATTATCCATCCAATGATGCCCAGAGCCAGGCCGGTTCTCAAGCTGGATCTCAAGCTGGATACTCGTACACATCCTCAAGGTACTAAAGTGTTTGTTTTCAATAATATGTGGTTGCACTTTCAATGGATAAGAAAGATTACCCATTTTTGCCCACCGAGATCGGCAAATTCAAATGATTAAGCTTGAGACGCATATATTGTCAAATCCCAAAGAATGCTATACTGAAAGAGGTTTCAAGACTCTTTTTCAGAGATTTAGCGCTTGGGTATGACAAAAGGTGAAGAGCAATCATTTCGTTTTTCTTTTGAAAGGCACTTTATTCGTTGGAGTTTGGATAGATCTGTGTGACCGAGAGTGCCGTAACCTGTAGTCGTCAAGGTCATTCAATAGTACCATAAGGATCTAAACTAACTCTGTTTGTTGTTATGACGTCGCTATACATAACTATTGGTTAGCTCCACCTACGCCTTGGTAGCTTGAAGAAAGGTGAGAGGATAGGATACCGCTGGCATAAATGAGTTCATCACCTTTTTTTGATGTCAATGAACATTAGCGGCCCTCAAATAGGGGAGGAAATATAGAATTAATAGACACTATCTCAACAGCCCACTACCATGGAGCAACCCCCTGTACAGATCGGCCAATATGTGCTGGGGAAAAATCTTGGAATAGGTGCTTTTGGCAAGGTAAGATGGTTTTTATTGCAATGTTCAAGTTGGTGATGTCAACAAACCTCCTGTTGTGGTAATACTACGGTATTTCATAATATGGTGAATATTATCGCTATATAATGATACTGCGATATACCAGCAATGGATCTCTCTGCCTAGAGTTTGATAGCTGCAATACAATGATATATGTTATAAGGTTCATGTATTTTCATATTTTTGGTGTCAAGCCCCTATATCAAAAAACTAATGTTTATATCCTCCTAACTCCACTATAGGTCAAACTTGCAACACATGTAATTACTAATCACAAGGTTGCAGTGAAAATCTTAAATAAGGCCAAGATTAAACAGCTTGGTATGGAGGAAAAGGTACAGAGAGAAATAAATATTCTTCATTTATGTACACATCCACATATTATACGTTTATATGAAGTTATTGATACACCCACGGATATCTTCTTAGTTAATGAATATGTTTCCGGTGGGGAATTATTCGATTATATCGTCTCGAAAGGACGATTGTCAGCCGATGAGGCTAGAAATTTCTTCCATCAAATAGTATCAGGAGTAGAATATTGTCACTTCCAAAAGATTGTCCATCGAGATTTAAAGCCGGAGAATCTATTGCTTGATTCGAATTTGAATATAAAAATTGCAGACTTTGGTTTATCTAACTTAATGAGGGATGGGGATTTCTTACGTACATCGTGTGGTTCTCCCAACTATGCTGCACCTGAAGTTATTAGTGGTCATTTGTATGCGGGGCCTGAGGTAGATGTATGGTCCTGTGGAGTTATTCTATATGCCTTACTATGTGGTTCACTACCGTTCGATGATGAATCTATTCCTAACTTATTCAAGAAGATCAAGAGTGGAATGTACAGTCTACCATCCCATCTTTCTCAACTGGCGAGGAATCTGATACCACGGATGTTGGAAGTAGATCCTATGAAAAGAATTACCATCCCTGAAATTCGTTTACATCCCTGGTTTCAACATAAATTACCACCATATCTAAGGCACCCACCCGAACAGATGGAAAAGCAGGAGCGAGTTGTTGACCCTCTTGTTATTGATGAAGTTATGAAACTTCCATTTCATAAGGCATATCAACATTTAATGAATGGAGGTATGGCTAATGGTATGTCTAGCGGTATTCCACAGAATCAACCAAGTCATCCCTTAATTACACGTGAATTGGTTGAAAGTGCGGCAGCGTTGGAGGACACCCGGGAGGATGGGGCACCAAAAGTTTTGAGAGATTTACGCGTTGCCTATGAATTAATTTTAGATCACAAACACACACGGCTTCGAGTTATGGAAGTGGCAAGAGCAATAAGGGAAGCGGCAAGTGCAACACCTCCTGCTTTTAGTCCGGGTGGATCTAGAGGGGCAACGCCAGGAGGATATCCGGGAAGTATGGGAAGTTATGGTGGTAGTTCGAATTCTCCCTCAGCCCATCCTGGTCAAATAAGTCAATCTCGTATGGCGGAAGAGGCAGCACGGGCATTACTACAACCGGGGGCTGCACGAGGAGGTACCGGTAGTACACCGCCCCCGAGTTCTATCCCATCCTCAATTGCCAGTGGGGGAAGTCCACATGTTGTACAGATGCAATCATCAATTCCGGGTAATATTGGTATGATAGCCCAACATCAACATGGGAGAAGAAATCGTAGATGGTATTTGGGAATTCAAAGTAAGAAAGATCCGGCACATGTAATGACGGAGGTATACAAAGCATTAATGGCACTGGGATGCGAATGGCTACAATTATCATCATATCGAATTAAATGTAGATGGAGACCGAATGTGCCGAGGGAAAGCTTAAGGCGGCAGCTTGCCATGCCAATGGCAGGAGGGGCAACTCTCGACCGCGCTTGGGATACTGGGGAATCATCAGACATGAATATTGACGATGATGGGGATAAAAATTCAAATGAAAGCAAAACAAAATGTGTGGGTACAACTGATGCTGTTTCTGTTCCAGATTTAAGTACGAAGGAATACTGCATCAAAATTGGTCTGACATTATACAAGGTGCAACAAAGTATATACCTTCTTGACTTTCAAAAGATGACGGGGGATGCCTTTTCTTTCATGACGTTATGTGCCAACATTATCACGGAGCTTAAGACGTTAAGTGCTGCTAGTAAACAACAACAACAACTTTTGGCGCAACAACAAGCAGCAGCTGCACAGGCACAATCACAACAAGCGGCGGCAATGGCCGCAGCACGGCGGTGAAGTAATTTTGAAAGAATTAGGCATTTAGGTATTGCTACATAACAGCTAAACTGATTGTACCTCTATCTTAATCTGTCTCTATATGTTTTATTTATGTCGTTAAACTAGTTTATTCTACCTCTAAACTAGGCCTAAGGGCGCAATAAAGTGCAGCTCCCAATCCAGGCAATAGAAATGTAGATAAAGCTATTGCCTGGGGGGATATCTCACCATCATACCCCCTTCTCTCTAGATCTTCGGGTATGAACGAAGCTGCAGTGGCAGTTAATATCAAAAAGTCGACTGAACTAGCCGATACCAAAGCAGCTTGTGACCAAAGATCTTTGTATCCTTGTATCAACTCACCAGGGTTCTCAACTAGAGGTTGAATTGCTCCACTGGAAGATGCGCGTTTCACAGTTTATGAAGACGAAGAGAGGAGGTTAGTAACTTCAGTTAGTATACTTGGTTTGTAAAGGTTATCAAATATAAGCAATCTAAGTTCACATGAAGCAGCAAAAACACCGAGACTTCATAACAACTAACCGAACTTTCCTAGTAATATAAGCAGATGTAAACGCTGCAACTATCAAGTAATTGAATATTTTGTTTTCCAATACATTAGCTGTAAACCATCCTAAATCAGATGTTGATACTATTGATGCATTAGGCTTTCGTGTACTGGCATAAATTCCAAATAAGCCATAACCTCCTGCCATACTTCCAAGAACGAACGGAGTCGCAGGTAGCTTCTGTCCTTTAGCTCCAGGCAACAATAAGCATGCGAGTGGTGCTGCATATAGCCCAAGTAAATTGAAAACTGTAATGAATAATTCATTGAAACCTGGGTTCATCGGGTCTGCAATATATTGTTGTATAAGTGCTGTTGACATACCACTATCTCCTTCTGCCGAGTTTTGTAAGAATGCGTATGCTACGAAAAATACATATGCTATTGCATACGGAGGATTGATTGTAAAGCCATCTAAGAATCCTTCTGCATTATCACTACTAACATCTTCCTTTGTTGCCTTTGCAATGAGTAGATTGTCTTGACGAGACGATGATAAGATGATACTATCGGATAACGAAGATATGTGTTCAATCTTTTTAATTTGATTCAACTGCGGGGAGATGAAACTCTCAACCTGCAGACTAGCCATACAAATAACAGCCAATGTAATAATAAAACCTCTCATATTTGCCCTTATCATGATTGCAATATATTAACTACAATAGTAAACAGTACCCTACACTGCTATTGCTAACTCATTCAAAAAAATGACAAATCTAGGATACTGAAAAAAGATATAATTTTGATAGACGCAACTGCCACCTTATAGGCTGTTGAACTCTTAGTGCTACATATAATCATTAATACTACACAATCTACATTATTATGATGCCTACATTGGTCTCTTTTTTGTTGCTAATGTGCACGGCGGCGTATGTCTCAGCCTTTTCCTCCATATCATCTCCCGTATCCTTTACAAAAAGACATTCCTCAACACTACTTGCTTCAACAACCACAACAGTATCAAATGATGTACAGGAAGCTAAACAATTACTATACAGAGCGGCTGAAACAAAGTTAGAGAACCCAGATAGAGTACTAGATGCTATGATATCTCTCGAGAACAATGCAAAAATACAATTGAAAGAGGACTCGGGGGCATTGGCAAAAGATATTATGGACAACATATCGGGAGATTGGCGTTTAATATTTACAACTGGTACAAAAGAACGACAAGAAAAGAGTGGAGGAAGAGTCAACTACTTCCCGCTCAAGGCTATCCAAAAGTAAGATTGTCTTTACATATAGATATGTTCTTTTATGATTTTGCTCATATCATTGTTCGCTAACTCTTAACTCATTACTCATAGGTTTGACACGACAACTTCACCAATGTTTATTGAGAATGCAATATATGCTTTTAAACTCCCTCTCGTTCGCTTTACAGGCGACTGGGACTTTAATGAACGCAAAAGAAAAGTTGAATTCGACTTTGATATGATTGAGTTATTAGGATTAATCAAGATAAAACTGGGCAGGAAAGAAGTTGCAAAGATCGGTGCTAGTACTGGACTTGGAAGTGCTAATAATGAAAAGCTTGCCGATAACGGCAGACGAGCGTTCTTTGATTGGATCTGTGCAGATGATAATATTGCAACTGCCAGAGGCGGTGGTGGAGGATTAGCTCTGTGGAAGCGTGTTGACGAAGAGGACGAGTAAGTACAAAAGGAAAACAGTATATGTAGCAACAAGAGGAGAACAATATCTAGAAAAGAGACAGAAAGTAGTGAATCTAAGTCTAATCTTATCTACCTATTTATGTGTATTCAATCTGTTTGAGGAGAACAGATCGATTTTAGATTTAATTAGTACTTTAAAGCAACTACTTTCGACTAGCTGAATTGTAAAGTGTCAGCCAATCACAGAGAGAGATATGATACACTTTATCCGAGGACACTCGAGAGAGTGGGAGTGGATCGCTAAATTGGGAATTGAATTACCTACTCATGGATATGATTTAGGTACACTATGTGTACCTAATAATTGCAAGGTAATTACCTAGGTACTTTATTAGGTAGTAACCTTTCTGAGTTGAAGCGGCTTCGCCGCTCATCGCTCACTTTTATTTCTCAAACACTTTTATCATGACGCTCGCCGTCCCCTATCTTCTCCTACGCTATGCTCCATAAATACAATAGTTGACAATAAACTACAGTAGATACGTCATAACGATATAATTGGTTATGATATCCGAAGTGATTTATAATATGAACTACCATAGTTACTACGGAATGTATACTTCTATCCACCCATCAAAAAAAATGATAGCAGTTGATACATCGTTAGACCGACTCCATTTGTGAAGGCTATGCACTATCTAATACATACCTACGCGATACCCCTCAACGATCATGTATTAATAAAGTACCCGATCATGTTTATATACCTCCCATGATCGAGATAGAGCCGTATCGATGACATCCGCTACCTCACTCATTATTTGAAAAATTGTGGCGTTAGAAGAACAACTCTACAAGGAACAATACCGGCATAACAATAGAGATTTCATAGTACAATCAACTAGGGGTATATATCAATGGATTCTACTACATATCTAGTATGGTTTGGTCATATGGGGATATTTAGAGGATCCGATAGTGGTTGATGTACAAAATGCACACATGATATGCACAAAATGTTATGTTGTATCATCCTGGTATAAAATGACGATAAGGGTGGTTGGGTTTGCACTATTGGGATAGTAGAAGGGTGTACCAATCGATTTATTGCCAAAAACAATGTATATTGGATTGCAATGTGCTCGTATGCTAAACACAACAACATATGCATAGAAAATGCATGAAAACCATCCCACAACATACCCCAAACCAATACATATAGCAATAAAGTAGATTCTACATATTATTAGATACTAATACCATGAATTCATAACCTAGATATGCATATCATATGTATGTAGAAGCAACACAATGCTAAAGTGGTAGAATATGCACTGTGTCTAGACTTGCATAAAAGTAGAGGTATCACTGTTCCACTATAGCAAAAGAGTATATATATCGTCTCTTTATGCATAATACTTGAGGATGCAATGATATATTGGCTCTCGGCAGCCTCCGGCGGCCTCGTAATGACGAACTAAAGATATCAAAGAAGAGTCGGCAAAACAGGTTATGAGCTAAATTTTAGGTACACGATGTGTACCTAAAACAGAAATGTATGGAGGTAGTACTCAACTTAGTGATAAACTACTAGGAAAAGACCACTTTTAAAGTACAGGTATCTGAGCATATTTTGGTTTTAGGTACGCTATGTGTACCTAGGGTGTACCTAAAGCTAGTGAAATTGTGGTTAAGTGTACCTAAATCTGGTGGAACTTTATATCTTCTTTTCTGTATCGTAGTACTTGTTGTTGAGGTGAGTAACCTAAGAGGTCTCCCGTTGGTTGATCTTATTAATATATACATATACTCCGGTATAATATATATTTTCCAGCCGTAGTGCCAGAAGAGATAATATCAATACGTACCTAGTTCACCAAAGATATGTCAAGTACAAACCTTCTCGAAATACTCGAGTTGCCTGTTAGTATCAGAGGATTGTTGATGGTGTTGGAGCTGAAAATGCAGTCTGTAGCCAATGTCGTAAGCCAGTTGCAACGTTGCGTTGTTCTCGGTGTCAGATTGCAAAATATTGCTCGGTGAGTTGTCATTATTTTTTGTGTATATGATATGTTCTGTTGACAGTACACATGATATGTTCAGTGTGTGCCAAAGATCTTTGTGTTGGGCTCACTACATGACTACTTTTCTGTTTTGCGGTGCATAAATTTTTGTTAACTAATACGTATTATATTGACACTTCAATTGTATTGTTACTACACAACTAACATACTTACATGTTTTCAGGTTACATGCCAAAAGCAACACTTCAAAGTTCATAAAAAGAATTGTAGGTGTATCAATGAACAGAGGGTTTTGGAGGAAGATTGGGCATGTCTCTCAAAAGATTCTACTAGGTGGGGATTACAAGACACAGCTAAGAAAACTATTGCTCTTGGTGATCTATTAGTAAAAGCTGGGTACAGTGAATCGGACACTATTGCCCAGGCGTCACGTTATTATCGAGAGGCCTTGAAATACTACATGTTGCCATTGACAAAGTTTGACGAATACTTTTCTACCTTTCCTTGGGTAGAAGATTCTATCTTACTTCTCCTTCTTGTACTTGGAGGAGATCATCGTACCGTAAAAGATTGGAGTATCAAGCTTGGAAGTGATAGATTGAGACGCTGTTATTTGCCAGCGAGCGACCTTGACCCAGAAGCTGATTGGGCAGTATATGATGGCGATTGGGACAATGATACAATTCCCTTGTTTGACTTAGCCGGATATGCTACGGATGATGTTTCATTCCAAGTAATCCAATTGCTTGGTATAATAAAGCGTTTGAAAGCCTATCACCTTTACACAAATATGTTAGAGGCATATAAAGAGACCGTGGAAGTCGCAACAATTGCTTTGGGATATACTGTTTCCATGGAAGACATTGTCAACCATGTAGCAACATACCTCATGGGCGATGTTCAACGAGAAGAATACTGGATCGACGATGATGGGACAGTTGTTCATGACTCTGCCATGAATCAAACGATTGAAAAACGGAATTTGATCCACATGCTTTATAATGTAATGGCCTCCATATACTACCATGACAGCAAACATGCACAAACGGACGGCCCTACTAAAGGTAGATCCTATCTATGGAACTTGTCTCAGGGAACATTTGACAAGGAGTGTGCACCAGTAATGTTCTGGGCTGGCAGAGGCAACTTTCCGAATTATTTCTGGGTAGAAAGAGTTGATGGATCAAAGGTTCCACTTTCATCAAACGGCGACTCACCTCCTGAGCTTTGGAAAATACTGCAAGACTTTTTTGTACAAGGAGATGATTTGAAGACAACTCTTATGATAATGTGGAATCTGCAAGGGAAAGACGCCCCTAGGGGAAAGATGAATGCGAACAATGGTGACAGTGATGACTAAGATATGTGTATGGAAACAGAACAGGCTTTATAAAGTAAAACTGGAAGAGAAATATTATATTAATATCTATCTACGAGATGGTTTCACTTTAAGCATGCCTTTATGCATGAATCCAACTGAAGGTGTTGGACCAAAATCTTGTGAACTCATATTCCTTCTCTCACCTTTATTCCTTCTTCTATTTGATTTAAACACACCCGTTGGTCCTGTATCTTCTTCATTTTGCTTTCTCCTTTTCTTCTTACTGCTGCCACCAGCAGTTGATGTAGAAGAAGAGTTAGTTGCACTGTAATGACTAACTACACCACTCTCCTTTAACTCTTGTTGCAATTTAGCTTCACGTTTCATTGCTTTGGCACGCATGCCCACAACAATCTTGGTGGGCATTTTATGTCTCTTAATCTCTCGTCCAGTTAATCTTTCATATTCAGATGCTTCATGTGACTTCTTTTGTTTACCTGTAAATCCCTCTGCACCGAACTTGTGTATCTCGCGTATAGTTTCCTGAACATCTAATGCCGGTGCTAGTCTTTTGTCATCTTCTTTATGTTTGATATTGCCTTTGTTGCTGTTGAGAAAGTCTATACCACTACCACCACGACGCTGTTGTTCTTTTCTCCTTGCTGTAGAGCCACCCACTGTTGTGAAATCTGGAAATGCTGATGGACATACAACTACTTGAACTTCTTTACGCTGACGCTTTTTAATAGTAGTGGACGATGTACTTTCCTTTTTACTGCTCTTTGATTTACCCATATTTGACTCGAATTGGTTCTCTTTATGTTCACCAATATGATAATACTTATACACTTGCAAATCAATCGTCGATACGATACTCCACAAAAGATCTTGTCTTGCAATTTACAATATTGATCGGCAATTTTAATAATACTCCTATTGCAATACTACTCCTCTACAACTACGATACCACAGACCACAGAAGATAGCTTTGTCCTGGTTAGCTAATTGCTATGTAATATTATATATCACTCGCGTGCTCATGTCGACATCTAATTTTGATGGTTGAGAGTTGAGATGTAGCATGCCAACTGGCCGTCCTAGAGTGCAGTCACAGGGCCACTTTTTTCACCATTAGCCATCATTCAGCATTCAGCCATCAACTTTGCACTAGCCGCCTTCGGCGGGCTAGCGCTGCGCGAATTAAAGTGTTGTTGTTATTAAAGTATTAACTGTTATCAAAGTATTAGCTGTTATCAAAGTAAAGCTGTCTTAAAATAAGCGGTTGTATTATTTACTTAGCTCTATTAAGCTTTCTCGTAAGCCAATTCAAATTATCGCTCAAAGTGCTAAATTAGTCAAAGCTCGCAAAAATGAACAAACATCTTAGAATACTGTAAATTTTTACTAACAAATATCTTCTTTTTGTTAGTGACAAAGGTGTGCGTCCCACTACACGCCCGTGACCAACAAACCCACTCAGGGAGCTGCTTTCAATATAGGATTGCCTCTTATCTCATATTTTATTAGAGTTAGAAGCAAAATGGGCAGCTCATCATTATATATCGTTGCAATATTATTATCAGTAATAATATCAGCAACTAATGCCTTTTTACCAACAACAATATGCCCATCATATGTCAAAAGTAAAACATCATCAACAACAACCACCCATCAAATGTCATTCATGGCAGATAGTTCAGATTATAAAGCATCTAATTCAGACTTTGGTGATGGTGATAAAACTGCTACATCCGAGGCACCGTTACGAGGTGAAGTCGATTTGGCTGAAGTTCCAGTAACTGAGGAGATACCCGTGCCAATGTCACGTAATAATGTAGGCAATCGTTTTGTTGCAGTGGTATATGATAGAATACATTCTACCAAGGATTATACTAGCGAAGACGAAAGTGACGACGATGACAACGAAGCAGATATGTTATGGGGTATGCATAATGATCGTATCGAATTAACTGAAGAACATGTAATGTGGGCTCGAAAACAGAATTTATATAATGATACATTCAATACTGAAAGTATGGCGGATATATTATGGAGTCATCAACTATTATCGAGTGATTTACAACGTACTATTGGACATGTCATGTGTGTTGATTCATCTACTATTGATGATTGTCGTGAGGCTTTATCTCGTGACCCAATTATTCGATCACTGTTAGGGACTGATAATAAGAATGGTGAATGTGATGTATCTTCCATCCCCTTGTATAGATGGAGACAAATTCGTGATCATACCCTACGTCGTGATGATGGTCGTGATGGACGACCCAACATGTTACTGGCATTTGATCGGAAGGAGGCAATGTCTGATGGTGTACGTGAGGAAGTTACGAATGATCATTTAGAGTACTTAATTCGGAGTGAACGTATCATTGCAGCTGGACCGTTACATGTTGCCACTGCCGAGAAGACTGATCCAAAGTCTATTCCTATTGGTACATTGTTATTCTTTAATTCTCCTGATAGAGATGAGGCTATCGACTTTGTACAGAATGATCCAGCGGCAATGGCTGGTTTGTATGAAACAATGTCTGTACATCGATTTAACAACTTGGATGTGACTGGGAAATTTGTTAGTGAGAATTTATACTTCCCCAAGCAGAATACATATCAAATGAAGGAGGCCATGGAGTATTGGGGGTATCCTGTCGAAGATCAACAGACAAAGTGGTTGAATTGGTAAAAAGAAAGTAATGTTGATAAAACTAATGTCGTGTAATTTCTTTTTACTCGGGCTTCCTAATATGTACAACGCCCAAGATATATATCTTCCATATCTTATATCTACTCAGTCTTCTTCTCCTCAGGGACCTTAATGGGCACTGCCATTTCAGTTGCCAAGCCAATCAGACTACCACTGCTCATGTTACCTCGAGTACTGTGCAGTTGCATGTTCCACATTTCTGCGTATTTTCCTCCATTCAATAATAGTTCATCATGAGTTCCCTGTTCAGCCACCTTGCCATCACCTAGGACTATAATGTTGTCTGCATTCTTGATAGTACCAAGTCTATGTGCTATCACCAAAACTGTTCGATCCGAGCCCAATCTGTCGAGTGCATCTTGGACAGAGTTTTCCGTCACTGTATCGAGTGCACTGGTAGCCTCATCTAAAACGACAATGGAAGGATTCTTCAATAGACATCTTGCAATAGCAGTCCTTTGCTTTTCTCCTCCACTAAGTTTGAGACCTCTATCACCTACCATTGTTTCCAGACCTTCTGGCAAACTATCAATAAACGACTCCAACTGTGCATCTTTGACAACCTGCAGAATTTCGTCATCAGTTGCATCTTTCCTACCATATGCAATATTACTCTTCAGTGTATCATTAAAGAGAGACGTGTTCTGAGGTACTACTCCGATGGCTCCTCGTAAACTCTTTTGTTTCAATACCTTTGCATCTACGCCATTCACCTTTACAGCTCCTCCTAAAACATCATAGAATCTGAATAGAAGACGGCTCACTGTAGTTTTCCCTTCTCCCGTTGGCCCCACTACAGCGGTTACTGTTCCTCGTTTCATTTTGAATGACAAGCCTCTCAATCCTTTGGTATCTGGCTGTGTTGGATAGTGAAACCTTACATTGTCAAATTCAACAACAGTATCAGGGTCATCCATATCTTCGCTGGAAGAGCAATTGCATCCGGTGCATCCGTCACATCGGGAAGCTCGGCCAAGAGCTCACTCAGGTTTGCTAGATCTACCATGGCCATTACAATCATATTGTATACACTACCCAAGAAGTTTAGTGGCATGAACAGATTTAGTGTGTAGGTCAATACAGAAACGAAGTCTCCAACTTCCAAACCAGGGCATACCTCGGTCAGGTTACTGCAACATTCTGAATTGCCTACTTCACAACCGTTAGCAAGACAGCAGTTCTCCTTGTTTCGAATACTAATGATTGCCAATGAAAGACTGGTAGCAAGACAACCCTGAAGTAACATCTGTTGAGAGATATTCAAAAAGCTCAATGATCCCTGAACATTGACATTCCCACTTTGATACTTTGAAACAGAATCACCAAACCTCTTCTTCTCATACTCCTCAGCTGTAAAATACTTAACAGTTTCAAAGTTGATCAGCGAATCAGTGCACTTATCATGCCAATCATTATCACTCTTCGCGACTTGCTTTCTAAACTTCTTTCTCCACAAAGTCACAAGGATGGTCCATGTAATGTATGTAAACACAAAGAAGAACACTGATACAGCGAGGGGGAAATAATCAAAGTAGGTTGCAAAGATGATGGTTACTAGAATACACTCAGCAATGGCAGGTACCATCCATAAGAACAGCTGTGTAAGAAGAGGCAAGAAAATGTGAGATGTGCAAGTAAGCATGTAAGCAAATAGTATTAATAAAGCCATTCTCTACTTACATACTTCATTAGATTGTCACATGCAGCAATACCCCTATCCATAGATCGAATAACCTCTCCCAATTTCTTGCGTAGATGCCAATCTAAACTAAGACTGTGCAAATGGTTGAAACTAGCTTCTGATAATTGAACAAATGCAGCTTGTGCCACACGAAGATAGACTAAACTCTGACACTCCTTGAATGTAGAAGCCGATAGCTGAATCAACGAGTAAAATACTGCATATCTAATTGCATTCTCATAGTCACCACGAGTTAAAGCAGTACTAGCTTTTCCAAGGAAGATTGGAGCGGTCAACGAGCATGCTTTGGATGAAGCAACACAGAACCATGTAGAGATCGCTCGGATTCTATTAACAGTTGCTGAAGTGGCTGTTTTGTCGGGCCAGAAGTACGGCTTCAATATAGTGAGTAATGCACGCTTGTTCAACTTTGCTTTCTTGCCCTCTTTTGTCGTTACTTTTGGGTACCTGCATACCCTTCCCTCTATAAT
>Ga0214479_100498_pt1 | contig 22801 bp, 17 predicted proteins | sample M1_20Mar14CPVII9_5_FD_165054 | JGI IMG/M metagenome (GOLD analysis project Ga0214479, IMG submission 165054) | Marine eukaryotic communities from Monterey Bay, California, United States - M1_20Mar14CPVII9sort6BwellE14 | ecosystem: Environmental > Aquatic > Marine > Unclassified | place: USA...
TAGAAGAACTGGCGAAATCCAAATACAATTGTTCATATCATGACGTGAATAATTCATGCAAAACAGCAAATTATGCGTCGGATATTGCGTTTGATTACTTGGTCAAGTATTGCACTTCGAAACGCATCAATACAATTGGCATCAGACACTTGCGTGAAGATATCAAAAGTTTCAACATATTATCAATTAAACGATCTAATGAGAATAGAAGGGAACACTTTCTATGTTCATTCCGTTCAAAACTCAGTGAATGCGAAACTAGGTATCACATGTTAAAGGAGGCATTCTCCTTGCTTGAACTAGCCCTATGGAAAAATAGTATTGGTGTGCAGAGAGAAAAGAGGAGCAACAAAAAGATGAAAGTTTAGTCTACCCTTCGTGAACAATGTCGTATGAGCTGTGGGGCTAATATTATCATCAAACTGATGTTGCCATACCTGTTGCCAACAGCAACTACTCAGAACCTTCATAGTCATTACTTGTTTACGGAGATTGATTCTCATTCAAGAGATGATGATTTGTAGAGACCTTTCGGGACAATGCAGTTATAAATATATGTGATATCTTTACTAATCATTGGGTGAAAACCAATCTTTATAATCTTTACTTTTAGGTCGCTATATGACGTTAATCATGTCCAACCTTTTACTGGTTTCCACTTGTCTACGATCTCAGAGGATGTACTCAGTTGACCAGCTTCTTCATCTACAACAATACTTCAAAGCAAGCTGCAGCAAGACAGCTATGATTGGGCAGTAATAGTAATGTTGATCCAAGAGGAAAGTCATCAAATGGAAAAGGCGAGCCATCTCTACATCGTATCATCGTAATCTCTTGAGACATTCGGTAACATTCAAGCTCTAGGCCGGCCGTAGACTGAAGCCATATCTCCTTGCGGTGTTGTCTCTTTTGTCAAGGCAGTAGCACCCGCATCTATCATGATTGCATTCCGATTACTGTCAGGGTAATGTCCGATAACACGTGAGAGTACCAGACCAGCAATTGAATGCTCACTTTCGCATACGCCTGTATATTGTTGTTGTCTGTCATAAAACACATAATTGCCTGGATGGAGTTCGACTTTGTTTGGTACATCCAACTTCTCATGCGAGAACACACTGGGTGTTGATCCTACGCTAATGTCCAAAGACGAAGTATCAAATGGTATGTTTTGCAACTCAAGATGATCATCAAGTAATTTCAAGAACTTTACAATTGCTTTGTGATCATCGCTGACAATCTTCTTCATTTCTTCATTATCAGTAATGTTGTATGAGTGACCACTTTAATAGAAAACCTGCATAGTGAGTATTCATGCACAGCGTTACATACTTCGTGACTACAATACACTACGACTATACGTACTTACCAATGGCTGTATAGACCCTTAAAGCTAAGATTCGTACTCTTGATTACTCTTGCAGCTATCAACACACCTTGATCATCACATGTTACCCCTGCTCGATGATATCCTGTATCAAACTTGATAAATACAGACCATTTTGTTTCTGATGATGACTCTAGAAAATCAATGTGATCTAGGCTATCAACTAATACATGTATATTAGCATCAACATCAACCATTTTGTTTCTCAAGGTTTCAATTACTGGAAGTTTGGATCTGCATATTGGTATCCCATATAATACATCGTTAAATGGCTGTCCATATTCTAATGCCAATTCAGTTAGCATTCTTAGTTCAGGTATTGTTGATCCGACGAAACCAATCACTATTGATAAGTAGAAGTTTATGATATGTATGTGGGAGGGTATCTAAGTTGAACACATCATATGTCAATATATTATAAACTACAATTACTCACCTTTAGACTTTGGTATACTACCTTCACTACGATCCAACCCAGCTTGTATTAAACAACCCTCTTTCGTCTTGTGTGTCTTAACATGTGGTCGTAATCTTACCATTCCCTGTGCATAAGCTGATGTGCTAACTTCGTGACAATTTGTTTGAAAAGCTTGTCGATTGACGATAAATGACGGAGTTGAAAGATCTTCTAGTCTTTGGCAAGTTGTCATGATGCTATAAGAGGGAAACTGAACTAATGTACTTCTTGACGGTATGGATATGATAATAATATGAAGGCCGCGCCAACTACATAATTAACAAATCGGTATCTTTTTGACATAAAGACTCTATGTGAGATCATAGGTAGATGTTGATGTTGGTGTATGATAAGTGATCTATGAAGGTGATTCTGGATATACACTGCCCGCATAATATATCACTTAATATTCTGTTATATAAAGTTATATTAGCGTGGTACCGTAGTATTATATAATATCAATCATGGTTGATTTTACACAGTCACTACCAATGTGCTACGCTCTTTCTGCAATTGGCGGTATACTTGAGGTGGGATCAACAGCGGTGTTAGCCGTGCCAGATGCACGCGAGAAAGAAGGTGTGCATCTTCCTTGGTGGCTGCCAAAGGTTGCTCTTGCCTCAAATGTGATTATGCAATTGTTGGGTAGTTTGTCTGCCAATTTATTTGCAACATGGTTTGGCCCCGTTAGTGTTGTAGCACCAATCTACTTCTCAGCAACTTTGTTAACAAACTTGATAGTATTTGGCTTCATTTTGGGATTAGAATATTTCACTAGAATAATGATGGTAGGGACATACGTGATTGCTATTGGAACTATACTTTTACAGGTGGTCGGTCCAGGTGTTCAAGAAGATCAAGACAATATTTTAGAACTTCTTATTCATCCATCGGCATTCATATGGTTTATACTGCTGTTAGTTGCCATGATAATTTCTACATTACTCATGATAAGAACTGTTTATGAAGAGAAGAAACAGATTACAATCCTTCTGATTGCAAGGTCTTCATCGTATACATTGAATTTGACAGTGAGTAGGGCCTTTCTTCTCAATCCAACATTCTTTATATTGATTACATTCATAATAATCAAAGTAGTTTCTGGAGCAATCTACACCTATGCAATTGTCGTACAATCAACAACAGTTACACAGAGTAAATTTGTGCCTTTAAATGCTACTGCAATTATATTAGTAAACGCAATAACTGGCGTCATTATATGGCAAGATTGGAGAGTGATATCTCATGGACTGGATACGTATGCGTCTTCTTACTACTCGCTTTGGGATGTGATCTGTTGCTATCATCTGCAAATAATTTGCTAACAAATGAGAATGCAGAGTACGGAGTGAAAAAGAGAGCATCGATAATAATAGAAAGTACACCTTTAAGAGAATTTCAGCTAGCAAGATCTTTTGGCACACGAAATCTATATGCAGACATAGGTAGAGATGGTACAGGAGGAACTACCACTCACAACTACTTATCAAGAGCAGTTAGCGACATATCTCAGAAAGAGAATAGACGTGAAGCATGGAAGAGCTTGTTTAGTACTCCTGAGAGTGATGTGATAACATAAACATGCACTATATTACTCATATTGTCGATCTTCGACCTACTACTTCACCGTTCTATCGCTAAAACACCACACACTCTTTTATTATTTTGACCACGGCGATATGACCACATCATAGGCTACACTATCTCTCACTAGCACACAATACACTCTCTGCGCATATATCAGTAGTCGATATTGTAACATTCTCTTCGGTGGTAGATAATACTGTGCAGGCTTCTGATATTCAGATTCAAATTAACAACACAAATACTCTCCACACTCTCCACAACTTTAGTTTGTCGTCGGCAGTGCATTCCATTGCAATTATTATAAGTTATATACAAACACTATTATTACAAAATACAAAGCAAACAATATATCATGTCTCCGCGGCAAGAACAAGATATAAAAGAAGACTCACCACTGATCAATAAAGATAAGGCTGATAAGTATCAAGAGTTTAGTAGTGGATATAGTATGGAATGGGCAAGGAAGCAGTCTTCTTCCTCATCTGACGACGACAAAATCAATTCTTCCTCACCAATGTTTGCAACGCCTTGGTCAAAAGCTGCACTCATTCTTTCATTATCAACAATCGCTATATTTGGTGCCGAGCGTATCGGTCACTATCTTCAGATAAAAACAGGTCATCTAGTACGCACTGGTCCATACAAACTTTTAGAAGCACACGAAGGCAAGAACTTCTTTTCCCATTATGACTTCTTCGATGGTCCCGATTCATTGGGTTCAGCTGGTTATAACATGTATGTTTCTGAATCAAAGGCAACTACGTTAAATATTGCAAGTGTTGTAAATGAAAAGGATACAAGGACTGGCAAAGATGAAGATTTTGTATACATGTCTTCCTCACCTACAAAAGAAGGACCTCGTGATTCTGTTAGGTTGGAGGGAAAGACACGTTTTGATAGAGGTCTATTCATCTTGGATGTTAGACATATGCCTGATGGTCCCGGTATATGGCCAGCATTTTGGATGACAGATGAAGCTGCATGGCCTAGGAATGGAGAGGTAGACATACTTGAAGGTGTGAATGGACAAACAACTGCAAAGACTGCTCTTCATACTTCTGATAAATGTGACATGTATGCTCATGTTACAGAGTATGCCAAGACAGGTGATTGGGAATGGATAACTGGAATTCCTGATACATTCACTGGACTGCCAGATTATAATACAAATAAAGCTGCCGATAATTGCTGGGTCATGGCTCCTCATCAATGGGCAAATGAAGGTTGTACAGCCGTCCATGACCGCAATGATACCATTGGTAAGCCGGTGAATGATTATGGTGGTGGAGTATATGCACTTGAATGGGATCCTGAGAATCAATACATGAAGAGTTGGGTATTTAGTCCTGATCTACCACAGAATCTACAAGATGCTATTGAAACTGCGAGTCTAAAAGATGAATCACAAAGAGTAATGCCTGATCCCAGTAGTTGGGGTCTGCCTTATGCCTACTTTGCAGTTGGAGATGAAACTGGGTGTTCAGCTGATCACTTTAAGAACATGCGTTTAGTATTCAACTTGGCATTTTGTGGTAATGTTGCGGGTAATCGTTTCAGTAGAGAATGTCCAGCACTTGCTGAAGAGTTCAATACGACTAATCCAGATAGTGGTGCTCATGATCCTGTTCTGACGTGCAATGCTTATATTGAATCAGATCCCAAGGCGATGGAAGAAGCATACTGGAAGATTAAAGGTGTGTATGTATACGAAAGAGAGTATGAACATAAACAGGAGAATGCAACATCATAGTTTAATATTGTACATAAAATAGACAGTGGTTGGGAAAGTGGGAAAGCTGGCTATGGTATTGTTGCAATTCATCTTTAACTTACGGTAGGCTGGTACTTAAGGATACCGGGGTGATGGAACGGTACTTTGAAATTTGCCATACCTATCTATCTATATGTTCGGTTGAATATACTAATATAAGCATGCGTATAATCATATTGTACTATTAGTAGTAGGAGATGGATGATTTTCATTTGGCGTACGTTCCAGTGGCGTCCAGAATAGCAGAAGATGATAATCTTGATGATGACAAACATGCCACACCAATAATAGTTCGGAGGGCAACATCTCTTCGGTTATATAGATGTCGTCGTAGTCACAATACTTATCAATGCGGATCCGATGAACAGAAAGATAATGAATCACTTGGAGATATGGATAGTGTGGGTCACCAGAATGAGCAATGTGAATGTTGTTGCTGTCGTGTAGACAAATCATGTTCACAAGATATGTCATTAGTACCTAATTTCAATGGATATACACAAACAAATGAGAAGAAATGCAGCGGCGATAGTAATATTTCAAACAACAAGATGCTGGCAGTATTAGTACCAAGCTCTCTAACTCGAAGTATCACCAATATGGTATGCTCTAATGATGCAAACAAGCAATTGAATGTAGAAATTATCGAGTTGATGAAATCAATACATCCTTGTCTCTGTACAAATGAGCTGGATAGTAATACAACCAAATCAAATGAAGAACATGAAAGATATAACGGGAGAAAGTCACCGCCTACAACAAACTATCCTCAGCTGTCTGTTTGTGGTATCATCACATCAAATAACGTCAAAGACTGTAACCACTTTCCAGCGGACGTTGTACTTCTTAGTCCTCACAATCAAATTATACAAAAAGCTGGAGGAAACAACTTCAATCAAGATCATATTATTTCACATTATAGTAGTCTACTCAATCATGATACTGCATCGAATGCTCCGTGGGCTGTTTTGAAAGCATTTCCAGTTAGTACAATATCAGTTCTTCCTCTTAAAATGAAAGCAAATACAACCAAATCAGGTCACTTTGATGGATCGTCTGATCTTCCATGCTGTCCAGTATGCTTAAACTTAATCGAACCGACTCGTTTAGGATTACCAGATTTAAAGCCACATCATAAATGTACCCAATGGTGCTCAAACTCAATTGATAACTGTGTAAATGAAATGAAATTACTTCCATGGCCTCCTCCATCACATTGTATTGCATGTCAAGCAATTGCACAAAGAGGAGAGAATGCAATGATAGAAGGTATTTCAAATGGATTTCAACAATCGTTATCTTTAGAATCGCCATCTGAACCTCGGAGAAGAATGATTGAAAATGAGGATCAAATGAGTAGTTATTCTAGATCACAAAGCCAAACTGCTGCTACACAATCATCCTATTTCAACTCTTGTCACGAATGCGGTCTATCGACAACACTTTGGGTATGTCTAACCTGTGGAATTGTTGGATGTGGACGATATACACATAAACATGCTGCTCAACATTATACATTAGAGGGTCATCCTTACTCATTAGAGCTAGCTACTGGGCGAATATGGGACTATGACAATGGTTGTTTTGTGCATAGAAGAGATTTAGTTTACTGTCCAGTATTATCAATGGAGTGGGGAATAGCCAGTATCGCAGCGGCTGGTGGAGAATGTCCCGGCTCGCCATTGCAATACGGTGCTGTCAGGTCTATCGAACAAAGCTCTTTCTCGGAGAGTAATGGATGGAGAAAAGAACAATCTACTGGCCTTGACAGTTTTAATGGCACTGTCAATCTCGGGGATTCAGTGGCATCATGTCACAACAATCAATATACAACTGCACCATCCTCAAAGCTCTCACAGCCCAAAAAGTCAATAATGTTGAGTGAAGAGTATGAGACTCTACTTCAAAGTGCGCTTGAAGATCAATCTCAACATTATGAAGGTGAAACCGCACGACTTCGAGCTGAGCTTGCGTTATCACTTATGCAAGAAACTCAAATATCAGATCGAGAGTCGCGAGAGATACATGCCCTAAAGCAGGATAGTGAAAGGTTAAAGCACGAGATTGAGGAACTCTCATCTCTTTTATTGACTGTCCAAACGAATGAAGCAAAGAATAGGTCAATGTCACAACGTTTGTTGCGAGAACAATCTATATCAAAAGAGTTACTTGATAAAATCCGTACTGAAACAATAAAAGAGCACGAACAAGGAAAGCAAAGAGTTGAAGATCTTGAGATGCAAATAGCAGATTTAACTGCCAACTTACGAATGATGTCAGAGTTTGCAAACAACGAGGAGCTCAGTCAAGCCCAGATCGTCAGAACCATTGGTGGAGAGAAGGAAGGAAATGGCAAGAAGCAGCGAGGCAAGAAAAACAGGAGAGGAAAGAAGAGGGGTTGATATCATTAATTCTACTTCTACAAAGTAATACATAAGTTTATATCTTTAAAATACTTTCACTTTCGACCTCTCCCATAGTAACTCAATCCCAATCCTGAAACAACTAAGCCTGCTGAAATTGCATGTAGTCCGGTCATCGGTTTAGGGAATATTATGTAGCTCAAGAGTATTGTTACAACTTTTCTAAGCGTGGCCACAGCAACTGCCACGGCTGGGCCGCTCCTTCTTATCAACTCTGTGTAAGCCAACACTGCTGTGCCAAGGCCCATCCCCACTGAGACATGGAGTATAAGGAATTGTGGTTTTGTGATCAGAAATGATATGATGGATAGGAACGATCGGTTAACCAAGATTGTCGAAAGAACAAGGAGTGTAAAACCAATTGAGTTTGTGTTCACCAACAGAGCTTGTGATGATATGCCTTCAGACTTAGTTTCCTTTTGCTTTTGGTTTGCTGCATGATCATCTATATCTATCAGATTCTTCATTTCTTTTTCTATTTCCTCATCACAATCTTCAACGTCAGAGTCTTTATTAGATGATAATGATTGAGGCCTGACTCTTCTCACTGTTGTTCCTTTCATTAGTTGCTGTTGGATATTTGGCACTAGTGCATCACAAACGACACTTGTTGTTAGCAACGATATACCAATCCAATGACTTCCCAAAGTAACATCTTCGGTAGCATCTTCTGTATTCTCCTGAGAATTATCATTATCCTTTAAGTCGGTAGGTGAAATACAGAATCCAATAGCACCTATACATAGTAATACGGCTGATGCATATTCATAAGCAGTGTACTTCTTCCCAACCCTATTAGCTCGTCTATCTAATATGACCCCGACAATCATTGTTGGTATTAATTTGGCTGATTTGAATACTACCTTTGTAACATAAGTAACACCATCGTAACCCAAGCTCATTGTAGCACAAGCTGTCGCTCCATATACAATTGCTGATAGTTTGATATATATCCAAATTTGCTTGAAAGTCCTCGGGAATGATTTGATGGCATCTCCTCCAGTACATGTTGATATTGTTAGTGGTAATAATACACAGAACCCAAACTGAAATAGAGTGATACTAGTACTCAAATGTGGAAATGATTGGTATGTTGTAGATAATGATTCTAATGCAAGCTGATGAATTGCAGTACATAAATGGTTAGAGCATACCATTACAAACTGCAAATAGTTGCACACAGTCTTCTTACACCTACCTCATGTCCTATCATTGATGAGAAGAAGAGTATAATGAAGGGAAGCGTAGCAGAGAGCTGGGTGTTGTTATTCTGTGGAGAGGCCATATTAATTTTGTTATGTGCGCACAAGATATATGTTCCTTCACAAGTTCAATATACAACCACAGAGAATCTAAACCACCCAATCTATCCAAACTATGCTTTCAACAATCCAATAGATGGAAGGAGCCCATGGAAGGAGGACGATTCTCGGTCATGATATTATGCTGGGGCGGCGCGGCGCAGCGCAGTATAATGAGCGATATTTTGGCGATTTTTTATGAGAGTGTATTTTTTGTTGAGCATAAAATCGATATCGAGTAACACCACAGATTGATATAACCAGGCAATGAAGACAACTATGAAGAGTAATAATAAAAGCACAGCTGGTGGTGGAAGCACTAGTAGTAGTGGGTCATCTATATTAAACTATTTCTCGAAGTCGTCTACTAAAAAGAACAAATTCACAACACCTACACACTTACTTCAAAAAAATCAAGACGGTGCACCTTCTTCATCAACTGTTAATAATGATAATGGTATACCAATGAAAGACAAGTCTAATACTAAATCAACACCTATCATCGGTAGCAATATCAATAACAATAAGTTGGATAAAACACAAAAGAATTTAGACGGTGTCGGTACACCAGAAAGCTCAAGTACATCAGAAACACATGAACCGTCTACACCACCCTCTCCATCTTCTAACAGTGCTTGTGATGATGTTATCCTAAATCACGAAGATGCCATGGATTTAAACGAGAGGATTGTCATAAAAAGCAGCAGTACCGAGTCCGAGGCTCAATCGCCAACTGAGGAAACTCCACCAACAAATGAGACGGAATTAACTACACCTCCTTCACCACCAACTCCTGATACATGGATTGATTATGTTACAGCTCAGCCTAGTATTAAGGAGAATGATGATGTTGCTAATAAGACTGGTAAAAAGAGATCACATTCTCCGTGTAGGGGTGGTAATCAGGATGAGGGTTTAAATAGTGTTGAACAGACACCAATGTGTTTGTTGGAGGAAAGTACACAAGATGTGTCATCTCTACGACAAGATGAATTGAAACAAGACGAAACAACAAAGAATACCGACACCCCATCCACTTTATTAGCCTCGTCATCCGTATCTAAGTCGTCTACAAACAACTTCTTTAGAAAGTACTCATCCTCGACATCCAATAAGATGAAATCAAGTAGCACAAAGGACAACAAGCAACAACAACAGCAAATCACAACGATCAACAAGCCAATCAAACGGCAGAAACAGTCATCAAATCAATTATTCTTAGACTTTGGTCAAAACTCTTTCGGTAAGCAGACAGTATGTAACATCTGTGGTATGTTACGCGTGCACGGATTAGACGAAGATTCACAACAGCATGATAAGATATGTAAAGATTATAAAGAAGGCGTGGCATGTATGGGATGGAAGAATGAACGAAGTGTTGTTACTTTTGGAAAACATGACAGAATATTGGAAGTACGGCCAAATGATGCACAACAACATAAGAGAAAGGTTGTGGAAGTGAAGAAAATTGTTGATATTGAGCTTGGATTTGCTGCTTCTTCTTCGTCTTCTTCCAATAGAATTGATGAGGACGAGAATGATGATGATACAACCATGACATCTTACATGTACATCTCAAAGAAACGAGTGGTCGGTCTACTAATGGTAAAGAGGATACAACGAGCTTATGAACTATTACCACCAAACAAAGAAGAAGAAAAAAGTAAAGGCAATTCATCCATCTCTCGTTCCTTAAAACCATCCAAGGCACTACTTGGCGTACATCAGATATGGGTACATAAGTCTCATCGACAACGTGGTATTGCATCGAAGTTAGTTACGGCGGCACGAGATCATTTAATTTTTGGTATGATAGTGCCACTTGAGTTGGTCGCGTTTAGTAGTCCTACCGATGAGGGATTGGTATTTGCCAAGGGGTATACTGCATCTGACACTCCATTGATTTATGATATCCATTAAGTGAGTGACAAGTTGGTGTAGGAAGACAACACTAAACAATAAACTGGAGATTGAACTACTCATATGGTGTGTATTAGAAGGACATGTGTTTTAGGCGCATCATGTCATCTAGGAAGCACACACGGCATAATCTTCTATCCAAAACATGTTGGTATATGAAGCCAAGATTGCAAGGCCTCCCGTCAGCACCTCAAGATGATATTTGGCGCATTTTGATGACGATGACAGGTGTCTTCATATTCTTCAAGGGTCCCAAAAATCAAATCTATCTTCCTCCCAAAAATCAATTTATTAACTTTGCTCCTCTTGCATTCATCAAAGTCAGAAGAGCAAAAGCCAACATAATCAGCAGCATGCTGACAGATAACATAGGTAGTTGAAGACAAGGCCAAAGAGAATGATGAATAATAATATAGTGAACAGTGCTGCCAAGAGCAAACCAGTAGAGCAGGATGAGAAATATTCATATAAATCCACTGATGCTTACCAATCACAGCGAGCGCAGATGGCGAGGCTTATCAAAGGTGGGTGGAGACTCCAGGTCCAGGAAGGAAGAAGAATCCTTTCCTTTGTCGATCTCCTCTCTTTGCCGGTATGGAAGTTGGTTTGGCTACTCCTCCAGATTACAAAGCAGGGTCTGTCAGTGACGAGGAAACAGTATGGTTCACTCCCCAAGAAGTCGCCACGCCTGCGGTCAAGGATTCCGAAGTTAATACATTACAAAGGGACCGATCTCCTATCCCCCGTATGAAAAAGATACAACATTCAAGCCCCGATAGTATTACCGTGTCACTTCTGACGTCAAAGTCTTAGGCACAAGTAGTGATAAGGAAGTGTTTGGAAGTGCACCAACTTCAGCATTTGGCCAGTCTCAGCAACAACAAACTCAGGCAGGATCAACGGTAGTGCCTCAGTCAAATACACTTGAACAGGACGGCACAGGAACTAGTAGTGATAAGGAATCGACTTGGAACTCCGTTGCCGTCTCTTCTCAACAGACTCCAGCTTGTACAGACACACATGAGGCAAAGCCTTTCCTTGGCCTTGAACTGGCACAGCCTAAAGTCAAGAAGCTACAAGGTGCTGATTTAATCAAGAGTCGCCTATCTCAGAAAGCAAAGCAGCGTGCGAACAGTAATCAATGTACTAAACGTGAGGTCTTGCTCACAACCTTTGATACGAGTAATGGAGACGAGGACGGTTCTATCAAAGAGGCAAGAGAGTCAATTTGGAGAGCATGGATGTGTTGTGAAAGCTTAAAGGATAAGCATGAGTTGTATGAAACAGTCGAGGCTCTTGTAAGGTCAGTAAATGAAGGTTCGTCTAAATTCATTTACACATTTGAAAAGAAGTCTGGGGATGCATTGAAGGATAGTTTCTCTAGCTGGTATGTGGGTATCAAGTGGGAATATATCACTCCCGACGACGTCGACCAATTGAAGAAGTTGGGACTCCACGAGAAGAAAGGGGTGTTCCTTTATGTTGGCTTGTTTGATTCAATGTCAAATACAATTTATTGGTGCGTTGCTACAAAGAAAACGTCACTGAAACTGTTCCTCAAGTATTATGCTCCAAAAGTTGCTAATCGACTTGGTACTTCTTCGTCATCACTCTGGTTCGAGTATAAGAACAGTGCTCTGTTCTCAAGTGATAATAGCAGGAAGATGGAAGAGTTTGATGATGGGGATTTGGTATATGTATCTCTCAAGAAAGAGAGATCGCCATTAAAGTCTTTATCTGATAACAAGAAGGTGAAGCCCCTGCGCTCTAAGGCAAAGAAGAAGAAGCATAAGCCAAAGGGTAAGCGTAGTAGGCAAGTCGTTCAACCCACCAAGAGCAAGGAAGAGTTGGAAGAAGAGGCGGCCAAGCAAAGTTTTCGTATCTGGATGGATAATATCGGCCGTGTATTAGCTGAAGCTCGGCCTTTGTTCAAGAAGAAACGAGAGAAGTTGAATGAGCTCAACTTAGAGCGTACCAAGCCAAAGCAAAAGAAGGTTTTTGAACCCAATCATGTTCATGAAGTTGATGAACAAGTGATGAGCAATCCTTGTGATGCAGGAGGCAAGGCTGGCAAGACTCATTTCCATGTCTTAGTTGGCGAGGCATCTAATCTATACAAGTCAGCCAAGACTTCTATCACCTCAAAGAATGTCAATAGTACTACAATTGACCTTCATGGATGTACCAAAAGTGAGGCGTTGTCTAAGCTGAACTCCTCTCTACCACACTGGGTTGACACTGCTATGAAGGGTGATTATCCTTTCATTCTACCTGTGTCCATTATTTGTGGAGCTGGGAGCCAGATCTTGGCAGAGGTAGTAGAGAAGTGGATCAAGAGTAATCTAATGGTTGGCAACGCCCCAAAGAAATTACACTCTTAGATGTGATGTGTATGTGTGTGAAGAGAGTGAAGATGTCACAAGGCCGGAGAAGATTGTATGTATTGTGTAATTAGTAGGAATGTGATGAAACTAGAACATATGTTTTGGATTGATACACTGCCTGTCTACTTTATCCTACTGCTAGCACCTCTCCAGTATCAATAACATACCAAACCTCCTGTTCTTCTTTCTCCATGTTGACCGCTTGGAGAATGCGTGCCTTTCTCAAGCGCACTTCTCTCTTCTTCTTCATTGTTTGCTTCTGACTCTTCTCGCCCCCGGCAACACTTTGTTGTACATTCTGCTGCTGCTCCGCGTTGCCAACATTATCATCCAATGAAAACGTTGCACCATCCTTCCGTTGCAGAATAAATCTTGTGCTAACGCAATTTGACCATATCAAACCCAAGGCTGGTAGAGTCCGTTGATAACCGCCTCCTGAACTTGTTGCCAACATTGATGCAGAGACCATATCAAAGCTACTACTCCCATTGCCTCCAGCAACAATAGGAGGTATAGAAGCAGTAACCTGATTAGTAATCAATATGGGTACATCAAATACATTTGATAATTTACGCAATTGGGATGATATTTGTAATAACTTCGAACTACGCTGGAAGTGAAACATGGAATTACGAGAATATTGATACGTCGGGTCTGAGAAACGAAAGAATCCTGCTATACCATCGAATGCAATTAGACCAATTTTTGTTGTTTGGGTTGTGCATTGCTGTTGCTGTTGACGTAAGTATGGATTGTTAGTGCGTTGCTGTGGCTGTTGCTGCTTTTGTTGTTGTACAAGTATCCTTGGTAAATCAACTTCAACAAACTCTACAAACTCCTCTTCATTTCGTATAAATAATAGTCCTATCCGTGATAGTATATCCTTCACTTGATTGTCTGTATCATCATCAATAGTATTACAATCGCCCGTTTGATTATGTAAACGAGTACGAACCATTTGTTCTAATCGTCGTGCAATACTTGCTGGTGGAATACCTTCCCCCATTGTTATATAAATTGATGTATAATGATTGATATTTTGCTGCTGGTTTCTTTGAGTACTGCTGGTATTACTCATTGTTGCTGTGGTATTGGGTGCACTGTTCCCAGTACCACTTGAAGAACGAGTAGAGTAAAGTAACGGTGTCATGACACAAGTGACACATGTACTTAAACAGATTTGAGTTTTGCCAGATCCACCCTCTCCTGAAAGTTCTGTAATACCTGTATCTAATTCCCAAATACCCACAGGTTGTTGTTGTTTCTGCTGCTGCTGCTGTTGCATTCCACTTGCATTTTGCTTTTGCTGTTCAGCATGACGTCTAAATAAAAATAATCTTGGTCTCAAGGGTATAGTATGATTACTCACTACCTGATTATTATTAGCACATGACAATTGCTGCTGCTGCCATGAATGACGCCAATTTTGTGAATTCGTATGTAATTCCAGTGCAGAGATAGATTTAACACTATCACCACCCACTCTATTTCTTCCTCTGTGCTGTAATGCTTGTAAATGATACCTATCAACAAATTCTTGTTTCTTTTTCAATATTGGATCAATTATAGTATGGGTGGTATTATTATTATTCTTTGGGCTTTGTTTTAGATATGGATTAACAACTGTATTTCTATTTGGTGGTTGTTGTTGAGAAGTAGTTGTTATTGATGGTGCACGGGTGTTTGTTGGTGATAATGAGACACGATTTGGTTGCTGTTGATTAACGACCGGATTTGCCACTGTATTATTATTTAAATTATTGTTCGTATTAACCACATTTATATCATCTGAAGCAATCACCGAATCTGGTGACTGCGAGACTGACATAGATTGAGATTGCTGAGCAGAACAATAATTAGTTGCTCTCTGCATTTGTTTATATATTATATAAACCTAAAACCGGAGTTGTAAAATAAAACCAATTGACTTGAGAGATATAAACACGCACTGCGCGGGGGTATAAGGCTGCTATTTCTTATTGTCTATTGTAAGTTTGCAGCCGTGTCATAGAGGTCCACTGCACAACTCCTTTCCTACAAGAGACTATCACACTACGATAGAGATAGATAGATAACTTCGATCTCAACTGAGTCGCAATTAATGGGGAGTCTTTTAGTGTAAAGGGAATTTTCCACCTCACAAATTGTTATTTGCATGTTGATCAGCCTGTGGTCTCTACTGCCTCTATTTACCCTCTCATAGCATAAATATATCGTCTTATCTGTCTGTAGTATCATATAATTAGTGTTATAATTTTGGATTAGTGCCGAAGCATTTATCGCCGTCATTTTTACACACACACAAAATACCCTCTGCTTTGTAACAGTGTTGGATAACAACAACAACAACAACAACAACAACAACAAAACAACAGTACAATATACATTACAATATAATACAATATAATAGCAAGATGAGACCGCCAATAAGCAATCTAAGAACTCAACTTCAATTTCTGCTAACACTACTAGCCCTCCTCACAAATATAATTCAAGCAGCACAAGATTTCTACAAACTATTGGGTGTAAAGCGTTCGGCTACACAAAAGGAAATTAAGAAAGCATACCGAGCTAAATCATTACAGTACCACCCTGATAAGAATAAGGAAGAGGGAGCCGCTGAAATGTTTGCAGAAATCGCTTATGCCTATGAGGTATTAACTGATGAAGATAAGAAAGAAATATATGATAGACATGGAGAAGAGGGGTTAAAACAACATGAACAAGGACAGGGACAGGGTGGAGGCCATGGTGGATTTGAGGATATCTTTAGTCACTTTGGATTTGGTGGATTCGGCGGCGGTGGACGTCGTCAACGTGAACAATCGACACCGAATGTAGATGTACCATTACGTGTTACAATGAAACAATTATATCTCGGTGATACAATTGAAGTTGATTATATTCGTCAAACACTCTGTGTGAATTGGCAGGAATGTATGAAGAATAATCAGGAATGTCAAGGAGCTGGCATTAAAGTTCGAATGCAACAAATTGCCCCTGGATTCGTTCAGCAGGTACAACAACGTGATGAACGGTGTGTAGCAGCTGGAAAGATGTGGCGATCGAATTGTCGTGAATGTCCCAATGGACAAACACAGGAGGAGAAGATTCAATTAACAATTGATATTAATAAGGGTATGTATCCTGGAGAACCAATTACCTTTGAGGGGGTTGCTGATGAAAAGCCAGGTATGACGGCGGGTGATTTGAATTTTGTCATTGTGCAAGAACAGGATGATCATTATCATAGGGATGGTGATCATTTGTATGTTACGGTAAGTTTTTGTGTCGACAATGATAGGTGAAGACTTTTGAGATGCTCCTCTTTTTCATTACCTTCATCTTCTAACACTCCTCTCTCATACTGTTCTGACTTCAGATGGAGATTCCTTTGGTAGATGCATTGACTGGATTTAGCCATGAATTTACCCACCTAGATGGACACAAGTTTACAGTGAAGGTTACTGGAGTTACCGAATGTGATCATGTTATGCGTGTGAGTGGTAAGGGTATGCCTAGGAGGAGAGGTAGTGGCTTTGGAGATTTATACATTACATTTGATGTGGACTTTCCAGATTCATTAACCGACGCTCAGAGAAAGGGTATTCGGAAGATATTGGGTGGACGTGAATCCGATGAGCTATAGAATCATATGTCATATATGATTTAGAGAGATTGAGTAGTGTAGCTAGTCATTGATATCTATGATATTAGTGTATGGTGGCGAGGTATGATATGAATATAAGTCGGTTGGAGTGCAGTGAGCTATTATACCTAGGTATGGTAAACAACCACAAGAATATAGACATATCTTTCCACTTCTATTATCTTATAGTAGATATACTTCTAGTAGTGTATTGCAGATGAGTAGGGTGGGCTAATTAGCCATGGCATTACTAAATGCCCTTTTAGTTACATTTGAGATTTGGTGCGAGCATAAGATACCTATGCAATCAAAATTTTCTATCTCTCGCGTGTGTCAACAATATTCATACTTACCTTAAACAGCCTGGATGGTCACTTTCACATCTGGGCAAGCTGAGGAGCAGTCCTGTTTCACGGGGTAAAACCCAGGATGTTCGTGATCCAGCTTCATTACGCCCTAAGGGTTTAATCTGTTTAGAATTTTTCTAATGGCTTAGCTAGCGCTTGCGCTGCTTTGCCGCCCCAAACCTTTTTACCCCCCACACCAAACTCACACCCCTTTGTATGGGGGTAACACTAAACTCTCACCCCTAAAATGTCCCGGGTTAGCTCAACTTTTCATCATTGGACGGCGTAGATACCTAGCTGCTACTGCTTACAACTATAAATATCGATAGCTATTGCAAGGTTACCCATAGGCTATACAAAGTATATTACTTTTTCACGCTCTTTCGATCAATGGTAGTGTGGATATCGTAGCATTAGTATTGATTGAGCAGCAAGGATTTTACAAAAAGTACACATCTTGTGCATGCAATACATTGCAATAGGTACATACCTTTGCTCAAGATATATATAGAACCATCGCTTCCACCTTATAATTTATAATAATATAGCTCCAATATATGGCGGTGGTAGTGGGCAGTATCACATAGTTTAGGCAAGAGTGTGAAAAGAAATACGAGAGCATAAGATAATATTATGTCAAGCAATACATCAGATGATGAGGAACAATACGAGCAGAAGTGGCAGTGTGATATATGCAAAACTGCTATATTCGATACATATGATGAGGCAATGGAACATGAACAGAATTGTGTGGTTGTTAGTATTAGATATGAAGACGGAAAGAATTTAGGACTTACCCTCGTTCGCAATAGAAAAGATGACAACCCGAGTGTTTCAATAAGTCCTGTATCAATTATATTCACTCTCGCTAATTATATTAATGCATCGGTAGCAAAAACTCTACTTTGTCTGAACACTTGGGATGATTTGGATGATTCAAGTATACGCAATTTACGTGAATTTGGAAGGAAAAATATAGCTTACAGTGTTAAATCCAGAGATCTATTGGTAGTGATCAATGGTGATTGTTTGAAAGCTGTTCTTACTGGTAAGATAAGACAGGATCTTTCCATTAGGAAAGTGAAGTATAGCAAAAACAACATGGTTTGTCTTGTTGATAACCCCTCTTCATTAAAAGAGATAATAAAGATAGTAAATTGTCGAGAGAGCTATCCAATCCAACTGACATTAAGAAGCACAACGTCTGGTGCTCGTACCAAACAATCCGCACGCGTAAGGTCTAAGCTAGACTTGAGTAACAGTATTCTTGTGCAAAGTATTGACTGGAATAGATTGACAAAAAGACTTTATAAGTTGGATCATGTTACAGAGATTGATTTAAGCAACAACAATATAGGATGGGGTGGTTGCATAGCACTTGCATCTCTATTAAAGAGGAACAGTTCTTCATTGACCAAGCTATGCCTCAGATGGAATAAGATTAATGATGAATGTGTAACCCATTTGGTCAGCGGGCTTCGTGACAATACTACATTGATAACATTAGACCTATCACATAATTTCGGAATTACAAGGACTGGGTGGATACGCTTGTTAAATTTGTTATGTGATACAACAAGTATCAACCATACATATCATTCAAATCATACATTACAAGAGTTGGGTGACCTGACTTGGGTTCATATGAACTCTTCCCAAGGCATTGGGTGGTTGGTGCAGTGCCTTCATGAATACTTAGACGTCAATAAAAAGAAAGGGCGGAGTCATAAAAATGCTGCAAGATATAAGCTATGGAACAGACACTTCTTCGATCATCGTGGTGTTTTTGATCTTCGTAAGTTTCTTGATATGGATGTTCAGGTCATACCACATGTATTAGCTTGGTTTGCTAATGATTTTGACGAGAGGGAGCTCTTGTGTAGGACAGCAATCTATCGTTTCATACGAAACTGGGATGTACCTGTATTGTTTGACTTCCCATCAGCAGAGAGCCTAAGGATAGGCAAACGTATTGAAGAGTTAGAGAAGCTGGTTGTGAGTTTGAGAATAGAGAACAAAGAGTTGAAGGAAGAGATTTGCACAGGAAGTTCAAACACAGCAGATGGTTCGGAAAGTCTGAAGAGAAGGCGTAACAATTAGAAACATCTAAAGATTACTTTACTATGTACAGCTATGTGTTGGTTCTACTCGTGCATCACGGGGTAGATATCATGATATAGATATATATGTGCACTCATTACATTTAGATGGACGACTTTATTAGACAGCCTCTGCTTCATCTTTCAGTCTCTGCCTTTCCTTCTCTCGTACCATATTCTTCAAGAAGAACTCTCCTGCTTTATAACTACTCCTAACGAGTGGACCACTCGCGCAATACTTAAACTCCATTTCCTCCTCGGCTACAACTCTCCACTCTTCAAACTTTTCAGGTGTGACATACTCCTTCACGGGCAAGTGTTTCCTCGTTGGTTGTAAGTATTGACCAAATGTAACAACATCGACATCATTACTTCGTAAGTCTTGTAATGTTGTACGAATCTCATCATCAGTTTCTCCCAGACCAAGCATGATGGACGTTTTTGTCAAAACATTTGGATTAACAGTCTTGACATGTGCCAATACTTTCATACTTTGATCATATCCCGCCCTCCGATCACGAACACGTGGTGTTAATCTTTCCACCGTTTCAACATTGTGTGCATATACATCAAGTCCAGATGTTGCCACTGCAGTCACCAGATCCAGCTCACCCTGAAAATCAGGTGTTAATGCCTCAACAATTAAATTCTTCCCCTTGGCAGTATTAAGTTGTTTCAATCGCTGCACGACCTTACGAAAGTGTTCACTACCCTGATCTTCTATATCATCCCTATCGACACTTGTTAATACTACATAATCTAATCCCCAGGAGGTAACTGCCTCTGCAACTTTATTTGGTTCATCAACATCCAATGGTGGTGGTGCTCGTGATGTTTTCACAGAACAGAATCTACAACCCCGTGTACATGTATCACCCATTATCATAATTGTAGCAGTGGCCGTGCCGAAGTGTTCAGCCTCTTCGGAACTGTTAGGATTGTTCTCACTATGACCCCCTCCCCAACAATCACCAATGTTGGGACATCGTGCCTCCTCGCATACAGTTGCTAGACCTAATGATCGGACGGTTGATCGTAATTCTTTATACTTTGGTGATGTTGCCGGTGCTGCCTTTAACCATTTTGGTTTCTATATATTATATGCATTATAATATTGTCGTGTAGTATTTAAGAGAGCACATGATATGAGTCAGAAATTCTATTGCAATGCATAAAACTTATAAATGGTATCAATATGTATACTTACAGGTAATATTTTAGCAGGTCTAGGCGGAGCCTTCTTACGCTTGATATTACCAATGGTAGGTTCGGTAGTAGATGCAAACTCGTGTAGTGAAGAGTCTTCTTGTATTAATTGACTTCTAAGATTTTCAAGACGGCTGAATTGTTTGTTATCGTCATCATTTGTATTTGTGTGTGTTGTAACTTTAACAGCCGATGAAAACAGCCTCGGTACTTGATTCATATGACACTGGTGATAGTCTCGACATGCTTGTATGAATGGGGCATATGCCCGTCGTGATGGTAGCGCCATAGTAAATAGTAGGGGGTATAGGTTACTAATAATTATTACTGGCCTTCATCATTTTATGAGAGTTGGATTTTATGAGAGTTTATCCTTTTTTTGCATATTTTGCTGAACTTGCAATCGATGGACAGCAGCTCTTTATCAAAGAGAGATATCAGAAGGAAAGCCGCGGCATCACGCAGGGCTGCGCGTGAAAATGGTGCTGGACTTAGTGATGATGGTAGTGTTGGTAACAGAAGATACAACACCAGTAATCAATATACACCTCGAAAAGCAGCCCGACAATATAATCAGACTAGTTTCTTATCGAGTCTATCGCAGGCATTATCTAATATAGATAAACACAATAATAGTTACTTCTCTGCAAAGAGTGGAGATGTTGATGGATACGATACTACTGGAACTATAACATTCAGTAATAATACAAACAACAGCAATAGTCATGTTATCAATATTGCACCGGATAGTAACAGAAAGAAGATGTATAACACGTCAAAGCTGCCATCTCCACCAACACAATTTTCGTCTTACATTAAATTTAATCGACTAACAATCAAAATATGTCTAGCTTTCATATTATGCTATCTTCTAGTTTTGATATGTTGTTATCCAATGATAAAATATTCCAATATAGAAATATTACCAACAGATGACGACTTCGTTAAAGGGAAGAAACATCATATTAAGAAGGGTGCATCATTCGTACATATAAGAGGTCGGGATCAATATCTAAAAGCAAAGTATGCGGTAACATCTAAACTTGGTACATTAAAAGAACGTGCAATCAAATGGGAAGAGGAAGCAAAACTTAAAGCAAAGCAGGGTGCTGTTGAGATACAAGAAACAGAAAAGGAGATTATAGATTCTATAGCGAGTGGTACAATTGGTAGACGAGATGGTAATGATGCAAGACGAGCTAGTTCACTATTAGAAGAGGCGATACATGATTTTGATAATAAACGACTCGATAAAGACGATGAAGATGATAAGAGAAAGGCTGTTGTAGCTGCTAATAATAATATTGGTGGACATGATCATTGGAAGAATGCACTGGATAATTGGGATAAGGCATTTGTATTTGATGGTAATAACAAACAGCTGGCCAATGTTGACCCTAATGCAGCTGCGGCTGAAGCTCTTCGAGTTGCACATAAAGGCAAGACACCGGGCTTTATGGTGTTGGGAATGCATAGATCTGGTACCTCCATGCTTTCTGGATTGCTTGTGAAAGGATTTGGTTATGAAACAGGAGGACCTTTGATAGGAGCTAGTTTTGATAATGAGAAGGGCTTCTACGAACGGATCGACATAGTACTACAAAATGATGAGTTCATGGCAGCTCAACGATCTGGATGGAGTTGGAATGTATTAGATTTCGATCCTGAAAAGGCATTAGAACACAAGAAACAGGGTAGAATCACCTTCAAGGAAGGCAAGAAGGGATTAAAGTTCCTCAACAATCATTTCAAAACACTTCCGTATCTACAAAAGGATCCTCGAATGTGTCTAGTGCTACCAACTTGGTTGAAACTGGTAGATGACCAACCTGCTATTGTATTTACATATCGTCATCCATTGGAAGTTGCATTATCATTAAAGCATCGTGAACAGAATTTCACAATTGAACATGGACTTCGACTATGGATAGTGTACAATATGAGAGCACTACAATACTCTGAGGGACTATGTCGAGTATTCTCAACAAATGAGGCAGTATTCAAAGATCCACGAACAGAGGTTCAAAGAATCAAGGATGAATTAACAAAGAAGTGTAAAGTTATACCGCCTCCGATACTTGAAATATCATCACAAGTAGTAAACGAATTTGTTGATCCAAAGTTACAACATAATAAGAAGGAGAGAGAAGCAGAGGAGAAGAAACAACGGATACTGAAAGATTATGGAAATGGATGTGTAGCTCGAGAGTTTGATAGTGAGTATGAGGAGCAATCGGCTAATAGAAGAGCAGAGATTGGTTTATATCTCA
>Ga0214479_100499_pt1 | contig 22801 bp, 16 predicted proteins | sample M1_20Mar14CPVII9_5_FD_165054 | JGI IMG/M metagenome (GOLD analysis project Ga0214479, IMG submission 165054) | Marine eukaryotic communities from Monterey Bay, California, United States - M1_20Mar14CPVII9sort6BwellE14 | ecosystem: Environmental > Aquatic > Marine > Unclassified | place: USA...
ACGGTGACGTTGGATCCATACCCAGCCTCTTAAAGTTTTCATCATGTGCCAATATAATACGTTCATCTTTCGTCAAGGCAATATCACATTCACACAAGTGCACCCCATTCGTCCATGCTGCCTCATATGCCATTAATGAATTCTCCAATGGTCGGACATCACTACGATCATGTATACTATGAAATCCACGATGTCCTACAATCTTACCAATATAGGCAGGGTCTATACCCTCAATCATTTGTCGTAACCATTGTAATTCTTTCATACGACGCTTCACTAATTCTGCATCTGTATCCTTCTTATTACCAAAGTATCCACCACTTAACACGGCTACATCACGTAAATCATCATCCATTGTTGCCAATTTTCGTAATCTTCGATTCTCATCTCGTATTGCCTTGACGAAAGATGAACGTATTATATTGGCACATGATGAAAACTTTAAGAGGCTGGGTATGGATCCAACGTCACCGTTGGCTAATCGGACTGTTAGGGATTTGACATTTAAGGAGTTGATGAGCCTTCCACTAAAGACGGGTGCTCGTCCTCCATTATTGTTCGACGTATTAAGGTCGGCTATGGCTATTGGTGGAGATGCTAAGATGATTGTTGAGATCAAGGCAGGCAATACAGAGGCTGGACCGGCACTGGCACGAATGTTTGTTCGTCATCCACAGTTGATGGAACATGTTGCCGTGGTTATGAGTTTTGATGCCTTCATTATGCATAACTTACGACGAGAAATGGCTGCCGTCTTTGAACAACTCCATCAACACCAGAATCAAGAACAGCTCGTCCCACCGCCTGCAATCAAATCAGCAAGCATACCAATCTCACATGAATTAGAATATGACAATGTCGGACCAGGAGAGAATCCTACTGTTCATCCACTTAAGGCACCTCAGCTTTCCAACATTGCATTGGGAAGTACATTATCATCAAGTCCCAACCTCGGTCCTTCGATAATGATGGGGACACATAACCGTGCTCCGTCTCACCTTCGTGTACCGTCCAAGATTGGATTAGGTCATCATAACCGATTAGATTCACGAGATATGTTTGGCATGGGCATGCGTATCAGCGGCGGAGGTGCTGATAAATCAGCCGGGGAGTTAAACCTTGGTATGAACCTAGCCGAGATTGATACCAGCATGTCTCAATCATCTTCATTTCTACCCATCCATAAGAGTGTGAGCAACCTTGATGAGGATGATGTAGTAGCAGCAGCATCTGAGGAAGAGAAGAAGGAGAAGGATGCACCCTCTCCTCCTAATGATTCTATTGTTCCAGCTCGATCTCGCCCAGGAATGGTATCAGTTCTATCCAATGATGGTATCAAGTCATTCCCCAAGCTGCTGCTAATCACTGTTGCCGAGGCACCTAAGGCAGACTATGAACTGTTTGTCGACATTACCAAGCCTGAAAAGGTTGCCGAACTTGATGGATGGTTACGAGGCGGTGATGGTGGTACATTAGACGGCGTATACATGCAATATCAGAAGGCAATGATGGGACCAGAGGGTTCTAAAACAATGAGAAACTTGGCATCAAGATATGATGTGGGTATTTGGGGTGCTAATCCAGTACCTGACGATTGGGATGTAAGTACTTTGTGAATCGATTTTGAATCGTCGGTTAGTGACATAAGATATGCTTCTCACATCTCTTTTCTTCTCAATCAAATGTCAGACCTTCCATACTTTGGTTACTGAATGCCATGTATCATATGTGAATAGCAGTTTACCGAAACACTTTAGAAGAAAGATGAAGAGGAGCATGTCTGCCAATACACTTCAGTTGAATGCAGCAATGGCTAATCATTAAATATGATCCCTTCTGATTGGTGTGTCGTCTGAGATTGAGAAGTGTTTGGTGTTCTCGGCAAGTATATAAACACTTAGGTAGATATTGTACATAGTAAATAGACTTGTATATACATTGCTGTTTGGATCTTTGGACACTAGAACCTCATGTGCGGCCCTAAAAGACAACTCATTCTCTTCATTAGCCTCCATCCCCTCGCCTGCCCGCTTCTCTTCCTGACGTACCTCTTTTTCCAACTCTAACAGAGTTTCCCATCGCGTGAAAACTAACAAATTCCAATTGTGTTTGTTGAAAATGCGTCAATTGGCAACTAATATAACTAATAATTACCCACGGGATGCAATATAACCGGAAGAGGTATGTTTGGTCTTTGCTGTTGTTGTCTAATCTATGGCGGAGTGTTGAGAGTTTTAGTTAATTGTACGATTGCAAAATTTTGTGCACATCATGTGCACCGACCTTATTGCCTCTTGCAGCTTTTATGTTCTCTCTCTTTTGGTTGTATATTGGTATGTTCGTATGTGTTATACCTCATATATAATCTACGTTTGCTTCTTACATAGTTCAATCAGATATAACGATGAATGAATACAACAAATACGCGGCTTTGGCCAACACAATCAAAATTGAGGATATTACATCATGTGAGGGTAAACAAGATATACTGAAAAACCTAAAGGATAATGATCGTAGTTTAACTCAATTGTGGATATCTAGCCATGATCAAGTTGTTGATGAATTAGATTACGATTTTAGTAGTGCCGAGGAGTTGGCATGGTTAGGTTATTTTCTTGGTCAAAGTACAAATGTTAATCGTTTGCATATCCGTCACTCTCCTCCGGCGTCATATGGAATTGAGGTATTCCGTAGAGGAATAGGGAACAACAAGTCAATCAAAAAGTTAAACTTGGGTGGAGGGTTTTCCTTTGAGGGAAGTGTATTGCCCATGCTGGATAAATTCCTCAAAAACAATAATAAATTAGTTGAAATTGAGGAGAAGTAGGTGAATTTGGTGCCGAGGGCGCTCGTCAATTCTCACTTGCTTTAGGTGGCTGCAGCAAGTCTTTGAAGATCTTTAGTATACATGAAAGTGATATAGAGGACGGTCAATTAGTTGATATCATTACAGCCTTGAGCATGCATCCACAACTTACCGAGCTTCGTTTATCAGATGTTCACATTGGAAGAAATGAATGTATGGCATTATCAACTTTACTTCGCTGGACTACCACCCGGCTAAAAGTGCTCAATCTCAGCGATAGTAATATAGATGACGAAGGTATGGAAGCAGTGACAAGTGCCCTTGCCTATATCAATAAATTACAAGAGCTGTACCTAGGTGACAATCCATCAATTACATTGAATGGCTGGAAAGTAGTAGCAACTCTATTAGGAAGGCCTAGTTCAAAGATTCATAGCCTTGATGTCAGTAATAATAACAATTTTGGGGATGAAGGGGCATTAGTATTTGCGAATGCATTGAGTGGTAACTCTAGCCTCAAACATTTGAGTCTATATGGAAATGGGATCACTGTCGAGGGATGGGCACACTTCTCCCGTTTACTTTGTGATACCTCCAGTGTCAGCAATACATATCTTTCAAATCACACCCTGCGTTCCATTGGTGTTGGGCGGAATGGATTTCCTGGAAATCTACAAGCTTTGCTGGCCTTGAATAGAAATGATGACAAACAGCAAGTTGCAATTACAAAGATCCTCCAAAACCATTCTCATTTTGATATGAAACCCTTCTTTGAGTGGGAGTTCAGTGTATTGCCAATTATGATTAGTTGGTTTACAAAGGCTGCCGCTAGTACAACTGAGCATGATGAGAAGATCAAAAAGATGAGACTCTCTGCCGTGTATGATTTCATCAGGGGATTACCTATGCTATATATCGAGGCACGTACACGAGAGGAGATCAAGAAGCATACTTCTTTGGAAATGCAGTTACAACGGGCTCAGCTCAGATTACAACGGGAACAGATGCAATTGGCATCACAGCTAGAGGAAGTTCAACAGTGTAAGGCTCGTGCCATGAGGAGGCTCTAAGTGAGTAGATTGGATCAGTAGCTAACATTATAATAGTTATATATGTTTATCTAAGCGAGTAGGACTAATCGAGACCATCTGTTTATCCCATTATTATGTACATGCAAAGCATTCCATACGCTTATGACGTTTCCAATCATCAACCTGACATGACTTTGAACAGTACCACATATTCTTACACCTACTACAGCGTAGTAGCTTTGATTCATTTGAATGGTTCCCTGCTCCCTTCTTGTTACTACAATTCACATTGCCACATGTATGTGCATTACTTGTCATATTGTTATGAGATGGTATGTTGTTTTCCTTCTCCCAATGTGCCTTTAATACTCGTACAGCCTCCTGAATCTTGGCATCGAGTGCCTTTGGACTTTCGAGCAAGTGCGACAACTTTGAGTTGTCCATACCCTCTAACAACATACCGGTAATCTTACCAGCAAGGTTGGGCTGAGTTTGATGGATGAGTGGATACAGACGTTCACCAATCATATTCTTTTGTACCTCGGGCGAGGAAGATGCAAGTGCCGAAAGTGTTAGACGTTTAGCAGTGTTGTGTCCTTCCCTCTTCTTGTTATGGGTACTACTTGACATGTTGCGTTGAGATGATGTTAATGTGTTGTTCTCCTTCTCCTTCAGTACGGATCCCCTCGTGCTATCCAGGAATTGGTCACAAGCAGCATTCATTTCTTCCAACTCCTTTTCATGGAAACTTTTCCAAGCAGCATCCAATTCTCCTAAATCTTTCTTGATGTAATCTGGGCAGCCCCTAAACTCCATAACCATCTTAGCAGTTGCACGAGAAAAGCCTAACAGATTCAGATTATCCACCCTCATCCAGCATTGAAATAACTTATGAGCAATGGGAAAGACTGAACAATCTCGACCATCCGACTGTTTGTGTCTATGCATGGCAATGTAGTAGCATCTGAAATAGTTCCCACCTGCCATATTATACTGTCCCAGCTTGTAGCGTATATCACATACTGCCAATAGCTCATCCATATACTTTTCGGGTCCATCCTCATCCTCATCTTCATTAGTTCCCATATCTAATTCCCTTCCTCCTACTCGATGCAGATTTGATAATGCAATCGATAATTCATTATTGCTATTGCTACTAGTACTACTGGGTAAGCTAATCGTTTCCTTTTTGAATGGCAATCCATACATATATCCGTCTGGTACAAACCCTTCCTCATTCTGTTCAGTTTTAGAAGGGAAATGATACACCTCACTACTCAACAATGTATCTTTTGGTTGTTCAGCCGTTGCAATTTGCAAAGTTGCAATGTTGTCATTGATTCTACTAATATCACTATTAGTGCTAAATTCTTTCTCGTATTCCAATCTCCTATTCCTATCTAGTTCATCCATCTCCTCTTGATTCTTTGGTGGCTTCCATTCTACTTCTTCTTCTGAGTCCGAGAGCCACTTTTCAATCTCCACTCTATCATGTCGGGTACTGCTGCAATCTTCTTCTGAATCTGACGGCCAATTCTCAATCTCCTCTTTACTATACTTGAATGGCCACTTCTCCATTTTCTCCCCTTCACAATCCTGAGAGCTACCACTACCTGTTTCTTCTTGCACTTTATTATCACTTTTTTGAGTTGATGTAATTTTCTTGACTTCGTCTTTTGCAGACTGTTCGTCTATCTTGTTGAGGAGGGCACCATCCTCCTTCCTCCTTCTAAACGATAGTATTGCTCCAACGAATATAGCAGTAGCAGTGATAATACCGACGACGGCGGAATAAGAGGGTATTGACTCCATTATATCAATGTTATAGGCACGCTATATAGAGAGGAAGAACTACTACCAATGCACAACAACCAATCAAACTAGTAGTGGTATATTATAGCAAGGTAATCGTTAAACCAATGCATCCAGGTAGCAAATTGTACGCAGGGTTTGGAAGGTTTGGTTGTTCAGCTATCCATACAATAATTTGCAAAGTTGCAATGTTGTTTCTACTAATACTGCCGCTTGAGGAACCCACAGATATTTTCATCGTTCGATTATATTGTTTGTTTCCTCTTGTGTGTAAAACCGCTACTTCCTTGTCCGAGTTACATTATCATTTACTACATCGAAGTACATCGATCGATTATAGAAGTTGCAAATTGGAACTTATTCTGGATATCTGAAGTTTCTCTACGGGAAGTTTCATATGCTTCAAAAGCACGGTAAAAGTTCCTTTCGTTGTCTTGTTTGCTGCGCAAAGAGCTCCGTGTGATAATATACACCGTGGATAATTGAATACAGTTGTGTAGTATTGTATTAGCAGGTATGTCTGTTTTAATCTTCAACGGTGATCTGTGCTGTGATTAGATAGGAAAGATTGCAAATTTTGTGCACACCGTACCACATGCACTATCTTTTTATCTCGAAATACAGTTTGCTAATCTTAATCTGATATATGGACTCTTCTTCATTCATATATTATTACAGGTATATATAACAATGGAAGTGTATAATAAATACGCCGCACTGGCCGATACAATAAAAATTGAGGATATAACATCCAATAAACATAACCAAACTATTTTATACAAGCTGAGAAATAATGATTCAGACTTTACTACGTTATATATTATGTCTGAAGAAACAGGTGACGATGATGATTACGTTCTTGATGATGGAGAGAATACGGGATGGTTGGGGTATTTCATTGGAAACAACACAAACCTACATAAGCTGGGCTTCTATACAACAATTAATGACGAATCTTTTTATCAAGAGATGAGTTGCAATACATCAATTCAATTAGTGGAGTTTGGTGATCATTCTTTATTGAATGAGAGAATGTTTATGATATTGTTACCATTCTTCAAAAACAACTACAATCTAATTGGGTTTGAGATAGAAAGTTGTATGATAACTACTGAGGGTATACGTCAACTCTCAATATCATTGGGGAGCAGTAGGTCTCTGAAGCACATCAAAATAGCAAATTTAAACGATGATATCAACTATGTTCCATTAGCGGATATCATTACAGCAATGAGTATGCATCCACAACTAGAAGATCTAGATTTATCAGGTACGAGTATTGGCAGGAATGAATGTACTGCATTATCAACTCTTCTACAATGTACTACTACTCAATTGCAAACCCTAGATCTCGCTAACAACAATATTGATGATGATGGTTTAGAATCTTTAGTTAATGGCCTGGTTCATCTGAACCAGTTACAACAGCTCACCCTTACTGGCAATCAACTAATTACAAGTAGTGGTTGGAAGATATTCTCGACTCTATTAGAAATTCCTGGTTCTAACTTGGATGAGCTCTATTTAGGTAGCTGTAGCCTTGATGATGAAGGAATACAAGCTCTGATCGATGGTATAGTAAATGTTAACAAGCTGCAAGAGCTGCACATTGGGTCTAATCCGGCAATTACAATTCAAGGATGGAGAGCCGTGGCAACTCTATTTGAAATGCCCCAGTCCAGCTTGAAAAAGCTTTATATTCTTTATAACAACATTGGAGATGAAGAGGTCCTATTATTTGCAAAGGCATTGGTCAGCAATTCTGCTCTTGAAACTTTGGGGTGTACTTGTGGTAGTAGAATTACTGCCGAGGGATGGGCACCCTTCTCGAAGCTACTTTGTGACACCTCTACTGTTCACAAGACGTATACGTCGAATCACACCCTGCAGTGTTTCGGTCTAGCACTTAATGATTCTGCCGTTCCCAAGGAAGTTATATCTAAATTGGAAGTGAATGGCACCAGGGAAGACAAACAGCAGGTTGCAATGAGAAAGATTCTACAGTATCATACTCATTTCAATATGGAGCCCTTCTTTGAGTGGGAGTTCAAAGTCTTACCAATTATGATTCATTGGTTTACAAAGGCTAATGCTTGTACAACTGAGTATGAGTATAGGGGTAAGATCAACAAGATGAAACTCTCTGTCATATATGATTTTATTAAAGAGTTCCCCATGTTGTACATCGAACCTGTGACAAGGAAGGAGATTGCCGAGTATACTACAATGGAAGAAGAGATGTTACAAGGTGATCAAATAGATGCAGAACATGAGGTTCAGTTAGAAGAGATTCGACAAAGCAGGGCTAGGGCAATAAAGAGGCTAGGATAAAGTTATAACACCTAACCAGAACAACGGGAATGTCCAACAACTTCTCCCCACTGTCGTCAAGTATCCAGTACTTTTAATCCACTAGGACTTTCCATTTCCAAGCTCTATCCGCCCCCTTCGAGTTACTAAATACTTCTCACTTCTACTCGTACAAGGACTACTTCATTCCATACCTAGCCTCCTCATCGAACGAGCTTTGCAACGCCGAATCTCTTCCAACCTAAACTCTTGTTCTGCATCCATTTGAACCCCCTGATGCAGCTCTACTTCCACAGTAAACTCAATAATCTCTTTTCTTGTCACAGATTCGATATACAACATTGGGAACTCTTTAATGAAATCATATATAGCAGAGAGCCTAAGCTTGTTGATTTTCTCTTCGAACCCGGATGTGAAAGTTGATACCTTTTCAAACCACTTGACCATGAGTGGCAAGATTTTGAACTCCCACTCAAAGAAGGGTTCCATATCAAAATGAGAATGATTCAGTAGAATCTTAGCCATTGCAACCTTCTGTTTATTCTCGCTCCCATTGGTGGAAAGGGTACCAAGTAAACCAGCAGAAGCCCCACTAGGTGGTAAATTGTATCGATTAAATGACAGTAGAGTGTGATTTGATAAATATGTATCGTTGATACTTGAGGTATCACAAAGAAGTTTTGAGAATGGTTCCCATCCCTCGGCACTTATACCATTGTTTTTCAGACCCAAAAGTTTGAGGGTGGAGTTACTACTCAGCGCTTTTGCAAATACAAGTGCCTCTTCATCCCCAATAGTGTTGTATTCAACATTCAACGTTTCAAGTTTGGAATCAGTCGTTTCCAATAGGGTCGATAATGCTGTCCAACCTCTAATTGTAATTGATCTATTAGACCCAAGGTTCAGTTCTTGACACTTATGATGACCCAGACCACCAACTAACACCTCCATCCCTTCATCATCAATATTGGCTCTATAGAGATTAAGCGATTTGAGTTTAGTAGCTGTATAGCGTAAAAGGGTGGATAGTGCCGCACATTCATTACTACCAATATTCATAATAGCAAAACTAAGCCGTTCTAATTGCGGGTGCACACTTAATGTTGTGATGATATCAACTACCTGTCCATTCACCATTTCATTGCTATCTATAGATAGTTCATTAAGAGATTTACTGCAATCCCCAATGGCTAATGAAAGTTGACGGGCACCCTCTACCCCAAATTCACAATCCTCAACCGTAATTTTATGTAACATACTATTGCTCTTGAGAAATGAAGTCATCATACTAAATAATCTCCCTTCTGATAGATTGAATCCGTTAAAATCCAAGCATTTAATTGATCTATTGTACTTTAAACCCCTAAAGAAGGGCTCAGCATCAGAGTTATACATATTTGTATGTATCGCATGATTCTCATAAAAGTAGAGCTCTTGTAAATTTGTATTTTGACCAATATAATATCCCAACCACCCTAACTCCTCTACATGATCAGGAACATAGTAATCGCTGCTATTATCTCCAATATCGTTACATTCATTATTGTATATCCACAATTTATCAAGTGATGTATCATTATCTTTGAGACGTTGTAGAATAATTTGATTATGTTCATCGGATGTTACATCCTCAATTTTGATTGTGTTTGCCAGTGCGGCATATTTGCTATACCCCTCCGGATCCATTGTTATTATATATACCTGGATTTATAAGAAAACAGTCAAATCGGATAAAAGATTAGGTATTATCGAATATTAGATACTATATAGTATAGTATACTAGTATATAGTATAGTAACAAAAAAAATATGTACTTGTGGTACACCTTATCACTATCCCATACCACCCTATCTATACTTCTCAGAGGCACCAAAGCATCAACATGTACTTACCGATGTTTACTACAATATAATGATGGATCTAATGCACATAGATTACTCCAATATACCTATAGTAAGCATAGTTACTTGCATTGCTTGAAGAGTTTGTTGATTTTAGGGCTAGCCCGAGCGGGCTATCGCCCGAAAATTTACACTTTATGTCTAAATACGATACCTAGCATATTTAGTTAGATAGGAGTTAGGTGGGCAGAGGTTGTGATGAATTGTGTGGTATATCTAACATATAAACTCTATACTTTCATATATTACAGGTATATACAACAATGGAAGTGTATAACAAATACGCCGCACTGGCCGATACAATAAAAATTGAGGATATAACATCGAATGAACAAAACCAATCAATTCTACAACGCCTAAAAGATAACGATGAGCGTGATCTTAACAGTATACACATAACAAATAGCAACCCCAACCCGAGCTATAATGATCATTACTATATACCCGAAGAAGAAGGGGAGGATGTGGGATGGTTAGGATATTACATTGGCAACAACACAAACCTAAAGACACTTCATTTATGTGAAAATTGGGCTTCACATTCTCATATCAGGTCTCTATTCATCGGATTAAATCGAAACAAAACGATCCAAAATATAGATTTTGACTTTGTTAATTCATCAGATGCATTGCTGTTTCATATGTTAGATAACTTCTTCAAAAACAACCACAATCTAACTGAGTTTAAGGTGAGCGGATTGTTATCTGCTGAGGGTGCTCGTCAACTCTCGCTAACATTAGGGAGTTGCAGTAGGTCTCTTAAACGATTAGGGCTAGAAGATCTAAATTGGGATAATATCGAGGATGTTCCGTTAAATAATACTATCACCGCTCTTAGCATTCATCCGCAACTAGAAGAGCTTGATTTTGGTGGTACGAGTATTGGAAGAAATGGATGTTTATCATTAGCAAATACCATTCTACGTTGGTCTACTCCTAAGCTACAAAAACTTCGTCTTCGTGAAAGTAACATTGATGATGAAGGATTACAACATTTAGTAAATGCACTTACCTATATCAATACGTTACAAGAGCTGTACATGCCACTTATTTTTTCAATTACAAATCAAGGTTGGAAAACATTATCAACATTACTGGAAATACCTGCTGGTAGCCTAGAGGAACTTCTGATACATGGTAACAACATTGGGGACGAAGAGGCACTAACTTTTGCAAATGCACTGGCCAACAACTCCATGCTTATGGCTTTGGATCTGCAGAATTGTGATATCACTCCCGAGGGTTGGGCACCCTTCTCAAAACTTCTTTGTGATACCTCCTCTGTCAACAACACATATTTATCGAACCACACACTTTATTATTTAGGGAATCATTTTTATGAGGATGATTTCAATGATATTTATGGCATTGAACATCACTTGGTACTGAATGAAGCTATTGAAGGACGGACAAGGGACATTGCAATGATTAAGAGGAAAATTGCTATGAAAAAGATAGTTCATGTCCATTCTCATTTTGATATGCAACCGTTCTTTGAGTGGGAGTTTAAAGTCTTGCCAACTATGATTCGATGGTTTACAAAGGCTGCTGCTTGTACAACTGCTGAGTATGACGAGAAGATCAAAAAGATGAAACTCTCTGTTGTGTACGACTTTATCAAGGAATTTCCCATGTTGTATATCGAATCAGTAACAAGAAAGGAGATTGCAGGGTATACTACAATGGAAGAAGAGCTGTTACAAGGTGGGCAAATAGATGCAGAACAACAGGTTAAGTTAGAAGAGATTCGGAGATGCAAAGCTAGGGCAATGAGAAGGCTATGAGGATGAGTAGATACTGTATTCCTTATGACGATCCTAAATAAAAAGTAGTTCATACTGAGTAGACTTTATATATCATAGACCCAAACCCTAAAAGACATATCTTCACCTCAGATCTTTGCATCCTTTATCATTAACCACATTGGCTGTTTCACCGTATCATTCTTAGCACATAAGTATATCTTCTCTGCAGTTCTAAAGCCGAAATGCTTATACAATGCTTCGTTTGATTCCGATTCGGTTTCTAAATACAATGGCACATTCAACAAGTCGGCAGTTTGTATCAGAAACTGCAGTAGTTTCTTCCCATGACCTTTACCAACTGCAGATGAATGTACTCCAATACATTGCAGGTAAATCCATCGCTTGTATTCTTTCATTACTCCTATCTCTGGCTTTAGGGAGAGCATCTGCTTGAGCAGCTAGTCTGTTCTTTGCATGCCTGTGATACTGGAGAATAAAATTTAGCGATCAAACTGTATCATTGGCATCTAAGTGCACTGTGCACTTGCTCTCTTCTTATTATGTAGGTAGGAGGAACTCTAGAACGCAACTCAATTGCTGACAATATACCGCATTGGATAATTACTACGGGGTGTGGTTTATTAGAAAGGTTTGTTTTTACGGCGGTAATCTTTGTTTATCTCTCTTGGTATTGTAATTGGTTGTGTCTAAACAAGCTGGTATGTCTCATATATTCTCTCCTTTTATATTTATATATTCCAGTCAGGTGTACAGGTGTATATAACAATGGAAGTGTATAACAAATACGCCGCACAGGCTAATACAATGAAAATTGAGGATATTACATCCAGAAAACGAAACCAATCAATTCTTCAACGCCTCAAAGATAATGATGCAAGCTTTGATGCGTTAATTATAACGACTTCGAGAACCAATATATCACGCGTGGTCCTTCTTATGATCATTACTATTTACCTGACGGCGGTGAAGATTTAGGCTGGTTGGGATATTTCATTGGTCAAAATACAAAGTTACAACAGCTACAATTCTACGAAACACTTGATAATGAATCTTTTTATACCGGGATGGGCAGCAACACATCAATTAAAGAGATACACTTCTATGATGATAATTTCTTAGATGGGAAGATATTTTCTCTGTTGGGTCCATTCTTCAAAAACAACCACAATCTAAATGATATCTACATAGAGGAATGTGAGCTTGTACATGAGGATGCTCTTCAACTTTCATCAGCCATTAAGGATTGTAATAAATCTCTGAAACGCATTGCAATTACGGTTACTAATGATGGAAGGGTATTTGGTATCATTTTAGCTCTTAGTAAGCACCCACAACTGGAGATTGTCCGATTAAGTGGGATGAATATTGGTAGAAGATTTGAACGTACGGCATTATCGGCTCTACTCCGCCGCACCACTACCCATCTACAGATTCTTATTCTAGAAAGTATAAACATGTGCGATAATGGAATGCATATCCTAGTTAATGATCTGGCCAATATCAATAGGTTACAAGAGCTGAACCTATCAAATAATGAAGGAATTACAATTAAAGGTTGGAAGAAGATAGCAACCTTATTGGAAAGGCTTGGTAGCCTGGAGTACCTTTCAATATACGGTAACGATGTTGGGGACGAAGGTGCACTTTTATTTGCAAATGCACTGGCCAACAACTCCACCCTCAAACATTTAGATCTAGATGATTGTGGCATTACTCGTGAGGGTTGGAAGTCCTTATCAAAACTTCTTTGTGATGCCTCCACCATCAACAATACATATCTATCAAATCATACCCTTCAATATCTTGGTGATGATCTCACTACAAATGATGAAAACCCCCGATTTGAGGATGTTATGACTGATATTCTTTATTACTTGGAATTGAATGAAAATGAGAATAAACAGAAAGTTGCCATGACGAAGATATTACGCCACCACGATCATTTCAATATGCAGTCTTTCTTTGAATGGGAGTTCAAAGTGTTGCCAATTATGATTCGTTGGTTTACAAAGACAGCTGCCCTTGTACATGCTTCGTTTGAGGCGAAGGTCAACAAGATCAAGCTCTCTGTCATCTATGATTTCATCAAGGAATTCCCGATGCTTTACATTGAGCCCATGACAAGGAAGGAGATTGCAGAGTATACTGCTATGGAAGAAGAGCTGCAAAGTGGGGATCAGATCGGTGGGGGTGAGCAAGAGGCTAGGCTAAATGAGATTCACCAACTCAAGGCCAGGGCTATGAGGAGAGTAGGTATGAAGTAGTGTAGTCCTTCTCTAATACGGCGGTAGCCCTAAGAATAACTATGTTATTGGTATCACGAAAGCTACCCAAAACATCAGAATAGTCCACCAACTTCTCCCTATTCTAAAGTATCCACTACTACTAATCATTAGATCAGTCAATACACGACTAGGACTAGTTGTTGGTCGACATGCCTCGACTCTAGCAAAACTATCACAACATTCATTATAACTATCAAACAATACCAATTCTCTCATTTTCAATTGTATATAATACTCAACTGGATAATCATTACCATATATACATGATATATAATCACTTTGCCATGGTACTGAATATATTGTTTCATCGATATTTCTATTAATTGGATACCATTTCAGAGGAAAGGGCGGTATGATTAGTGAACATACACAACAATTTTGATTAGGTGATTGATTTGTTGCATTGTTTATATTACCAAAGTATTGACATGCATATGGATAGTTGTTTGGTAAGGCGTAGTAGGCACATGTATCATTGTAGATGTCTGTATAGTTGGGAGTATCGGTACAGTTTTGATATGATGGTTGATATGTAGGTTGGAATGTTTTAGTGGATGAAGTCGAGTCGGTAGTTTGAGTTGATGTAGATGTACTTGTTGTTGTACTACCAATCGTGGTGGCATATGTGCTTGTCGTTGTTGCCATTGGAGAAGAAGTTGGTTGAAAAAGAAGAGATGCTTTTGCAGTCGGAGCATTAGTTTCCTCTTCTGTATCACTTGGTTGGGATGTTGACATGCTTGGACTTTCTGGCGAAACATATTGAGAAGAAGATGGTTGACTAGATGGTTGTGATGAAGATGGTCTTAAACTAGGCGTAGTAGAAGTTGACAATAGATCGTCTATGCTTGATTCCAATGAAGGTTGTATCGATATTTGATCAATTGGTTCTAGAGTTGGTTCCTCTGTTGAGAGATCATTTATACTTGATTGCAATGATGAAGGCTGGGATGATACCTCATGTGTCGGTTCTAATGTTGGTTCTTTTGATGGTTCTAACTCTTGTTGCAACAATTCTATGCATACACAACAGTTCTCATTCGGTGATGTTTGATCATCTTTATTACCACTAGCAATTGATCCAAAGTAATTACATGCACTTGGATAATTCACTGTATAATATGCACATGTATCACCGTATATATCTGTATAATTTGGTGTATTTATACATTCGGTTTGTTGTTGTTGAGTAGGTTGTTGGATAAGCTGTTCTTGTATCACTTCTTCTTCCATACTGCCACTCGCAAATCGTTGATTTGTTCATCACTATTATAGTTACTTGCAATTCATTTAGCTGTTTTATTATTACTGTATCATCTTCTGTTGATGGTAAAGAAACTATTCTGTTTTGTTGCTCTTTATATTGAGGCAGTATACTTCTTTTTTGAGCATTTGCAATGATAGCGGAAGAGTAAGATATCAAAAGTAGTAAAAGTTGTGCATTGTTCATTGGCTCAAGTGGTATCCTCCCTAGACTACATTACACTGCCATGTGTCTGAAAACAACTATACACAGTTTAGTACATCTTTACAAACGTCCTTCGATAGGATAGTAGATATCTATCGATCTTATCAAGGGGAGATTACTTATTGCTAGCACAGAGCTTTGCGTGGGAGATGTTATTGGATACCAATGACCCCGAATAGGGTATCCTTCGGCCCCCAATAATACTGCCTTACTTAGACCGTTACTGCGGACATGTCAAGACACAACAATGATACACATGCTAGCAGTATTACGTCTTCTTTCTCGTTAAACTTCTCGGGTAATTTGAACGGAAAACGAGGGGCAATAGCAGAAGTTCCGCAAGATTTTTCAGCATCATTATGTGTTAGGATAAACACACAAAACGCCATACTAACCACTTAATCACACATGATAAAGATATTACAGTTGCAATTCTTATCATCCATCAAGAAGATATTATGAGTTCTGCTTCCGACGATACATCCATGATGGAACAACCTCTACAACAGAGGAGACGACGACGACGAACAACAGTTGAAGAGAATACACATCAATTTGATATAGTATCTTTATTATTTGAGAGGGGTATGCAAGATCTTGCCAATGAACGATTGCATGCCCTCCTTGAGGGGGGAGAGGATGATGTTGATGAGGAAGACACGATGGTCGAGGATACGATGTGTGTCGAGGAGACGCATGATGATGATGGCCATACAATCGAGGAGGCCGCCGCCGCTGATCATCATATCAACATTGAGCCCCAAACATCATCCGAACACAACATACAAGAATTGCAAACACAAGAAGAAGAACAATTACAAGCACGTATCCAAGCAATGGAATATGAATTATCAATACGTCGTGCAAGGACGGAACGATTACGGGCTGTGATTAATGTTGTACAAACTTTTCATAATACTGCCTCCCCCTTCTCATATCGACATCCATATCATCATCAGAAGGAGATATCAAGAAGGGGAGGTAGTCTCCCACCACCCATGATTCCAACTCTAGAGTTGGATGAACCGCCTATCATTTTGATATCACCATGTATATCTCGGAGTAACTCGGTTTGTAGTTCTCTTGATGGTTATGATGATGACGAGGAGGAGCCTTCTCCCCCGTGTAAGAAGCAACGCCGACGATAGATCTTTGTTGGGGGGAGATGGGGAGAGGAGGGGATTATATGTATTCATCTTAAGAATAGACATGTAAACTTATATGTATCATAATGTTGTCTTTGATCTATTATTATACAAGAGAGGCAAGGATGGGGAGAGACTGGGAAAGAACTTCAGTTTAGGGATGCCCTCCTCTTCTATGATCTATGTCAAGGGCGGGGGAGATATGCAACATTAGCTACTTCTATGGCATCCTTCTCTTTTAAGTTGAGGGGGGTGAGATATTTAGAAATACAATATCATAGGCAGGTGATCTATTATGTTCGGCTACTATATTCTCCCCTTAGCACACGAAACCTTGATCCTAATCACTCTCTCCCACCCTCTCATCCCCACTCTCATCGACACTTCATTGCCGTCGTCAAAGCCTGCCAACATCATCCAATCATAATCTATTTGAATCGGGTGGTTGTCTCACCAAATTAGGTAAAAGATATGGCAAGACATGACCAATAACTATATCAGCTCCACAGCCGATACGGCATTCCTTTCGAACACTTGATTCGTCCAACTTGGTCCTCTTATCTGATCTCTGCTCACCCTTGCTCTTATCATTCAACTCTTTCTTCCAAAGTGTAAGCTCAAGTATTGTACAAGCCTCATTCAGATTATGATGGTCGATCTCGGACTGAGCAAGCTTTGTTTCGAGTTCAGTTATGAAGTTACGTCGTCTTATACTTGATTCATAAGACATTTTGAGTTCCGGATCAGATTCATCATCGAATGCGTGGATGAGGTGCCTAATATTATCTCTCCACCGTGGACCAATAACACCAACACGCTCTTTGATACTAAACTCAAGCAAGTTGCCGAATGATTCAAATGGGGTCTGACGAAAGTTATTCCTGGGTGATGGAATAGAAGTAGCCCTCTGCAAAATTGTACCCCAATCGATGATTTGGTGGTTTAAGAAGGACTCTCGTTGTACATCAATAAGGCTCTGAATTGTCTCCTTAGGTGCACCCGCTTTCCCCAGCGTTTCAATCATCATAGACCAGTTCAACTCATGATTGGGATAGAGTGATTGATAAGACTCTACCAAGAACTGAACAATCTCATCTGGCGAATTTCCCCAAATGGCATAAAAGATAGGCAATGCCCCCCATCGATCTTCTTTGATTAAAGTCTCGGGATACTTCTCAACTAATACCCGATATAATCCCAATTGTTGCACAGTGGAGCATGCAAGTATGTGCAGGGGAGTCATCCCTAAACAATCTTGTTGGTTACCAGATGGATCCAACTTGCTCCGGCGTTGACTAATCCTAATATTTGTTGCGTTATTGAGTTGCTCCGCAGTAATATTTGTGTATGAAATGTAGTATATCATTTTGTGTAAAGGTAAGTTGTCAAATCGGTGTTTCAAAGGATTAATGACGTCCAATCCTTCACTGCAAACTCCCCTTTCATCCTCAACACCAAGTATTACTCGAAGGTCAGGGCAAATATGCAACGCAGCTTCATCAATTGTCGAGTCTGCAGGGAATGCCACATTCCGAAGAGAACCTAAGGAAGTTAATGCAGCAAAATCTATTCGTCTGATACCCTCAGGAATTTCAATCGAGAACAGGCACTTGGAATAACCACCAACCATACACTGAGGAAGGGTTGTCAAGAGTGGTGGAATTCTAAAGCGACTTGATTTACATTCCAGACGACTAAAAGCATAATATCCTATACTTTCAATATCATTTCCCAACTCAACCCCATCCAATGATTTACATCCGTAAAAAGAATTATTGCCTATGATCTTTAGAGTAGATGGGAAATTAATTTGCTTCAATGATTTGCAATCCTTAAATGCTTCATTTCCAATCTCTAATAATCCGTCACATAATTCAACTTCTTCCAAATTGTTTCTCTCGGCGAATGCTCTGTACGGTATCTCCGTAACGGAGGGATGAACACGTACACGTACCACATCATTTGAAACTATATATCCCTCTCCTATATAAGTAAATACTTCTGCCATTGTCTTTTTATATACCTATAGAGTTCTAGTATCTATATTGTATATACCTTGTGCTTGCAATCGATGGTGTATTTGTTGTTTTGGTAATTTGTATGCTTGTATCTTGTATTACTGTATAGTTTTCTTATACGGAGACGCCTATACAGTATATATAGAAGAAAGTATGGGCATTAGTTGCAATGCAATGTCAATATATACACCACAAAAGTTTAGAGTTGCATATCAATGGTTGTGAGTAAATAATTTCGACACAAGATATGATCAAAATTGCCTGGTTCAACAGAACGCCTCCGCCACTGTATATAAATAGATCAACTTCTTTACACTTACCCTATACAATCGGTTGATATAATATGCTGACTCTCAATAAAAGAAGAGTAGCCTGGCACAATGCTATTAGCTCAAGCAATGCACACTTGATATGAGTTTGATCGCCAAATTGATCTGTTATTCTTGCCGTCATTTTATTTGCCGAACATGAGGCGACTCCTACTTGAGATAGACGTACGTGCTCACTTGACAATGACTGCAGAGTATACATATGCTGCTATATCACCTCTTATAGTATTCTTCATTATACAGGGTATAATATATATAGTCCCTAACCAACTTTATCTGCAGACATTGCTCACATTTTATGCCAAGACACTCTAAGACACTTGGTCTAGACTCCACCTAATACTACTCTTGCTTCATTATCTGCTACACTTGTCTCATAAAATATAAAGCATATCCATTGCAACAACACATACATAGAATACTACGACTACAAAAAAAATCATATTAAAAAAGGAATAGTTAAACAAATATGGTAACGAAGAAGGAGCTAATTAAAGCTGTTCATACTCAAGTTCAAGTCAGCAATAATGATAGAATAACAATACTATCTAAATCCGATGAGGATGTTGCACTTGACGTATTGACGAATGGTACGTTGCTTGTTTTAATAATAGTAGGTGCTGCATGTAATAATTATACTCACTTTGTTTGATACTTTCTTGTGCATATCGTATGTGCACATCTACATACATCAATTATATACACAACAGCATTCATGGAGGATCCATTGTTCAATTGGACAGCCGATGTAGATCATATCAAAAATGATGAGGAAAGAAATGATAAAATATACAAAATGAACCGATATATGTTGGGGTGGGTCAACTTTCAATTGATTAATGGCAGCCGAGGGGTTGCAATCGGCATCAAGGGAGATAATGATAACTTGATTGGATGCATGACAATAATTCCTTCATCATGCACAAAGGTCGGGTTTATTAACACAATTCGAACTATAATAAAACTTGGTATCCCTCCATCACACAAACCAGAGAACGGATATGGTCAACATGCGAAGAATCGATTGAATGTTCAAGAAGAAATTCCAAAGGCAAGAGAGAGGATAATGAAAGAACATAAGCGATGGATTTACCTACAATGTATTGGAGTTCATCCATCTGCGGTTGGTAAAGGTCATGGGAAACGAATGTTAAACTTACTGATTCAAACCGCCGACTCGTTGAAGGTGCCATTGTATTTGGAGACTGAATCGGAATCAAACGAAGCATTGTATAAGCATTTCGGCTTTAGAACTGCCGAGAAGATTCACTTATGTGCTGAGGGTGATACTGTGAAACAGCCAATGTGGTTAATGGTAAAGGATGCAAAGGTATGAGAGATAGTTTATAATGGGTGCACTTCCTGGGGTTAAAATGATTAACAACTAATAACAAGTTGATTTAAATTTCGAAAGTAATGTTATGCTTTGCACTATGTAGTGCTAGGCTGACACTGCTACTAGAAGTCGTCAAATAAGACGCCCAACAACCGTTATGTAGAGAAGAAGATCAAGATACCACAAGGTAAAGACATTATTTACAATTCAACAATTAAGGCTGAATCAGATGATGATAAAGATGTAATGTGATTAACAAGTCAAGATATTGTTGCTTCTTTATATGACTCTATAGAAACTAATACTAAGTTTAGTTCTTTATACAAAGACAAGAACTGCTTCATTTCATACCCAGCCTCCTCATTGCCCTAGCCTTGCAACCCCGAATCTCTTCTAAGCTCACCTCTTGTTCTGCATCTAGACCGCCTTGTAACAGCTCTTCTTCCATTGTGGTATACTCCGCTATCTCCTTCCTTGTCACGGGCTCAATATATAACATTGGGAACTCCTTGATGAAATCATGCATGACAGAGAGCTTCATCTTGCTGATCTTCTGTTCATCAGTTGTACACACAGCAGCAGCCTTTACAAACCATTCAATCATAATCGGCAAGACTTTAAACTCCCATTCAAAGAAGGGTTGCATATCAAAATGAGCGTGGTGGTATAATATCTTCCTCATTGGAATCTCATCCTTGTTCTCGAGGCGATTCAAGGACAGGTTTGATTCAATATCAGAAAGAATTGCAGAAGCTCCTAAAAAAGTCAGGACGTGATTCGATGTATACGTCTTGTTGACACTGGAGGTATCACATAGAAGCTTCTTGAAATATGCCCATCCCTCAGGAGTGATTCTATTATCATGTAGTCCCATAATCTTGAGAGTTGAGTTGTTGACCAGTGCCTTGGCAAAGATTCGTACCCCATCATCCCCAATATTGTTGTTATAAAGGTTAAGGCTTTTCAAATTAGACCGAGGCATTTCCAATAGAGTTGCTACTACCCTCCAACCTTCAATTGTAATCGAATCATTGTTTGATAAGCATATCTCTTGTAACGTAGTATTGCCATTGGCTATACCTTTGATAAGAACTTGTACTTTTTCATCGTCGAGGCTACTTTCAGACAATTGGAGTACCTCCAAGTTAGAGTGTGGCTTCTCCAATAGAGTTGAGAGGTTCGTCCAACCTCTTATCGTAATTAATGGATTCCTTGAGAGGAATAGCTTTTGTAACCGATTTAGATGAGCCACTCCATTGACTAATAATTCTAATCCATCATCATCTATGTTGTTGTTAACAAGATCAAGGTCTTGCAAACGAGTAGAGCATAAAAGAGTAGATAAAACCCTACATTCATTTCTAGCCAATATTCAGTCTACGCATCCCAAGCTCTTCTAACTGAGGGTGTTGCCTCTTCAGTGTGGTAATCATACCAACTGCATACCCACCCAATTGTATTTCATCATCTTCATCATCACTTAATGATATTGTAATGCGTTTCAGAGATTGGTTGCAACTCCCTATGGCCAAAGAGAACTGACGAAAAGCTTCAACCCCAAAATAACAATCATCTAACTCAATCGTAGTTAGATTGTTATTGCCCTGAAAGAAGGGGACCAACATACGGAAGATATCCCCATCCCCTAAATCACAGTTGAATACTAATGCCGAAATTGTCTTGTTGTGACCTAGACAATTGTAGAAAGAGCTGACGTTATTATTGTAGGGAGCTGTATAAAAGCTTGGTACTACATAAAAGTACACCGTTTGCAACATTGTGCTGCTGCCAATGTAATATCCTAACCATCCCATATCCTCATCTTTTTCGGGGACGTAATCATTATAATCATCATTGAATTCCACGTTAATATACACATCACGAAGTGTTGGATCATTATCTTTGAGTTGGTGTACGATAGAATAGTTTGATTTTGTATACTCGATGTTATATCCTCAATTTTGATAGTATTAGCTAGTGCGGCGTATTTGTTAAACTCTTCCATTGTTATACATATATCTGTAATATATGAAAGAAGAAGAGGTCATATATCAGATAAAGACACAGTAAACAACAACCTGAAATTAAAATAAGTTAGTGCCTATCATTTTATTGCAACATGACACATCTTTGTCTCTTTTTTCTAGGTCTACCTCGCTCTATGATAGAATATAAAACTTACCCTATCTTCTTAATATCAAACTATCAAGACAATCCTCAGACAGCCAGCGTGTGCACAATCTACCACAAACTATACTAATACCTATACCACACCACCACCACCGAGAGGCGACAATAAGTAAGTTTCACGTAAATTTTCGGGCAGATAGCCCGCTCGGGCTAGCCCTAAAATTAAAAACTCTTACATCAACAAACATACAGCAAACAAAACCTTTGCCTATATTTGCTATGTATTGAAGTAATCTATGTGCATTAGATCCATCATTATATTGCATTAAACATCGGTAAGTACACGTTGATGCTTTGGTGCCTTTGAGAAGTATAGATAGGGTGGTTTATAGTGTATGAAAGATAGTGATAAGGTGTACCATGTACAATTTTTTTTTTTTGAGTTGATGTAGTTTTCTTGACTTCGT
>Ga0214479_100502_pt1 | contig 22643 bp, 17 predicted proteins | sample M1_20Mar14CPVII9_5_FD_165054 | JGI IMG/M metagenome (GOLD analysis project Ga0214479, IMG submission 165054) | Marine eukaryotic communities from Monterey Bay, California, United States - M1_20Mar14CPVII9sort6BwellE14 | ecosystem: Environmental > Aquatic > Marine > Unclassified | place: USA...
GGATGAGGAAGTTCCCCAAATGAAGTTATCTGCAGTTTATGAGTTCGCCAAAGCCATGCCATTGCTCTTCGTCCCTACATCTCATAAAGTCAAAGACAAAAAGAGAAAGAGATAGGCATAGGGAAAGCAATATACCCCCACAGTGGCAAAGGGTCGGACGTTAATGAATGTATGAGCTATAAACACAAGACGTAAACTTTAAATAAGATACGTATAAGTAGCTAAAATCAATAACAGGAGGACATTTCAACTCCCTCTCTACTATGTACCCGATGAGGAAAATAAAGTCTCTGTCGTGAATAGTAAGGATACCATCAGCGGTACTTTGAAACCTCACATCTGAGCAACTCAATAAGCACTACCCTGAAAGATGATTGATATCTCAGTAAAGTTCTTCCAATACACTGTTAAATAGTCAGCGTCAGATGTCATCAATTGGTGGTGGCTCGGTAGCAGGCTGAGCTATAAGTTGCGACTTGGATACCTTACGACTTTTGGGGCTCATTTTTTCTAAACGATGAGTTAGGTTTGAGGAGTGAGAGTAGCGAGGCATATTAGGTGTATAAAGTATAACGTAAAGGTGTTGTAGCAATGAGTAACAGTAGTGTTGTATCTCTTACGGCTATATTGGCCCTAACATCTGTAGCCCGAGGAGCAGAGAAGATTAATGACGATACCGCCACCGATGGCCAAAGTTTAGAAACAGAGCAATCGTATGATGCAAATCGATATAAGGCTCAACAAGAACAATATCATAGTAATACTAGACAAAGACGTATTGCAAATAATAAGCAGCGTCGTCTTGTCAATCGCCGTCGTCGTGGACAAAGTATCAGACAGCAAAAACAAAGACATCGACAAGCACAATTTGCGTCAACATCTCAAAGACCTCAACAACCCAATGCTACTTCTCAAACAACATCTCAAACTTCTCCCCAAACAACAACTCAACTAGCAGCACCAAAATGTGGTCCAACATCCGGCACTCATCATTCCCCCTACATTGGCTGTTACACTGACAAACTCAATGATCGTATAATGTCATTTGAATTGAGTGGTAAATATCACTCTGGAAAGTCCGCATTTCGAATTTGTTTGAAATTCTCGGTGGCTTGATACATAATTTGTACTTAATTTGCCTTGTTTGATTGTCTTTGACAAGCCCGTATGTATACTTTGTCTTTGCAAGCCGTATGTACTAACATAAGATACTATCGTCTCTCTTTATCTTTATAAACTGTGAAACGCGCCTCTCCTAGTATTAACATGTGAAAAGACATGCACTGATAGGAAAGTACCGCGTTTGTATTGTTTCATCTTGTAAAATTTTGTTTTGTCTATTTGGGCGAGGAGCTTTTGTGCTATTTCTGTGTTTTAATACATTACACAATAGAGGGCAGTGGGGTAGACATTGTGCACATGATATGCACAGATTTTGCTGTTTAGTATTTGAGGGACACACTCACATACATCCCTCGCTGTGCACATGATATGAGTGAGAGAGGATTGAGATTGTGGATTTCATATTTGACTTTATTTGTACCTCTTTCAATTGCAAACCACATGTGTACTAACAGAAGTTTACTCTCATCTCTCTTCATCTTCATAAACCTTGATAACGCTCATCTTACAGAGGTTATCGATACATTGGTAGAGAGTTCAAAGGACAATGCTTTTGTCATAATGGTAGTGATTTGAACAATATAATGAAGCATGGAGAAGAGAGTGATTGTGATTGTTGTGGTGCCAATGTCGGTGGAGGAAAGATTTGTGTTTGGGAGGTACGTTTTGTATATTGATTGCTTGTCTTATGTACAATGATACTGCCTTACTATCTATCATATGTCATCGGTATGATATCCCTATGATATGTATTGCCTTGCTATCTATCATGTGACTAACTTTTGTATGCATATACTCCTGGCTAATACATATGATATTATAGAATGCCAACCATCCAGATTCACAAGCAACACCGCCAGTTATCGCACCCGTTGTACCGAGTTTAATTCAATCAGCTGTTGATCAAGACTCGGCATTGATTGATATGCCCATCCATTCCAACATCTTTACAACTACTAACACTAACACTAATAATAATAATCAAGTTAGTGTTCCACCAAGACCAAGTTATACAAACAACAGACCGCCGCCAAATCAAGTTGTCAATAACAAACCACCAAACAACAACATCAACAAGCCTAAACCAACCGGTGGATTCCGCATCCGTCTACATTGGCAACGTGGATACAATTGGCAAAACTCCCGTACCGAAAAATTCTACTGTATGCAATGTCGTGGATCATGCAAGTCCGGATCATCCATTGAAATTCACACTTGTAAGGGTGGTAATTATATACGTCAAAAGTTTTTAGCAATTGGACATACGATACGTCCAGCGAGTAATCCTGCTTTATGTATTACTGCTACGGGGTATAATGGTAAAAGTTCACCCACTAGATTGCAATATTGCAAGAGAAACAATAATTCAGGTGGTAGAGGACAAGGACGGTATGCAAGTAATCAAAGTTTTAGTGAAGTAAGTGCTAGTGGTAAATTTGAATTGTTGACAGATGATAAAAGTGGAAGATGTTTAAGTCAACATCATCATCCCAAGCCTGGTGAGGTTGTTTATCCTGAGAAGTGTGAAAAGACTAGACGGTATGATACTACATATTGGAGGACTTGGTAATGAGATTAGTGGAAGTGGAGGGTATAAGGTGGGGTATTGAAGGTCTAGTTATACTAGTTAATATGGAGGGGGGCGGAGAGAAGTAGATAAGATACTCTTCTGTCGTAGAATAGGTACACTCTTTAACCTTACTATATACAAGTAAATAGACAGTAGCATATGCTCATACTACTCCATAATCACACCACCTTTTCACGCACCATATCTTCCTCGGTTCAATATCATAGCTCTCCCTCTCGGACTTGGTATCCGCTTGTGAACTAATTGCCGCCTCTTTTCCGTTTGCTCCTTCTAACTCTCCCTGAGGCAGGGATGAACAACAATGGCATATCCCTTGCAAACTGATAGATTGCTGATAACTTCCGCTCGTCAATGTTGTAACTTCTCCCCGGATCTTCTTCTCTATGTCCTCCCGCCATTTTAATCTCCTCCCTAGTTTGCGGAAGTCTAACAGCCACCCTTGCATTCTCAAACCAATCAATAACAAAAGGTAGCGCCTTCAAAGAGTACTCGTCTTCTGTATCCCAATCATACAACGGCTGCATGCCAAGATTGTTATACTTCAAAATCTTCTTCATTGCAACATGTCTTTTATTCGTCTTCGAATTGATTCCAAGTAGTTGAGAGAGTCCATGTCCAACTGAACCAATTAACCAGCCAAAATGTAAACCACACAGTGCATGATTTGATGAATATATACTGTCGATGCTTGTCGTATTGCATAGTAAGTTGCAGAAGATTCCAGCTACACTGGGGTCAATTGGGTTATCCGTGAGGAAGATTTTCTTTAACTTGGTATTGTTTGCTAAACTGCCGGCAAGGGTAATTGCACCCTCATTACCAATATTGTTCTCTGATATTTGGATCTCTTGTAAATTGCAATTTGGATGACTAAGTAATGTAGCAAGAGCCTCACATCCATCATTTCCAATACTATTATTATTCAAATAAAGTCTCTCCAGTGAGCTTTGTCCCCTTAATGCCTCAACCATTAGTACAAGTTTTTGACCATTTATATTGCCGACGCATAGATTGATATGCGACAGATTTGTGCAGCTCCTCAAAGTCAAGGCAATATGTTCTGCTTCGTTTTGTTGTAGATTAGCTCGTAATATATACAAATGGGTCAAATGGTTGCTGTTTTCACGATATGCGCTCAATACGCCATTCCCTACATCACCAAGAAGAGCATAATTACAACGTAACATTAACGCTTGAATTGTAGAATTGTGTCGTAAACCATTGTAGAATCCCCTTGGTATGTTAATGTTGGCCACCGATTGAACGTTAATATCCAAATCTGTGAGTTGGTCATTCTTTGCAATATATTGCCCGAGCTTAGTAAAGTCGCTACCCTTACTGGAGTTGAATATAAAACTCTCTTCATACACGTACTCAGCATCATCCTTGATGTAAAGCTTGGTCAGATTATCATCATTCTCTTTGATCCTACGCAATACCTCTTTGCTTTCCTCATCCATCATAAAAGTTTATTTGAGAAGAGTACAGACTGTGTATGTTGATATAATATGTACCAAAACTGTCGCTGTCAACTTTAGTGACGTTGACGCTACTTATCGACCACTGCTTCAATACTATTGTCACTGTGGCTGTAGAGGAAGACGAGCAATAGTGAAGGTGTATGTAGTGTTTGGGCAAGATTTTTTTATAAAGGATACCGCTGAGCGTATCCTACTCTAACTCAATTAATATCAAATCGTCGGCCATCAAAGTACTACTATTCGGAAGAGTATTAAAAACTGATCTAGTGACAGTACTGTGGGTACACCATATGCTTTATTGCAATAGTTATCTCTCCCCCGCTGCTAAAGAAAAATTAATAAGTACCTAAGTAAGAATCTTGCATTTATGAACTAAAGGGGAGTCCTTAGGACGCGTGCTTTCTTTCTCACTTTGAAATGAACTTCGTGCCGCCTCAAACTTGACGCCGAGCAACTTTTTACTGCAACATAGCGCTTGAAGACTATCATTGTATTGCAATTCAATAGTCAGATAACATATCTTATCTATAGGCCATAGTCATACAACCATGCTACGCCATCGAGGAGAACAAAGTAAGAAGAGAATGATACAAAATAGTCGTCGACCGAGCTCAATGAAAGCAATGGCCACCGCCGCGGCGGCCGTATCTCTTGCGTCGAGTAACAGCAATAACAGTCATCATTTAGCCGCCGCCATCGCTATCGATACTACGCCTAATACCGATATTGACGGACGGTCACTCCTCTCTCTATCGGCGGCTCCGGCTGACGACACATCGCCAACTATCGATTCTCAAGCGGCCGTACACATGTTTGATATCAAAGCAAAAGAATCCCCGCTACTCATTAAAGGTATCGATATCAACTTAGCCACCAGCTCAGCAACACCAATTGAAATCTATAGTAAGGTTGGATCATATAAAGGCTCCGAATCACAATCGAATAATTGGACGCTAACTAAAAGTACGACCGTCTTTGCTAGCAATAACGGATCGACGTCGATTAACTTCCCATCAATTATCAATCTAGCAACCAATGAAAAACGCTCCTTTTACATCAAATGTGCTTCTATCAACTCAAAATGTCTCTCATTTGATTCCAATGGTCAAACTACAAAACGATACCAAGATGATAAGCTAATTCTATTTGGCGACGGACTTACTAAACAATCCTCAACTTGGAACTCTATATCTAGCACTACACCACACTTGTTTAGTGGAGCAATATCCTATGATTTAATCACACCCCAACCAACTAGACTGCCTACCAAGTTTCCCACATTGCAACCAACAAACACACCTACATTACGACCCTCAAGTTCGCCTACACCTGCCCCATCGAAATCACCGGTAGTCATTGAAACTATAACAACACAATTCGATAGTTCACATTCGTATGCTGGATGTATGTTTAACATTCTGGCTCGTGATCATTTAGTAATTACCAACTTGGCATTTAATACACATGTAACTACAAGTATGAATGTACAAGTGTATACACGAGAGGGTTCATATGTCAACTTTGATAAGACATTAAATGGATGGACTAAAATTGCAGAGACATTAGTTATGGGCAAAGGATTGGATAGACCGACCTATCTACCTGTTGGGTCATTTGAACCACTACTGGTAGATGATAAATCTATACAATCATTTTATATTACCAGTACTGAAGGACCATACATGCGTGAGAGTAAAGGAGTGGGTATTAGTTCTGCAACTGGTGAATTGAATACGTCTACAGAAACACCTGCAATGACTACTTGGAATTCTGATATGATAATCTATGAAGGTATAGGTAAACGATTATCTGTCTCTGAATCAAGTTTTAGTCCACGTGTATGGAATGGTTTGTTTGAGTATTATACCACCACAGCCGCACCATCTCAATCACCAACTCCCATGCCAACATCGAATGATTTTCGATTACGATTGTATTGGCAACGCGGATACTGGTGGCAGGAGAGTTCACGTGAAACATATTGGTGTATGGAATGTAATGGACAATGTCGGGAAGGTGAGGCTGTCGATGTCGAGTGGTGTGGCGGTAGACGTCAACAACAGTGGAATGTTGTTGGGAATACAATTAGGCCGGCAATGAATGCAAATTTATGCATGACATTGACAGGGTATGATAGTGAAAATCGTCCGCTGCGATTACAACAATGTAAAGAAACAATCTCACGGGGTGGTATTGATGTAAATGAGATTAATGATCAAACATTTATTGGATTGAATTTCAAGGAGGAAAAGTTTGAATTGCATCCCAAGGGTGACGATTCTTGGTGTATGACTCAAGCACATCATCCCAAACCTAGGGAACGTGTGTTCTTACAACAATGTTTTAGATCTAGACAACATGATACTTCATTATGGGAGATATATTAGGAAGTTGTGGTGGGAAGTATGTATGAGGGTGAGGAAGTATGAGGTATGCGTGTAGTGAAAAGGGTGGACTGAGGAGAGGAGATATCTTGGGAAGAGAAATAGGGGGAGGGGTAGTATCTCCCATGAGGGGACAGTTGAGAGATAAAGGGTATACAAACTCTCAACTAGGATGAACCTCCTCATTTGTCATGAGGAGGCACAAGAATGAACTGATGAAACTTCATAGATGCATAAGATTAGAGTTTGAAAGTTAGAAACATTTAGTATTATATCTTGCCATACTACAATAGGCTGACTCCTGTCGTCTGCTACTCTTCCAAAGACCATTGCAATGTCGAGAACAATGAAGCACGTCTCTCTGCTGCAACAGTGTTTGATGTGGTGATTTGGTTTTGGGATACAAGTGAACTATCTTCTAGTAAAGTTGTATCCTCCAAAGTTGTATCCTCGAGTGGGGTGTCGCTCTGCCTTCTAAACAGATCAATGAAGGATGATCCTAGGTTGGGAAGAGATGACATGAGTAGATTGCTATCCCGTCTTGAGTTATTCTTCTTGCTCTTGTGTATAGTATCACTATGCTGCTTCTGCTGTATAGACTTTGATAATATCAAACTAAGAACGTCTTCTCTTGCTTTTGACGATGCAAGATCTAGTGACATATTGATAATCTTCTCTTCTAAACTAGCAATCGTTGCTTCTAATCTTGCAACCTGTTCATCTTTTGATGCTAATTCATCATCTTTCGATTTGATTTGCTGTATGAGAGATGTAAGTAATGATTCCTTCCCTTCCTTGCTTCCATCATCTTTTGATAAGCATGAGATCCGTCGAGATGGCGTAACTTTGATCAATATCGGGATATCCATATTGTTTGTCAGCGTTATCTTCTATACATCATATGCAAATGCTATAAGCCCATTCTCTAGAGTAGAGTTGATGGCAATACTCTTCCTCGAAATATAAGCATTTGCAATGCGGTGTCTTTAGGCTCCTCCCCCCCGATATCGTACTCTCGGCGGTGCATACAGTATTAACATTGATTTAATCATTCTTTTGTAGCTTGTGGAAAGGAACAAGCATCTGTCATATTCTCTGAGCAGTTGATACTTAATCTTAACTTAATCTCAATGTAACAAACTGCTTGGGCAGATTTGATCTTGGCCTATTTTGCAATATGTTTTATGTTGGCCATGGAAGTACGGCGGCGGCGGGAGTATTATTCACCACAAGAACATCTAAACAATCAAACGTTGAAAAGAGGGAGGTATGGAGTATCAAATTACTTAGTAGCACGACGGCAAGATGTGGGTCATCATGTTGATAAAGTTTTGCATGGAGGAGCTCAAACCTGCTAAGTTAGTCAGCACATCACTGCCCAAACACATAATACTGCCCCCTCATCTTACTATCGATAGCTAGGTATATCGATCTCAACTATTAGGTAGATAGCTACCCGTACCCTTTAAACTTATACCTAAGCAACCCGGTGTCTATACTTGCAGCTCAATTGGACAATTTAGCAAACCTCTTATTCTTCTAGATTTGATGCACAGCAAGAGCAACGCAACACATTATAACTCATGATCATGAAAAAGTTTCTTACTTTCTCTGTAGCCATCATTGCAATGGCGGTACAAACTGTATCTAAAAGACCACAAGGAAGCCCTTGGAAAGAGAGTAACAATGGGGGCAACTGTGAAAGGATCGAGCTCAACTATGCTGCCGATTTTGGAAGATGCGGCGGTGAAAATAGCTTCGAATCAATTAGAACTAGAACTAGAATCGGGTTTCCTCCTCGTCAAGAAATTCAAATTGGTGAAACCAGATCTCGATCAATTTACGGCTCTATACTTGATGATGTAAACTTTACAACACCGATTGGTATTCAATTTTGGAGTAAACAAACGGATAATGTTGCTACTCCTACGCCCACTTTTAACGATGGAGGTTTCTATGCCACAGCGGGGTTTCTACTTGACCCTATTCATGGCGAGGTTGGTGCAAATAGTACACTTTACAAATCTAGTATTATCTACCAAGAGTATGTCTATCGAAATGATGAGAATAAAGACGATTATTATGATGTAGTGAAGTACCCGATGTTGGTGGTACAGGACGATATGCCTGTGCAAGTGGACAATTATCTATTTCTATCAAATCGGATATGACGGAGTTAGAAGAAGATTCATGTTTTTGGGTGGAATATCTATTGAAGATCTGTAATACTTGCCCGGACGATGATGATTAATTAGGCTGACATACATATGAGTCGAAACTATTCTTAGCGGTGTCTTGATAATAAACTTGCCAAATCCAAAATGCCGTGGCAGTTCTTGGACGACTAATACACCACATTTGTTCTACATTGAGATGATATCTTCTTCATCTTCTTCTTCTCTCATCATCTTCCTCATCCTCCTCATTCGAATTGTATGATTGAATTCCCGCTGTTTCACAGGTGATGGTTTGAATTGTATGATTCAATTGAAATGTTATATTAGAATCAATATAAGATAAGGAGATAAGAGACATGTAACAAAACGAAGACAACAATCTTACTCAATAAACATGGAACAATGATCAAATGTAACCCTATCTTCTCCGTCCATGAGTTCCTCAAGTGCCATAACACTCTCCTGTTCAGTAGATTGTTCAAGTTTATATCCATATGTTGTCACTCCCTCATCTCCTTCTCCTTCCTTGATGTATCCCTCTGCAAATACAGAAACAACAACATCCTTCGACGTATCATCATCAACAATTGTTAATGCCGCATTTGGCATACCCTTTCCATCATCAAATAACTCATTAAAGTTATTAAACCAATCAGATGTAGCCTCAGTCTTTTCCAGTTGCATAGGACGATCAGTAAACAATTCGGTATCCTTGTGAAAGTTGCTTGATTCAAGGTGATATACACCATCTTCATCACGATATAGAGTACACGTATCAGCCATTTGTACGAATAACCAATGAGGTGCTTTAGCCTCGGCTTTATATGCATCAAGTTCTGCTTGAACATCAGCGCATGATGTGAACAAAGTAGAGTCATTTTCCTTCTGTCCTTTGGAGTATGCCTTTGCACTTTTGTTTGCCTTATCGCTCTTTGCACTACTGTCAGCTTTACCACTCTTTCCATCGGCCTTCTTACTACTCTTTGGGAAGAGCTGATATCCTGCTGCTAGTTTACGACCAACACCTACGCGAAGGGCACTAATAGCATTTGCAAAAGTTTCATGACGAATCAATGGAAGATGTTTTGAGACGGCCCTTTTCTTTGAGACGCCGGCGGCAGCTGAAATAGAACTATCATCAGCACCGCAGCCACCGATGATGACAATTGCAAATAGTATGAGGAGACTACTGCAGTTCTTCCGCATTATAGTTGAGATTGTAGATTTGTTACCTATTGTGTGGTGTGCCAGATTAATTATCTGCTATGTTGCTGCCACTTCAACAAAGTATGAATCAAAAGAGTCTCTCGTCTTGATACTTCCGGTGATATCGGAGAGGAGACAACTGGTATATTATAAGGCGATAGTATAGATTAGATTAATAGTATTAGTATACCTCTCTAGAGCGATGGAAGAATTACTAAATTTCTCGAGCTTCATAAACTCACTCCAGTAAGTATCATCAAATCAAATATTCAACGTGTAAGATAAAATGTATTTTTTGAGATCACAACGAAGCTCAAAATAGTAAATAAAATTTGAGAGTGTATTGATTGATACTATTGCAATAAAGCATATCATATCCTCAGTACTGTCACCATATCTGTTTTTATTGCTCATTCGAATAGTAGTACTTTGGTGACCGCCGATTAGATATTACATCGAGTTAGAGTAGGATACGCTACAGCGGTATCCTTCCTAAATCTTCACTTTCTCAATTAAGTAAACAACCTCAATCAAGTTCTGTTTTGGCCTTGATATAGCGCAATATACCTTCTATACTACCGCAGAATCATCATTGCATTATATTTGGTATGTTATCAAAGAGACGACTTTCAGCTGCGACAAGAACGATAGATAATAATATCCAAAAGGTGTTGCAAAAGATTGAGAAGAATAATTCAAAGGTTGACGAGTTGGTGTTAGGTGATCGGTTATTTAGTGATACATTTAACCGCTTCCGTATTGAATTGAGTAGTAGTGGTAAGGATGTTACATTCAACTCAAGTGAAGCCAGCGACTTCTCTACGCTCGGCGCATCAATTGCAACCAATACAAATCTCACGAAATTGAGCATTGTAGAAAGTGTTATTACTGCATTAGATGCGTCAAATAGAGATTTCTATGATGGGCTAAAACAGAACTCGTCCATCAATTATCTATTCTTTAATTGTCGTGATCCGCTGGGTGAAGTAGCAGAAGAAATATTAAAAGTGTATCAGATAAACGGCAGCCAACTTCATCGTCTCAGCATTATGGGTGCTAATCTGCGAATTGGTAGTGGACATACCATATTAGTCACAACACTCCAGCGATGCACAAATCTCAAGTATATTCGTCTATGTCACTGTAATATTAACTATGTAAAACTATTACCAATAGTGGAAGCAATTAGAGGACACAGTTCGTTAGAGACACTAAGTTTTGGAGGAAATAGTATTAGGAGTACTGGATGTACGGCTCTTGCTGCCTTACTTGAAGATCCAAACTGTAATATAAACAAACTTCCACTATATCAAAATCGTATTGATGAAGAGGGTACAACAATAATTGCTAATAGCCTGGCAAACAATGCAAGCTTACAGAAACTTGACCTTCACAACAATCCAATTCCATTTGATCAAACTTCAGAGGAACCCTTCTGTAATGCGTTATGCAACACAACAAGTATCAATAGCATACATTCATCTAATCATACACTTGAATACGTAAGATTATATCCAGGATTATCTCGTCAGGTAGGACCAGAACTAAGATCATTATTAACACTGAACAAGATCGAAAACAAACGACAAGTTGCAATAAGAAAGATATTACTTTACCATCCCAACATTGATATGAAACCACTGTTTGATATGGCTTCAGAAGATGAAGAATGGTCTTTAAAAGGACTGCCTTATGTAGTTGCTTGGTTTGAGAGGGCAAATGAGATCTTCCCAAAGGTAAAGAACAAGAGGGAGCTTGCTAATTTGGGCATATCTCAAACGGAAACCGAGTCCGAGAGGGAGAGTTATGATATTGACCCAAAGAAGTTATCGGCAATATTTCAATTCACTCGGGCTATGCCATTGTCATTTGCTGCTGCTACACCCTTCGACGACGAGGGCAAGAAGAAGAAGCGTAAGAGGAGTTAGGTAGGGGGTAAATACACTTGAATGAGTGGGGTAGAGAGGGGAACGGTCCACAATTGAAGTATACTATCTAGACAGAAGGCGTAAATAAACTAAGTATGTATGGCTTAAATCAATTCACTTTCACGGTAGAGATAGAATCAATCCCCTAGCCTACCTCTCTCAAGAGGAGAGAAAAAATGCATACCTAAATGGCGATCAAACGGTATCTTTTCTCAAAAATAATTTGCAACTCAGTAAAAAAAGCTCTCTTTGGCGGGGTAGAGATTACTACGGCAATAAAGCATATACGATATCCTCAGTACTGTCACTATATCAGTTTTTGATGCTGTTTCGAATAGTAGTTCTTTGGTGACTGTAGTATTAATAGTTAGTTAGTAGAGTAGGATACGCTCAGTGGTATCCTTGATGGAAAATACCTCCCTCCTCACCTCTCAGTTATACCCAACAAGTAGCAGTCCTACTATTTCTATATATACCAACTGCAAGGATAGGCAATCGAGCATTGTATCGAGAAAACATTATCTAATTGCAATACGAAGTGAAGATGGATAGAAACAACAATAATGATACCCGTGAAGAGATTATTCGTCGAACATATAAAATTCATCAAGAGATAGATGACGGTAGTCGAACGACATTGAATAGACTAGAGTTGAATGATTCTACATTAACAGAATTATGGATAGGCGAGACAAATCATACCGAATATCAAGTTAATATTGGTGGATTTAATTCTAATAACGAGGATGACTTCTCTAGATTGGGCACTTCAATTTCAATGAACACTCATCTCACCAAATTACATATTGATTTCTACGCCATTACTGCATTAGATATGTCAATCAGAGGTTTCTTCAATGGATTAATGCAAAACACATCGATTAAGAATCTACATCTAAGTTGCTTTGGCCGTGGCGGTGTCGTCTTATTAGAGTTTGTTATTTGTGAGATATTAAGAATATACCAAGAGAAGAACAATCTTAATCATCTTGATATCAGCTCTCCATTACAAATTGGTGGTAGACATATCCTTACATTACCATTACAAAGATGTACAAACTTAACACACATTAATCTAACACATTGCAATATGACAGACGAGGAACTGATACCAATATCTCAAGCAATTAGAGGACATCCTTCATTAAAAATGCTTAACTTGATGGGGAATAGAATTAGTATGTTTGGCTGTGCGGCTCTTGCCAGATTACTTGAAGATACAAACTGTAATATAGAACACCTTGGTCTTATCGACAATAACATTGATAATGTGGGTGCAATTACTCTTGCCAACAGCTTGATGAGCAATACAAAATTAAAAACACTCCGTCTCATTAATAATCCTTTCACACGAAATCAACATATTGCTCAAAGTGTAGAGGATGCATTCTCAACTTCATTATGTGACACATCAAGTATCAATGCCACATACACATCCAATCATATAGTTCAGATTCTATTGAAGGCACCACCGGACACATTAGACTTAAATCCAAAACTTAAAATCTTATTAGGAATGAATGATTTGACAAACCAAGTACAAGTCCGTGAATCATTATCATTCAATGATTTGGATTATCCAAATATAGGACGTGTTGCAATTAGAAAGATAATAAAGTACCATCCTAACGCTTTAGCTGATATTGAACCATTCCTTGCCGATTGGATTGGTGATGATGAACAGTCCTTGAAAGGACTGCCTCATGTAATTGCTTGGTTCCACAAAGCAAGAGAGGCTTTTGCAAATAGTAGTGAGGAAGAAGGTCGTGATGTTGAGAGACGGATGTTATCGGCAATCTATCAGTTTGCTGGGGCTTTACCAACATTGATTGTGCCTCCGCCGCCGCCTAACAATGAAATGGAAACATCAATGTGGGAAGATTGATAATAGCAATATCCGGGAAGACAGTATGGAGGTTGATCCATCCAGACGGTGGCGCCGGGCGGGGGAAACACCTTGAGCATGAGGTATTGGGGGATTAAGTCTAATGGAAAGGAGGTGAGAGAGGGGAACGGTCCACAATTGAAGGAGTATATAGAGTTTCCAATCAAGATTACCCAGTACTTTATCTTGGTCTATAAGGCCGCCGGTCATTCAGGTCAACAATATCTTTAATCACTTCATAAGAGATGAATGGAAACGGATGTCACTTTATTTGGAAAATGAATCAGTTTGTTATCAGTCATCAAATGGAGTAAATATCGATCGTGGATGATCATTACATATTAGTTTTACAATCTATCATACGAATTGCATACAAGAAGTACTTTACAATTCACCGCATCATCTCATACTGCTCTTTTGGTATACAAGAGGCCTAGCAGTATATCCTAAAGTGAATCAGGGTGAAGAGAAGAGGGGTTCAAACTCAAGCTTGGCGGCGTCTAAATGCACGACGTGTACTTTCCTTAGGACTCTTGTTGGAACCTCCTCCGGATTTGGAACCTCCTGTTTTGCTGCCACTGCCTGATTTGCTACCGCTACGGGAACCTGATCTTGAACTACTGCTTGATGACCTGCTACTGCCGCCGCTACTGCAGATTGGTAAAGGCGGACCAATACAATAAGCATCTGGTCCTGAAAGATATGCGGTCACGATTATTGAATATGAAGAGAAGTAAACACAACTTCAGTTAGTACAAATTGTTTGCAAGGTCATTCAAATAAAGTCCAAGGAAGTAGCCAAATCAGCAAAGATATCATTTGACACACGAATTCACGAGGTACTTTCCTGGTCCCCAATTGACACAGTCTTCCCAATCAATGCATCCATCTCTAGATGATGACGATGAGGACCTGCTACTCCGACTTCCTTTACTACTTCGGCTACCCTTGCTGCCGCTACCTTTACTACTGCTACCCTTGCTACTGAGTTCACGATGATTGAATGCTCCCTATGTAAAAGAGGAAGGTATGTATTGATGCATATCTTATGAGTATATGGTTTTGCAAATGCAAACCATATCGAATAGTATTGCAATTACTTACTGGATGCGTCCTCTCTTGGCCCCGTAGCTGTTCCAATGACGCTGAAAGAGGATACGAGTATGCCATGTGTTGTCATGTTCAAGTATTAGAGATATATGAGTATATGATACTGGAATACTAAGATATATATCACATATCGATTCAACTCTTACCAACGCCGTTGGGGGAGAGAAGTCCAGTAAGTAGAATTGCAGTATAAAGTTTCATGTCTGATGATAGTTTGCGTTATCGGATTGATATTAATTGTTGTGGATGTAAGGACGTTAGTTGATATTGTGTGATTGTGGATGTGATTGATATTATGAGGGGTTTGGTGTGGTGTCAAGTTCATTATCATTTGAGCTCTCATCATATCTTAATACAAAGAGCTTAGGCAACTTTCTATATATGCATGCACCATTTGGGCTGACACCGGCCAAATGTGAGTTCTATTTCCTCACGATTGCTTCTAATATGACTCATCATGAATGAACTCGGAAATAATGAATTGGCATTATCATTCTTGTTTCTTATTGAAGGATATAACCTGTGCAGTTTTTAAACTTCATGCAGTTTTATGCTGATCTTGAGTGGCACTCAGTGTCTGACACGAGAAGTCTCATTCAATCCGTTGGACAGTCTGATATTTTGGCACGAGGAGTTGATATCTACCAATATAGTAAGCATGCATACATGTAGATTATTGGCTTTATCTTCTGTCTAGTGTCCTATTCGTCTACAATAACTCCAATGTAATCATCATTCATACCTCCAAAGCCTTCTCTATTTGATGCCTCACGGGTAGCACTATCTATGTCGTCCTCGGCTAAGTCTAAACCTGCTTCCTCATCATCGAAAGAATCCGACGAAGCTTGGTCTTCTTGTTCCTTTCGTCGGTGTATCAAGTAGGCAGCTCCTAAACCTATTACTAACAACACAACAATAACAATACCAGCCTTAGCACCAGATGATAATCCCTCTTTCTCTTGTTTTGATTTGTCTACATTGTTTGTTTGATCCAACTCTTTATTGGCAGATATGGATGATGATTGAGGTGCCAAAGTGGGTATATTCTGCTCTGTACTAGTACTACCTTCGTCATCTGTACTCTCAGTATCATTCATATTGTTTACTGAGCTATTAGTATCATTCAGTCCCTCCGATGTACTACCACCTAGATCTATAACGACAGATGCTGTCTCATTAAAACTCGACCAAAGGTCATCATTGTTACTACTACTTGTTGTCGCCGTAGTTGATGTTGATTCTTCTGATTCGTCATCATCATCTTCTTCTTTATCTACTTCCGTGGTAGAGAATGTGGCTTCAGTCGTCGTTGTTGTTTCATTTAGTGGTGATGATGTTGGAATGGATGAAAGAGATGGACTTGACGTGTTCGGTAATGCCATAGATACATCTAAAGTTATATTGGGAGCTGGCGGCACCTTGTCAGTACCAGATTGTGTCGGCATCGTAGTCATAGAAAGTGATGCCGCAGATGGACGTGGAGTAGTTGGCCGTACAGAGGGTGTACTTGTACCATCCAGTAGAGTATCGACTTGTGTCGGAATCAACGTTGGGATTAAGCTTGATAATATCGTGGGCACTTCATCATTAATATTAACGTCTGTTTGAGTGGGTGGCTGTGTCTCTAATGTATCCTCAGTCGGTGACAGCTATTGGATATGAAGGATAGACATAGACAAGATTAAGTTTCAGATTCTCATAATAGTAGAATGACATATAACACACACTGCACAAACAAATACTCACACTGCCAAGATCATCCAACGAAGGCTGATTAGATGGAAGCATTGGCTTTGATATCTGCCGTGAGGGCTGAGAAGATGTAGAAGGCTGAGACGACGGCTGGCTAGACGGTTGACTAGATGGATAATCGGCAGCAGGATTTGATGAAATACGTTCATCCTTATCAAATATCGTCGGGCTTAAAGTAGATGGCCTTCTCGTTGGTATCACTCCAATCAAGGGACTTGGAGACTAAATAAGAACATATAAAGTGAGTCAAATCATAGTATAGATGAGAAAGTAGCTCGATGGGAACAAAAGACGCACCGTAGTTTGTACTGAAGATTCCTCTGTTGGCTTTGAAGTTGGCCTCGTCTATGGAAGAACCAAGAGTTTGAGCATAAGATGTGCACTTTCAACATTATGACGACTCAACAATAAACATGTAACTTACCGTGGGTTTCCTTGAAGATTGATCATTCGAATTTGGTACTTGTGTTGGAGAGAATGTCGGGTATAATGATGGCTCTTCCGTCGGAGTGAAAGTTGGAATCTAGATTCGAAATGACAGATTAGAAAGACAAGATTAAGATCTTATACGTCTTGAAAAAGATGAGAGTATAACTACACAAGGATACAACTTACCTCTGTAGGATCATCTGTAGGCTTGAATGAAGGTTTCTTTGATGGTTCCTTTGTGGGTTTCGCCTAGCGTATAGAGCACGTTAGACAGGCAATAAGATGAGAGAAGGAAGAGGGTAAGACTTTATATAGACATATTTAGACTAGATTAAAAGAATACAAACACCATTTACTTACCGTCGGCTTTATACTTGGCTGTTTAGAAGGCTTCTTTGACGGTTCTTTTGATGGCTGTTTTGTCGGTTGCTTTGAAGGAGATGACTACAGCAGAAGAAAGATGCATAAGACGCGAGCAAAGTTTAATGGGAGGATACCAATGCAAAGATACACTACTCACACTTGGTGGAAACGACGGCATCATACTTGGACTCTCACTGGGTGAAGTAGATGGTTGAGACTGTAATTGTGTGTGGATAGTGGGAGCAGAAGAGTGAGGAGTGAGATGATGGCAATGCCGGTTGCAAAGTGAAGGATACCTCACAACAAAATGAAAAGTATCATCTCACCATTGGAAAGAACGTGTTGCCCAAAGTACCAATAGTCACAGTGAGATCTTCTGATACTGATATTAGTTCCACATTGATATCTTTTTGAAAATCGACTTGTACAGGTATACTTCTATTCACCTTATCACCCACGCCTAACTGTCCGACATTATTCAGACCGGTTCCAAAGACAAGTTCATGTTCAGTATAGAAGAAGGCACTCTCAGCAGATGGTCCCACCCCAAGAAGTGTTACTACATTATCCAATTCTACAACTGTTATTGCTTTATTAGTAGTTGTTCCATCTCCGAGCTGTGTATAGATAAGAGAGAAAGGAGGGTAGGATTCTGTTTTGTTAGTAAAATGTGCACATCATGTGCACAAAAATTGAATAAGAATTCAACAACACCAATAGAGAAGGGGTCTGTGATCATATATCATTAATCAACAACTTCTACTCACCTGTCCATAGTTGTTTCTACCACAACTCCCCACACTTTTGTCATTAAACAAAACATATGACGAATACTTCCCAGCCTTAAACTTATTTACTTTCTCGATGGGTGCCACACCCAACAAGGTTGGAACCCGAACATTACCACTTTGACTTCTACACAACTGTTTATATTGATTCGATCCTGTATTATATAACCCATTCTGTGTTGTAAATAACGAATGAGAATGCCCTGCTGATATACTCAATACAGAGTCAAGATTTGGTATTCTTGTGGGAGATTTGACTTGTTGTGTGAGCTCGAGCCCAAGCTGTCCCACATTATTAGACCCACATCCATAGACGCTTCCATCTTCTAACAATAGTAAAGTATGTTCTCCACCAATTGCTACATCGACTACTCTTTTATCCATTGGTATCAATTGTGGTATATCTCTGTTTAATGTATCACCTTGACATAATTGACCTCTTGAGTTACTCCCCGCGGCATACGCTTTCCCATTTACATCCAACAATATAGTATGAATAATACCACTATTTGAACTTTGTTCAACACCAGCATAAACTTTACTAAACCTTGGTGATGATATACTTAATCCATTAATATCCATAACTGTATCAATTGGCTGTAAAGAGTTGATACCCTGTACTACTCCCTCTCTACCCAAGTGACCTTGATATCTACTCTTTAATACAACATTACCACAACTATATGCAATACCAGATGACATTATAATAATACTATACAAACTACTAACACTTGTATATATAACATTATCAGAAAATAATTGTGGTGTAGTGTATTGTATACTATTCTGACCTATTGACTTTGAATTACCCCAATAATATAATGTGTATCCATTTTGGGTTGGTATATTACTACTTGATGGTTGTATTGATGGTTGGATTGTAGGTTGTATTGATGTTGATGGATGTGTAGATGGTATATGAGAGGGTTGTTTTGACATGCTGGGGGTTTGAGTTGGTTGATGGGAGGGATTGCTTGATGTTGAGGGTGTTTCTGTCGGCTGTGTATTGCAATCAAGAATGATGAGTTTGTATATATGTCATTTACATGCGAAGTTATGATGTTAGTATACGTCGTAGCGGTGTAGAGGTGAAAAGAGAAGTGAGATGTTATGTATAGAAACAAAATGAAATGCATATCATGCACATACTGCAATCATTCATCACTGCAAACGAACCTCTATGCTTGGTACAGAACTACTCGATGGAGAATGAGACGGTTGTTTCGTATAGCTAGGTTTGAATGAGGGAACAAATGAAATTGATGGCTGGCTTGATATCGATGGATATAAACTTGGTAGTGTTGATGGTTGTTGTGCATTTGCTTGATGATATTGCAAATAGATACATTGCAATATTGATAGAAGTAGCATGAGATTATGTGATATGTATGTCATGGTGTGTATCCTCCTAATGCTGTTTGTACATCGTTGTCGTCGCAGCATTCTTAGCATAGACATATTGATCTATATAACCATCTTGTTGAGGAGATGCGGATCGATGCACGTCTCGTGTTCCCTCTTGATGTGTTTGTAACTAACTTTTGTAATGTAAATTGTTATGTCTTTGCATTGTATATCACACTACGCTTTAATTCAATAGTATAAAGAATCATCTCTTCATTCGTACTACTTCGGGAGATGTCAAGGGGCTGGCTAGAGGATGGGGGGATTCTCATCTCATTGTTGCATGCTACTCTAATACTCAACCCTAACTCTCCACAACATCGTTCGAAAAAACTGCACAGAAGCCTCAATCAAGACCAAAAAGATACCTCTGACATTGTAAGCGGATGGGTAACTGGGGCGGTAGATTAAGACCGAAATAATGACCTCGCCAAATTTCACGATCACTGCCACTTATGCCTCATTTTTTCTGCAATGATGGCGCGATAGCTTTGGTATTGCCAATGCTTAGAGAGGCCACCAATATCCTCTTCACTTCACCGAAATACTACTCATCGTCCATACAAATACAAGGGCTCAGTTTGACGATAGCAAACATTAGAGACGAGAGCTCTATCACTATCCATCTACAAACCCCTCGTCATTGGCATATTGGTAGCTGGAAGGAGACATCTCTCGTACTCTTGTGCCTCGTGAGGGTTTGAAACGAAGCTGTTTCGGATATATCAATATCAGCTGTTGCTTTATTGCTCTCTTCCTGGCCTCGACCAGCGGTCGGCTATTACCCCATCTCGTGTCTCTAAATTTGCCTCTCTCTACAATGCCACTCCTCGATCGTTTACAATTCTCAATACCAATAAGCACAACAATCAATGCACCAATCGATATAGTATGGGAAGCATTGACTGATATACAATCGTATCCTACCATATTCACGCACTATGTCAAGACTAAGCCATTAGAAGATCGACGAGTATACTCGTCTCAACGTCAACATATGAACACCGCTGTTTCGGGCGGTAGTAGTGTACAGAGTGGCAGTCAGAGTCAAACGAATACTGTTGACCCACCATCATCATCTCTACTAGGATCAAAGTGGTTGGTAACAAGAAAATCAGTAGTGGAGAAACAAGTCTTCTCTGCCAAGTATGTTGTTACTCAATACAACAATCATGAAGACGAAGATACGAATAATAATCCTCGTTCATTTACACTCTCTTCACATGATGTACTTGGTTGTACAGTATCTGTTAAGATAATTGTTGAAACGACCGAGGGTCCTCCGCCAAGTTATACAGAGTTTAAACGAGTAGTACAAAGGATGAGCAAGACAAAGGCAAAAGATACATCCATCATATCTCAACAGGCAGCATCTACTACTACTACCCCCGAGCATACAAGAGTGACAATCATATTATCACTAATACCATTTCAATTCTTCATCAAACTATTGGGTGTAATGTGTTGTTTATGTTTAATCAAATCTAGAACGAGACTAGCAGCAGAACATGATCTAGAAGATCTAACTCGTTATTGTGAAGAGAAGGCGGTATCTAGTAGAAGAATAGACGAGGAGGAAGATGTTGATGATGATGATATACCTGTGGCTAAAGCAGATAGAAACGAAGATGATACGAATGCAGATGTGAAAGAAGAAGACAAAGTAAGTGAAGAGAGAAAGGTTGAGGAGACATGATAGTATCAGAAGATAACAATTAGAAGATAGGTTAGGAGTATAGTCTCTATTATAACTTTGCACTAAAGCTTAGATTCAATTCATAATATCAAATCAGACCGTATCGGTCATCGTTCTCATCTGCATCTTTTGAAAGAAGAAGATAGCCGTATACATTGGCTTTGAATAAACATACTATTAATAGTACCGATATCTTTCTATGTCAAACTGAGCAGCTTCGTCCCTTTGACTACTCTTTATCTCATCCAAGTATGTTTGGTAAGATTGCAATGCTTTTGTATAGTGTTCTTTTGTTGCATGTCCATTTGCGTAGAAAGTTTTGATCATTTTTACAGATTGACTGTCCCCACAACCTGCTGCAATTATGTAGTGTTTCAGAGCTCTATCAATATTGCCTGCCTTTGCCTCGTTATTTCCTAGATTGTGCCTTGCTTTTTCATCTCCATCCATAGCTGCTAGCTCGTAATATTGTGTAGCCTTCTTCTGATCAACTTCCACTCCCCTTCCAAGTTCATAGGCAGCTCCAATACTGCAATAAGCCGCAGCATGACCAAGCTCTGCTGCCCGATGCCAATGTTCTAATGCCTTATCCATATCGTTTGAAAATCCGTACAGCCCCTCTCGATAAAAACATCCTACATTGTAGGTAGCAATAATAGGATCTCCAGCTTCCATTCGTTTCCTCAACCTTTCTACTGATTCCTCAGTCGATTTAGGAGCCATAGTTCTACAAAAGGAACACTTTTTATTTTCAATTTCGTTGCCTTGGTGATCATAGACGGGTGCATGAACACATCCACTGCAAAGCATTTTACCACAGCATTCCTTATATTTCTTGCCCGTTGGATTCAATACATGTAACTGTTGGAAACAAATTGGACAATCTTCTTATGGCGGTGGTTGTTTGAATAGCTTTTCATCATGTAACTCGGCGGCACGTCTTCTACACTCTCTCTTATGTTGTGGCCGATGTGCAATTTGACATTCTCTACTGCAATATTTCACCAACTTACATGCCGTACATGATTTAAGTTTTCCACTCTCTTCCTCACCCTTGCCACAATTGGCACATACTGATACTTCGTCTTCGGTACTCATATTTATTGAACTTTGAACTATTCTAATCGCTATCAAATTATAGTCACTATCAAATTGCGTACACCGATATGTCGTAATCCTACGGAGTGTATATAATACTATTGTTTTATTCTAAATAGGCCGTACGTGTGTGAGATGGCTTTTGTGTATTAGATGTGTTGTATAATATAACTATAACTATTACTTTTTGTGCATATGATGTGCACAAAATAGAACTTTTTCTTCTCTT
>Ga0214479_100504_pt1 | contig 22595 bp, 22 predicted proteins | sample M1_20Mar14CPVII9_5_FD_165054 | JGI IMG/M metagenome (GOLD analysis project Ga0214479, IMG submission 165054) | Marine eukaryotic communities from Monterey Bay, California, United States - M1_20Mar14CPVII9sort6BwellE14 | ecosystem: Environmental > Aquatic > Marine > Unclassified | place: USA...
CTATTGTTTCCAAATGTACCTCTCTACATACTGTTGCTATTGATGACAACGATAATGGTTTTATGGCTGCATTATCGATGACTAAAACACAAAATGCAATATGATCTAATATGATGCACCTACAATAGCCTTAGAACTTAGACAAGGAGTATGAAAGAATGGGCATCTTGCCCGGCCCACCCAAGGCCCGGTTCGAGTTCCTTTCAGTGTATCGCCAATTTTATTCTTAAATGGCCACGGAACACAATTAAAAGTGGTTGGAGTTACCTGGTAGGGTAAACTGATTGATTGAGCCTAGAGGTGCCTTGTCTTTCAGTGCATGGTGAAGAGGAAGCCAACCATCTTCGTCGGTGGTAGTCATAGCCGTCTTATCTTTTGCCTTCATGGCATATTCACGCTGTTTTTGTTTGAATTCACGCACGCCACGGTTATTCTTGCCAAAGTCACCAACTAGAATAGCCTCTGGATATGCATCGTACAAGGCTTGAGCTGAATCTAGACGAATCTCTGCTAGCTGTAGCGGCAACAGCATCTCATCAGGCCCGTTTCGAGCCAACTTACTCAGACTTGCTGGATCATGCTTGATCAACAATTCGAGTGTTTTGTTGGATGCAATTCCTCCTCCATTTAAAGCTGCATTGTGTATTGGCAGCCAGTTGTTCCTGACATCTCCCATTTTACTCAACTCAGGATAAAGCTGCAGCATATATCGAACTTTATCTACAGGGTCTTCTTTGTGGCTAGAGTTCCCTAGACCGCACGCTAAATGAATTGGCAACGAGCCCTCGCTATTGGCCACTTTCAATGATTCAGGATATGCATCTATCATGACTTTACAGAATGAGGTTGGCATGTTGATTGCAGCTTCGTGCATTGGAAGGCTGCCTTCGACGTCCCTCATCTGTAGAAAGTTTGGATCAATGTCGAGCATAAACCGTAAGATTTCTAGAGAAGCTTTCTCGTCCATTTTATTGTTGTCACACAGCTTATGAATCGGCAGTTTCCCGCCTACTTCACCGCTGGTTCTTCCGTAGCTTGATCCTCCCCTATCATTGTCAACAATGCGAATCGCCTCGGGCATCTTATTGTATAGAAATTGAAATAGAGCTAAATCTGTTTTCTGGTTCATACATGCAAGATGTAGCAAAGTCCTTCCTCTTCGGTCAACATCATACATAGTCTCGGGTATGGCCTCGAGTAAGTAGGAAGCTATCTCCAAATGATTATCAATGTAGCTGTTTGCCAGAAGAAACTGGATGGGTATGAGCTCTAGCTTATACGTACAAGTCGACACAAGGGAAGTGCTCTTCTTGGGGTAAGAATCCACTAACAGTTTGATCGTAGCGAGATTAACAGACTTGCGCCTCGCAATGTAATACATCAGGGGATTTCCTTCTTCACAATAGTCGACTTCAAGAGCATGTCTTGGACCATTGTCAATTACACATGAATGCAAAAGTGCTTCAGGATAAGCATCCAAGATGAATTTAACGACCGAGTCTGGACAATCCCCATTTTCACACGCACAGTGAAGTGGATATGCGATATCTCTACGAAGGACTGTGCCTTGTTTCACTAAATCTGGACATATACCGAGGATAAGCTGAACCATTTCTAAAGTAACAATCTTATTCATACATAGATTGTGGAAGAAGGGATGTTTATGATATGCCCTGAGTGTTTCACCCTTCAATGTTTTAGGTATAGTATGTTGTAACTTCTTCAATTCATCAATAGATAATCTATCCGATTCACGATATCCAGGTGGTTTACACAACTTAGGGAATCAGAAGTTAATTCCACACATCCAAGAAGATCGAGGGAGGTAGAGGGTTAGTAATTAATTATTAGTAGTTAGTTAGTTAGTTAGTTTAGATTTCAGGCTACGACTTGGTTATCCACCTCTGGAAGCGTGTTCCTTGCTATTCTCTACACATCTCGTAATATAAAATACTTCTATTTCATATACGAATACTGATCTATCGTTGATTTCTCATTGAACGATTGATAACTCTTACTAGTGTCGACGTACCGGTTTCAATATTGAAACATACTAGGGAGATATCGCGTCAGTTGAGACCTGCTTAAACGAGAGAGGTTTCCCAGGGGAAGGCGAAGCGATTGCAATCCCCAACTCTCTCCTATCTCTTAGGTGCCACCGCTTGTTCAGTCAGGTTATAAGCAATCTATTATCAAAGAGACGGTCTCCAGCGGTATGGCTGTCTTGCAACGGATTGTTCTTTGCCTGTATCATGCTCACTTATGGATCCTTCACCGTTCCAAGTATTAGGTAAGTGAGTAATGATAGAACCTTCCAATCATGGCAATGAAATGATTAGAAGTTGCAGTTTCTATCTCTAGTATGCTCGCATGTTCAAAGTCATACTAAATCGTAAGGCATTTCCTCCTTTTCGACTGCTAAACTAAAGTAGATCTAAGTTTGGTCTCCTGGCTCTACTTAGACGCTCCACATTCATGCATACTCTATTGGTAAGCACTCGCAGAGTGAATCAATAGCCGAACAGGTAAACTTTAGTTTGTGATAAGATTGTTTGTTTGTTTGTGGATGAGAGGCGAACTTTGCCTTACAAGTGCAAAACCATATCATATGCACAATTCAATCCGACCTCAACCACACGATTACATATTCAAATTTTGGTCTCACAATCAGAACACGATGCCCAAATCAAAGGGTGGTCTGTGACCATTGTGCACAATTAACTTCTGCTTACCTTATCTAACTCTTTCATAGGCGAAAGAATATCTTCATCAATAGCTTCTGATTTGTCTGATTCATAATCCATACACTCTTCGTATGAACTACAAGAGTTATAATCTGATCCATAAAATAGCCTATCATATGTATCGTCGGAGAGTGACCCCATGGTTTGTTTTGTGCACAAGATATGTATGTAGGTATGATATAATATTTTTGTGCACTTGATATGTGTTTGTGTATACTACGCCGCCTGCTCTGCTCTGCTCTGCTAGTAAAATAGTATTAACGAGATGATATTCTATTCTTCTTCTACCAATACTCGTGAGAAATTGGTCCACTATTGTGATAAAAGGTATGAGTAAAAATCCTTGATAGCAATCGTAAAAATCTTTGAACAATGATTTGCAATATTTGTCATTTGTCATTTATTTTACATACTCCGATATTTATACAACAGCAATAAGTATAAACCCTATCCCCAACATCACGGTAGTAAATACAAGTGGTTATATATCTACTGGCATAGAATCAATGATAAGACAACAAATTTTCAATTGATGGTGGTCACTGGTACTTTTTTTGGTAATTTTTGTGGCGGATTTAGCGTCTATTGCAGCTAGGATAGCCATGTTTGTCAACAGAACGGCAACCTTCTGCTCGTCATCGACGAGGCGGGGATTACATCTTGTTGCTCTGAATAATGGCAGGGGATATGAATCGCGGCGGAGGCCTCCTATTATGAGGATACCAACTCAACATATTGATGGAATTTGCAATACTAATGTTCAGATGATGAATAACTCCTCATTATTCTCGTCAATGCCATCATATGATACATCATCTACGTCGTTCGTATCTAATAAATCATTCAAAAAGGTAATAAGACCATTCCTACGCGCTTGCCATCCAGATGCAATGAGTAGTTCTCAAGTTAATGATGCTGATAGTAGAAGTAGACGAAAGCAGCATCCACTATCGCAACAAGCAAAAGATACAAACTTGAAGGCAGTACAAACACTTAATGGTCTTATTGATGTTTTAGATGATTTGATAAGTCGATGTACCCCGCCGTCATATCAACAACAACAAAATCATGATACTACGAAGAAATCAGCTGCATCACTACCTGAATTAAACTCTCGATATGAGATTGAATTTATACTGCCACCAACTACAACTACCAATACAGCAGATGATAATGATAGACCAATAAAACGAAAGCATAGAGATAAATTGGCATTAACATTACGTTCAATAACTATTTCATTTCCTGACAGTTTAAGAAGTAATGTTAGACAGTATGCATTATCTACCTATCATGAAGAGGAGGCATATCAAGTTGCTCAACAATTGAAGGTTCATGCAATGTCAGAACTATTACGATTGTTAACTATTGCTGGTATGTCTGTACCTGTGGATGTAGTTAATGAACAACAAGGTAGAGATCATAGACGAGGTGATCAACGCAAACAAAAAGGACAATGGACATTATCAGATCACTTTCTACATGAATTGGGCATCGTTCCTAGTACAGAAGATGTACAAGAGACTCCATCACAGGCATTCTTTGGTAGGACACAATCTCGTCCAACATCGCCTCATTTACGACAATCTCAATCTACAGCACCACCACCAACCTACTCTCATCCACAGTTACAACAACAACGTGAAGCATTCATGAAATCATTTCAAAAAGTTTCACACAAGTTTGAAAATGATTATGATCAAGCATTCTTAGATGCACAGGCTGATCATACAACAACAAGATTAAACTTATATAATGAGAACACAGTCGAGGGGAGGGAAAGAAGAGAACAACTTGTTAGTACAATCTGTGGTGGTGTGAGGATATGGCGTGCTAAGATTGATGATAAGGATACTGATACTGCTAATCAGGACTTAGAAGATGAAGTACCAGAGGGATTAGACGTGGTTGCACAGCTTATTGCAATACGTCGATTATCTCTCATACTATATGATAACTTTGATTATCTCAAAATGGAGAAGATGGGACGAATGTATGAACAATTGACTATTGTATTGACTCCTCCACAAAATAACTTGACAAGTCGTCGTAAACCACAAAAGATGTTACGAGAAGATGGAACACGAATACATCCAGGACGAAAATTGAATAAGTGGGAAAGGAATAAGAAGAAACGTGATCGATTACAGAATCTAGGAAGCCGTAGTAGAATGCGGTATATTGCAGAAAAGTATCTTGGTAAGAAGAATGATGATGATAGTACTGAAGAAGAAGGAGATGAAGAAGAAAAGAAGCCATCTTATCAATTTGAATCAGGATTCCGATTCTCATATGGTACCCAGTCTGATCAGGGAATTGGTAAAGTGACAGCATACATTCCTGTTGACTTTCGAGATGGCGAGCTCGTAAGGCAGATGTATACACATCTGTATGATTACTTTGACAATTGCTGTGGTAAAGTTGGCTGGTTGTCATATGGTGCTGATGGGAATATAAAGGCGAATATGGAAGAAGATGATACTTACACTAGTGGTATGAGGCATGAAAGTAGCAATTAAAGGATGATAGCAATTAAACTTAGCACATCCTATCCTAAATAATATATACCTAACTCCCTACTCGTTTCCTCGTTCAAGAGTGACTTCTTCACCCCAAACCTCATCCAATTCTCCTTTTGACCATGCCATTGCAGATATTGAAATCAACATGCTTGGGACTAGGAAGATCAGTGCCGGCAGTCCGCCTCTACCTAACAGGTTGAAGCTTCCGACTATTTCAGTTAGAAATGACCCAATCACATAACCGCCGACTGCAGCAGACGAGTAGTCATTAGAAGCTAGTCCATCCTCACTGTCGTTATTTTGGGGTTGGTTGGAGTTATCGGCAACTATACCCCAGGCTACAAGTGAAGAGGGAAATACTACATCTCCTAAACCTAGTGCGTCAGTTACCTTTGAGTTTTGACCCACAATCACTTCTAAAAGACCAGGCTGCCAGCCTCCTGACGAAAGCTTATCTCGTGCTACCGTCTCCATCACTGATTGTGTTGATGTAATAGTTTCTGCGGCATTAGCCACTGTACCAAATGTTGATATGGCGTCAAATAGTGTAAGACCAATTAGTGCCAAGGCCACTGTTCGGATTGATTTTGTACTGGTTGAACTTGGCAAAAGGAAGGGAGATAAGCACGAGCAACTGTGGCTCCTAAAGCAATGTTGACCCCATTCTGTAATGGCCAAAGATCCGTATTATTCAGGGTGGGATAGTAAGTTGCACCATATGCTAACAAGACATACGCCAATGCCAAAACATTACCGACACATAAAAGAGGTGCTGTGCTTGTTGTCGAACCAGAATCCTGTTGTTTGTCACTGCTTGGAAGTAACCAACGAAACTCTGCCGCTGTGAAGAGTAGACAAATTGCCGCACTTGGTAGTGAGGACAGGTAGGACGATGACGAAAGCAGATCTTGAAACGAACCATTTGAAGCAGATTCTTCAACAGATGGTGTAATGACAGTGAGGAGGTAGGAAAAGGCAAGGCTTGATCCTAATACCAATGGTAGAACCAGTGCTAACTTGGTACTGACGTTGGATACATCATCATCAACCAATGTGGCAAATAGTTGGTCCTCATCACTTTTCTTTTCATCTTTTCCTTCTTCGCTACTAGTTGAGCCAAAGGAAGTCTTTCCTTTCAAGACTTCTTCTGTCAGCTTGTCTAAATGATCACCGGGTCCGCTAAATCTACCATCTCTAATTGCCAAAACACCACTTGAAGCTCTCCAGCCAGCATACAATGTAGCTAATGTCGCCAAGAAGTACAACATCAATCGTTTTGATAATAATAGTACAAATAGCTTTTGCATAGACTCATTGTAAATGTCTTGCGCTGAAAGATATTCCAATGAATCAGTAGGTGTATTGGGTAATAAGGATGCTGCGGCTAAATTGAATTGACCTTTCACTGTTAAGTATTGATCATTTAATGTTGATAATACCGCAGAGGGGATGAATGGTATGATTGTATACATTGCAAGTGGAAGTAGGAACAGCTGTTGTCCCTTATTTGTATCTTCTAAATCAATGTTATTCCCTCCTTTTGACCAAAGACTACGTGTGGTAATACTCGTCTGTTTCTTTGGATGCAGCATCGGATTGTTGCAAGTCTGAATTCTCTTTGGAGCCGGTGACGAGTTTGCCGTTGTAGTCCTATATTTACTCCAATGAAAGGTTGACACAAAACATGAGTTCTGTATTTGTGACATAAGACACGATGAGTGTCCACTGCTACCAGCTGGTAACAACCAATTAAACCTTTCCCATCGCTTTTGGGAAGAGAGAAGACTACTTCTAAATGGAGAAGACATCAGTGTTGGATAATGTGATGGCCGAGTTGTCGGAGAATCAATAGATGATTTAATTAAGGGCAAATCATTTGTTCGTTGATCTAATGGTTGCATAGTTGTTGGATTTGAAAGCAAAGATGTTGTTTGCTCATAATTTGTTGGTTGCATGGATGGTGCTAATGCAATTGATGGCATATCTCCAACTTCTTCTTCTACTATATGCTGCTCTATTGTTGATTTCCTTGATAATGTCTCATAGTTGATTGATGATGGCATGGATGTTGGCATACTAACAGATGCCCCAACACTAACCAGTAAAGACATAAACATCAATATAAAGTACATCATGATTGTTGTTTGTTGCTCTTTCAAATTTGTGCTAGTAACTTGTTCTGATAACTTATTATAAGTGGTGTTAATGTTAATGATATGATATACCAAGTAATACCAATAGCTGCAATGAGTAATGCAAGTGGAAAGACTGATTGTGCAAAGATATGTGGTTCTCTTTCCACAAGGAAGAAGTAAATGGGAAAAGCAATATATGCCGCAAGTATAAGTCCTGTATGTATATATCATATGAATATTGTTAGAATATACAAGTATACAAAAGAATTGCAATCCTCCATCATATAATATATACTACAAACTTACCCTGAGTACAAGTGAGAATGTCACGCAATGTACTTCGACGTTTCGATATTATACTATTAATGATAAATATAATGACTGGAAAGACACTGACGGTAATGGCAAATGATATTATAATGACAGATGGATTTATTTCTTCATTAGGCATGATTCTTCCCTCTCTTCTCCTCTTGCTCCCCTATATTGTTGTCCAATTGCCACCATTATCAGCTGTTTATGCCCACACAAAATTTTATGAGAGTATTGTATGTGAGATCTCAGATAGAATTATGGTATCTTTTATGAGAGTTTATTTACAAAAGAGACAAACTTCTACTTAGATATGTGATGTTAGTCACCAATATACCATGTATTTCTGCTTACTGCATCGAAGACAAATACCCTTGTCCTTCTTTCGTTTGCATTCCAAACGTTGCTTACCCTTCATTAGTGTTGAACACTCTTCACAGCATCTTTTATCACCAAGTGTACCATCATCTTCGCAAATTTTGCAGCTAAACATCTTAGTCTTAGCACAACGTCTGCAGTATCTTCGTCTGCAACAAGGGCAGGAATCGTAATTATCCTCCTGTTCCAGATATGACCAGGACGATTGATATGGACAACTAAGTTCACAAAACTCTCTTAGGCAGCTGTAACATGAATTACGATTCTCACAACTCTGTCGACATTTTGAGCTTGCACATTTAACATCTTGGTTATCTTTCTTGAAACGTATAAATCTTCGTGCTAGGTCACCAATGGCCTCTGACGCTCTTCCATTGTCCCAATTTGGAGGAAGTTGTAGGTACTTTAATGAACAGCCAGGTTGGGATATAATATCATGTAGAATGGGGAGTATGTGCTTTTCAGATAGCTTGAAGACTAACTTTGTGTCACTATATTTGGTTCCCTCCCTCAATTGGTCTTCGGCAGTTGGCTTGACAAGAACTAAATCCATTCGCTTTATGACAGTTGAAGCCCTTATAGGTGCAAGCCCTTGGCCTAGAATAGATGTACACCCTGTCATCTTGATAGACTTGAGTTTGTTTTTGGCATCGGTATACTTTAGAATAGAACTGATATGTTCATCATTTAATTTCATGGTGAGGTTTCTTTCAAGCTCTCCAAAATCAAGAGTTTCCCAATATTGTTCATCTTCCTGTTCCGGTGCTGATAATATAGCTTTACTTGCTGTTGATTCATGCCCATTATTAACAGATAGAGCTATTGCAAGCAGTACACGTGATATCTTTGGTAGATAGCTTGCCACTAAAGTAAGGTTCGGAAGATTAGTTAATACCATTGGTCCACAACATCGACGTTCATTTATGCCTTCCTGTGCCGGACCACATACCATACATGTTTGTATATTATTGCTTCGTTTGCATTTACTATAATGGCTGAGTAAAACTCGTGCACTGCGGCAAAATGGATAAGTACATTTTACATCTTTGCAGCCGCTCTGAATATGTTTCCATACAAGTTTCATTTGCCAACATTGTGATGATAGTGGACATTGATTTTCGGTATACGGACACTTTACTGCGTGACATAGAAGCATTAACAAGCGCTGCTGCTGATTAATATTATGTTGTTGCTGTTGCTGTTGTGTAGGTGTACCTTGAGTATTTTGTTTCTTCTTTATATGTGCACCTCTAGAGGGTGATAAATCACTATCGCCGCCACCAGTGATGGACGTGTTCATCTTCGTTTTATTATCATTACGATGTGGGGAGCGAGGAGGTGGTGGCTCTGTATTGTTAAGGGAGTTCATACTATCAGATGTCAATAATTTATGTTGTGTGTATTTGCTAAAGTAAAATGTTCTCTAGATATGTATTTTTAGTTCGATAAATCAAGATACGATACTATATCAGTCAATTCATGAGCAATGTCTGCAATGTGCATTGTGTTTGGTAATGTATTGTACCACATCTAATAATCGCAACCTACCACAGTAAAACAACTTTTACTCTCACACTCTCATAGTTTTTTGAGTCGGTATCCTTTATGAGATACTTCCGCGGGCGGCGGGCCGCCACTCTTATCACGGTTATCTTAGTAAATACGATTTTGAAGTGTTGTTTGGTGTCTATAATAAGTCGATGCAATACCCCATGTTCTTCTTCCTATTCATCATTCTATACACATTATTTGTAACTGGGAAAGGTTCTGCATTCCAATCTTCTCCATTAGTAATAAGTACAACAAGAGTTCACTCATCATCCATTGCAAGTAGTAATGATGATGATATATTATCAGCAACTAAGGTCTATTTTGATATTGCAATAGCAACACCTAAAGAAGAGATACCATTAGGAAGACTAACCTTCAGTCTTACTCCATCAACGCATCCATATTATCTACCTCTTCATACATCCAACTTGGTATCACTAGCATCAAGCAAACGCAAGTCTGTAGATTCAAAAGCAACATATGAAGGATGTACATTTCAATACTCACCAGCAGCAATAGAAGATGGCTCTTTCCGATATAAGTGGGGACATGTTATGATAGGTAATGGAAGAAATGCAATACAAACCAAATTAGTATGGGTAAAGAATTGGGTTGGGACGAACCCTTCAGTGATCCACAAGAGTTAAAGAAAGCTCACATTCATCCTTTGGTGGAGTATACTATGGACAGAGTTATCAAGAGATTGCAGAGCTACTTGCAAAGGATGGACAAGATGTAGTAGTTGTACTTACAGTGCCGATACAAGGTCCGGGTGCAGGCACATCTAAATTTAGTATCGTTCGAGTATCAGAATCTCCACAAGAATGGGGTGAAAGATTGCTGCATAATAGTGCAATTATAGGTTATCTAGACTGTAGCGCTTTAGCCGATGGTAGCATATCTAGAGATGATGATGATGTAGAAGAAGGTCCTACTGGTTTAGATGTTTTACAAGCAATGGCAAGACAAAAAGTAGGGCCGCCGAAAATAGTTTCCAGCGGTATAATATAGTCGAGGTGCCACAGTTAATGGTACTGTCTGAGAGCAATATTCAACAGACAAGGAGGCATTAAGTTTTAATGATAATTGTTAATATGATAATTCTGTAGACTAGACTTCCCGCCCCAATTAATTCTTTACTTTCTGATACATTTGTGAGGTGTGGTACATCTCACTTTATTCCTTACCTTCTTATCCACTCAATACCTAGAAGTTGTAGTCATTGTTTACTTTGTTTCCCTGGTAACAATCGATAGCCAATGCAATATACACAGCCTAATCCTTTATTTAGTTTTCATGCCTCTTTGCGCTTGCAACACACCTAATCCTTCTTAATTAACAGGAAAAGCCTCATATCGGGCAATATACTACTCAAATGTCGTTGATCACCCGTCAACCGACATAATAAACCGCCAAAACTAACAGCAATAACAACAACACCATCCTTCTTATATGAAATATCAAATACACGTCCATGCATAACATATTCATAATTATCAGCCAATGTTGCATCATTCTTAGAACTCATTGCCGGATTGTAACTAGTATGATCATCTGGACTACCATCTAAGTTTAATGTTGATGCTAATACTAATGTCATTTTCTCTCCTTCTAATAAACTGTATATTTGACAATTGTAATCGAGGAGTAAATCACATTCGAATGTGGTTCCTGTGGCTGATAGCCGATTTACTCTCTCAAACTTTTTGCCCTCGGGGTTTAATGTCGTTATTTCGAATATATCCTCAAAGAGGGTTACCCGGGCTGATGTTGCGGTAGCCATTATTATTTGGTTATTTGATAGTATAACTTCTTATCTCGCCTCACAATATATAATTTTTGTGTAATTTTGTGCACTTTTCGACTGTTGTCTTGGTCGGTGATGCTTAACAACGATCGCCCCCTCCTAGCTCTCTAATTGAGATAAACAACACAAAAGGAGATAAAGGATATGTTAATTGGGTAATGGAAACAGATAGGTAGGAGTAGATAGATATAATATATCGGCCTTCGATACGATGTTATTGCCTATGGCAAGATTTGTGGTTTTAGCTCATGCGTGGGCTAGCCCTCGGGGGCGAGGTGCCCGACGCCCACAGGAAAAACTCAAAACTCAGAATCCTGTTAGAAATCGTACGTACCTACCTACTACACATGTATTTGCTTTGGTGTTTATACAAAACGAACAGCTAACAATTGAAATACACAGGCTAATTAGTTTTGGTATCATTAAAAGATTACAAACAAACGATAACATCAAATAATAAAGGTATAAACAAACATCAAATCAGTGCACCACCGAAACGTGTCCAACTGTCAACAAATTATAGTTATTTCTATTATTATGCAAACTAAATTTATTGATATTGTATTGCGCTATCTAATTTTCGTTGGAATACCATATTTAATAGCTTGTCGTCTAGAAAAGTTTGTGTTTAGCCGCTTGAGTTTAGAAACAAAGCAAAGACTACATAAAAAATACCCTAATAAACGATTATTCCCTGAGCTTGATGATATATCAGAAGTAGAAACTAAAGAAGATTGAAGTACAATCACAGACTAAACAGTTTTTCGGATTAGTATCTATAATAATTGGTATCAAGTATCAGTAGTATCAAACAACAAACATCAAGTTCATCAAACGTTTCGGTCAACAATTAAAAATATTATGAGCGAGAATAATAGTATTATGTTGTGTGCAAATTGTGGCAAGGGTGAGGAAGAAAGTGAAAAACTCAAAATATGCACAGCGTGTAAGATGGTGAAATATTGTAGTGTAGCTTGTCAGAAAGCACATCGCCCTCTACATAAGAAGGCATGTAAGAAACGTGCTGCGGAGTTGCACGATGAACAATTGTTCAGAGAGATAGAACTGGATGATTGTCCGCTCTGCTTCTTACCCATGCCCTATGGAGACCAAACAACTTTTATGTCATGTTGTGGGAAACGTATCTGTGATGGTTGCATTTATGCAATGGAGCAAAGTGAAGGAAGGTCAGATTTGTGCGCCTTTTGTCGGATACCTGAAACAAAGACATCTAGAGAATATACTGCACAAGTTAAGAAACTCATGAAAAAAGGCAATGGTGAAGCACATATCAAACTTGCTTCCGATTACGCGGATGGAAATGTTGTTGCACAAGATTGGAATAGAGCACATGAGTTATATCTCAAGGCTGGGGAACTTGGATGTGCTACAGGATATTTCAACATGGGAAATTGCTACAACACGGAACGGGGAGTAGAGAGAGATTTGAAAAAAGCTAAACACTACTGGGAACTAGCGGCAATGAAAGGACATGTAGTTGCAAGACACAATCTTGCTGTTATAGAGGATACAGCAGGTAATCGTCATCGAGCTTACAAACACTTTGTTCTCGCAGCAAAGGCTGGGAACAAAGATTCCTTAGATGAAGTTCGACAAGGTTTTATGAAGGGGAGAATCTCAAAGGAAGAGTATGCAAATTGTCTACGGTCCTATCAAAATACTCAAAATGAAATGAAAAGTGATACAAGGGACAAGGCCGCAGAGGTTCGACAGCGTTTTGGTGGTGCATGAGTAAGTGTGAGGAACATAAAGTCTGATTGCGGCGATGGATGGATGTGAGGGTATTTCTTATAGCGTCAAAACTAACAGATAATACTATTTTACAAGAGTGAAATGTTCACTTCATCGTCTTCTTCTTCTTCTTCTTAACCCTCTGACTTTACATATAAGAACATATCCCATTAAATTGGACTTGCAACATCTCTATTCCGTCTAAAGCCGGGAACTCTTAACCTTCCCAAGACTCTTGCAATTCTCATTCGAAGTAACTTCCATACACTCTTAGTCTTCGAGGAGCCGAAGCCACCAAATGCTCTTGAATGAAAGTTAATTAATGCCTTTTCATATTGAACATTCCTCAATACACTCGTGGCGGCTTCCCATCCCCACTTCTCAGCCTCGGTACGTGCACGTACGCCCATCTCTTGACGAAACTTGCTATCCATTAACTTCTTGGCACAGTTCACATATCCATCAATATCACCCGGTTGGACTAGGAAACCAGTATCTTCGTCACGGATAAGATCGGGAATACCTCCCGCTGCACATCCCACGACGGGTACGCCACTTGCCATACTTTCCAATACAACAAATCCAAGTGTTTCTGATATTGTCGTTGAGAGTTTCAGATGATGATAGATAATGGATGAGTGGTATGGTATACAACAGAGTTATCAAAGCATATCATAAAGACTACTCACCAGAATCACTAGGCATCATGAAAGTGTCGGCACTAGCAAAGGCCGAACTTAACTCATCACCACTCAACTGTCCAGTAAAGACCGTATTCGTATCCTTGAAATATTCCTTCAATTCCTCCGTCTGTGGTCCCCCACCTACAATACACAATCGTGCCTTGCTACCCAACTTTTCCAATACAGGTCGGATATCCTTCAAACGTTTCTCGGCACCAAGTCTACCAACATATACCATTAGAAAGTCGTCCGGATTACCATCCGTCATTTTAGAACGCATCTCATCACATTTAAACTTTGGATCAAATCGGACAGTATCAATACCCTTACGCCAAACATCCACACGGGGTATTCCATTCGCTTCCATCTCCTCCTTCATCTGTGGACTAGTGACTAATGTCAAATCAGCTCTTGTATGTGCAAACCTAATTAATGCCCATGCAAACTCCTCCACTCCAGGGATATATCCCATATAATTCCGTCCATACAACGGTAAATGTGTATGATATGATAATAATAATGGTATACGCATAACACGTGCATAAAACAATCCCGCGAATAACATAAATCCCGGTGAGGTAACATGTATCAAATCGGGACGTTTCCGTTCCATCATTTTAGCACCCTTCATTTCTGGTAAATCAAATGTTAAACTAATATGATCATATAATGGGAAGACAAATCCCTGTGTATGTTCAATGTCATATCCGAAGGATTGTTTGGGTAATTCATCTTTGGGTGTTTTGGAGTCGACTGTTAATATATCGACATTATCTCCTGCTTTGGAAAGATATTTTAGCATTTCTTTAAAGCGGTTGGAATAGCCTGAGACATGTGTGAATGGTGTTGGTTCAATTAGGAGGGCAATGTTACGTGGTGGATTACGTTTTAATGGTGGTACCTCATGTGTTGTTGTATCTGTGGAAGAGGAAGAAGATAGGAGAGTAGATGTACTTGTTTTTGTTGGCAATAGTGATTTAGATTCACTCGACGGTGTAGTAGATAATGATGTATGTTTGGGTAGTGATGATGAGGATGGTGCAAATGCTGTGGCTATTGTTGCCAGTGTCATTGTTAAGGCTGACGTTTGTATTGTCTTCATTGTTAAATATTTTTATGTTGGTGAAGAAGTAGGTATGTGAAGCAAAATTGCAGTTTGTTTGCAATGAATTTCTGTGCAAAACAATGAGAATATATCCTGCTACTACTATGCTATTGATTATGCCGCCGTTATTTATTAGATTGAGAGCCAACAAGGTGCATCAATTCATATTTATCGTAGGGGCGAAAAGGCGAAAAATGAGACTTGAAGTTAGTTGGGAAGCAAACAAAGATAAAGATACCCCGTATTTTCTACTACAAAATTAGATAATACGGTACGAAGCAGTATAACACTCTCATAAAATCAAACACAACCACTAAAGCAGACTATTATAAAATGGCGTCAAATACGAAGAAGCAACGAACAACATCAAGGGGGTATCAACCATCAAGGGAGGAGTCAGGTAGGTTGATTAATTTCTTCTGTGGTTTTGAGTCGATGTGCACATCTTGTGCACAACTTTTGCAATGTTGATGTTTGAGATGAATGGCGTGTGTGAATGATGAAATAATATATTTGTGGAGAGCATTTAGCAATGTTATCGGAACCGCGAGAGCGGATTGCCCTCCGTATAGCAGCTGAATTTTGCAATTATCCAAAGCTAGCGGTATTTATACTGCAGTCTGACACACACACACACTTACTTTTATTGATGACTTGCAAATCAGTATGCATGATGTGATGTTATCTTTACTTACTCACAAATCAACATAAAATATATCTTTTCCCTCATACCCTCATACACTCTACAACAATGAAATACTACATAACAAGTCAACTTTGATCCAACCAAACTTGGTCTACCACCAAATTGGTCCTTAACATCCTTCTCAACATTAAAAGGATGAGCCTGTAAGGTACCACAATCACAACTGCAATCAATGCTCCTATCACTAAATTTAGGTGATGGACAAAATATTGGAACAACGAATGGTAAAATAGCATTAGATTGTTCAGTACGGAAGACACGGCAGGGACATGTATGTATATCTACCACAGACTTCTTTTTTCCGTTAGTTGATTCTCCATATTTGCAAGGAAGGATTGGTGCCGCTAACGTGTTGAGTGATTTATATGCCGAGGGTGTTGGTGAATGTGACTTTATGTTAATGCTTTTAGCGGCATGTCGTGATATGACAGAAGATGATCGTAATATATGCACACGTGAAATGGTGAAAGGGTTTAATGATGCATGTTTAGAAGCCGGGACTGTTGTTACTGGTGGTCAAACTGTATTGAATCCCTGGCCAGTTATTGGGGGTGTTGCTACTAGTATCTGTGCTGAAGGAGAATATACAAAAAGTAATGGTGCACAAGTAGGTGATGTGGTTGTATTGACCAAACCATTAGGTACACAAGTAGCCGTGAATGTACACGAATGGAGAGTACGTCAAACACCAAAGTGGGAAGAACTTACCAAACGTAATATCCTTACCAAGGATGATGCCGAGGATATGATGCATGCAGCCGTATGTTCCATGGCACGTCTTAATCGACATGGAGGGTCTATAATGGTAAAACATCATGCACATGCTGGTACGGATGTTACTGGCTTTGGTATATTGGGACATGCACAGAATTTAATGGATAATCAAATTGACGAGGTCGGAATGGAAATACATACACTACCGTGCATTGCCAATACATGTAAGGTTGAACAAAGTGGTATATTAGACTTTCGTTTACTCAAGGGATATAGTGCCGAAACATCCGGTGGATTAATGATTTGTATACCAGAAGAAGATGCTATTGCATATTGTAAAGAGTTGGAAGAATTAGATGGTGAACCATCGTGGATAATTGGTAAAGTTGTTTCCGATGTCAATAGAAAGGCAAACATTACAAATGATGTGAAAATATTAGATGTGGGGTCCAAAAGCTAGTAGAAGAGAAGGCCCTTGATTACATTGTTGAACTGGTTTGAAGTAGATTACAAGAAGCAGAGGTCATGTATCAATCAGAATGAAGAAGCAAAAGATGGTCTTTTGATCCTGTTTGTTTCTGATATTGATGGATGTGTGTTGCTGGTTAGTATTGGTATATAGGGGATTCCTCGGGAATCGAATTGCAGCCCTATTTGCCTTCTGTTCAGTCTTCCTCTTTTTCTTCTTAATCTAGTAGAGAAACAAGTCAACAATATATTATTAACTTAGAAGTAGTAGTTGCATTAGGGTCCACGGTGATTCTTAGTTTAGTGAACACCTTTCACAGGTATTCCTTCCATCTCATATCTAAACTAATGGGGATGTAACCGCTGAGATGGATGCATCCACCTCACCATCACTAGTACTAGGAGCATCCGGCATTGTTTCGTCCTCTTCCGCACTCTTTTGAGAAGAGCCTTCCTTCAAAACATTCTCCTTCTCCTCAGAAGTAGACTCCTGCAAATCTTCATGTTCGCCCTTGGCAGCAGCAGGAGATTCGTCCTCAGATGATAACAGCGGCTGAGAAACTCCACCACCTTCCTCATCTGTATCCATTGAATCCCTTGACGTATCTTTCTCGTTTGCATCAGCCATGTGCTCATCACTATCTCCACCGCCCTCCGCCATGGATTCGTCGGAAGAGCTGTCCTTCTTCTTCTCTAAATCAGCGGCTGTGGAGGCATTATTCTCCTCAGCAGAAGTGCTTTCTTCGGGGAGAGAACTCTTCTTCTCATCTTCCTCTGTTTTGACTGGACGCTTGGACTTCTTCTTATCAGCCTTCTCCTGCTCCTTCATTGCAAGGTAGATCTTTGAGAGGTTTTTGATCAATCTTTCCATTTCATCTCTCATGCGAGCAACATCCGACATGCCAAATCGAAATGCCGAACCTTTTGTAATCAAGGTCTTGAATGGAGGCGTCTGGGCTATGTCCTCCCAGGTGAACTTGAGATGCCTCATTAGGAATAAGTTGTATGCATATCTGCAAACAAACACACCACAATCACACCCATTTGCCTGGTATGGAACTGATATGAGAGAGGATAAGAAGAGATTAACTTCAAGAGACACGAAATGAGGCTGAACAAAGAAGCGAAAAGATTAAAGACTTACTCTTCGGAGATAATGAGGGCATCGACTTTGGCGCAAAGGGTTGTATATTTCCACCAACTTTGCCCTTCCCAAGTCTTTTCCATTCAAAGTTGAGCCATTTCCTAATGTGCTTTGCATACATGTTTTTGCTGTGCATCTTCAGTGAATCCAAAAACAAGATACTACAGAGAGAGAGAGTGGCATATCGATTAATGAGACGTATATTTCAATATGAAAAGGAGAAAGATTGCACTTACCAGGAATGTTCTTCGGTGTCTAGGACATTCTGGTTTTCATTGTACCAGTTAGCAATGAGACCGGCATTTACTACAACGCAGAGCGACCAATGAAGATCTGCATTGACCGGAATGAAGACGAACTTCTTCTTGAAGATGTTGATATTCTTCTTTGCAGTCCAGGATGAAACAGCCTCTGGGCCTTCATCCTTTAGAGTGGTCATAAAGTGAGAAGTGAAGAAGTGCACGTTGGAGTCTGGGTTGTTGGATTCCCCTCGGCTGATCCTGTAAAAGAGGATGATTGTTGTGAGATACAACATTACACAAGAAAGACATGGGTGCAAAAGCAGAAGAGGTATCTTTACCAACGCATGAAAAAGTCCACAAGCGTATCATTGAGAAACTGTCCAGGGCACAACCGCTCAATATCCTCATCCCGGATAGTGACGTAATGCATTCTGGACGACTTGACCTTTACATCCTCCATATCAGATGAGTTCTGCATTTGCACATCATCTGGCTGGTTGGTATTATCAACAGCAGAAACATTCTCTACCCCAAGCGTGTCGCCCCCTAATTCCTTTAGACCGGAGGCTGCCTCGCTCAGGACTGCTTCATCAACACCAAAAGGATAGACTACTAGCAACTTATTCTCCGAATCCTTCTTCTTCTTTCTCCCTCCAGAACGAGTGACCCTTGTTGACATCCTTTCTTTCCTTTCCTTTTGATGGTCATCTGTCAGGGCTTTTGCATATCTTTCAAGGTCGTAAAACTCAATCTCAGAGTCTTTAGAGCACCACATTCCTAGGTCTGGATGGTCTTGCATTTTAACTAACATTGCCTGTTATGAGTGAAACAGATACAAAAGACTGTGAGCAGCAATTCGAATGACGTCATCGTAAACTCATTATTCCTAAACATACTCACCCTAAAGTCATCAGTGTCTCGAACCTCAACAGAGATGAATTGTTTGTGAAACTTTTCTGGATCGTCGTTACTCTCTTGACTGTATGCGCTGCTATACTTGTTGAAGCCATTTGATTCGCTTGGATTTATACGGAAAGCAATCATAGTCATCGAATCTGAATCAGCACCATCCTCACCTGTATCATTCTCATCTGGTATATGATACTTAACTTCTGTCAATTCTTCCCCCTTTACGAATACAGTGTGATCAGTCATTTTACCTTTCTTATTCTCATACGAGAATTCGATGTACGGATTGTTTGTTCCAAACTGAAAGCTCAACTTGCATTTAGACCTAAACACTCTCTTTCCAACCCCAATACGCACTGCATCTATGGAAGCAACATCGCCAAATGCACGCTTACTCCGTTGTTGTTCGGCAGCACTCTACAGTATAAGAAACGAATATGCATAGTGAGATGATAAAGTTTTCTTGTTGATGAACCAATGTATCAAAAGTAAAACGAATGCACTTACCTCTGACGCAGAGCTGTCATCTCCTTCGTCACTACTGCTATCAATTGTGATGACTTCGTTCTTCTTGCTTCTTCTCCCTGAAGAACTACTTCTTGTTTCACGTTTGGTGGTGTAATCGAGGTCTAATGTTTGTTGATTCGACTTCTTTATACGTCCACCCGTCTTCTTTTTCTTGCCTGTCATAAAGAGTAGTGTGAGATGAGCCCAGAACAGAAGAAGAGTAGTATCGGAATTCAGCAACTGAACTTACCACGCTCTGTCATAGGACTCAGCCAATCATAATTAGTCTTTTGCTCTGAATGCTTGTTCTTACTCTGATCGTCTTTAGGTGAATTGAATTGAGCTCCTTGACTCTTGAGTTTATTCTTCATATTCTTTTTCTTCGGTATAGGCTTGTCCATAAATCCATCACCATCTGATTCTATAGCGTCATCACTGTGTTTCTTACCCTTGAAACGTGTGCCCATATCAACTTGGCTCTTCTTCTTCTGTTTCTTTTCAGCCGCTACGTTACACATGAGCATTACACATGAGAGGAGTGGTGAGTGGTGGGTATTAGGGAGTGTAATACAGCATAGCATTCATCAGAATCGTACTTACCTTTGCCGACACGACCATCTGGTCTCCTACCAATGCCCAGTGGAGGGAGTTCTACCACTTTCTTGGGCGTGTCCTCATAACGCTGATTTGATGCTGCCGCCAAAATCCCCATCATATCGTCGTCATCTACATCAATGGCATTATTTTGGTTTTGCTGCCCAAAAGATGATCGTTTTCTCTTCTCCCCTGATGAATTGTTTCCCGAACCATCAATCTGTGTCTTTCTTTTGAGTGCAGCTGCTGCTTGTTCTTCTCTTTGCTTCACTCGATTTGACGTCATATCCCCTGCACCCCATGGCTTTTGTTGTGTACTCGTAGACACTTGTTGTTTCTTTCTCCCTTTGCCATTCTTCTTCAGTTTAGGAGGAGCAACCATATCCTTAGATGATGAACCTCTATCAATTTTTTGTTGCGAAACTGCTATATCTAGCGGATCAGCAGAATGAGAAGGCAGGACCCTACCCCCTCCTCGTTCTAGTTGTGCCCGACCATATGAGCTGTAATCCCTCTGCTGCTCCCCTCCTCGCCGTCGTTGTTTCTGACTTTTTGAATGATTATTGGTTGGTGATGATCGTACCGCCAATGAACTTTCTCCGTGTTTGCTTCCGCGGTGTTTCTTGGATCTCTCTACTGCTTTCGTATAACTATCATCGTCTTCTCCAAACTTATCCTTCAGTTTTTTCACATGCTCTTGTTGTTTGGGATCAAGAACTTTATCGGTAGGGATGCCATCAAAACAACCCTGTGTTGAACAATTGTCTATTTCATCATCGTCGTCGTCGTCGTCATCGTCATCCACATTAATGCATTCGGTATTATTATCTTTCTTTCTCTGACTCTCAGCAAGTTTGTTCTTTTGGTGTTGCCTCTTCCTCTTAACCTTATCCTGTGCTTGTTCTTTCTCATATTGAACCTGCTTCTCGCGGTTTGGTTTGTTGCTTTTTGTCCCAGTAACATCCTCGTTACCTCTACTAAAGTGTGAATTGTCACTCTCTTGATTTGGGGTATGGTGAGTATTGCGAGTAGGACTATCATCATCAGAATAAATACCATCCATCACGCCCATAGAAGGGGTTTGTACTTTAAACCCAGGTTTACGTCCAGCACTATTATGAGCAGCTCTTCTATTTTCATTCTTCTTTGGACTAGCTGCTGACCGTGACCGTGAAGTATTATTCTTACTATTCCTCACTAAACTGTCTAAATCCATGGTACTTACAACAATCAATTATCAATGGTTTAATTTTATTTAATGTCAAATGATATCTGCATATGATTGAAAGATTAGAACAAGAAATGAAATTAGAATGAGGGGATATAGTCTCAAATCAACACAACATCATAATAAAGAGAGAGTGTATACGAAAATGTAGGATAGAAATGTTACCACTCTTGTGAAAGGATGAACCAACATTAACATAAAAATTATGATGATGCACGAAATAATATACAATACAAACCCACAAAGCGCGTATCCCTATCCAATAAGCAACCAACAAACATTAAAGAAATAGAATTTGCAGAAATAAGGTGCTAATAAACATATACCGAGGGAATCCAAATCAAAAGAATCGGTGCAGTTCATCATTCCATACACCATATGAAATTTTTATCTCCAAAGTATAAATACAGGACACCTCAACAGACTGAATTAAAACTGACCTTCTAAATATAAATTGAAGACGCTGATCAATATACTATGCCACACCTATTAGCTACATTACTTATTAGAGTTTAATTTATGTGTGTTGTGGTATACCATAGTATGTTAGATGAAGAAGTTAGTGAAAATTTGGGGAAAGGGGGCAAGTGAGCCCCCTATTTTGATATCACCACTCCCTACAAAGATGTTGTGAGTGTTCATCACCTCGTTATAAACATACACAATCCAATCAACCACTATAGCACCTCCGACATGATGTTATTACACCACTTCATGGCAAACCTGCCTGAAAGATGGTGGAAATCAGGAATTTTGCCCATCTCTGAAACAATCATGCTGGGAGTGTTCATGACTTTGTTATACACCCATACAATGCCAAACATCTACTATTGTAGCACCTGCATGCTGCTACACCCCCACTTGATGACCAAACTTGCCCTGAAGTTGGCTGGAAATTGAGATTTTTTCCTGATCTGAGGCATGAAACTCGCCAACATGGGGCCGTAAAAGTATGATGGAGGGCCCTACAATCATGCTGGGAGTGTTCATGACTTTGTTATACACCCATACAATGCCAAACATCTACTATTGTAGCACCTGCATGCTGCTACACCCCCACTTGATGACCAAACTTGCCCTGAAGTTGGCTGGAA
>Ga0214479_100505_pt1 | contig 22585 bp, 13 predicted proteins | sample M1_20Mar14CPVII9_5_FD_165054 | JGI IMG/M metagenome (GOLD analysis project Ga0214479, IMG submission 165054) | Marine eukaryotic communities from Monterey Bay, California, United States - M1_20Mar14CPVII9sort6BwellE14 | ecosystem: Environmental > Aquatic > Marine > Unclassified | place: USA...
CGCTACAATCTATCAATCAACCCACCATATCAAATTAACTACCGTGCCAAACGTGCCGGTAAACACATCTCAGCAACAAAACGTCGTATAACATTTCAATTCGGTTTCTCATCCCTATCAGCTATTCAAGCCGGTAATATCGAAGTAAACTGTCGAGGTGAAGAACACGAGATAGTACTAATATGGAGTCATATTACCGGTAAGCGTGAATTATTCATGGATGGCAAGTCAATCCATTTATCAAAGGTGGCAAGAGGCAATACGCGTTTTGAGTATAGTTGGAATATGAAGGGTGGGAATCATGTATTGAAGATTATTGCACATGGCACGCCTCCCATGGGTGAGAATAGCTATAAACAGTTTGATTTGGAGTTGGATGGGATGAGTTATTTTACTTTTGCAAAGATTTATGAGTTGGGTAATAATATTGGTAGGAAGAGTAGTAGTGGTCGTAGTGGAAGCCGTGCATTAACTGTTGCAACACATAGTGCACCTCCACAATCATATGATTATCGTGGTATGGCATATGATGTACGTGATGATGCCGAGTATGAAGAAGAAGTGGAAACAGCACCCATGTCAACAGTTACCACTGTTGACTTATTCGATACCACACAGACAACTGCTCAGCCACAGGCAATCATTTCACCCGTGACACAATACAGCGAGGCAGCATCACAAAGTTTCAACAATAACAACAGCAACAGTTACAACACCCAACCATCCTTAACTGCCTCGTCGTATTCAAGTTCCGAATATGATGAATTTGCACCCGTGAATGTTGCAACTCAACCCAAGTCGTTTGATTCAGTGTCTAATGAGATATTGTCGGCATATGCTGTTAACAACAACACTTCGGCACCTCCTCCATGTGACGTATCGAATCAAAGTTCATCCCGTGCCTTGGTTCCCGTGAGTGAAGAGAATATGGATGCCATTACCAAGAGTATGAAGAGTTTGGTTAACTTGGATGATATCACTACCCAGCCATTCCATCCATTATCTGCCAACAACATGAAGCAGCAGCAGTCTAAGACCAACAGTGGCAGTACCTGGGGTTCTCACGTGGGAAGGGCACCAACTCTCAGTGAGATGCGTGAGCCATCCGTTTCACCCCACATCTCCACTAGGCAGCATGTGGAGGTTATGAAGGCACCTCCCGCACCACCCTTGTATAATCAAGGACAGTCTCAACAGATGGTTGGGTATGGCTATCAACAGCAACAACCCCAGCAAATGATGCAGCAATATTATGGTGCTCCCAACATGGGATATGGCGCTCCAGCTTATTAGAGGGTCTCTCCCTCAAGATGTAGATCTCCTCAAGATATGTTCCCCAAGACAAGAGACTTGCTATTGCTATCCTTATTCCATGCAAGTTTGATCTTGAGGAGAATCTCTGTTAGAGGCATCCACAAAGGAGTGCCTTTTATTATATATGTGATCAAAATCGTATTATTAGTGACTATATACATATGAAAAATGTAACTATTAGAACAAAGATTGTTTTTGCTACACTTTTGACTTCCAATTCAAACGATGTAGACATTTTCTAGTTCTTTTGCTACATATGGTAATATCAAATAGTGGGGCTGAATATCTTATCATTAGTTCATTTATCATCTAAAAATGTCTAATAACTTTTATCTCCACCCTCCCTAACAATAATTCACACTTACTCCTACAAACATCAAATTCAGCCACTAATCTGAACATGTAAAACATAAACATATCGAACTAACATTCTTCTTCTTGTTATCAAAAAGTATTCCATTTTCTCTATTCATTGTCTTTCATCAATTGATAATCAAATGAAACTTCCTTGGTACCCTTCATATTACTATCTGTATTCTCAGCATGACCATCTCCAAAGACTGGGTAAGTATTCTGCCGTTTGAACACTTTCATTACTTTTTGAGCCGATGTATTAACAACTTCCGAAGCAGAGACGGTACTACCCCATGTTCGTGGTGGTGTATTGTATATACCTCTATCACTACCACTATCACTGCAACTTGTATTATATAGTTTAGTAGTATCGCCTCCTGCTGCTGCTCTTGATGTAAAGGATGATAATGATGCAGTACCACTACGCATTACACTACCAAGCTTATCGTTAACGCTTGATAGCTTATCACTAACTCCATCAACTATAGCCGAATGCTGTACTGCATTTGCAAGTCTACTAGTTTCCATTGCAGCACGTGATAATCTAGATTGGAATTGTGGTGAAATGGGAGAGCTTTCAGGCATCATTTGTTCACTACGTGCATTGTTTTGAACAGTGTTCTGGAATGTACGTATCATACCCTTTGACATGTTACCGAATGAATGATGATTAACTCCTATATTATCTTCTTCTCTAGTATTGCCGTAGGATGGTACTCCCCCAGTAGATGTTGTAGGTGTTGATGTTGTCATGCCGTCATCGGGAAACATATAGTTTGATTGACACGACGGTACAGACTTCTCGGGAGAGAATAATGTGCCCCAAACTCCAATATCAGTCTTTGGAATAGAGGATGGCGTTGCCGGTGTTGTTGTTGTGGTGTCCCCTCCTCGATGACAAGGAGTATCATCACGTTGCTCTTCCATGTATGAGTTATATTTTTGCATTGTTGCTTTGTGATGCCGCATTTATATGTTCGACTCTATTAAAATTAATTGGACTTTATGTCTCCACTAGCCGATAAAGACCTCACTAATCAAGCTCTCTCCACTAGGTTTATATACTTTGTACTATAATATAATAGAGGCATACTGCAAGTACTGTAATAAACAATGCAACTGTTGATCTCCTCAACGCATTTCTTGAGAGATGATGAAGGGGTCGAGAGGTGGTATCCGGAGGGAATTTCATTTCAAAAGAGGCTAAAGATGAAATGAAGATGTAAAGGTAATATAATTAATTTAATATCCAGTTACCTTCCAATACACTAATCAGTAGGCCTTTTCTCGTTTCTCGTGACTACAAATCATGGTAGAGCACCATACGATCAATCTATTAATAGTCCACTTCCACTGACGATACAAACGATATCAATTGCAATTGCAATTGCAAAATACTAATATACTCGACAAGTCGACACACAACACGACGATAATAATAGCTTTATCAATTACTTATACACACATAGCAATACTTACAATCATGAGGCTTCTGCTATCCGTTGCCATTGCAGTCCTTCAAGTAGTCTCAACATCTGCTGATAATAACATTTTCAAAAGGCATGGTTCACTTCAATATGTTGATAACTTCCTATCTCCTGAAGAATCAAAACATTTCATAGATGATATGGAATCGTTCTTACGTATACATTCCTTTGATCCTACCGCCAAGTATCGTGGACATGTCATGGTTAATAAGCTCATTCAACAACGTATTAAGGATGTTGCCGGTTCCGAATGTTCTATCGATGATGATATGATCGCCAATGGTGATGATATTGAAATCCAGACAAGGTTGGTTCATAAATCTACAAAACCTCATATCGATTACGAACGAGAGGGGAAGGTCGTTGAAGATGATGTCATGTTCATTACACTTAACAGCAACCCTGGTGCACACTTCAATCATGGTGGTAACTCTCTCCCGGTAGTGGCTGGTAGACTAGTACGGTTTGCTGGAAGAATCAAGCATGGTACTACATTAAATGGTGGAGATCCTGTTCGACTACTTGGACCTTTCTCTATCAAAAACTTTGCAAGTGTAGGTGGCAGTGGCCCTGAAGGGTTTGGCCCCGCTTGTCCAATAGGAGGGTTCTGTATTCCTAGTCCCCCTACTGATCTCACTGAAGGCCCTAACTCTAGTGCTATAAACTGTCCGAATGAGGGCGACGAGTGCTATATTATCAATAATGTTATAAATTTTGAGGTCGGATGCCCACCAGGAGGTATCTGCATTGAAGAAGGGGGAGAATTTATTGGAGATGATATTAATGATGTACCTACTGAAGGCGGTATCCAAGGATCACCGACTACATGTCCTACTAGCGACTTTGACTTAGGCAATGGTTGCTACGTGTGTGTCAGCTGTCCTAATCCTACTACTACCATGGCCACTACAACACAAGTTACGGTAAGATTTATTTATTATGTAGATGGCTATGTTTGGGTTTGCCTTTTTCCATATTTCTAATATCTATTTGCCTTTTTATTTTCTTAGACAACCACAAGTACCGAGCCAGATTCTACTACGACAACAACAAGTACTGAGCCAGTTTCCGCTACCACTTCAACCACAACACCCACAAGTAAGTCAGATAAGTCAGGGAAAAGTAAGACAGACAAGAGTATGAAGAAGTCAGGCAGAACCTTTGCCTTCTCTGCATTCATCGACCTCTTTTGTGGTGATACCATGGTGACGAGATAGTATTAAGATGTAGGCAACGTGAGGCAGGGGGTGTGTAAGAAATAATATATTTTTTTTGTGAAAAATGAATTTTAATTTTGATTTATTGAAAAGGTAGAAGACATAGCCAACATTAACCTTTCTCATACTATAGCATCATGGGAGAACGTACAATAAAACCTAAGAACCGTCGAGGTGAACGTCATCAAGGAGCACCAAAGAAATCAAAGTCGAAGGTACCCTCTGTGAAAGCTTCTGCAAAACAGGCACTGAAACCTCTGAAAAGGCTGTGTAATCTTGACACACTACCTCCAAAGATTGCTAACAAGTCGCATCAAGTGAAGAAGCTTACTACAAATGTCCAAAACAGAACTAATTTGGTGAAGGTAGATGAAGAGTTGGAATCTGTGAAAGAGACGATTGAACAGTATGAATTTCTATCACGTTATGTCCCAGAGAACCTCTCCAAGGCTGACAGGAGAACATTGGCTGGCCTTAATATTGCTGCTCTTCTGAAGGAGGAAGCGTCATTGCAGCAAAAGAGGAAGGTTCTAAATAAGAATCTTCAGGGAGTACAGTTTGCTAAGAATCGGCTATTCAACGAGGATCATACACCACCCCCCGTAGAAGTAGTGTTGCAGCCACATGAAGTACAGGAGAGAGCTCGTCGATCACCTGTCGAGAAGACTGCTGGGAGTAGACGTGTACGTTCAAGTTCCAAGTCTGGTCAATGTAGTGCTTCGGCTCGATCAAAGGCCAAGGCTCACACCTACACTGGTCTACATTGGTCGTCTGTATTTGCCTTCCGTCGTCAAAGCTCCACATCTCGTGTTGCTCGTATTGCCCTTTGCCGTTACAGTGCATCCAAGAGTCCCATCCATCGTGTTCGAGCCTTTGAACTTTACAAAGCTGGGAAGATTTCAAAGAGGCAAGCTCTTCGTTACAAGGGCGTGAATAGAATCGATCGTGTCATCTTGAGCATTCTTATCAAGAACCATGAGTCGATTGATGTTGAAGAGCCTTCTACCAAGAAGAGACGTGTGTCGACTGACGAGGATGTGTTTGATGATAATGCCGTTTCAAAGCAAGTATTTGTGAAAGTTCCAATGCTAGGGCGTGTGTTCAAGTTGTTGTACCATCCCCAGATGGAGCTCGAGCAAATCAAGCAGAATATCGCATCACGACTGTCTACTCTGTCAAGTACAATTCGTTTCACTCTTGATATTGCGGCTGGAGGTCAGCCCCCCAAACTAAGTAACGGCACTATGACTCTTGAGCAATACAATATCAAACCAAATGATACTTTGCGGTTAGTATCTGATGCGACGGCTGTGATTGGAGGTGCAAAGAATAAGAAGAGAAGTTTTGGAAATCCAATAGATGTCAATGTAGAATCATCTACTGATCAGGTCAAGTCAGGAAAGAAGGCAAAGACTACCACCACATCATCGAAGAGGAAGCGATCAGAGATTGACGACGACGACTCTCATTCCGAGTCGACCAAGTCTTCGAAGTCCAAGTCTTCCAAGTCTTCTTTACCTGTCAAATCAAAGGCTGAGGTAAAGGCGGATACTAACGCTAGGCTAGAGAAGGCATATTCAAATGTCAAACGTGCTAACAAGTACTTCGGTGAAGGCGAGTATAACAAAGCCTTAGTCAAGTACAACCGAGCACTGATAGTTTACAAATCGTTGGACGTGGCCAATGTCGAGAAGGTGATAAATAAAGTTTCAAAATGTCTCGTTCAAGAATGTACAAACCAAGTCACGTTGAAGTTACAACTGGCTTGTATTGAACATTGTATCTTCTTTGCCAAACGTAGCAAGGCATACACGCGCATGAACATTGCCAGATTTCATTTCCAACATGCCACGATTCTCTTGTCACTTATGAAGAAAGACAAGGCAGTTACTGATAATGCTTCGTTTGTGTTATATCACGGACTACTCACTAAGAGTGTCAACCACATTATCACTGCCTACTCTTCAGTCGGCAAAGAAGTACAAAGAAAAGTACCTAATATGAAGAATGATGCAGACACTTTACTATCAATGCGAGCACGCAGTTTTGCGTACAAGCAGTCCAGTCCATTCCTCAAACTGTTGGAGGGTATCAACATGAAGGGTTCGTTGTTCACAGCCGCCAAGAGGATTCGTCGTACTAGCCAGTCTTCTAATAAAGTCGAGGCAGTACTAAATGAGTTAATGTTGTTGGGAGAGAGTGAATTAGAGCCCGAGTTGTATGAGAAACAGTTCAATATATTGATTGACAAGCTTTCCAAGACGCTGCAAAGACTGACCAAACGAGAGATCAATCTTGGTAACGGCTTGAGTACTGAACATTTCCTCTTTGTCTTGATGAACTATGCCACTCCAGCTTGCAGTGGTTGGAAGAATGGTGCTCACAAGAGTTGGATACACGACAGGATGAATACAAGTGAGGGTTGTATCAGCTTTTGGTTGAAATCTGTCATTACTTGTTTAGAGAGAAGTAGTGGAATTGAGAAGAAGGGTAAGCATGACAACAGTTGCATCAGTCTAACCGACCGACTGTTTTGGGTTAGTGACTTCAACACTAAAGAATACAAATCTGAGATTTCAAAGATATGTAAGAAGGCAAAGATTTGTGAAGATGTGATGCATTTGATACCAATGATCTTGTTGGGCTTGAAAGTCAAGTATGCCAAGATGAATGGTCACAGACCATCCATTCTCTCAACTGGAGCCGAGACTCGCGACAAACTGTTTGACAAGAACGGTGTCGTCATATCACCCGATGCCACATACACCGGATCTGTACCTCACTCCGAGTTGTTTATGAGGAAGGATCGATTCCTTCGCTTTTATCCAACAATCGAACAACAGCACAAGTGCAGTCTCGTTCTTGCCCGATTCTATTCACCACAGTTCTATACCTTCTCTAACTGCACATTCACTGAGGACTGGACAGGTCTCGGCAATCTCTCAGAGGAAGAATTGAAGAAGTTTCAAGAGGAGCATGATAAGTTAATGTTTAAGATCCGCTCAAAAGGTGGCATGACGTCCAGTGAGCTAGCACAGTTGGCATCTGCATTACATGATGTCGATTGGAATCATGATGATCTCTCTCCTGTGATGCAATTGAGATTTGTTTGGTGTTTGGAACACAAGAATCGGCATTACATGAAGGAGAAGGACAAGATTGATGAGGATGATTTTATTGAGTTCTTGACAAAGTTGCATAAGAGTCGAGTCAAGGGTGTTAAGAAGGGTGGTAAGACTACTGGCGAGATGGCAACACTTGCTTCTGTATTAGATGATGAAGAGGTTGATGGAGACTACAATAAGTTGTCACCTGAGTGGAAGCTCATCTTTGAGTTGCACATGGCTCGTAAGAAGATTGATGAGGATGATTTTATTGAGTTCTTGAATGATTTGCGTGATAGTTGCAAGAAGGGTACCAAGACAACAAACGAGATGGCTAAGCTTGCATCTGCATTACATGATGTCAAGGGAGACTACAGTAAGTTGTCACCTGAGTGGAAGTTTATCTTTGAGTTGCACATGGCTCGTAAGAAGATTGACGAAGATGCGTTCATCAAGTTCATGACAAAGTTGCGTGGAAGTCGAGTCAAAAATAGCAAGATTGGTGGTGAGATGGCTAAGCTTGCTTCTGTATTGGATGATGATGGTGGAGACTACAATAAGTTGTCCTCAGAGTGGAAGTTTATCTTTGAGTTACACATGGCTCGTAAGAAGATCGACGAGAAAGCCTTTATCAAGATCTTGAAAGAGTTGCATGGTAGTAATAAGAAGAAGGGTGAGACTACTGGTAGGATGGCTACACTCTACAAGAAACTTCACAAGGTTAATTGGAAACCAGATAGCACTCCTGAGTTGAGATTTGCCTTTGATTTGATTCATGCTGGTTACAACAATCGTCACAAAGATGAGATGAATGAAAAACAGTTTATCAAGTACTTGAAAGACTGGAGAGAGAAGGCCTCCAAGAGCAATTCTGTTCAATCTGAAGCCAAAACAAAAGCATTGTCATGGAATTCACTATATATAAAGAAGACACAAGAGGAGAGGAATCTCATTCAACCCCTAAAGGATATCATTGAACCAGTTGTCAATAGTATAAACTTTGCTGATAGTGATAAACTTGGTGGTGCTAATGACAAACTTCTTGAAGGGAATCTTCTGACAGCATTACACAAGTTTGACAAGACAAATCCAACCAATGATATCAAATTAATCGAATGGTGTAGTCAAAATCATTCGGATTTTCAGAATGCCACTACAGATAAGAGAGGAACAATCTCAGGGACGGGTGGAAAGTACAGTGATTTTGATTACTTCAATCGACAACCATATGTAGTTACATGTGACTCTAGTACCTTGGGCAGAGGACTAGTTGCCAATAGCCGAGCACAAATTGAAATGCAAGTTATTATTCGTGCATTACTCAATGCCAATATTACTCATCATCAAAAGGAAGAATATACAACGACGATAAAGAAACATATGTTGAAGTTGTTGAAAACAGTGGTGGAAAGAAGATCTAATTGATTTGTATTTGTTGGTTACTTGAGTCTATGGGCAACTCATGAGCCATATGCCCAATCTCTTCAGTCGGAGCATCATATAAAGCTGGTAGTTGCTGAGAAATGAATGGATATGTTTTAGTAGTGTGTTTCTTGGTAGCTCCCTTGTATGTAAATAAAACACTATAGAAGACTAATGATATTATATACGTGTCGTAGTGACGAGAGGGCTTACTGTTTCTTCTTGTTCGTTGTTATCTTCTTGTCGTTATATATGTTTGCGACGCCAATACGATATCACTTATTAGAAGTTTTAATCCCACCGTTAGTGAATATCACTTTATTATCTAATCACATATTGTATATACCATACTTTATCCTGGAGAATAACCAAATAAGCCCAGTAGGTGTACCTACTTCGTTGATTGTATCCATCTCAATCATATCACTTAAATGTGTTATGAATGGGAATTGTGAGGAGGAGAGGACTCGTCTATCAAATATCGACTGAAGATGCCTTGTAGAAGGAAAGAGAAATGATCAGTTTTGACAAGCGATTGAGGTGATGATACTTTCAACTTACTTCTGCAATATAAACTCTGCACTCTTTGAATCACGCCTCACTGCTAAAAGAAGCTTTGCCCACCGAGCTCCAAGAAAGACAAGTAAATTGTAAATATCATGTTCCTCATTCACCCACGATGAATACCTTTCCATACCTTCCTCTACCAATAGAGAGTCAAGTTTATTATAGTAGACAGGTGCTTCGAACACCAGAACTAGATTTTCATCATCAATTAGTAGATCATATATTACATCACCATCTTGCGGTGCTGCAATAGAAGCCCGTGCAACATACTCTATAACAGGTGATGATAGATCAATGCCCCAAATGCTCCGAGTAGTTTTGTCATTAAATGCTTGACCGTCAATCGACAACCTGTCACATGGTTTGGAAAAGTTGCATCTCGGACCGTAATAGTCAGGAGGACATTGCTTTGGTCGGCTCATTGTGCTCATATACTTCATTTTGACTGCTCCCATTTGAATGCCGCCTTCGTATATGTCATGGTTAGTGTTGATAAACCAATCAGTATCTGAGAGTGTGAAGATATCGTATGAAAGTGTGGGCTTACTCTTCAGTAACCAATTTTTGCATGGGTCGTAGTCTTGACTAAGAACCCAAGTCTTGTGATTCTCACAATAAAGAAACCTATTGGCGTGTCTTCTAGAAGTCCAAACTACAGCATTGAATGTTACTTGTGCATCGAAGGTATCTGAAAGAAGACCAAGATGTGGTACTTCTTCATCACCTAGTTGAACATACATTGTAGAACTCGAAAGATAGTCTCCATGCGTTTGTTTAGATGTGCAGTAAGCCCAGAAAGAGACGCATAGGATGAAAGGAATAAGGTAGCAGATAGAACGGAGGAATCAGTTGTTGAATTTGGTATTCCGAGCTACTATTGAAAAGTCTACATCCCCGATGATTGAATGATCAGCTGCCTCCTGAAGAGCGAAGCATTACCAAATCATGAAAGAAGGGAAGAGAGGAAAAATCAGTTGTTAGTGAATCTTGAAACACATATCATATGCACAGGCACAGGCACCATCTTACCTTGGCTTGCTTACCAAATATCGACCAAGACAGCACATGGTACATCTGCTGTGAAGTATCAGCGATAAAAGTCGTTGAAGCAAATGAGAGTATCACAAGTAATCCTGTATCAGCTCTCATGATAAGCATGAATATGGCAACGACTTGGAACACACCCTCAATGAGCCTCACTCCCGATGAGATAGCCCAACGCAACTTCATTCTTTTAGGAATCTTATCTCTCAAGAAATACTCATATCTTTCTTTGTCATAACCTCGAAATAATATACTGACTCCCCATAGGAAGGGTACATTCCATACAATTGAAATAAGTAACTGTGTGTGTGTGTGTGGGGTAGAATATGATGCAAGTAGTAGCATTAATATCTATTAGTATCCAGGAAAGGTCATGTTAGACAAGAAAGATACTCACAGCAAACAATTGGGAAGCCCGAACTGGCCATGTTACAAAAGGAAGTAAACCGAGTCGGTTTCCTTCATTGGTATCACCAGCATGAATCTGATCATTAATTAGAATTATCCTGGAAGATGCGCGTTTCATAGTTTATGAAGATGAAAGAGAAGTGATTGCAACATATGTTAGTACATGCGGCTTGCAAAGGCAATCACACAAGTAAATTAAGTTCAAATGAAGTATCGAATGGCCGAGTCTTCGTATTGGACACACCATAACACACAACAAAACAACACAAACTCGGACTTTCCTGGAAGATGCGCGTTTGCGTGATTTAAAATGATGTAAGAGAGGAGATAGTAACTTCGGTTAATACCTAGTTTGCAAAAGCATCAAACCAAGGCAAGCCAAGCTCAAATGAGCAGCCAAATGACCAAGACTTTATATTGAACACACGAAATCATATAACAAAACAATACACACGCGGACTTTCCAGATAAAAAATAAAGACAAAGAATGGAAGGCTGCTAACAAAAAGGCAGGACTGAGTAGTGGAGTAAAAGCAAGCAAACTGTAGATATCTCGGGGAAGTAACGGCGGCTGCTTCTTCAGTGGTGTTTCTTTACTACTACAATAATCATCAGTATATCTTATTGACGTCTCTGTATTACAGTCTACATACTTAGTTTGTATGTCTTCTTGTTGTTGATTCTTCTCGACACTAACTGGAGCTTCTACTCCGCATTGATAATCTGGTGTATGCGATTGTTTTTCATTGATATTATTGTCGGATGAAGGTGCCACAAGGAATGAGGCAACTTCAGTTTTAACATGTCTCCTATCGATATCGGGTTGTAATGTATTGAGTTGAAGAGTCTCTACGACAGATTGTTGCATCTGCTGATCAGATTGTGAAGATTTTATATTTTGTGCATATGATATGTACATTTTCGTTTGTTCTAACATCTGAAGTATATCTAGATGCCTGGAGGTCTACTATGTGGACGTAGCTTAAATGTATTGTTTGTTCAACTCACTCATGGTAGACTATGTCATCGATACTCTAGATCTATCCTACAATGTAGTGACTATCCTACAATGTAGTGGAGAGCAAAGGGTTAAAAGTGAGGGAAGGGATAAGCTGCAAGCATAATGGAGAATTGCACTTCCACTGCCTCGGTACAATAAGCTAGGTTTCTCTAGTATAGGATATCAGTGGTACACGGGTCTGAGTCTCAACAGCAAAGTTCGCACACCTGAATAGCGGTGCGAGCTCCTTCGAAGCTAGAAGTACACTCGAGGGTGGGTTAAAAGTGAGTGGAAGGGATAAGTCGTAAGCAAAATAGTGCGTTCGGACGGGTTTGGCTTGAGAACTACGATTAAGGCGGCGATGATGCTTAAGCATCATCGCCGCCTTAAGATATTTAGAGCATCATTTGACATCGGCGCCCCACCACCTTGCCATAAATTGTTCAAGCAAAGAACAATCACTATTACATATTGCTTCTATCTTGAACATAGTAATATATATCAACATCATCTTACCTATAGACAGATATCGACTAATCGTCTCTTCTCTTTCATCTCATATTTATCTTTCATCACAATCAATTATACAATATGTCTGATGGAAACACGCCCGAAGTTCAACTGAGCGAATCTGTATCTAACTCCAATGATAGTGTGAGTGTAGGCGGAGGAGCCTTTGCAAATCTCAAAGATAGTGCTAAGGTAAACAAGGCAGAAGTTGGTGCAGATGATAGTTCACCAAAGGAAGAGAGTTTTGCAACAGAGGAAGATAGTCCAAGGAAGAAGGGTGTAGGGTTCGCAGCTGATGAGAAGACTTCTGATGATGCTCCTGCTCGACCCACCGTTCCCAGGGGATATTCTTATTCACAGCGTATTGTAAAAGATGGCTCAACATGGAACCGAGTAGTTCGTCTTTGGTGAGTAGTAGTGTTTGTTGCTTCTACTCGTGTGCTGTACATATCATGTGTCTCATATTCTTCTATACTCAATAACTATTCCATATCTTAGGCAAAAGATGAACGTCGGAGGATCTGTATTCGACGGATTCTTACTTGCAGCCTCTCAAGAAGTGGGGCAGTCTATTCTGTCTCTACCATTTGTTTTTGGGCAACTAGGCTTTGCTGGCGGTGTCATCTTTGAGTTCTTCTTTGCCACACTTGCATTATACACCTGTGCTCTACTTGTCAATATGCACGCTCAATTCCGTTACATACTTAAGGCTACTGATGATCCACGACATAGCGATGATCACTACATTGTTAGTTACTATGAAATCATGGAACACTTTGTGGGCAAGTGGTTGAAAGTAAGTTGTGTGTTGTGTATGTAGCATATATCTTACTTCTCGTACTATGATATGATCTTACTCACGGCATCTGTTTTTTTTTTTACAACAGTACTTTTCAATGACCGTGGTCTTCTTCTCCTTAATTGGTCTATCGACAGTTCAAATCATTGCTGCTGCCAGTAACATGTATCTCATCTATGAAGGGTATTCAAAGCGTACTTGGGCGATCATTCTAGGCTGTTGCTTCAGCCTCATTTCATTTGTACCAACCTTCCGTCACTTCCGCCTGTTGAGTATCCTTGGTATTCTCACCACAACCTATGGTAAGTTCAACAAAATGTCAAGATATATATGTATCATTATGGGCATCATCTGATCACGTCATCATCTGAATCTCTTTAAAGTTGCTTGGTACATGACTATCACGAGCATTGTTACTGAAAAATCTGAGGATACAACACATAGCGCACCTCAATCTATCGACCAGTTTATGCTGGGAGTGGTTGCGCTTCTCTTCACTTATGGAGGCCATACCAGCAACATTGAAGTTGCTGATGTTATGGACAACCCAGCCGACTACGATCGCTCATACTTCTGGAGTTATTTGTATGTCTTCACCTTAACCATGCCAAACGCTGTGGCTGCCTACTACACCTTTGGAGATGAAGTACTTGGAGCTGCCAACTCGTTTGCTCTCTTCCCAAAGAGTCCGGCCCGTGATGTTGGGATGATGTTGATGATGCTTCATGAGTTGGTGGCATTTGGTCTCTTCGCAGGCAGGTCCGCGTTAGTATTGTTTTGTCATATGAATTCAAGTATTTTGACCTTAGATTCCCCTTGTTATCACATGTACTAACAAAGGTTACTATCCTCTCTCTTTCTTCTGGTAAATGGGAAACGCACATCTTCCAGGGCCATTGTTCCATATGTGGGAAAAGTTACTCCGCATTTCTCACAGGCCATTTCTCTTCCGGGCTGTTCTTCGACTACCCGTTTGTGGTGTCATGTTATTCTTAGCGGTGCTATTTCCATTCTTCGGTGCTATCAACGCCATCCTGGGAGCGTTTACCACATCTTTCGGGACGTACATCATCCCCGCCTACTCTTTCAATCGTGCCTTCAAACCTGGCAGTGAGGATGAAATGATCAAGAAACCGTACTTTAACTTGAAACTGATGCGTGTTATTAATTGGCTGATCGTCATCGTGGTGGGTGTGCTTGGAGTTGGATATGGTGGATATGTGGCCATTAAGAATTTCGTAGAGCAATTCTCCCAGTATGAGCTGTTCGCGGAATGTTATCAATGTGGCTCTTCTTACTACAATGGAAAGAACCAGCCATTTGGACAAAATAATGGGGATGAATTGGATGTTGAAGCCTATGAGGGATAAAGGGAAATAATATATACTGATTGGGGAAGAAAGTATTGTTGTTGTTTGAATCAGTCTTGGGGACTTGAGGGCTGTAGAAGAAGTTAGTTGTTCACAGGTAGGCAACCGATCAAGATAAGATAAATGTAACCTGTCCTTCTACTATACTTACCAAGGTACATGTGTTGTTAGGTATATCCTTTTTCCTATCTTAGCTGCAACTGCATATCGATGATGCTAAACAGACTAGGTACCTTCGCCTATATCAACCTAACAATTTTACTGATTCGTCTTGTTTAACCATCTAACCACTGATTGAAACTTGGCTGTTGAGATGAAACAGTGGAAACAGTTAATTATCAAGTAGATTGTTTTTATGTTTGGGAGATATTGGGAGATGTTTGTGGAGTGATTAAATGGTGGCTTAACTTGTTATTTCTTGACTTGTTCTATAGCCTCCATGTAATACTAGATCATCATTCGATCCATCACTCTCAATCCTTATACAATACTTGAACTTCTCTGGCATATAGGTGAATACTCCACCACCAAAGATCACATATCATAAACTCCAAGTAATATGATAATGTTGCTATCAGGAACAAAGCCCCTGATCTGGCTTCGTCGTTGTATACTCGATTAAAGATTGAAACATATCAACCTGCACTGATTTGAACAACGACATAATGACTACGGAAACACCGCTTAACCTGATGATAAGTGACGACTACCCTTGACCAAGCGAATCTTGTTAGGTTGTATGGAGAGTATGAACAGAGGCCTCGGAAGAGAAGTAGACTTAATTGAGTAATTGATACATACACGATATAGTTTGTAGTACATTTGTTGGTTCACGAAGTAACACAATTGTTTTGTATTGTTTGGCACATAATTACCAAATTATTACCAATCACGACTATCAACTAAAGGTTATACTTTTCAACACCAGTCTTATGTAGTTGCTTTTGTGTATTGGTCTATGTATTGATACTCAATATCACTAAATCAACCATCACTAATCAATAAGCCAATATCACTTTTTCTTTTTTTAATCCCATCATTAGTGAATATCACTTTATTAGGTATATATTCTATTACTGCCCTTATAATTAAACCTGCATTATACCTCTTCTAAGCTATTTTAAAATATGCCGAAGACGATGTGCATCATTCCAATTCAAATAATACTTGATTAACAACTCCTCTCTAATAAAGCCCAGTCTATTTTCATACAAATTCAGTGCCCCCTTATTTGTAACCTCCGTTTCTAATCTAATAGATTGACAACCAAGTTGTTGCATCCGATGTATAACTCGTTGAACTAATACTGTACCTATTCCTGATCGTCGATGTTTCTTCTCTACTGCTAGCATTCCAATATATCCAGAATAGACTTTACCATTGGGTAGTGGTGGTAGCTTTTGTGTAATGATGCTTTGTATGCATGCATCATCTTTTAATTCTAAATTGTTTATTGCACTACCGCCATAGATACTTGATTTGACAGCACAATTCTCATCATTAACCTGATCATCAACTACTGGATCACCATTATCATTTTCAATATCAATTTTACATACTACACAACCAATCGGTGAGCGTTTCTTGGTATTAGTGGTAGAACCTGCCTCATCATCATTAGTTGGTACAGCAAGTATACATAGCTGTGGCCAACGATGTAAGAAATATCGATATGTAAAAACTTAATGTGTTGCAATTGGAAGATAGTGTGGTGTGAGATTTAATATGAATAACAGATACGAGTTTGCAACTGTTTATTATACCAATAAATTGCAACACATCTCTTTAGGTATATTATGTGTATATTATGTGCAAAAAAACTTACTTGAGTACGGTTCTGACAAGTCCTGTGATACTAGCCGCATCACATCATCTAATTGCTCTTCATTGGTATAATTTACAAACTCTATTCCATCAATTGATGGTAGTTTGAAGTCGCCGCTATCCATAATCTACCACAGACCACAGACCACAAGCTACAATACTAATAAATGATTGAGATATCGTGAGAGGAAATGGCGAGTGAACGGCTTTTCGATTTTGTAGTGCGGTGAGTGATGCGCAATGTTCGATGTGTTCAGTTGATTAGCGCAAAACCTTAGCGCTAGGCTGGGGGTTTATTTTTATAGATGGAGTCCGTCATTGATCGGTGTGTACTATTATTGAGTAGTATTGTAGAGCCATCATTTTCTACCTCTTTTAACATCATTTTTTATCCTCTTCCATGTCCAATGATATTATTACCAACAACTTCTGCTATCTGGAAAAGTATTGAGTGCTCCTTATTAATGAATTGTTGTAGTTGCTAAGTAGTTGATTTTCCGGGCAAAGAATTAGGGATGTAAAGCAGGGATCCATCATCATCATCATATATACAAAAGCAATGACATCAACCAATAGAAATACCGAATCAATGTCATCTTCTACACACAACAATACCAATACCAAACTAATCAAATCGCATAAACAACAAAGTAATGCCAAATCCTTATCCTCACTGCCAAGCAGTCCATCTGCTACTGCAACTCATACTGCAACTCATACTAATAATTCAACAAGCCATCAGAACGATTTTGATAAATTGGTAATAAATGAGTTTCTTTTGCATGAACGGCAGACACAGGATGAAAGAAAAGAGAAGGATATTAAGCATTTCATTTCCCTTCCCGGATCAACAGTACACCCGCAAGCCGAGAAGGAGTTACAAGCAAGATGTAACAAAAAGTTATCATCCAACAAAAGCGCACACTTCAGTAATACCACACAAAATGAACGTCAACACATGGCACAGCTTGGCAAATCTCTTCAACATCAAAAGACACACAATCAACAAAAGAAGAAGAAAAAGAAGAAGCTCACCCCATATGATGCAGCAAATTCAAAGATATCTCGTGTCCTACGTCATATCAAACCAAGAGGAAAGAGAGAAGATATGCAAGCAACACAATTGAATCATTTTTACGACTTGGTTAAGACAGAGACATCGGCAGCAATTATATTACAATCTTCTTGTAGACGTGTCTTGGCTACTGAGTACGTCAAGTTAGTTGCTCTTCGAACAAGGAGGGCTATACAACTTCAATCATTTGTACGGGTGTGTTTTGCTAGAAGATTACTCAAGAAATTACAGGATCGATTTGCTTTAGCTACTATTGTACGTGAAAGATTCGTTAGACTATATGTTGCAAGACATCTTCGAAAGAAGAGGATCAAGTTAGAACAAGCATCTGCGGTTATTTGTCAATCTGCCATTCGCATGTTCTTTGCAAAGCAAGTTGTAAATAAAATGAGACTTCAATTATCATGGGAGGTGAATCAACAAAGATGGAGAGCAATCTCCACTCGTCTATCATGGTCAGATCTAAGGATCAACTTTTATGCACGGCAAATCCAGTGTATAGTACGACGCAAGCTAGCTCAAAAACGAGTATCGTCACTCTTTGTGGTATATACCAAATCAGCTATTCGTATTCAAAGTTTATGGCGTCGGTATGTTGCAACACAGCATAAGGCTGATATTATATATCAAAATAGTATTGATCGACATTCCGATAAGATCCGGTTACTAGCATCCGAGCATAGATATTGGAAACAACAATTTGAAGAGTTGACCAAGCCAACTAAACTTCAAGTCAAGAATGATCTCATTGATCAACGACAAGGCCTGGAGGTACAGCGTCGTGACAAGTATGAAGAGATTCATACATTAGAGTTACACTACAAGGATCAACTACAAATTCAGCAGCAAATTACTCCACGAGCCATTGCAGGAGGGTGGAAGGAGCAAGTGCAAATTAATCTAAAGGATACACGTGAAAGGATAACCAAGTCAAAGCTTAGTCTCTTTTTTGATATTGAGAAGAAGCTCAAGTCTGTCAATGAAGAGATCACACGTATCCAAAGTATTGCAGATGAAGCCAAAAAGAATGTTGAACACTGGGGTAATTGGCAAGATGTCGAGCAGGAACGACTCTGGAGTATTCAGCGACAACACGAACAAGAGATTGAGGAAAAGGAAGCCAGGAAAAGCATCATTGATGAGCAGTTAAAGTGGCAAGTGGAGCATTGTGTACCTAGTGGTAAGCCAGATAAGAGGCGACCGCTTTGTCATATATCAAGTGTCGATGGTGATTCTATTAGTGAGAGAGCTAGGCAAAAACTGGACAATCTACAAACATCTGCTCATTTGACAAACACTTTCAAACCAATACAAAAGATGATGGATCAATGCAATAATCTTGATATGAATGACTTTCAAGTTAAGGAGAATGTAAGAGGTAAAGTGAATACCTCGAATCATCATCTGCCATTAACCAGCCAAATGGCAACATCAAATCACAAAAGAAGACAGCCCACACAAGACTTTAAGAAGAAGTTACCTTGGGAGCTGTTAGACAAAGTTCGAGATGAGAGAATGGCAATACATTCCAAGTTTGCTAATAAAGAGGCGAACTAGGTAGATTCACAAAGTCGTTTCCTTTATAGTATTCACAATAGTAATCTCGATTCATAACCCAAGACTTTCACAGTTGATCCTTCTTGAATATCAGAAGGACTAACTTCTTCATCATCCATACACAAAGCCTCAAATGGAATGTTCACATCTCTAGTTCCATCTTTATATTTGATTTCATACAAGTGTACAATCTTGACCTTCGATACAACACCCTTATATAAACGATTGCCTTTCGAGAGCGGAAATGTCTTCTCACTTGAAGGTATCGTCTCTTCTTTCTCGCATGCTTCTATTTCTTCCTCTTCTAAACTGAGATTATCATCCCTCTTGTCATCTTCACTTCTAACTGGCACTACAAACGAAACAGGACTTCTAATGCTGGACTTCAACTCAATTTGAGTATCATCTGGCAGACGATTATCATCATACCTATTCTTCTCGGCCTCCAAATCGTCTTTGTTGGTTTCCGCTACATGTTCGATTGAAACTGGTACCCTCTTCTCCTTGTTTGCCTTTGTGCTAGAACGAGGAACTCTGGCTCGAACATGGATCCCTGATAACCCCCGGTCTTTGTCTCCATCATCATAATCAATATCATAAGACCCATCATCGAGAACGGCTACAATCTTACCCTTGTAATATCTCTTGCCTTTTCCCTTGTATCTGGCCTCTATTCTATCTCCAACTTGAAATTCTTGACTGGTATCATCGGCAGCAACATTCATTTCAACATCAACCGACTCTCTCCTCTTATTATCTTTGTGATGAAGCCTCCTCTCGATCGTTGTCTCTACCTTTGTCTTTGATGAGGTTGGCCTACTGGATGTTGAAATTCGTTTGATGAACTCGGCTGCAAGGCGAGAATCTTGATCACCGTCATCATATTGAATATCGTATGAACCATCATCATGAACACTAGCAATTGATCCCTTATAGTAGCGTCGCCCCCGCCCATGGTAGAGAGCCTCGACCCTAGACCCCACTTCAAGAGGTGTTTCCTTTGAAGAGTATGAGATTTCCTCTTTATCAATGAGGAGTTGTTTGGCATCATCTTCACTATTTGGTTTACCAATCACATTCGTTTTCTGTGATATCCGAGCTCTTAGCTTGGTACCAATTGCAAGTGCACCATCCATTTCCAAGGCTTGAGAAGTGTAGTATCTGAATAGATGATGATCACCACACGCTCGCTTGACAGAGACTCTGTTGTTCTGTCGTTTATGTATGTTCTCGATTTTTTCGACCCAATAATAATTATCTTAATCCCATGAGCTCTAATTAGTTCCACAGCATAGTGGGCCAAGCAAAGTGATACCCATTTGATTTAATACAACATTGTATGAATAATTCAGATTATACAGCCATATAATATACCAACCTCATCATTAATAGTTACTACTACTCAGCTTTCCTTTCAACCTCTGATAAAGTAATTTCTATCGATTCATTTGTATTATTATTATCACCATCATTCAACTCCTTCTTCTTTCTCTTTTCTTCTTCACGTATCTTGGCACGTTCCAATACCTCTCGCTCTACAGTAAACTTATATGGTATTAATGACGGTTTATGTATTATATCTTGTACATTTTTGAGTACTGAAGATGATGATTGAGGTGGTGGTGGTAAACTTGATTTTGATGATGATGATGATTTGGGATTATTAGTTTTTATATTTGCTGATACCAAGTTGGGATATACTAAATCACTCTCTGTTAGAGTATCTCGATAATTAAATGCCATATTATACCTAGAGAGATATGATATGTATTCTCTTGTATTCGATATAAGGAGTATAGGTATTGTTAATTAAGCCGATAACAATCGTCCAAGCTACGAGCTCACGCAGTTGAAACTATTTGCAATAATTTCGTACACATCACTCTCATAAAAATCAAGGATACCCTTTGAGTGGTATCCTTACCATCAAGTAAAGCACAAAATGAGCAAGCGTATAAGCAAATCGACATCGATCTTCCAGAAATGCCATGGAAAGTACTATTAGTTAACAATAAGCAATGATGAAGAATCGTGAATATTCATCAGTTGCTGCAGCTGGTAGCAACTCGACCGCCGTCAGTTTAGGAGGGTTACAAACATCTAATAACAATAACACAACATTATCTGCTCAAACAGCTACTACGAAACCGATAACGGCACAAGATGTAGTAGATCGTATCACACGTAAACGCCCTCGTGATAACAATAATGGTGGTAACATCTCCTCAATATCCAACTCCTCGAATGTAAAAGGAACGCCAAATAAAATACTCTATGCAAAAGCACGTGAAATTGATATCATCTTTCAACAATTATTATCATCAGGGAATACTCAACAGCAGCATGGTGATACGGGTGTTATATTACCATCATTATTAGAGGTTGGTAATAAGATTCAACAGTTTATTATTGAATTTGATCGTACTCAGGGTGGTGTTAATAATGGACAAGGCGGATTTGGTAATAATAATTTGGTAGGTCCACCTGTAACTAATGCTACTATGCAAGGAAATCAAACATCATTAAGCTCTGATCAATACTTGGATTGTTTATTATCATTATGGTCAATTTGTTTCAATGGACAAAGTACCATTACACAACAACAGGGACAAGATACCATCATTCCACAAGCATGTTCACCTAATAATATCTTCTTCCCATTATTGATTAATTCATTGTTGGTTAGATTACGTACACTCCTTACTTCAACTAACAATGCTACTAACCAAACTAAAAAGAAGAGTAATCCATGGGGAGTTACTACACCCTCGTCATCAACCAACAACGTTGCTCCCGACAGTGACAGTAACCCACAATCAATAGAAATGCAATGTTTATCAAAATTATTGCAAATTATAATGTCATCTATATTACTTTGGGATGATAATGATTCACATAATAATGAATGGTATAGAATCTTTTATGGTTATATTAAGGAAGGGGAAGGTAGTGCTGCAGGAGGTGGCTTGTCAAGTGAACGGATTGAAAGGTTGTATAGTTCTGTTTGTCATTTGATACACCCTCAACAACAAAATCAACAACAATTGGGAATGATGGGTGGGGGTCTTAATCAACAGCAGCAGCAACCACCACCGCCACAGCAGCAGCAGCAGAATAAGGCATTTGAAGAGGATGGAATCGGTATGCTATTCGCAGCAGCCAGGGCTGAAACATCCACATCTTTATTCTCAGATTTTTCAGGATTGAGTATGCAGCAAAATAATACCCAACAGCCTCAACCCCCTCCATCTCAACAACAGCCACCTACCTGGGATTTTGACTCGTTATGGAATGACACCGCCACCCCATCAGCAACAGCAACTGCATCGGGACCATCAACAGCAACTGCCTCGGCGAGTGGTGGTAGTCATTCTCCTTCGAATTCCACTTCGGGAGTTGTTGGGTTAAATCCATCATTTGGTGTCGTTGCTGGACTATCACCATCATTCTCGGCATCCAATCTTTTATCTGCTGAGACTATAGTAGCGGGGGATGTACCTATCCCTCCCTTGGTCTCGTCATCTGATAAGAAG